>JACXTT010014887.1_pt1 | contig 10136 bp, 7 predicted proteins | sample 9270951 | NCBI WGS metagenome assembly JACXTT01 (sample SAMN15532306, study PRJNA645909) | rock metagenome | isolation source: weathered quartz diorite | place: Puerto Rico | collected 2017-06-21
AAAGAGGCCGAGGCGCTCGCCGTCGCGAAACAGCTGGATTATCCGGTCCTGGTGCGCCCTTCGTTCGTGCTCGGCGGTCGGGCGATGCAGATTGTCTTTTCCGACGCCGAGTTGCGGCATTATATGCGGTTCGCGGTCGAGGCGTCGCCCGAACGGCCGGTGTTGGTAGACAAGTTTCTCGAGGACGCGACGGAAGTGGACGTCGACTGTATCGCGGACGTCGGCCATTTCAGCAATCCGGACTCGGGAACGATTGTCATCGGCGGCATGCTCGAGCACATCGAGTTCGCGGGCGTGCACTCGGGCGATGCGGCGATGGTGCTGCCACCGCACACGCTCTCGAAGAGTGTCATCCAAACCATCCGCGAATACACGCAGGCGATGGCGCGTGAGCTGAGGGTCATCGGCCTGATGAATGTGCAATACGCAGTGAAAGGCGAGCGGGTCTACGTGTTGGAAGTGAACCCGCGCGCGTCGCGGACGGTGCCGTTCGTGAGCAAAGCCATCGGCGTACCGCTCGCCAAGCTGGCCGCCAAAGTCATGGCCGGCAGATCCCTTTCCGAACTCGGATTCACCCGGGAAATCTGGCCCACGTATTGGGCGGTGAAGGAATCGGTCTTCCCGTTCAACCGTTTTCACGGCCAGGACATCCTGCTGTCGCCGGAAATGCGCTCGACGGGCGAGGTGATGGGCCTGGACTCCGATCTCGGGATCGCCTACGCGAAATCGCAAATGGCCGCCAACTCGCCGTTGCCGCTCCGCGGAAACGTGTTCATTAGCGTGAGTGACGCCCATAAGAAGGACGTGGTCCCCGTGGCCAGGCAGTTTGCCGATCTGGATTTCGAAATCATTTCCACCGCCGGGACTGCGAGCATTTTGGAAAAGGCCGGATTGACCGTGCGGCGCCTTTTCAAACTCGCCGAAGGCCGCCCCAATGCGATCGACCTGCTCAAAAACAACGAGATTCAGCTTGTCATTAACACGCCTTCGGGCGAGGCGCCGCGCGCGGACGAAGTAAAGATCCGCACCACGGCGGTGTACACCGGCACACCGATCATGACGACGCTCAGCGGGGCGCGCGCCGCGGCGCTCGGCATCGCTGCTTTGAAGAAGAACGGTTACGCGGTGAAAACGCTGCAGGAGTATCACTGACGCGATTTCTGGTGGGTTCGCACGATCGACCACACCGCGGCCGCCACAACGACCACAATGCCCAGCCAGATCGCGCCGGCGATCAGCAGCGCCGATTCGACTTGTTCAGAGGTGATCCCCGGGCGCGTGAGCCGGCCAGGCGCGGCTGCGGCAGGCGCGCGGCCGTTCTGTGTCGCCCAGGTCTGCCATTGTGCGAACGTGTCGTACCGCTCCCAGACTTCCTTTTCCCACTGGCCGTCGATTTTCGCAAACAGATCTCTCGCCGTTGGTCGATCGGCCGCGATACAAGCGAAGTAGCAGAAGGAGTTCATTTCCCATACGTAGTTCGGATAACGGCGTAGGCTCGATTCGAAACCCCGTTTCATGCGTGCGTAGGAAATGCGCGTGTTGCGGAAGAACTCAGCGCCTTCGGACCAGGCCTCAGACCGTCCGATGTTCATGTACAGAATGTCGCCCTCTTCGCCGCCGCGCGCGTCGGCGACCTCTTGAGCAAATGCCTCCCATTCCCCTGGCTCACCGTGCCAGCGCGGAAGAAGATAATATGCTTTCGCTTGGTAGAGCTGCATATAATTCGGCTCGATCTCGACACCTTTTTTGAAGACGGCTTCCATCTCTGCCTTCGGCCAGTTCAAGCCCATGGCCACCACGATCAGTGCGCGATAGACTTCCGGGTCTTTGGTAGGCAGTTTGTCTGCCACGTTCAGATAACGCCTTGCATTCTCAAGCCGGTCCTTGAACACCTTCCACGCTTGTCTGTTGACCGAGTCTGCGTAGCCCCCGCCCCGCGCCTTCCAAGCCCAGGACGTATACGTGTTGCCTAAAGCCACCAGCGGTGTCGGGGATTGGGGATAGGCTTGGGCCCATTTCTCCAGCTTGATGATGTATTCCTTCCAAACCGACTCCTCCGCCTTACGACCCGGCCCGTCGAGATACCCGTAAGCCCTGGATAAGTTTGAGTAGCCCGCATAAAAGTCGAGTTTCTCCTCGCGCAATTCGCTGGTGAGCTTCTCCAGCTCATCAAATCGCTCGTGCATCAGCATTTCATCCACCTGCTGAAAGGACGGCAAGGGCGCCGCCTGCAGCGACAGAACGAAAAGGGCCGCGCAATTGATTGCGACCGACAGCAGGCGCGGTTGGGTCTCCGGTTTCATGGCACTTCCACGCTTTGAGTCAAACACAACTCGCCTCTGACGAAAAGGCTTTGTTCCGGTTGGTCAGCGAGGCACCTCCCAGCCGAAGCGCACAATCATGACCGTCACCACGACGAGGAAAAAGACGCGCGCGAAGGCGTTGCCCTTGAGGATGGCCAACCGGGTGCCGATGAGCGCGCCGAGCACATTGCACACGCCCATCGGCAACGCGTAGTGATACAGGATCTGCTGCGTGGACGCGAAGTAGCCCATCGCGGACAGGTTGGTTGCGAGGTTGATCACCTTCGCGCTCGCTGATGCGGACAGAAAATCAAAACCGAAGAGGCCGATGAAAATGAAAATCAGAAAACCGCAGGTGCCCGGGCCGAAAAAGCCGTCGTAGAATCCGATCGCGATGCCGACCAGCACGCCGAATTGTCGTTCGCGATGCGCCGTGAACTGCGGGGCGTGCAACTTTCCAAGATCCTTCCGCCAGTACGTGTAGAGGGCCACGAGAATGAGCAACACCAGCACCAGCGGCTTGAGCATTTCCGGGCGGAGCGAGGATACGGCTCGGGCACCAAGAAAGGCGAAGACAAACGCCGCGGCTCCAGTGGGCAAAAACGAGGACCAATTGATCCGGACCCGGCGCGAATACTGGATGACCGCCACGCCAATTCCGCAGAGGGAGGAGAACTTGTTCGTGCCGAAAACGGTCGCCAGCGAGCCGGACAATGAGGACGGCAGGAACAGGAGCAGCGCGGGGAGTTGAATCAGTCCCCCGCCGCCAATGACCGAATCGACCAGGCCCGCCAGGAAAGCCAGACCGCAAAGGTAAACCGTTTCCAAAGACGAGAGGCTGTGTCCGCAGGACCAGCCGCAGCGCGACGAGTTCTACCGCCCTAAGAGGGTTCGTTGAGCCGCACTCGCCGTCATGGAGCCGGCGGAATCGGCACAACAGAAACGCCGTAAACCCCCAGCGGGAGCCAGACGCCGCGGTCAAGCGCGCCATCGGCTCTGCTCAAGTCAAACCAGATGCAGCCGGACGGTCCGCCGGTGACCAGCAAGACCGGCGCACTCGGATTGGTGACGTTGAACAGGCTGACCTGATTGCCGATTTGCGAGGCCAGTAGATTGCCGAAGTTCGCGAGACTTTGTGTTGCGCCGAACAGTTCGGTCTGGCTGAGCCGCGTGAACTTGCCGTCGTTCGACAACGTCCATGCTTCCAACATATTCTTCGCCGTGCTCGTCTCGGCTGGATGACCGACGAAGACGTTTTCGGCCATTGCCCGCACCGGATACGGCCAGATGCCACCTAGCTTTAGCGAGTCGATCAGGTGCGCTTCCACGCCGTCATAGGCGCTGGCGTCGAGATACTCCGCCCCGTCCGTCCACCAGTTCGTGGGATTGGTCCAGTGATAGCCGGTGGTGTAGAGCAGTTCGCCAGCCCGGGCAACGCCGTTCAGCGTGCCGGGAATATTGACCGGCTTGCGTACCGTCGGGTTGGCAGCGTCGGCGTAATCCACCACGTCGAGATACCACCGTTGCACCCAGTAATCCACGGGCGGCGAGTTGGTGTCTTTTCCGTCCGTCACAATCGGCGGGTACGGTTCCACCGCTTGGTGACTCAGGTACACCAAACCGTTGAGGGCATAGGCCGGGCTGAAATTCCACCAACTGTTTGTGGCGAGATTAATTTCGGAAAGAAATTTCGGCGTGCTGACATTGCTCACGTCGAAGGCAATCAAGCGTCCGCCGTTGTTGCCCCAATAAATGGGAGCGAAGCCACCGTTGACACCACCGACGGGCCGGGCAATGCCCCAGTCCAGCCACGGATCCCAATAACCGCCGCCTGCGCCCGTCAAGACCAGCACGTCTGCTTTCGGCCAGACCACTTGAAACGTCGCGCCCCAGCCGAGCGGGTCGAGCAAGACCTCCGTTTGGCCGAGCAGTCTCACCTCCGGCAATGCTGAGACGTCGTAAATCGACACGAACAAATTCGGGGACGCATTGGTTGGCGACGAAATCGGGTCTGGGCCGTCCACCGGCAGGATCGGTCCGGAATTTTGGTCGCCTTGCGCGAGATAGAAACGGCCCCCTCGTACCGCCGCGCCAAGAATCGGAAGGGAATTGGGCAAATCCACTTCATTCGCGACCAGATCGGGTTGACTCGCCGGGGTGATGCGAATGGCCGGTGTGGGCCGGCCATTCCACCACCACGACGACGCCGTGCTCAACTCAATCAAATACTGCCCCTGCACGAAATTCTGGTCGACGGACCACGCGAGCGGGACAACCGCTTTGACCTGCGGATGGTCACGGTCGGTCGCGTCCACGCTGAGCAGTTCCTGGCCGGACAGCGACAGGATCCGATCGTGATGCACCGTGGCGCGGCGCGGTTGAGACGTGTGATCGATTGTGCCGCGCAGCGCAAGCGAGTCGCGGTTCAAGTCGATCAATTGGACGCGCGAGGCGTAGCCGTTGGTGGAATCGCCCTGGTACGGCAGCAGGATGAGGCCCTGGTCCGGCATCACGTTGAACGCCTTCTCATCCGAGTTGGCCTCGCTCCAGGAATAATTCTGGCCGAGGGCGACTTTGCTGAGCAGCGCAGGCGCGCTCGGATTGTGCACGTCAAACAGCGATACCGCCACACGCCAGGTGTTTGAGTTATCCAGGCCGACAGTCACGAGGCGGTCGCCGAGCGGTTGGATGAACGTCGAGTAACCGGGCACCTGCAGTTCGCCGGCGATCTTCGGATTGGCGGGATCGGCGAGATCCACCACCCACAACGGATCAATGCGCCGGAACGTGACAACATACGCGACGGGCCCATCGAATCGCGTGGCAAACAAGCGCTCGCCGTTGCCGAGGGCAACCTGGCCGAGTTGAGAGACACCCTCGGGCCCAACCGCTCTCGGGTCGGGCAAATGAAAGGTCTCGAGCTTGGTCGCCCAGCTCGTGCTGCCATTGAGCGGCGCTTCGGAGACCGTCGTGAAAACCGAACCCGCCAGGTTCAACTTGAATTTGTCACTCACGCGGCCGGCAGTCGAGATGGCAGCGACCTCGTTCATCGTCCCATCCGGCGCGGTAATGTCGATGCAATGAACGACAGAACGCCAGTAATTCATCGGTGAGGCAACGGCGGCGAACAGGTACACGTCCGTGGCGGCGATGACGTTGTCGTAGCCGGAATACCAGATCGAGTCTTTGGAGACCGGCACGGCAGGATTACTCAGGTCGAGCGACGCAACGAGCGTGCCCGATTCCCACACCACGGAGTTCGTGCCGTTGGTCTTGACCTGATAAGTCTGTGACGCCACGTAAAGCGCCGTGCCGACCAGGCGGCTTTCCTGGATCGATCCTTTGACCGGCACACTGGCCGCGAGTTGAGGGGCGCCGTCACGAACGTCCACAATCAATACCCGACTTTCCGTGTCCCCGCCCCACCAGCCGCAACCGTCACGCGCCAGCAACACCACGTGGTTGGTGTCGAGCAGATACATCTGTTCGCCGGCGGCGGGCAGGGACAAAACGCCTTTGACCCTCGCTGAATCCGGCGCCGAGATGTCGATGACCTGGAGGCCTCGGTATTGGTTGAAGAAATAAAGCGTGTCACCGCTGACTTTCCAGATGTCCGATTCGACCACGTCGCGCGAAGGCGCTCCGGCCGCCGGATCGGCGCCCCGCGCGTCGCCTGGGCTGGCGAACGCGCCCGGCAAGCCGCCGGCACTTACGGGTTGCGCCACGAACGAGTTGGTGCCGGAATAAAACGACCCGGGCAACGGTTCCTGATCATCCGCTCGCACGCGGAGCACTTCCAGGCCTTCGGCTTTGGGGACACAGAATGTCACTGGACCGCCGTCGCCGCCGAGCCGCGTCACCATGCGCGGCGCCCAGTTGCCCGCGCTGAGCCGACTGCGGCACTCGAGCGTGACGCGCTTGATCCCGGCAGGCACTTGCCCGGTAACCAGCACGTTGGTCTTCTCCAGGCGAATGGAAGTAATGACCGGCTGATCTTCGGGAGAGGCTGAAAGCGAATTGCCAAGGAAGAGAAGACCCCCCAGGGCCATCCACTGGCAGGACCGGAAAGGAAGGATGTCCGTTTTCATAAGCTGTTTCGGTTATACAGTATCCCCCCAGTCGTGCCGGGAAACTAACCCCTGGGTTTGAGATTCGTCAAGACCGAGATGCGCGAAAATTGTGACGACGTAAGCGAATGGATCGCGAAGGTGGTGGAATCAAGATTCACCCCAAGGGAGCCCACAGAGGGCTCGACGCCTGAATGCGCTTGCAGCAGGGGACCGTTTTTTTAATACTCCATCATGGCCTCTGTCGTCACCCTCATTCTGGTCGGAGTCGCTTTGCTGCTGCTGGAGACGGTGCTGCCTGGAATGATTGCCGGCCTGATCGGTTTTGCCTGTCTGGTCGTTGGCGTGGTGATGGCCTACCTGAATTTCGACGCTCGCACGGCGAATCTCATCTTGCTGATAGTGGTTGTGGGCGTCATTGCCGGCGCGCTGGTTTGGTTCAAGTTTTTTCCTGACAGCCGGTTTGCCAGGATTTTTATCTCACAACGCACCGTCGGTGACATTGGCACAGAGAAGCCTGAATTGCTCAATCAAACCGGCCAAGCCCTGACCGCGCTTCGCCCCTCCGGCACGGCCGTCATCAATGGCAAACGAATCGACGTCGTGACCGAAGGCCCATTTATTGACCCGGGCACGGCGGTCAAAGTGGTCGAGGTGGAAGGAATGCGAGTGGTCGTCCGGTCGGTTTAACCTCCAACTCCAACAGCCAATACTATGCAAAGAAAACTGGTGCTCTTCGCCGAACTTCCGCAGTCGCTCCAATTCGCCCTTTTAGGCCTGCTGTTTGTCGTTGGATTGGTCATCGTCCTGATGGTCGGGACGTTCTTCAAGATCTGGATCCGCGCTCTGGTGTCCGGCGCGCGGGTCAGCTACACAGAGTTACTCGCGCTCTGGTTGCGGAAGGTCCCGGTGGGACTGATCGTCGACAACCGGATCAATGCCATCAAGTCCGGTCTGGACGTCGGCATTGATCAACTCAACGCCCATTACCTTGCCGGCGGCAACGTCGAAATGGTCGTCCGCGCGTTGATTATGGCGCGCAAGGCCGGGATCAACCTCGAATTTGACCGCGCCTGCGCCATTGACCTTGCCACCCAACAGACCGGCAAAACCGTCCTCGAAGCCGTCAAAACGTCCGTCAACCCGAAGGTCATCGATTGCCCGAATCCCGCCTCCGGCAAGACTACCATCGACGGTGTGGCCAAGGACGGCATCGTGGTAAAGGCCAAAGCCCGTGTCACCGTCCGCACGCACCTCGAACGGTTCGTCGGTGGCGCCACGGAAGAGACCATCATCGCCCGCGTGGGCGAGGGCATCGTCGCCACCATCGGCTCGGCGGACAGTTACAAAGATGTTCTGGAACATCCCGACAGCATTTCCAAAACGGTGCTCGGCAAGGCGCTCGACAGCAACACCGCGTTTGAAATCCTGTCCATCGACATCGCCGACGTGAATGTGGGTGAGAACGTCGGCGCGCGGCTCCAAGCCGAGCAGGCCGAAGCGAACAAGCTCATCGCCCAGGCGCAGGCCGAAGTCCGCCGCGCTGCTGCGGTGGCGGTCGAGCAGGAGATGGTGGCGCGCGTTCAGGAAATGCGCGCGCGCGTTGTCGAAGCGGAAGCGCAAGTGCCGCTGGCCATGGCGGAGGCTTTCCGCAGCGGCAACCTCGGCGTGATGGATTACTACCGGATGAGAAACATCCAAGCCGACACCGGAATGCGAGACAGCATCGCAGGAGCTGGGAGCGGCGCTGGCGGCGCCGGTTCGCAAACGAAGCCGACCGGTAACTGAGCCTATGGCCTGCTCTGCGAGCGTTAAAGCAGTACCGGCATCGTACCTGTTTAGTGGCGGCAGGCGTCCCGCCTGCCGTGGAGTTGGGCATCTTGCCCGGCGGATTCCGGTGTGGGTTTTGCTGCCTTTTCCCAAGCAAATTGCCACTCCGGGCGGCAAGATGCCGCCACCTTCCCGGCAGGGCGTGCAGGCCTGCCGACGAGACGCCGGCCGCGCCTTGGCTCGGCTTTCAACAACCAATCGATAGGATGATATCGGCCTACGCCATGATTCTTGCGATGTCCGCCGCTCCGAGTGCTCCGATCCTGGGTGTCATCGACATCGATAAGTTTTGGATCTTTTTGGCGATTGCAATTGGCTCGATCATCGTTGAATGGCTGAAAAAGCAGAAGCAACCTGGAGGTCAAGACGCTTCCAAGGAAGAATCATTTCCCACCACTGGGCCTGGGCCGTCGCGTCCCGCCGAGTCGCGCCCCGCAGAGTCTCGGCCCGCAGCGACCAGCAACTGGGAAGAGGAATTGCGTCGATTATTGAGTGGCGAACCGCCTGTGGCCAAACCACCGCCCGTTCCACCATCCCAACCGGGCGCCGCGCCACCGCCAGTTCGACCGGTTGTCATTCAGGCGCCCCGGCCCGTTCCGTCACCGCCAGTTGCTCTGCCGATGCCCCGTCCGCTGGCGGGCACCGCCATGGCCGAGGCGGAGAGGAGCGTCGACGTTCAACTCTCCACGCTGAAGGAATCCGCCACGGCGTACGCGCGCGCGAGCCAGTTGCAAGAACAAGTGGTCGAGCGTTTGAAGCAGGTTGAACAAGTGACGGTGCGGCACCATGCCAGCGCGCCGGCGGCGCATCGCCGGGCTGCCTCACCGGAAGCGGTCCGATCGATTGCCCTTATTCGCGACCGGAACACGGTGCGGCAAGCCATCGTTGCGGGGTTGGTGTTTGGCGCACCGAAGGGGCTGGAAAACGAATAATCTCGTTTACTTCGGACGGGGCGGTTTTTATATTCGCGTGCCCTTGAGCCGACGTGGCGGAATTGGCAGACGCGCCAGACTCAAAATCTGGTGGCCGCGAGGCCGTGTGGGTTCGACCCCCTCCGTCGGCACCAGCTTGGAGGTGCGCCAAAACAGCGTTTTTTGCCTTTGTTTTCAATGGTTTAGTGCATTTCAGCGATCCGATTCAGTTGCGCTTCCTGCTCTTCCTGTCTCTTGCCGGCTTTTCCGAAATGGTGCGCGCAAAGTAACCATAAAGTAACCAAACCGCAAGCCAACTGCCGCGCCAAAGCCGCTCCAAGGGCAAGCATGAGCGAAATTCGGGCATTCTGGCAGGACTGGGCGCCAGCCCCCTTTGGTCGGGACGCTGGCACCGTTGTGTGATCTTGTGATCATAGCGCAGTCGGCACGACCCGAAGTGTCAGGCAGCCCGTATCCGTGAGTTCGACCGTCACGCGTTGACCGGGCGGGAACCCTGCCTTTTCCAGCCATCGGCCCGCCAACCGGATTTTGGGCGTCACCTTGCGAGCGGCAAAGTCCCCGGTGGCTTCGATCTTGAGGTTGCGGGTGTTCATGGCGCTTCCTCGCTTTCGGCGTGTTCCCTGCCGAGAATGAAGTCCGCGGCCTTCTGTGCCTGCGCTGCCGCCATCACAACCAGCCGCGCGTCATCCTTGAGCCGTTGCAGCCATGAGCGCACGTAAGCTGCGGAATTGTCGATCGTGCGCTCGACGATGCCGGCCCGACCGCAGAGGAACGCGGCTCCCATCTCCGCAACAAGTTCCTCGCTGGCGTAGGGTGTCGAACCGAAAGCGGACCATTGCCCGTTTGAGCCGTTGACGCCCTTGCGATTCAGCCGGGATCCGTGGCCTGTGGCGTGCGTCAACTCATGGAACAAGACGTTGTAATAGTTCTCCGCCGTGTCGAACCGTTCCGGGGACGGCATTCCGACCGAGTCGGTAGCAGGACTATAGAAGGCCCGTTCGAGC
>JACXTT010014888.1_pt1 | contig 10136 bp, 4 predicted proteins | sample 9270951 | NCBI WGS metagenome assembly JACXTT01 (sample SAMN15532306, study PRJNA645909) | rock metagenome | isolation source: weathered quartz diorite | place: Puerto Rico | collected 2017-06-21
GTCTGCTCTTCGAAGGCGATCAGCAGCCCGCGGCGGTCTAGTTCATATTTCTTTTCCGACGCCTCGAGCAATTCGACGGTCCGCTTCTGCTGACGCGATTCGACTTGCGCGACGGCCTTCAGCACGGCGTCATCGATCCGTTTTTGCACCTGCTCTTCGGTCAATGCGGCGGGCGTTATCGTTGCGACATTCACGGGAACCTGCGCTGCCTGGGCGGGGTGGTACACGGCGTGAAACACCAGCGCGAGCGCCAGCATTCCAGCCGAGGCAAAGCCCAGTTGCGGACCCGAGTTCCAAAGCTTTCGCCACCAACTGGGTTCGAACACCTGATCCGACACGAACGCAATGCGTTTGGGGATCTCTTCATCCCGCAGCGCGCCCATCGACGCGAAAGTCAGTTCCAGCCGCGCCAGTTCGTCACGGCACCCGGCGCACGACTTGACGTGCGATTCCACGAGCCGCTTTTCCGCCGCCGTCGCCTCGTCGAGCGAGAACGCCTTCAAATCCACAGATCCGCAATCCATATCTATCGTCGTCCCTCTACTGCGAGCTCAAGACCCCGCCTGCACCGGAGCCAGCACGTCCTTCAATAAATCGAGCGCGGTGTACAGCCGCGATTTCACTGTCGAAACCGGAATGCCGAGCACTTCGGCCATCTCTTCGAACTTGAATCCTTGAAACACCTTCAACAGCACTGCCTCGCGCTGATCGGCCGACAACTTGCAGAGCGCGCGCTCGACCGTCAAAGACAGCTCCATCGGATACATGCGCCCGCCACCCAGATCCGCGGTTGACGGATCGTAGGAAAGCTCGGCGTCATCCAAGCGATTCTTGCGCAACAACGAGTACGCCTCGTTGTGGGCGATGCGAAACAGCCAGCCGGAAAACTTCGCCGGATCTTCCAGCTTCGCCAACGCCTGATACGCCTTGAGAAAGGTATCCTGCGCCAGATCGAAGGCGTCCTCGCGGTTGCCGACGAGCCGGTACAGATAGTTGAAGACGCGCTTCTCCCATCGCGAAACCAGAAGGTTGTAGCTCTCCACGCTGCCTTTTCTGGCTTTGGCGATCAGGTCGCGGTCCTCGACCTCGCGGAATATCAAACGGTGGGCTCCATGTGTCAAGACGCGGACGGCGGCCAAAAAGACGAAAGACGGATCCTGTCTTGATTTTACAGGAGCTTTACATCGCAAATCCCGCAAAGAACCCGTGCGGGGTATTGCCCAATTCACTGAGTGAGTTACATTGGGCTGTACCGCCAGGTGCGCACGTTAGGTCCGGGGTCCCGTCTAGAGGGGAGAAGGGTTCAAATACGCACCTGTGCAGTAACCTTTACCCCTATGAGCTCGCCGAATCTTTCAATGGATGTTGGACCATCGAAACACAAGAGTGCCGCATTATGCTTGATTCTGGGCATTTCATTACTGGCCGTTGCCTGCCGTCAGGGCGAGACGCAGGCCGCCGGCCCGAACCCGAATACAAAAGGCGGCGGTAAGAAGGGTGGCGATGTTCCTGTTACGATTGCCAAAGCCACGGAACGCGACGTTCCTCTCGAACTCGAGATTATCGGCAACGTAGAAGCCTCTTCAATCGTCGTAATCAAGCCGCAAGTCGGCGGCGAACTCGTCAAAGTCCTCTTCAAGGAAGGCGAATTCGTCAGCGCCGGCCAGCCGCTGTTTGAAGTGGACCGCCGCGCGCTCGAGGCGCAACTCGCGCAAGCAACTGCAAACCTGTCTCGTAGCGAAGCCCTCAATCGCCAGGCGACCGCCAACGTCGGCAAGAGCAAGGCGCAGTTGGCATACATGAACGATCAGGCCGCACGCTACGCGCAACTCGCCAAAGAGGGCGTGCTTTCGAAGGATCAAAACGAGCAGGCGCAGGCGACCGCGAGGGCGCAAATGGAAAGCGTCGCCGCGGATCAGGCCGCCATCGAGAGCACTCGCGCCGATATCAACGCGCAGAGGGCGATGATCGATAGCCTCAAAGTGCAGCTCGGATTTACGCAGATCAAGTCGCCGATCCATGGGCGTACTGGAACCTTGCTGGTAAAGCCTGGCAACATCGTTTCGGCCAACACGACCGAGTTGGTGCAGATCAATCAACTGCAACCGGTGTTCGTCTCGTTCGCGATTCCCGAAGCGCGTTTGCGCATGGTGGAAGCGCGCTACGGAAAGGGCGCGATTCCGGTGGTGGCAACTCCGCAGGATGGCGGCGGCGACGCCGCGCAAGGCCAGCTTTCGTTCTACGACAACACGGTGGACCCCACGACTGGCACGATCCGGCTGCGCGCCACATTCCCGAATCCAGACAAGAAGCTGTGGCCCGGCGAGTTCGTCCGCGTGAAAATGCGCCTCGGATCCGATGCAAACGCGATCGTGGTGCCGAATCAAGCCGTGCAAACCGGACAGGATGGCCAGTTCGTGTTTGTCGTGAAAGAGGATCGCAGCGTCGAGATGCGAACCGTCACAACGGCGGCGAGATCCGGACAGGATCTGGTGATTGCATCCGGGTTAAGCGCCGGCGAAACCGTGGTCGCCGAAGGGCAAATGCGTCTGGCGCCTGGCATGAAGGTGATCGTACGCGACGGGCGTTCGGGCGGAGGCGGAAGGGGCGGCAAACAGAAGCAACAACAGCCGGATTCTCCGCAGCAGCCGCAGCAGCAGCCACCGTCCAAGTAAAAGGGGCGCAGCGAACATGAACTTTTCCGAGATCTTCATCCGCCGGCCTGTAGCGACCACCCTCATGATGGCCGGCATTGCGATGTTCGGCGTTTTGGGTTATCTGGCTCTGCCGGTCAGCGATTTGCCGTCGGTCGACTTTCCGACGTTGACCGTTTCCGCGAGCCTGCCGGGCGCCGATCCGCAAACGATGTCGTCTTCGGTGGCGACGCCGCTCGAACGCCAGTTCACCACAATCGCGGGCGTCGATTCCATGACGTCCACCTCGTCGCTCGGATCTTCGCAGGTCACACTGCAGTTCGATCTGGATCGCAAAATCGACGGCGCCGCCGTGGACGTTCAGACCGCCATCAGCGCCGCGATGCCGCTGCTGCCTCCAGGCATGCCGACGCCGCCTTCGTTCCGCAAGGTAAACCCGTCGGACATGCCGATCCTGATGTTCGCGCTGACCTCGCCGACGATGCCGTTGTGGGACATCAACGAGTACGCGGACCGCACGCTCGGACAGCGCATTTCGATGATCAACGGCGTGGCCCAGGTGCAGGTGATGGGCGCACAAAAATACGCGGTGCATGTGCAGGTGGATCCGGAAAAGCTCGCCTCGCGCCAGATCGGCTTGAATGAAGTGGCGGACGCAGTCCGCAACTGGAACGCGAACATCCCGACCGGCACGATGTGGGGCGACCATCAGGCGTTCAACGTGATGTCGAACGGGCAACTTCGACGGGCGAAAGATTACCAGAACCTGGTCGTGGCGTGGCGCAACGGCAGACCGGTAAGGCTCGAAGAGATCGCAAACATCCGGGATGGCAGCGAAGACGAACGCACAGTGGCCTGGACGTACGGCGCGATGGGCGGCGGCAAGGCCATCAATCTGATGGTGATGCGCCAGCCCGGCAGCAATGTCGTCGAAGTGAATAGCTCCATCAAGAATGTAATGCCGCAACTGCAGGCGTTGCTGCCTCCGAACCTCAAACTCGAAATCCGCAGCGATCGCGCCAAGAACATTCGCGAGGCATTCGACGATGTGAAGCTCACCCTGATCATCACTCTCGGGCTGGTGATCATGGTGATCGCGCTGTTTCTCCGGCGCGCTTCGGCGACGCTCATTCCTTCGCTCGCACTTCCGTTTTCGCTGGTTGGCACGTTCGCCGTGATGTGGCTGATGAATTATTCGCTCGACAATCTTTCGATGATGGCGATCATTCTGTGCGTCGGCTTCGTGGTCGATGACGCGATCGTGATGCTCGAAAACATCGTGCGCCATATGGAAGCGGGCATGGGCCCGATGGAAGCGGCGCTCAAGGGCTCGCGCGAAATCTGGTTCACCATCATTTCGATGACGATTTCGCTGGCCGCCGTGTTTATTCCCATCCTCTTTATGGGAGGCATCCTTGGCCGCCTCTTCCGTGAATTCGCCGTCACCATCTGCATCGCGGTATTGATTTCCGGCTTCGTATCGGTGACATTGACGCCAATGCTGTGCAGCCGCCTTTTGACGAGCCTGCCGCACGATCACAAGCCGAATCCGCTTTCGCGGTTTGTCGAGTGGTTTCTCGGACGGATTACGCGCTGGTACGAGTTTTCCCTGGGCTGGGTTCTCCATCATCGCCCGGTGATGCTGGCTGTGTTTTTTGGGGTCATCGGCTCAACGGTTTGGCTTTACACCGCGGTGCCAAAGGGCTTCATTCCGGAAACGGACGCCGACCAGATTCAGGGCGGCACCGAAATGGCGCAGGGCACATCGTACGAACAGATGAAGGTGATGCAGCAGAAGATCATAGAGATCGTTCGCCAGGATCCGGATATCGATGGTTTCATGTCGAGCGTCGGCGGAGGCAACTACGGCGCCAGCGCCAATACGGGCCGTTTCTTCATCCAGTTGAAGCCCCGGCGATCGCGCAAGGCCACCGCGCAGGATATCGTCAACCGCTTGCGCCCGAAAGTGAGCGTCGTGCCCGGCGTGCGCACCACCCTGAGCCTGCCGCCCGCCATCCGCATCGGCGGCCGAGGATCGCGCAGCTCGTACGAACTGACTCTACAGTGCGCCGATACAACCTTGCTGTATGCCGAGGCCGCGAAGTTTGAGCGCGAAGTGGCGAAGTTGCCGTCGATCCTCGATGTCAATAGTGACGCCCAGATGCGCACGCCTCGCGTCCGGGTGGATGTGGATCGCGACAAGGCGGCCATTTACGGCCTCAACGTGCAGGATATTCAGCAGAGCTTGTATAACGGTTACGGCCCGAGTTGGGTTTCGACCATTTATGCGCCTACGAATCAGTTCCGCGTAATTATGGAAGTGCTGCCGAAGTATCAGAACTACGCGGATATGCTGTCGAAGGTCTACTTGAAGGGCGCGGGCAACCAGATGGTGCCGATGGAAGCGGTGACCTCTCGGGTGGAAGACGTGGGTCCGCAATCGATCGCGCACACCGGGCAGTTGCCATCCGTCACGATCTCGTTCAACCTGAAACCTGGCTTCGCGCTGAGCGAGGCAGTGGAAGATGTTTCAGAACTGGCCGCGGAAAAGCTGCCGTCGACGATTCAGACCCGCTATACGGGCACGGCCAAGGTCTTTCAGGATTCGCTCCAGAATCTGGGCCTCTTGTTGCTCGTCGCCGTTCTTGTGGTGTACATCGTGCTGGGCGTTCTCTACGAGAGCCTGATCCATCCCCTGACAATCCTTTCGGGTCTACCGTCGGCTGCGTTCGGCGCTTTGCTCACGCTGTTGGCGTTTGGCATGGAACTGAATATTTACGCTTTTGTGGGTTTGATCCTGCTGATTGGCCTCGTGAAGAAGAACGCGATCATGCAAATCGATTTCGCGCTCGAACGCCAGCGTCACGGCAGCACGCCCGCCCAAGCCATTTACGATGGCTGCCTTGCTCGCTTCCGCCCCATCATGATGACCACGATGGCCGCGCTACTTGGCACGCTGCCGATCGCCACCGGGTACGGCGCGGGCGGCGAGGCCCGCAAGCCACTGGGTCTGTGCGTTGTCGGCGGACTGCTGTTTTCGCAGGCCATCACGTTGTACCTGACGCCGGTAGTTTACACCTACCTCGACGGCATTGCGGCTCGCTTTAGCCGGCCGAAAAAGACGAAAGAGACCGGCGCGCCACTGGAGTCCGCTCCCGCATTCGAGCCAGTGGGGAGCCGCTAACGAATGAATTTTTCGAAGACCTTTATCGAACGCCCGATCGCCACGACATTGCTGATGGTTGCGATCGCGCTGTTCGGCATCATCGCATACCGCCAGCTTCCGGTCAGCGATCTTCCGAACGTCGACCTTCCCACGCTCCTGATTACGGCATCGCTGCCGGGCGCGAGCCCGGATACGATGGCGTCCGCAGTGGCGACTCCGCTCGAAAACAACTTCGCCATGATCGCCGGACTGGCGTCGATGACCTCGGTGAACACGCTGGGATCGACGCAGGTGACTCTCGAGTTCGACCTGTCGCGCAACCTCGACGGCGCCGCCGTGGACGTGCAAGCAGCCATCACGCAGGCTTCGCGCCTGCTGCCTCCGGGCATGCCGACGCCGCCGACGTTCACCAAGGTGAACCCCGCCGATCAGCCGATCCTTTATCTCTCTTTGAGTTCGTCGACGCTGCCGTTGTACACGCTCAATGAGTTCGCCGAAACGCGCGTCGCGCAGCGGATTTCGCAGGTGTCAGGTGTGGCGCAGGTGCAGATTCTCGGCGCGCAGCGCTATGCCGTGCACGCGCAGATGGATCCGTATGCGATGGCCTCGCGCCAGGTGGGCATCAACGAAGTGGAGCAGGCATTGCGGAGCTGGAACGTCAACCTGCCGACGGGCACCATCAACGGTCCACAACGGGCGTTTACGTTACAAGCGAGCGGACAGTTGATGAACGCGGCCGGATACCGGTCGATTATCGTCGCCTACCGCAAGGGTTCGCCAGTACGCCTCGAAGAGATTGGCCGCATGGCGGATAGCGTTGAAGACGAACGTACGGCTTCGTGGTTCTGCAAAGACGGCGGGTGCCGGCGCGCGATCGTGCTCGGCATTCAACGCCAACCCGGAACCAACACAATGGCCGTCGCCGATGGCGTGAAAAAGCTGCTGCCGACCTTCAAGACGGAACTGCCGCCTTCGGTCGCCATGCAGATCTTCTACGACCGGTCGGACACGATTCGCGAATCCTACGCGGACGTCAAGTTCACGATGCTGTTGACGCTCGTGCTGATTGTCGGCGTGATCTTCGTCTTTCTGCGCAATGTTTCGGCTACGCTGATTCCGTCGCTGGCGCTTCCGTTTTCAATTATCGGCACCTTCGCGGTGATGTATCTTTGCAGCTACTCGCTCGACAACCTGTCGATGATGGCGTTGATTCTCGCGATCGGCTTCGTAGTGGACGACGCGATCGTGATGCTCGAAAACATCGTGCGGCACCTGGAAATGGGCAAGCCTCCCATGCAGGCGGCATTTGACGGATCGAAGGAAATCGGCTTCACCATCGTTTCGATGACGTTGTCGCTCGCCGCGGTGTTCATTCCCGTGCTCTTCATGGGCGGAGTGCTGGGACGGTTGTTCAACGAATTCGCCGTCACCATCTGCGTGGCGATCCTGATTTCGGGCGTTGTGTCCGTCACGCTCACGCCTATGCTGTGCAGCCGCTTTCTCAAGCACGCGCATGGCGCGAAGCACAGCTGGTTCTACAACGTAACCGAGCGGTTTTTCGACGGGATGTTGCACTTCTACGACGTCACGTTGCAATGGGTGCTCAAATGGCGGTTCGCCACGATGGTGGTTTCCGTCGCGATTCTTGCCGCGACCGTGCATTTGTTCGTCATTGTGCCGAAGGGCTTCATTCCCGATCAAGACACCGATCAGATGGTGATCAACACGGAAGCTGCCGAAGGCACTTCGTTCACACAGATGTCGCTGTACCAGCAGCAGATCGCCGATATTGTCCGGCAGGATCCAGCGGTGGATTCCCTGGTGTCGAGCCTCGGCGGCGCGACCGCGACAACTCTCGGTGGAACCAACGTCGGGCAACTCGTGGTGCACCTCAAGCCGCGCGATCATCGCGATGTGCTGGTGGATGGCGTGATCGCGAGACTCCGCCCCAAGCTCGCCAATTTCCCCGGCATGCTGGTGTATCCGCAGAATCCGCCAGTAGTCCGCATCGGCGGACTGGTTTCGAAGAGCCAATACCAGTACACGCTCTATTCACCCGACAAGCCGGCGCTGTATGCCGCCGCCAACGCGTTCAAGCATGAACTCGAAGGGCTTCCTTCGCTGGTTGACGTATCGAGCGACTTGCAGATCAAGAGTCCGCAGGTGCAGGTGACGGTGGATCGCGACAAGGCCGCGGCCTTGTCGCTCAATGTTACGCAAATCGAGAACGCGTTGTACGACGCCTACGGGCCCCGCTGGGCTTCGACGATCTTCTCTCCGACCAACGAATACAAGGTGTTGCTGGAATTGCTTCCTCAGTATCAGCAGGATCCGAAGTTCCTCTCGATGCTGTATTTCAAATCAACCGCAGGCAACCTGATTCCTCTTGATTCGCTGGCGAACGTGACACTCGACACGGGTCCGTTGTCGATCAGCCACTACGGCCAACTGCCGGCGGTGACCGTTGCGTTCAACATCTCGCCCGGCAACGCGCTGGGAGATGTGCTCGACCACGTGGAGGAGGCGGCAAAGCGTTCCGTGCCGTCCGATGTCAGCGCTACGTTCCAAGGCGCCGCAAAGGCGTTTCACGGCTCGTTGTCGAACCTCTGGGTGCTTCTGGCCATCGCAATTGCGGTGGTGTACATCGTGCTTGGCATCCTGTACGAGAGTTTCATTCATCCGATTACGATTTTGTCCGGCTTGCCTTCGGCTGGATTCGGCGCCCTGGTGACCTTGTGGTTCTTCAAGATGGACCTCAGCATCTACGCCTTCGTCGGGCTGATCATGTTGATCGGCATCGTGAAGAAGAACGCCATCATGCAGATCGACTTCGCGCTGCAGGCCGAAGCGGAAGGGCTCACTTCGTCGCAAGCCATTTATCAAGGCTGTCTCGTCCGCTTCCGTCCGATCATGATGACGACCATGGCGGCGCTGCTTGGCGCGGTTCCGATCGCGGTGGGCTACGGCGCGGGCGGCGAAGCCCGTCAACCGCTGGGCCTCGTGGTTGTCGGCGGTTTGCTTTTCTCGCAGTTGGTGACTCTGTACCTGACGCCTTGTTACTACACCTACCTTGCCGATGTGCAGAACTGGTGGACGCGGCGCAAGGGGCGGTCTATTCCGACCGCTGCCGGCCATCCGGTTGCGCCTGTTCTAGGCGACTAAGGGTGATGCAATTGGTTACGGCAGGCGCTTGGCCTTTCGATCCCCGCCCTGATGCAGGATCAAGCCGGTGACCTCCCCGGTTGCGTCTTGCTCAAAGGTGACCGCCGCCTCCACGACCTTCAAAAAGAATTTGGTTTGCGACTCGGCAAAGAGCTGAAACCTGGGCTGATTGGTGGCTTGCGTGAAGAGCTTGCCATCTTCCTCCGTCATGGTGAGAATGAATCCGGGTGTCAGCTCGTAGCGGCCTACGTATTTCTTGACGATTTCCCGCGCCACACTGACTTCTTTGCGGGGCGGCCCGAGTTCGCTCGCTTTGAACGCGGGAACCGTGAAGTGCAGGCCCAGGTCGTCCACGCTAAAGTTGGTGTCGCAGAGGACGACAACCGCGGTCTTGGTGGATGGAGCGAACCCCGCCCAGGTGCGATAACCGCCGGTTCCGCCGTTGTGCCAGATGACCGGAGTTTCGAACTTCTGCCACACGTGCCATCCCATGGCGATCGAGAGATCGGGCACGCCCGTGCCCTTGCGAATGGCATGGCTGGCGGCCATCGCCTTGCGCAGCGGCGTATCTGTGGCGCCCAGGTTTGCGGCCAGGAAACGCAGCATGTCGTTCGCGGTGGATCGAATCGCGCCGGCGCCGGCAAAAGTTGGAAGGTCCCAGTTTTTGGCGACCGTCAGGTCGGCGTTGTGTCCCGGCGCAAAGTTGGTTTTTTGCGCGGTCGAGAGCGCGATGGAAGTTCGGGTCATGCCAAGCGGCTTGAAGATTCGCTCAGTCACGAGCTCCTCATACGGTTTGCCGGCGCGGCGCGCCAGAACGTGGCCGAGCAGCCCTACGCCGAGGTTCGAATAGTCGTACTTTTCACCGGGCGCGCGCGTGAGTTTGACGCCGGATAGGAACTCGTACATTTGTTCGACTGTGTAGTCGGCATACGGGTTCTGCGGATCGGCGGGGTGGAAGGTTGACGGCATGCGCGGCAACCCGGAGGTGTGCGTCGTGAGAGCGAGCAAGGTGATGAAGCGCCCCTCGTATTCCGGCATTTTCGCCGTCTCCGGCAAGTCTTTCGACACCGGCTCCTCGAGTATCACCTCGGTGCCTTCAACCGTTACGGCGCGGCACCGGGGCGGAATAGACGTAGCAAAGGAGCCAGTTTCGC
>JACXTT010014889.1_pt1 | contig 10136 bp, 6 predicted proteins | sample 9270951 | NCBI WGS metagenome assembly JACXTT01 (sample SAMN15532306, study PRJNA645909) | rock metagenome | isolation source: weathered quartz diorite | place: Puerto Rico | collected 2017-06-21
GAGGAAGCTCAGAACCTGCGACGAAGGTTCGTGGAAAATGAAAGCAAGGTTATGGCGTCACCTCCACATTCGACTGGCGGCCGAATCACCGAGGGAGAAATCAGATTTCAAACGATTTTGCCTCTTAAGATTCTTAACTCGGGGCTACCGGAGGAAGCGGCCGCTAAGGGAGATGGGCTTCTAGTGTTCAGGCGAAGGGCAGACCCGAAAGGCCCGCTGGCAGTGTTTGGGTACGACTACTTTGCGGACCATGCGAAGGCGGCGGGAGTGGCAACGCCGAAACTGTTGAGTTATGAGGGATTGTGGGGCAGCGGCGAAGAGTACGCCTACGAAGTGTTGAATTTTGCCGATGGAAAACGTAACACGCAACAGATTCGCGACGCGGTGTCGGCAGAGTACGGTCCTGCGCCGCTGGAGACGGTGGTGGAATATTTGAGAGCCTTGGAGAAGATAGGAATTGTGGAAACCGCGAAATGAGGGAAGAAAAGCAGAGACGGCGGACTTGAGGAGGGCAAGATGCCGACGATTGAAGGGAGAGAAGGAAAGTTGTGGATCGATGCATACCTGAAGAACGCTGGGAAATTTGAGGGTGTAGCAAAGGCGGTACGGGCGCTGGTTAAAAAGACAGCGGCCGGCTGCGAAGAGTATGTGAGCCCATGGAAAACTCCGGCGTTCGATTCCAATGGGCCGCTGTGCGTCTACCTTGTGCAAAAAGAACATGTGACGCTTGCGTTCTTGCGAGGAGCAATGCTTCCCGATCCGGAGAAATTGTTGGAGGGGAAAGCGAAGGGTGTGCGCAACGTGAAGTTGCGGAGCTTGGCGGACGTGAAGCAGCCGGGAGTGAAGAGGCTGATTGCGGAAGCGGCAAAGTTGAACAAAAAGTATCCCCCGTCTGGCAAGATGATCGGGATGGACAAAAGACGGAAGAAAGAGAGCAAGAAATAGCCGAGCGATGGAAAAGGCAGGGCAGTGCGAGTGGGACTGACTGAAGTCCGTACCATCGGTGTGCTAGCATCGAACTGCGGCGAGCGGGGAGCGCGATACATCTAACCGGACAGAATTACGATGACCATGAAAGCGTTGCGGAAAATGCAGCCCGCGCGAGGCCTGCACATGGACACGGTCGCGGTGCCGGCGATCGGTCCGACCGACGTGCTTGTGCGCGTGAAAGCGGCGTCGATTTGCGGGACGGATCTGCACATTTATGGGTGGGACCGCTGGTCGCAGGGGCGGATCAAGCCGCCGCTGACGCTAGGGCACGAGTTTTGCGGCACCGTGGAACGCGTAGGCGATGAAGTCACGGCGGTCAAGCCGGGGGATTTCGTCAGCGCGGAGATGCATGTCAACTGCGGACACTGCCGCCAGTGCCGGCTGGGGCAGGCACACATCTGCCAGAACCTGCGCATCATCGGAATCGATCAGGACGGAGCGTTTGCGGATTTCGTCAGGATTCCTGCGTCGAACATCATCAAGCTGGACGCGGACATTCCCGAGCATTACGGAGCGATTCTCGATCCGTTGGGAAATGCGGTGCACACGGTGCTGGCAGGACCCATTGCAGGGCAAACCGTTTTGGTGACAGGTTGCGGGCCGATTGGGCTGATGTCCATTGCAGTGGCCAAGGCGTGCGGAAGCTCGACGGTGTTTGCGACGGAAACGAACGATGCGCGGCGCACGATGGCGAAGAAAATGGGCGCGGACGTGGTGATTAATCCTGCGGCGGAAGATGCCGTGAAGAAGATTCTGGGCGAAACGGGCGGCACAGGCGTAGATGCGCTTCTGGAAATGAGCGGAAATCCGCTGGCCATTCAACAGGGCTTCAAAGCGTTGCGCGCGGGCGGGCGCGCTTCCCTGCTGGGGATTCCGACAGAAAACGTGCCTTTGGACCTGGTGAACGACGTGATTTTCAAAGGCGCAACGGTGCAAGGAATCTACGGGCGGCGCATGTATGAAACTTGGGTGCAGATGACGGCGCTGCTTAAGGCGGGCCGGCTGAATCTGGAACCGCTCTTCGGGCAGCGCGAGCCACTCGAGAAGTTCGAGGGAGCGTTCGCGAAACTGCAGCAAGGATTGCCAGGAAAGATCCTGCTGTATCCCAACGGATTCGAACGGTGAACGTCCCTTTCGCTTAATTCCAGAGTTTGCCCCCGGACGCGCGCTGGAGCACAATAGAGATTCCCCCAGCCGATGCCTACCACCAGGAGCAATGCCATGTCCGAAACCGCCACATTGGCGACGAAGCAGAATCCGCTGCAGTACGTCACAGAGCAATTGAATGAGCTGCGCACGAAGGGCGTGGCCCCAAAGCTGCGTATCCTCGAAGGCGAGCAGAGGCCCGTCTGCGTTTTTGACGGGCGGGAAGTGATCAATCTCGCCTCGAATAACTACCTGGGCTTGACCACGCACAAGGCGCTGCGCAAAGCCGCGCTGGACGCGGTAAAGCGGTACGGCGTGGGCGCGGGAGCGGTTCGAACGATTGCCGGCACCATGAAGCCGCACATGGAACTGGAAGAGCAAATTGCGGCGTTCAAGAAGGTGGAAGCCTGCGTGGTGTTTCAGTCGGGATTTACGGCGAACGCGGGAACCGTGTCGGCCGTGCTGGGCAAGGAAGACCTGATCGTTTCCGATGAATTGAATCACGCATCCATTATTGACGGAGCGCGGCTCTCGAAAGCGACCATCAAAGTCTTCAAGCACAAGGACGTGCAGGACTGCGAGCGCATCCTTCAGGAGCACGCGAGTTTCCCCGGAAAGAAGCTGATTATCACCGACGGCGTGTTTTCTATGGACGGTGACATCGCGCCGCTGCCGCAATTGTGCGATCTGGCAGAGAAATACAACTGCATCATGATGGTGGACGACGCGCATGCTTCCGGCGTGCTGGGCGCCAACGGCCGCGGTACGGTGGACCATCACCAGTGCCACGGACGCGTGCACATCCAGGTAGGAACCTTGAGCAAAGCGATTGGCGCTATGGGGGGATATGTGTGCGGCTCGCGCGAGCTGATCGATTTTCTCTATTTGCGTGCGCGGCCGTTTTTGTTTTCGACTTCGCATCCGCCGGCCACCGTGGGCGCGTGCCAGGCGGCGTTTACCCTGCTGGCTTCGCCCGAAGGCGAAAAGCTGGTGAAAAAACTTTGGGCTAACACAAAGTTCTTCAAGCGCGAATTGAAGAAGCGCGGATTCCAGTTCAAGGTGAGCGAAACGCCGATCATTCCGATTCACGTGGGCGAGGCTGCGAAAGCGTTTGAGTTCTCGAAGAAGCTCTTTGAGGCTGGAGTGTTCGCGCCCGCAGTGGGTTACCCCGTCGTCGCAGAAGGCAAGGCTCGGCTGCGGGCGATTGTCAGCGCGGCGCACAAGAGGGATCAACTGTTAAAAGCCGCGGACACCTTGGCTGAGGTCGGCAAGTCGCTGAGTATTGTCTAGGGATTAGCCGAAACCAGTCCTTGGACGGAAGATTCTGCCTTGTAAATCCTGCACGCTACGGGTCAATTTCTCTCAACTTGAGAGCCAAAGGCGTGCCCTTAACCCGTTGAAACAAAACATTTTACGTACAGGCATGCGACTTGCCTCTATCAGTGCGCTTTCTGGGTCCCCTTTTGTATGAGGGTAGATGGGGTTCAGTTTCTCAGTTCAAATTTAAGAGCCTTAAGGAGGTCGGACAACCATGTATCGCATGGGAATTTCGATTGTGGTAGGGGCACTCTTCGCGGTGGGCACGGCGGCGAAACCGCAAGCCGGAGCGCAAGCGGGAGCGCAAACCGGCGGACAGGCGTCTGTCGAGGCGGGAAAAACGCAGGCTCAGGCTGGTGCGTCCAGCTCAACGTCCGCAGCGGTTACTGCGCAAAACGGACAAGCCAATGCCGGGCTGTCCAATGGAACGGCCTTCAACGCGGAATTAAGTTCCCCCGTGGATTCGAAGAAATGTAAGCCGGGCGACGCAGTGAATGGAAAAACAACGGAAGCTGTCAAGGGGGAAGGCAAAACTGTCATCCCGAAGGGTTCAAAGTTGGTGGGACGTGTGACGCAGGCTTCGGCGCGAGCCAAGGGTGAGGCGGAATCCTCGCTGGGGATCGTGTTCGATAAAGCGATTCTGAAAAACGGCGAGGAAGTTCCGTTGAACGTCTCCATTCAGGCGCTTGCGTCGGCGCAGAGTAGCGCTTCCGCGGCAGGCTCCGAGATGGACACGATGGGAGGGCTCAGCGGCTCAGCGCCCGGCTCCGGAATGGCTGGCGGACGCGGCGGATTGGGCGGCGTGACTTCCGCGGCGGGCGGCGCTGTAGGAACTGTGACGAATACCGCGGCGAATGTCGGTGGAGCCGCTGGCGGAGCCGTAAATTCGACCACGAACGCTGCGGGAAACGTCGCGGGAGCTTCAAAGGGAGCTGTGGGCGGTCTGAATGCCACTGGGCAGCTCACTTCGAACAGCCAGGGCGTTTTCGGGTTGAATGGATTGAACCTGAACGCGGCAGCATCGAACGCGACACAAGGCACGGTGATCACTTCCGCAGGGAAGAACGTGCATCTCGACAGCGGGACGCGGATGCTGCTTGTGACGCAAGCGCAAGCCGGCTCCGCGGGCGAATCTAAACATCCGGCCGAAAGCAAGCCGAATTCGAAATCGGAGCAGAAGCCAGAAAAACTATAACGATTGTCCCCTTGAAAGTTGCAGGGCCGCGCGGGAATCAACGTCGCGCGGCCTTTCTTCTTTTGAGCGAACTTCCAAGCCAGCCGCCACCGCGGCAGGCAGCCGCTTGTCCTTTGCTATACTCGCCCGATGGCTTCCGAGTCGAAGAAACTATTTCTTGTGGACGCGATGGCGCATGTTTATCGTGCATTTTTTGCGCCCATGCCGCAGCGGCTGACCGGGCCCAATGGCACGCCCACGAACGTTCCCTTCCTTTTTGGAAATATTCTCAAGCGCCTGATCAAAGACTACGAGCCAAAATACATCAGCGTCGTTTTCGATCCGCCGGGAGCGACGTTTCGCGACAAGCTGTTTGAAAAATATAAGGCGCAGCGGCAACCCATGCCGGATGACATGAAGGTTCAGATTCCTCTGGTGCGCCGGCTCTGCGAAGCGATGCGCTTGCCCATTTTGGAGAAAAAAGGATTCGAGGCGGACGACGTCATCGGGACGATTGCCACGCAAGCCGCAAAGCAGGGTTTCGCAGTGCTCATCGTCAGCAACGATAAGGACATGATGCAACTGGTGGGCAAAAACGTCCGGACCCTGAAGACGGGTTCCGGGGGATTGAAGGGCGACATCCTGGTGGATGAAGCAAAGGTTCAGGAATTGCTTGGCGTCCCCGCGGATAAGGTCGTCGACTACATGGCGCTTTTGGGGGATACGGTCGACAACATCCCCGGGGCAAAAGGGATCGGCGAAAAAGGCGCCGCGGAGCTGATCACCAAATACGGCAGCGTCGAGAAAGCCTTGGATCACGCAGCTGAAGTTTCGAACAAGCGGTACCGCGAGGCGCTGCAGCAGCAACGCGATCAGGTGATGCTGTCCAAGCAACTCGCAACGATTGCCACCGATGTGCCGTTGAAGCTCGATTTGCGTTCGCTCGAGCGGCGTGAACCCGATGCGCCGGCGCTGGCTGCGCTTTATCGCGAACTAGGGTTCAGTTCATTGCTGAAGGAGTTGGGAAGCAGCGCGGCAGCCGCGTCCACCCCGGCCGTTTCGGATATGGATGTAAGAGCGGACTACGCACAATTCGCGAGTGCAGGCGAATTTCGCGAGTACCTTAACAAACTCCCAGCGAAACAGCCTCTTGCTGTCTGGCTGAATCTCGATCCGGGCCAGCGGGAGTCAGAAGGATTCGGAACGCGCATCACTGGAATTGAAGTTTCCTCAAGAGAAGGAGAAGGACGGTCGGTCTGGGCGGACGAAAAAGGCGAAGCGTTGAAGACGCTCGCGCCCCTTCTTGAGGATGCAAAACGGCCAAAGATTTTGCATGACCCGAAGGTTTTCCAGTTGCTAGCGGGTCGGACGGCCAACATCCAGCATGCGACGCAGCTTTATTCTTACCTGCTTCGCCCGACAACGGGAAATCACAATCTTGCGGACGTAGTGATGCGCCAGTTCAGCGCCGTGCTGGGCGGCGGTCCGGGAGAGCATGCGGATTATCTCCAGCGGCTGTCCCCGGTGCTGCGCGAGCAAGTCAAAGAGCAGGGCCTCGAAAAGGTTTATGAAGAGATCGATTTGCCGCTTGCGCCGGTGCTTGCGGAGATGGAGCGTGCGGGAATTCGCGTAGAGCCGAAAGAACTCAACAAAATGTCGCAGACGATGGATAAGGAGGTCCGGCGACTGGAAAAAGAGATTTGGGCAATGGCGGGAGCGGAGTTCAACGTTAATTCACCACCGCAGCTCGCAGAGATTCTTTTCGACAAACTGAATTTGCAACCGAACGCGCGTCGAGGAAAGGCGAAAGCGCGCTCGACGGCGGCGGACGTACTTGAGGAATTGTCGGCGCGGCATCCGCTGCCCGCAAAGGTCATCGAATTCCGTGAAATTTCCAAGCTGAAGTCCACGTACGTGGATGCGCTGCCCAAACTGATCCACCCCGAGACGGGACGGCTGCATACTAGTTTTTCTCAAACCGGAGCGGTTACCGGGCGGCTCAGCTCCAGCGATCCCAACTTGCAAAACATTCCCATCCGCACTGAACTGGGACGGCAGATTCGCGCGGCGTTTGTCGCAGAAATGGGCAAGATTTTGTTGTCGGCGGATTACTCCCAAATCGAGCTGCGGGTGATGGCTCATTTTTCGAAGGACCCCGTGCTCGTCGAAGCGTTTCGCAACGGCGAAGACATTCACGCCCGCACAGCACAAGAAGTGTTTGGCGTCGGCCCTTTAGCACAAACCGCCGAGCACCGGCGGGCCGCCAAGGCCATCAACTTTGGAATCATCTATGGTCTTTCTCCGTTTGGCCTAGCTCAGCAACTGGGCATCGAGCAGAAAGAAGCGGCGCAGTTTATCAACGCCTATTTCACGCGGTATCGCGGCGTGAAGGAATACTTGGACAACGTTCTTGCAGAAACGCGTAAGACGGGTGTAGCTAAGACGCTGTTCGGCAGAATCCGCCCCATCACGGAGATCACTTCGCCGCAAGTGCAACTGCGCAACTTTGCGGAACGCACTGCACTCAATTCCCCGCTCCAAGGCACCGCCGCAGACCTCATCAAAATGGCCATGATCAACATAGACCGCCGGCTGGCCGAGGAAAATTTCGAAGCAAGAATGATTTTGCAGGTGCACGACGAACTTCTTTTCGAAGCGCCTGCGAGGGAATCGCCGAAACTCCAAAAGCTAGTGAAAGAAGAGATGGAAGGCGTTTATAAGCTGGCAGTCCCCATTGTGGTGGAAATTGGGGTTGGTCCGAACTGGCGCGACTTGGAGTGAATTTCGCTTCGAGGCGACTGCTGTTGTGCTGACCATTATGTGATCAGGGTTCCCCACTTCCGTACTTGGAATGTACTATGGCATCCTTTTCTCTGTTCTTGAGAGTCTAAATGGGGAAGGTTGCTTTCGTCTCTTCGACTCCTGAAACTAGGATTTGCAAAAAAGTTTCGCCCCAGCCAGCAAAGAGGGTCTTCATGCGCCGGATGTTCCTGCTTCTGATCGGCATTACCCCTGCCCTGTTCCTGGCTGGCTGTGCGGGCAATTCGCAAACACAACCCATCACCATTACGGTTTCGCCGCAAGCAGTAAGCGTGCCGGTTGGTCAAAATCAGGCGTTTGTCGCGACCGTTACGGGCACCTCAAACACTGCGGTTACGTGGAGCGTCGCCGGCGGTGGGACCATTACTTTAGCGGGAATGTATACAGCACCCTCTACGGTTCCCACGCCTCCGCAAATTACGGTCACTGCCACCTCCAAGGCAAACACTGCCAAAAGTGGATCTGCCACAGTCACGGTCACTACCGGATCGACAGGAGTGGTCGCGGTGTCTCCAGCCGCAGTCTCGGTCGAAATCTTTAATACGCAGCAGTTCTCGGCGACGATCAACGGTCAGGCGAGCACAGCAGTCACTTGGCAGGTGAATAGCGTCGCTGGCGGCAACACAATCACAGGAACAATTTCTACGACCGGCCTATACAGCGCGCCGCACTCGCTCTCGAATAGCATCATTCCTGCCAACGGCACACCCGTGACTGTGCAAATAGATGCGGTTTCAACGGTAAACACATCGAATATCGGTACAGCCACGGTGACTCTTAGCGTTCCTAATCAAAGCGCGGAGCCTAAGCCAATCGATTTGGGAACTTCCGGAAGCAATGCTAACGACACGATCACAAGCGGAGGCAAGACTACCTGCTGTGGTGGAACTCTTGGGGCGCTTGTTACTCGGGGCGGCACGCAATACGTTCTCAGCGCAGACCACGTGCTGGCGCGCAGCGGTGCGGGCACCGCAGGCGAACCAATTGTTGAGCCCGGGTTGATTGATACGAACTGCTCTTCTTCGCAAACCACAACCGTAGCCAATTTGACGCAAGGATCTTTTAGCAACAATACGGGAACCGTGGATGCGGCGATCGCACAGGTGGTCTCCGGAGCAGTGAATTCCAGCGGGAGCATCCTGCTGTTGGGATCTAGCACCGATGCGAGCGGTGTTCCTGTGCCCGGCGCGCCAAACGGAGGAAATGGACAGGCCGCTTCCGTCAGTCTTGCTGTCGCGAAGTCCGGCCGCACGACGGGATTGACGTGTTCCACAGTTGGCGCCACGAATTTACGTGTGTCTGTGGACTACACAACAAATTGCAATGGTTCTGGAACGAAATTTACGGTGATTTATAACAATCAAGTAAGCGTGGCTGGCGGAGATTTCTCCGGGGGAGGGGACTCCGGATCGCTGATTGTGACGCAAAGCAACGCGACGCCCGTCGCGCTGCTTTATGCAGGGTCGAACACGGACACGGTTGGCAATCCTGTTTCGGACGTGCTGAGTTTTTTTGCCTCGGGAGGCAATGCTGTCAGTTTTGTCGGCGCCTCACGCACCGGCGCCGTCATTGGCTGCAGTCTGCCGGGTCCGCAAGCGGCCATGTTGGCGCGCCTGACAGCGCAAAAAATCATTCCATCTGAACATCTTCTTGTTCAAGCAACGGCTGTGCGCGACGCATATGGTGCCGGACTGATGGGGCACCCGGAAGTGCAGGCTGTTGGCGTGGATGCCAGCTACGACAACCCAGGTGAGCCGGCTATTCTACTTTTCGTCACAAAAGGGCAGCCGCGAACGAATCTTCCGGCAGTCGTGGAGGGAATCCGCACGCGTATTGTCGAAGGCGAACTGTTTGCGCGGCGAGGCTTGCTATCTCAAGAGGAGAGCACAGTACTTGGGGAATCCGCCGCGCAGCCTCAACTGGTTTATTCCATCCCGGAAACAGAAGTTGCGCGCGCCAAGACCGTGCATGAAAAGCACGTGGATGAGCTGATGAAAATGGACGGTGTGCAAGGCGTGGGCATCACCTCGAGCGTAGATTCGCCCGGCGAGGCCGCGCTTATGATTTTTCTTATTCGCGGGGAGGCACATCCTCCAATTCCGCCAGTCATCGATGGCGTGAGGACGCGGCTTCGCGAATCGAGCCGCTTCCGCGCGGGTCTTGGCGACACTCAGCCGCAACGCGCGTGTCCCGTGCCCGTCCCGAAAAAGAGGCGAGCCGATTGAGCGGGCAACTGGGGCCTCGACTTCTTATCTTAAAGCTTCCCTTCACCGTGGCGCGGGCGTAGAATTTCGTCAAATTGAAGCCGAGTTTGCTCCTTCGGCGGTGCCCGACCTGTCAGGAGGATGCCATGCGTCGGATGCTTTTCGTTGCGAGTGCGTTGCTGTTGCCCGGAATTCTTTTTCCAAGCCTAAACTTCACTCAGGAAAAGCCAGCAGCTGCGGAACCGAAGATAACTCCGGAAGACGCCGCGAAGAAGAATCCCATTGCCCCATCGGCCGAGAGTCTGGCGGAAGCGCGTAAATTCTTTGGCTATAACTGCGCCATGTGCCATGGCAAGGAAGGCGACGGCAAGGGCGATCTCGCGCAGGACATGAAATTGGAGCTGCATGACTGGCGCGATCCTTCGTCGATCGAAAAAATGACTGATGGCGAACTCTTTTGGATTATTAGCAACGGAAAAGGGAAA
>JACXTT010014890.1_pt1 | contig 10136 bp, 9 predicted proteins | sample 9270951 | NCBI WGS metagenome assembly JACXTT01 (sample SAMN15532306, study PRJNA645909) | rock metagenome | isolation source: weathered quartz diorite | place: Puerto Rico | collected 2017-06-21
AGCACGTGCAGGTCGCGGCACCGGAGGACCTCCCACGCTTCGCATCGGCTCGTGCGTTGGCCTCGGTGCAGCCCGTGCACCTCGTGGACGACGTGGCGTGGGTCGAGGAGAGGCTCGGAGGCGAGCGGGCCGCGCGGTCGTACCCGTTGCGATCGCTCCTGCGCGCGGGCGCCCGCCTCGCAATCGGAACCGACTGGCCCATCGCACCCCTCGATCCGCTGCGTGGGATCGAGGCCGCGACCTCGTTCCGGCAGCGCTGTGTCCTGCCGGATCCTGGCGAGGCGCTGACCATCGAGGAAGCGATCCGCGCCTACACGGCGGGCTCAGCGTCGGGCCGCGGAGGTGCCGCGGGGCTCGGCCTTCTGAGGCCCGGCTTCCACGCGGACTTCGTCGTCCTCTCCGAGGACCCGCTGGCGGGCCCCGCCGGCGAGATCCGGGAGCGCGTACGCGTCCTGGCGACGTACGTCGGCGGGGTACGCTCCGTTTGACACCCGTTTCGGCGCGCGGCTACACTGCCCGACCGCGAGGGAGTCCTTGAAGGACCGCGTCTTCATCGAAGGGATCAAGTTCCACGGCCATCACGGACTGACGCGCCTCGAGCGCCAGGTCGGCGTCCGGCTCGCCGTGGACGTGATGCTCGAAGCGGACCTGGAGCGGTCGGGCCGCTCGGATCGCGTGGGCGACACCGTGGACTACCGGAAGGTCCACCAGAAGGTGCTGGAGGTGGGCCGCGGCAGGTCCCACAAGCTGCTCGAGTCGTTCGCGCTCGCCGTGATCGACGGGCTCCTCGCGGACTTCGCCGCCGATCGCGTCACCGTGCGGGTGCGCAAGGAGACGCCCGTCCTCGACGGGATCGTCGAGGCCGTGGGGGTCGAGATGAGCCGTTCGCGGCAGGAAACGAAGTCGTGAAGGTTCGACGGCGGTTCACCTTCGAAGCCGCGCACCGGCTCCCGCACCATCCCGGCCGGTGCAGGAACCTCCACGGCCACTCGTACCGCCTCCTGGTGACGGTGGATCGCCCCGTCGACCCTCGCTCGGGTCTCGCGATCGACTTCGCCGACCTCGCGGCGACCGTGCGACGGGACGTGGTCGACGTCCTCGATCACCGTTCGATCAACGACGTCATCGAGAACCCCACGGCCGAGGTCATGGCGGTCTGGATCTGGAAGCGCCTGGTCGAGTCGCTCCCGGGCCTCTTCGAGATCGAGCTGTTCGAGACGCGGAGTTGCTCCGTCGTCTACCGGGGAGAATGACGTGGACGTCGCCAAGATGGAGGCGGCGATGCGCGCGTTCCTCGAGGGGGTGGCCGAGCGCTTCCCAGGGGACGATCTCGCTGCGACCCCCGCGCGCGTCGCCCGCGCGTGGGAGGAGGACCTGCTCGCGGGATACAGGATCGACCCCGAGACGGAGCTGACCTGGACGAGCGTCGACCCCGGCGCGAGCCTCGTCGTCGTGCGGGACGTGAGCTTCGCGTCGATCTGCGTGCACCACCTCCTCCCCTTCGTCGGCCTCGCACAGATCGCGTACCTTCCCGGGCGGCGCCTCGCGGGCCTGAGCAAGGTCGGCCGCGTCGTCGAGGCGCACGCCCGGAGGCTCCAGATCCAGGAGCGCCTGACCGCGGAGATCCTCGCGACGCTCGTGCGCGTGCTGGAGCCCCGGGGCGCCGTCGTTCTTCTCGAGGCCCGTCACCCCTGCATGCCCCTGCCCGGCCGGGCGAAGGAGTCCAACCGTCTCGCCACCCTTCTGGCCTCCGGAGTCTACGAGACCGACCTGTCGGCGAGGGGCGAGGTCCTTCGGCTCATGACCTCACCGGACTCCGCGCCGAGCTAGCTCGTGGGCGCGGCATCCGCCTGCCGGCTCGCGGCCTTTGCGTTCGTCCTCGCGGCGGGCGCTGCCGCCGCGGCTTCGAGTGTCGACGACGGGCTCAGGTCCCTCGCCCGGTCGGAGGGCGGGCAGGGCGAGCCGCTCCTGCGCATCGGGCTCGACGCGGCGCACGCCCTGCGCCTGGCGTCGGACCGGCCGTTCCGCATCCTCGATCCCGCGAACGCCTCGCCCGTGTGGAAGGAACGTTACTCGGAGGAGGTGGCCGTGGTGGCGGAGGGAGGTCCCGAGGCCGCCGCCCCCGCGATCTATCGCATCCAGGTCGGCGCGTTCCAAACGCGTGAGGCGGCGGAGGCGGAGAGGGCGCGGCTCGAGAAGGCCTACGACGCCCCGGCCATCGCGCACTACGTCCCCGACCGCGGGTCCTGGCGCGTGCGCATCGGCGAGGCGAGGAGCCGCGACGCGCTCTCTCCGCTTCTCGAACGCTTGCGCTCCGCGGGACTCCAGGGGATCTGGATCACGGAGGAGCCGGCAGAGACCCGTTCCGGTGTGCGCCTGCGCATCGTCGACGCCTCGTACGACAGCCACGTGGGCCCCCAGGACCGCCTGGCCGTGGTGCCGGCCCCGGGCGCCTCGGTGCAGGTCGAGGGCAAGCCCTATCGCGGGATCATCGAGGTCCGCCTCACGGCCTCCGGCACCGTGCGGGCCATCGACTGGATCGAGCTCGAGAGCTACCTCCTGGGGGTCGTGCCCGCCGAGCTCGGGCCGGAGACCTGGCCGCAGGTCGAGGCGCTCAAGGCGCAGGCGGTCGCCGCGCGCACCTACGCGTGGCGCAACCTCGGACAGTTCGCGGACGAAGGGTACGACCTGTGCGCGACGGCGCGCTGCCAGGTCTACTCGGGCGTGACGGCGGAGCATCCGCTCTCGGACCGCGCGGTCGCGGCGACCAAGGGCGAGATCCTCACGTGGGAGGGGAAGCCGATCTCCGCCCTCTACACGGCGACCTGCGGCGGCCACACCGAGAACGTCGAGGAGATCTTCCCCGAGGAGCGGGCGCCGTATCTGCGCGGCGTGCCGTGCCGCGCCGAGGCCGAAGGCCTCGCCACGCAGCGCGCGGTCCTCGCCGGCAGGGACATCGCGCCCGTCCTGGCGGAGACGGGCGAGGACGTCACCCGTGACTGGGCGGTTCTCGCGGCGGCCGGGGTGGTCGACGCCGCGGAGGATTGCCGCGTGGGAGTGAGCGGAGGAGATCTTCGGGAATGGGCCACGGCCCTCGCGCGCCTCGCGGGCAGGCCGGTGCCCGAGGCTCCCGCGGCGGTGGTGAGCGATCTCGGAAAGGCGGCCGAAGTGCTCGTGGCCGAGACCGGCTGGAGCGAGCGCGCCCGCGTCCTCCTGAGCGAGGAGGGCCTCCCGGCGCTCCTCAGGGATCCGGCCGCCGAAGCCCTCCCGCCGGACGAGCGCCGGGCGCTCGCCTATCTCGCGCTCGCGGGAGCGATCCGTCCCTTCTCCGACGGGCGCTACGGCATCGACCGTCTACCCTCGCGCGCGCGCATCCTGCCGGCCCTCGCGCGCGTGGGCGAGGCCTACGACGCCTTCCGCCTGAAGGAGGCGACCGTGGCGTCGGCCGCCCCGAACCGGCTCGACCTGATTCAGGGGAAGGGATCGCTCAGGCTCCCCCTCGCGTCGAGCCCGTTCCTGTTCACGCTGGTCGCGGAACGGGTCGTCCCCGCGTCGCGCCTGCCGCTGTGGCCGGGCGACCACGTGCGCTATCGCTCGAACGCCGAGGGTCGCGTCGACTTCGTGGAGCTGCGGCCACCCGTCAAGGGGGTCTCGGACGACCGCTCGGCGAAGGTCTATTCGTGGGAGGTGCGCCAGACGCGCGCGGAGATCGAGGAAGCCGTGAACCACCGGGTGGACGTGGGGCGCCTGCAGGAGCTGCAGGTCGTGCGCCGGGGAGTGTCCGGCCGCATCGTCGAGCTACGGGTCGTCGGGGACAAGGGCAAGACGCTGGTGAAAGGATTCGACGTCCGCACGCTCCTCGGCCTGCGCGAGAGCCTCACGGTCATCGAGCCGCAGCGCGACCCGTCGGGACAGCTCGAGGCCGTGGTCTTCGCGGGCAAGGGCTGGGGCCACGGCGTGGGACTCTGCCAGGTCGGGGCGTACGGCATGGCCCTGCGTGGGATCGGCTACGGCGAGATCCTCGCCCACTACTACCGCGGGGCGGCGCTCCAGAAAATCCCCGCGGCCGGCCGCTGAGAAGGCCGGTGGCGCGCCCGCCCTGCCTGCCTATATTCGGTCTTCAGGGGTTTTCTGGGAGAGGACATGGGTCGAACCCTGTGTTTCCTGGGGATCGTGCTGCTCGCGGCCGCGGTCTGGTTGATCCTGGCCGGCGCGACGGGCTGGGTGCGGGAGGAGGTGTCGGGCTCGCTGGCGAAGAACGCTTTGGTCGCCGGCCTCGCCTGCCTCGGGTCGGGTCTTCTGGCGGGTCTTCTGGACAGGCTCAGCCGCCCCTTGAGGCGCGGGCGCTGCGCGCGCTGCGGGGGGCCGACCGAGCGCGGCCAGACGTACTGCCTCGACCATCTTCTCGCGACCGTGGAGGAGTACCGGGACAAGATGTCGGCCCACGACCGGACCCGCGGGCCGGCCTCCGGCCGTCAAGTCACGAAAGCGTAACCCTCCTCGTCCTCCTCGGACCCACCGGGACCGGGAAGAGCGCCACGGCCCTCCTCCTCGCCGAGCGGCTGAACGGAGAGGTGGTCGGCTGCGATGCCCTGCAGCTCTACCGGGGCTTCGACGTCGCGACCGCCAAGCCCTCGTGGGAGGAGAGGCGGCGCGTCGCGCACCATCTCGTGGACGTGGCCGATCCGCGTCGCGACTTCAGCGTCGCGGACTACGTGCGCCTCGCCGAGCGAGCCATCGAGGAGATCCAGGGCCGCGGCCGTCTGCCGCTCGTCGTGGGCGGGACGGGGATGTACCTGCGCGGCCTGCTCCGCGGGATCGTCCCCGGGCCGGCACGCATCCCGTTCCTTCGCGAGCGGCTCCGGCGCCTGGCGGCCCGTCACGGCGCGCCGCGACTCCATCGCTGGCTCCTCCACCTCGACGCGGACTCGGCCCGGCGCCTTCCTCAGGGCGACACGCAGCGGATCGTGCGCGCCCTCGAGGTGGCCCTTTCAGGCGAACCCACGTGGAGCGCGACGCTCCGCTCCCACGGGACTTGGTCCGGTCCTTCCGAGCGCTATCGCTCCGTCAAGTTCGGCCTCGATCTCGACCGGGAGGTCCTGGGGCGACGGCTCGACGAGAGGGTCGACGCGTACTTCGGTGCGGGGCTCGCCGATGAGGTGTCCTCCCTGCTCGTGCTGGGGGTGCCGCCGGAGGCCAATGCATTCAAGGCCATCGGGTACCGCGAGGTCCTCGCCGCACTCCGGACGGGCGTGGGTCCCGACACCGTGCGCGAAGAGGTCAAGAAGAACACTCGCCGTTTCGCCAAGCGCCAGCGCACGTGGTTCCGGAGCGAGTCCGGGGTGCGCTGGCTCGACGCCGCTTCAGGCCCGGAGGCGCTCGCGGAGCGCATCGAGGGTCTGTTCCGGGAGGCCCTCGCGTAAGAAAGTGCTATACTCGCCGGCCGCCGGAAGAACTGTGGTGGGGGAGGGAGAGATGGACGAGGACTCCGGCAATCTCCAGAACGACTTCTTCAACACCGTGCGCAGGGACCGGACCGCGGTCGCGGTCTTCCTGTCCAACGGGAAGCGGCTCGTCGGGCGCATCAAGGCGTTCGACAAGTTCACCATCCTCCTCGACGGGCAGCACGGCGAGCACATGGTCTTCAAGCACGCCATCTCGACCGTGAGCCTGGCGGAACACGAGGCCAGGCGGGGGGACTCGGAGGAATCCGGGAGGCCCAGCAGGGTGGCGACGCGCTCGGGGTCGTAGTCTAGCGCCGGAAGAACCCCTTCTTGTCCGCGTCGACCGTGGCGACCGCCGCGGGCCCCGAAAGCTCCCTGATGCGCGCGTTCAGCCGCTCGATGCGGCCCTCGTACTCCTCGCGAACGAGCTGGATCTGCCGGCCGAGGCGCTCGTTCTCCACGCGCAGGAGGTCCGAGGTCGAGGACTGCGACGCGGTCTCCGACGAGCGGTGCGTGAGCTCGGACTTGAGCCGCGCGATCTCCGCCTCCCGCTCGGCGAGATCGGCGCGATGGCGCTCCTGGAGGTCGTCGTAGAGCTTCTTGATCTCCTGGAGCTCGAGGATCTTGGAGAAGTCGCTCAACGAATCGGGCATGGGACCTTCCTCCCTGTCCGCTTTCTTCTCGATGGAGTAGAAGAATCTGCGCAGCAGCAAGTCCAGGTCGCCGGGGTTGCCGCTCGCCCGCATGGCGACGTCCTTGGCGATGGCGCCGTTCAGGACGAGGGCGGCCAGGGACTGGTTCATCGACTGCATGCGGTGGTAGATGACCGAGTTCTCGATCTCCTCCTGGAGGGCCTCCAGGTTCCCGTCGAAGATGAGCTTCGACACCCGCGGTGACTGCCGCAGGATCTCCACGGCGGCGACGAGCCCGGTGCCGTCCGCGCGCTCGAGCAGGCGCAGGGATACCACGGCCTGGAGCACCGAGGAGAGCTGCTGGCGGATTTGCCGGTGGTTCCCGGACGGGAACATGTCGATGATCCGGTCGATGGTCTGGACGGCGCTGTTCGTGTGCAGGGTCGAGAAGACCAGGTGTCCGGTCTCGGCCGCCGTGAGCACGGTCTGGATCGTCTCCAGGTCGCGCATCTCGCCCACCATGACCACGTCCGGATCTTGCCGCAGCGTGTTCCTGAGCGCCGCGACGAAGCTCGGCGTGTCGGTGCCCACCTCGCGCTGCGTGACCGAGCCCAGGTTGTCCTTGAGGAGGAACTCGATGGGGTCCTCGACGGTCACGAGGTGTACCAGGCGTGTGTTGGCGATCAGGCGCATGAGGGCGGCGAGGGTCGAGGACTTGCCCGAGCCGGCGGGGCCGGTCATCAGCACGAGGCCCTGGGGCAGGTTGGCCATATCGGCGAGCGCCGGCGGCAGTCCCCACTCCTCGAGGGAGGGGAACTCGATGGGCACCCGGCGGAAGACGGCCGAGAGGGTGCCGCGCTGATAGAACACGGTGGCGCGGAAGCGGGAGACCCCGTAGATGCTGTAGCCGAAGTCGACCGATAGATGCCCGTCGAGGATCTGCTGCTGCCGCTCGTTGAGCAGGGCGGAGAGCATCTCGCGGATCTGCTCCGGGTGGAGGGGGTCGGCCCGCACGGGCAGGAGCTTCCCCTGGAGGCGGACGAGCGGCGGCCGCATGGGCTTGAGGTGGAGGTCCGACGCCTCCTCCCTCACCGTGAAGCGGAGCAGGTCGTCGATCTTCGTAGCCCCCGTCGCATCACGAGGGCTCTTCTCGCGCGTGGCTTCGGACATGTTCCCGCAGGACGAATATGGGAGTCCGCGCCGCCGGAGTCAAACCGGTTTGACTTGCTCCACGCGGGTGGGATATAACCCGGCCTCGCGTCTCGTCATGGGCTTCAAGCGCTTCCTGGGAAACGTCAACCTCGCGAACCAGCTCACCTTCCTGAGGCTGGTGGCGGCGCCGTTCCTCATCCTCGCGATCCTGAAGGCGCGTTTCGACGTGGCGCTCGCGCTGTTCGGCGCGGCGGCCGTGACCGACCTCCTCGACGGTCTCACGGCACGGCTGTTCCGGCAGGAGACTTCCCTCGGCGCCTACCTCGACCCGGCCGCGGACAAGATCTTGGCCACGGCGGCGTTCCTGCTCTTGACCGACTACCCGAGCCTGTTCCAGAGCATCCCCATGACCGCGCGCATCCCCGTTTGGCTCACGGTCCTCACCATCTCGCGCGACCTGTTCATCGTCGCCGTCGCCCTCATGGTCTACCTCGCGTACGGCCGCACGAGCTTCCGGCCGACGATCTGGGGGAAGCTCACGACGGTGGCCGAGAGCCTCTGCGTCGGACTGTTCCTCCTCTTCAACCAGCTCGGGCGGAAACACTTCGTCCTGAAGCTCGTCGTGTGGGCCACGCTCGGCCTGATCCTGATCTCAGGCTTCGACTACCTGCGCCGCACGGTCCGGAGGGTCCGCGCCGAGGAGCCGCGCACGCGGCCGGCGTCGTGAAGGGTCCTCTCCTCGATCTCGACCCGGAGTCCCGCACGGCTCTGGAATTCGACGCCGTGCTCGCCCTCGTGGCGGGACATGCGGTCACGCCTGTCGGGGCGGCCCGGGTGCGCTCCTTCGCACCTCTCGCCGACGGCGACGAGATCGCGGCGGAGCAGGAGACGGTCGGCGAGGCCGCGCGCCAGCTCGCGGAGTCGGGACGGCTCGTCGCCGGCGGACTTCCCGACCCGGCGGCCGCCCTCCACGCTCTTTCCGTGGAAGGAGCGCGGGTGCCCGCGGCCGCGGTCCGCGACCTGGCTCTGGTGGTCCTCGCGGCCTCGGATCTGAGCGCGAGCCTCAGGGATCTGGACGGGGCCGCTTTCCCGCACCTGCGGCTTCTCGGACTGGAGCTTCCCGACCTCCGGAACGAGGCGCGGCCCGTGGTCCGGAACGTCCTCCCCGACGGGAGGATCGCCGACGGGGCGAGCGCCGAGCTCTCCCGCATCCGGACGACGATCGCCCGTGTGGGCGAGAAGCTGAGGCGCATGCTCGAGTCGTTCCTGCGCGAGCCCGGTGCGCAAGCCGTGATCCGCGACGAATTCATCACGCAGCGCGGCGGCCGCTTCGTGATCCCCGTGCGTGCCGACTCCCCGAGGCACGTGCCGGGGATCGTGCACGCCGCGTCGTCCTCGGGCGCGACCCTCTTCGTCGAGCCCATGGAGACGGTGGAGCTGAACAACGAACTGGTCCGGCTCGCCGAGGCCGAGAGCGAGGAGCAGGAGCGCATCGTCGCCTCCTGGATCGGACGCTTCCGGGAGAAGGGCGAGGCCGTCCTGCGGGCCGTCCATGGCGTGGCCGAGGCGGACTCGATCCAGGCCCGGGCTCTCTTCGCCGCCGAGGCTTCCGCGACGCCACCGGTCGTCCGCGCCGGTGGCAGGCTCTCCCTCGTCGAGGTACGGCACCCACTGCTCGACCGGAGGCTTCGCGAGAGGGGAGGGCGCGCCGTGCCAGCCACGGTCGAGCTGAGCGAAACCGACCGCGTCCTCGTCCTCTCGGGTCCGAACACGGGTGACAAGACCGTGGCCCTGAAGACGCTGGGCCTCGCGGCCTTGATGGCCCAGAGCGGCATCCCCGTTTGCGCCGCCCATGCCGAGCTTCCTCTGTTCGTCCAGGTCCGTGCCGACATCGGGGACCACCAGTCGATCGAGGCGGACCTCTCCACGTTCTCGGCGCACGTCGCGGCGGTCGCGGGTTTCCTCCGCGAGCTCCGGCCTCCGCTCCTGTTCCTCTTCGACGAGATCGGGACCGGGACCGATCCGGCCGAGGGTGCGGCGCTGGCCCGCGCGGTCCTCGAGAGGCTTCTCGGTCCCGGGCGCACGACGGTGGCCACGACCCACCAGGGCGCGCTCAAGGCATGGGCCTTCACGACCCCGGGAGCGGTGAGCGCCGCCCTGGAGTTCGACACCGGGAGGCTCGCGCCGACCTATCGCATCCTGATGGGCACGTCGGGCGCGTCGGCCGGGATCGAGGTCGCGGCGCGGCTCGGCCTCGACGAGACCCTCGTCGCGAGGGGGCGGGAATACCTCGGAGGGGCCGCGGCGGAGGCGGAAGCGCTCATGGAGCGCCTGCGGGATCTCACGACCGAGGCCGAGCAGAGGCGCCGGGACCTCGTCGACCGCGAGTCGGACCTCTCGATCGAGCGGGAGCGCCTCAAGAGCAGGGCGGAGAGCGAGGTCGAGCGGCAGCGTCGCGAGGTGGCCTTCGTCCTCGACACCGCGCTGCGCGAGCTGCGGGACGAGGGCCGCCGCGAGCTCCAGGGGATCAAGGACAAGAGAGAGCGTGCGCGCGCGGAGCGTGAGCAGCTTCGGCTCGAGCAGAGGCCCGGGTCGGAAGCGGCGCGCAAGAAGGAGGAGCTCGCCTCGGTCGTCTCTGGAGAGGGGATCGTGAGCACCCCGGCGGTCGAGAACGCGGTCCCGGGCATGAGGGTCCTCGTCCGCTCCCTCGGGAAGGAAGGGGAGGTCGTCTCGGCTCGCGGCGACCGCGTCGAGGTGCGGCTCGGACACGCGGTCTTCACGGTAGCGAGGTCCGACCTGCGGACGCTCGCGCGCGCGGCGCCGGCTGGCGAGCGGCCAGCAAAGCATTCCAGGAGCGCGCCGCCCCCCAGACCCCAGGACGACCTGACGGACGCGCAGCGGGAGATCC
>JACXTT010014891.1_pt1 | contig 10135 bp, 8 predicted proteins | sample 9270951 | NCBI WGS metagenome assembly JACXTT01 (sample SAMN15532306, study PRJNA645909) | rock metagenome | isolation source: weathered quartz diorite | place: Puerto Rico | collected 2017-06-21
ATCGATTTCCGCCGTCAACTTCTACCGCTATGACTCACGCGAGTGGAAGCTGTTCAATCCGCAATGGCACTATCAAAACAGAATGCGCCACAAAGACTTTTGTGCGATCTTTCGCGAACTGGGTCTGGAGATCATGTCGGAGAACACACCGATCGTGGTCGAGCCCGGGGACCTCGCTGCGGTTCCATTGTCCGCTGAATTTCAGCGTTACGACGCCAACGACCTGCGCGTGCTGCGTGGCGTATTTTTCCTGAGATGCTCGACATAACGAGGTAATGCGGCAGTGTGCTTGAGCTAATCTACCGCGGAGCCGCGATAGGTGAGTGTGGATGACTTTTCGGTTGGGAAATCCTGCGTACCTCGGCCAGCGTTCACCCCAAATCTCTCCGTCGCTAACAAATAGGCTGCTCGCAATTCTGCGATGGCATCGCGAGTCGCTCGGGACAAGGACAGCATAAACTCCCGCCACGTGTCCAACTGTCCTCGGGGTAAGAGGCGATCGCGTGTAGAGATGGGTGGAAGGTTAAGGGGCGTGCGGAGGGAACGTATGCATCCAGATGAATAAAGGCTCACCGTGACCGGAGCGGGTAAGCAGCGTGCGGGCGACACCGTAAACCCGGTCAGGGTCGAAGGGGTATTGCGCGCCACTGAGCAAAATGTCCACGGTTCCCACAAAAGACAGCGCACTTGAGACGAAGTCAGGCTGCGACGACTCCGGGAACAAGCTGAAGCCTTGGGAGAGATTCTCTAGCCACAGGTCTGAAGGTACAACGACCTCAGTGCCGTAATCACGGTAGGTGCCGTGATGCCGAGGGGAAGCCAGTGGGTTCGCGCTTACGGAGTTGGTGAGATAACCAGCACGGGTAAGTACCGCGCCCAAAGATCCATCTCGAAGTGGCTGCGCAATGTGTGCACCGCTTTGCGTTGCCCAGTGTGTCCACGGCAAGACGCCGGTTTCGAGCGTGGCCGTCGCTGGGTTCGTGAAATTCGAGCTCGCATACGCGCGCGGGTGTTGCGGACGGGATATGTCGGATGCCCTGATCCACAGGTTGTTGGCAACTCGTTTCGGCCGGCTGGTCTCGCCAATCTGGCATGTAGCGGTCCACAGACGCTGATCATTGTATTATCTATCTGCCCTTGGCGAAAAGGCCGGACCTGCCGACTCGCGTGTGGCTACAGTGCGACCAGGTATTTGAGCGGTGCACAACATGAGAGGCTTCGGGGCGAGACTGTGACAAAGTGTGCGTCCCACGGGTACCGGCGTGCATCGACTCGGCGCGCGGCGCACTTGCTTCCCGAAACGTCTTTCGTAAGGGTTCCGTCGTAAGGTCTCCGGCATGAGAATCTGGTTGACCACCGTTGGCGAGCCGTTGCCTGTTGGCGCCGCCGCAGATCGATTATGGCGTACCGGGCTCCTCGCAGAGATTCTCGCCGAACGTGGCCACGAAGTTCTTTGGTGGACTTCTACCGTCGACCATATCCGCAAGAAGCTCTTCGTCAAGGGTGAGCCGCGTATTCATAGTCGAACCGGTGCGTCCATTCAGTTCCTGGAGGGCCGACTGTATCGGCGAAACGTCTCTATAAGTCGGCTGCTGAACCATATCGAGATCGGGCGCCGGTTCAGAGAACTCTCGCGTGGAGAACCGCGCCCCGATGTAATCCTCTGTTCCTTTCCGACTATTGAGCTCAGTCGTGAGTGTGTTCAATACGCGCGCGCGGCCGGGGTGCCCGTCATCCTCGATGTTCGCGACCTATGGCCAGAGATATTTCTGGATCTTTTGCCAGAATTCGCGAGAGGGGTCGGCAAGATCGCTCTCAGAGGCATCATCCAAGACGCGACATGGGCTCTGTCGTCTTGCGATCACTTGTTCGCCGTATCTGATAGATACCTTGAATGGGGATTGGAACGAGCCGGTCGCACGCGAGGCGCCGGGGACGTCGTGTATCCCTTGGCATATCGCACAACTGATTGGTCGATTGCGGACGAGGTCTCCCTGACCAAACGCCTGCGTATCTGCGGCGTCGCGCCCCAGGTACCGTTGGCAACGTTTGCCGGCACTTTTGGCCGAACATACGATTTGGGGACCGTCATAGACGCTGCACGGCTCATTGCGCAACGCGGACGCCTTAGCGTGCAGTTCGTTCTCTGTGGCGCAGGAGAGCGGGAGCGGCTGTGGCGCGCCGCAGCGGCGGAAGTCCCCGGGGTCGCATTTCCAGGATGGCTGCCTGCGGGCGAGCTGGCATGCTTGCTGTCACGCTCGGCGATAGGACTTGCCTCATACACCACCCGCGCACCGCAGGGTATTCCGAATAAGGTGATCGAATACTTATCCGCAGGGATCCCGGTCCTCTGCAGCCTCCGGGGCGAGGCGAGGAACCTTCTTGAGTCTGAAGGGTGCGGCGTTTTCTATGAACCGAATCGCGCTGAAACGCTTGCCGCGCAAGTCGAGAATTTGCTCGCTGAGTTGGACCGACGAGCCGCGATGGGCGCGGCGGCTCGCGACCTATTTGATCGTCGTTTCGCCGCGCACAGGGTCTATGGGGCAATGGCATCCCATCTCGAGGTGCTGGCTATGAACCAGGGGGGCGCAAGGTCGAAGCGACGGGAATGTCAAAAAGGGCACTTCAGCGCCACGGGGGATGAACCGACACGCTGATTCCTGCTGATGACGACTCTCGGGCGGCTGAATACAATGGCACTTTCCTTGAAGAAACCGATGCACGCCGACTTTTCCACTGTTACGGAGCTTGCCTACGCGCCTATCTCCCTGGAGCAGCTCGATCGGCTCGTCAACCGCTATGGTTGGGCCGCAAGCTACTGTGGTGGCAAGGATGTTGTTGAGGCCGCATGTGGAGTCGGGCCAGGACTGGGGATCCTCTCGGCGACCGCCCGAACTCTACAGGCGGGGGACTATTCCCCGCGGATTCTCGACATCGCCCGACGCCACTACCGCGACCGTGTTTCGCTGTCTGAATTCGATGCTCAGCAAATGCCGTTTGAAGACGGCAGCAAAGACGTCATCATCCTGTTCGAAGCGATCTACTACCTGCCGCATCCCGATCGTTTCATCTCGGAGTGCGTGCGCGTCCTCAGGGGCGACGGACTTGTGTTGTTGACGAGTGCCAACAAGGATGTTTGGGATTTTCATCCAAGTCCGCACAGCTATGAGTATTTTGGTGTCGCCGAGCTCGGGAGATTGCTCGCGCGCTTCGGCTTCGAATGTGCTTTCTACGGTTTTCAGCCCGTCGACCTCGCTCCACTCCGCCAGCGACTGCTTCGTCCAGTGAAGCGAGTGGCGGTGATGTCCGGCTTGATGCCTAAGACAATGAACGGCAAGCGCTGGCTGAAGCGACTCGTGTTTGGCCAGGAGATGCCCATGCCGGCGGAGATAACCTCCGCAACCGGAAGGTACACCCCGCCGCAGCCAATTCCGGCTGGACAGCCGGATCGCCGGCACAAGATCATCTGTTGTGCGGCCCGCAAGCAGCTCGCGCACGTGACCTCCGCTAATGGTGACAGAGTGTCCGAATGTTGAATCCCAGACAGATACCGTTTTTCGACTACCCCGCACTCTTTGCGGAACTCGAGGAGGAAATTATGGCGACCGTGCGCGATGTGTTCACGCGCGGCGCTTACATAATGCAGCAGGATCTCGTTGATTTTGAGGCCGAGCTGGCCCGGTATCTCGGTGTAAAGCACGCGATCGGCGTTGCGGACGGCACCATGGGGCTGCTGCTCCCGTTGCTGGCGCTTGACTTGAAGCCGGGCGACGAAGTCATTGTGCCTTCCCACACGTTCGCCGCCTCTGCTGCCGCCATTCACCACGCCGGTGGCACCCCAGTCCTCGTCGACTGTGGCGTGGATCATCTGATTGATGCCGCCTCGGTGGCAAGAGCGATCACACGACGCACGCGTGGCATCATGCCCGTGCAGCTCAATGGGCGGACGGCCAACATGAATCCTTTGCGGGAACTCGCAGCTCGGCACAAATTGTTCATCGTCGAGGACTCGTGTCAAGCGCTCGGCTCGCGTTTCCAGGGTCGTTTTGCAGGTACGTTCGGGGTCGCGGGATCGATCAGTTTTTACCCATCTAAGACCCTCGGCTGCTTTGGCGATGGTGGTGCCGTGATCACGAGCGACGATGACCTCGCCACGCAGGTGCGGATGCTACGAGATCACGGTCGCGGCCCGGATGCTGATGTTTGGCGCTGGGGCTATAATGCTCGGCTCGATAATGTGCAGGCGGCCATTCTGAGGATCAAGTTGCGGAGGTACGGCGCGCACATCGCACGCCGGCGAGAACTAGCAGCCATCTACGACCAGCGGTTGCGACATTTGGAAGCACTGCTGCTGCCGCCTCCGCCATCCGCGAACGGGGACCACTTCGATGTCTTTCAGAACTACGAGATCGAAGCGGAAAAGCGCGATGCCTTGCGTGCGCACCTCGAGGAGCGCGGCGTGCGTACGATTCTTCAGTGGGGTGGCAAGACGATTCACCAATTCCCGAAACTCGGATTCTCCGTTTCTCTGCCCTACACCGATCGGATGACCGGTCGTTTCATGTTGTTGCCGATGAACATTGCGCTGCGCGACGAGGACGTTCATTACATCTGTGACTCGATCGAAGAATTCTATGCGGCGTGAGCGCGCGCAGAAGGAACGGTCAAAGGCTCGCAATGGGACAACGATGGGCGATGTGCGAGTGCCAGTGCCGGTTGCTGGGGGGCTGAGGACCGAGGCGGAGCGAGCCGAAGCGACTCTGAACCGCGCATGTTTCGAGCGTAATCCGGGCTCCTGGGAGGTGAAGCTCGAGAATTTCCCGAAGTACGTCCGCCGGCAGAATCTGACCAGATTTCTGGCCCTGTACGAAATATTCAAGCTGATCGTGGACGTGAAGGGGTCCATCGTTGAGTGTGGAGTTCACGAGGGCTTCGGTCTGATGACGTGGGCCAAGCTTTCGGCAATTCTCGAGCCCGTAAATCTTACGCGACGCATTTACGGATTCGACACGTTCAAGGGGTTCCCTAGGATTTCTCGTATGGATCGAACCTCAGCGAGCGCCCACGTACAGGTAGGGGATCTGTATGCAAACTCGCACGATGAGCTGAAGGAACTGATCGCCGCCCACGACGGGAGCCGCTTTCTTGGGCACATCCCTAAAGTGCGGCTGATTAAAGGGGATGCGTGCATCACCATACCTGAGTTTGTGAAGGAGAATCCGCACGTCTTGGTCAGCCTCTTGTTTATGGATTTCGATCTATACGAACCCACCCAGATCGGGCTGGAAACATTCTTGCCCCGGATGCCGAAGGGCGCGATCCTGGCGTTCGATGAGCTCGACAATCCACTTTGGCCTGGCGAGACGACCGCGATGCTCGAGGTCCTTGACCGGTTCAAATTGCGGATCAGGCGGTTGCCGTTCGATCCCTATATCGGCTTTGCAGAAATTGCGTAGGGTCTTAAAGCTCGTGCCGCCTGCTCCCGTTTGTCGATCCACGGACCCGCTAGTCGAGACGCGGTTGCTCGCGCGCCGCATCCGTCGACACGCGCTGCTGATGACAAGTCGCGGCGGCGCAGCCCATGTCGGGTCAGTCTTCTCCATGGCCGATATCATTGCTGTGCTCTACGGCAGGGTACTGAAAGTCGATCCCAACAACCCTTCCTGGCCGGATCGCGACCGATTCATTCTGAGCAAAGGCCACGCTGGCGCGGGCGTTTACGCGGCGTTGGCCGAGCGTGGTTTCTTTGGACTCGAGCGCCTCGAGCAGCACTACACAAACGGATCCGTTTTGAGCGGCCACGTTTCGCACAAAGATGTGCCTGGCGTCGAGCTATCGACCGGCTCTCTCGGGCACGGGCTCGGTGTGGGCTGTGGCATGGCCTACGCAGCACGCCTTTCCGGAAAATCTCACCGCGTCTTCGTGCTGATGAGCGACGGCGAATGTGACGAGGGTTCCAATTGGGAGGCGATACACTTTGCTGGTCATCACACACTCGGGAGCCTCGTCGCGATCGTAGATTACAACGGTATCCAAAGCCTGAAGTCGACAGAGGAAACCCTTGGACTCGAACCTTTTGCGACGAAGTGGCGAAGCTTCCGCTGGGACGTCCGGGAAATTGATGGGCACGATCATCACGCGCTCTCACAGGCGCTGAGCAAGGGCTCGGAACCCAACGCTCCTCCGCTGTGCGTTCTCGCGCACACGACGAAAGGCAAGGGAGTCTCGTTCATGGAGAACGCGGTCCTATGGCATTACCGAATAGCTCGGGGTGAGGAGCTGGAAAGGGCCCTCGCTGAGTTGGAGAGTCGCGGGTGAGGAACGCCTTTCTGCGCCGACTCATTTCCCTGGCCAAGTCCGATCCACGCATAATCCTAGTCACCGGAGACCTTGGTTTCGGGGTGCTCGACGAGTTCGAGAAGGAGCTACCGCGGCAATACCTGAACGCAGGGGTGGCCGAGCAGAACATGACGGCGGTAGCCACAGGATTGGCACTCGAAGGCAATATCGTCTTCACTTATTCGATTGGAAATTTCCCAACCCTGCGCTGCCTCGAGCAGTTGCGCAACGACACTTTCTATCACGGGGCAAACGTGAAGGTTGTGAGCGTAGGGGGAGGCTTCAGCTACGGACAGCTCGGCATGTCTCATCACGCCACCGAGGACATCAGTATTCTGCGTGCTCTGCCGGGCGTCACGGTTTGCGCACCGGGGAGCGCATATGAAACCGCGTGTCTGGTAGACGCCCTTGTTTCAATGCCTGGCCCCGCATACCTCAGGCTCGAACGGAGCGCACCCGAGTTTGTCGACGACCCGAGTATTCGGTGCGAACTTGGCACGGCACGAATGGTTCAGGAGGGCTCAGAGTGCACGATGATTGCGACCGGGGGGGTACTCGCAGAGGCTGTCGCTGCCGCGGATTTATTGCGGACGCGATCGATTGGATGTCGAGTATTGAGCATGCACACCATAAAGCCCCTTGATGTCAGTGCCATAGTCGCCGCAGCACGCGAGACCGGTGCCGTGTGTGTAGTTGAGGAGAATTCGGTATTGGGCGGTTTAGGTGGTGCGGTGGCGGAGGTGTGCCTCGAGTCCCGCGATCGGCCACGCCGATTCCGGCGTCTCGGGATTCCCGATCGATATACCAGTATCGTCGGAGATCAGGGGTACTTGCGCCGGACAGTGGGACTCGATCGTCACAGCATCAGCCAAGCGATCATCGACCTCCTCGGTGAACGCTGACAAACGCGCGGGCGCAACTTTGAAGCGTATTCTCGACATCTTACTGTCGACCGCTGGCCTATTAGTTGCTGCGCCACTGTTAGTGGTCGTGGGCGTGGCGATCTACTTGTGCGACTTTCACAATCCGCTGTACGTGGCACCCCGCGTAGGCCGTAACTTCCGTCCGTTCCGGATGGTTAAGTTTCGCTCAATGATCGTAGATGCCGACCGCAGAGGCGGTTCCTCGACTTCGTCTGCCGATGCGCGTGTTACGCCGATCGGGCGCTTTGTCAGACGTTTCAAACTCGACGAGTTGGTGCAGCTGTGGAACGTACTCTGGGGTGACATGTCGCTCGTCGGTCCGCGACCAAACGTACCCACAGGTGTCGCCATATATACCGCCGCCGAGCGGCGTCTCCTTTCGATTCGTCCTGGCATTACGGATTTCGCCTCAATTGTCTTTGCGGACGAGGGCGAGATTCTCAAGGGCCACCCGGACGCCGATCTCGCGTACGACAGATTGATACGCCCATGGAAGAGTCGGCTTGGCCTGCTTTACATTGACACGCGCACGGTGTGGCTCGATGTCCAGCTGATTGCCCTGACGTTCGTTGCCCTTTTCTCACGTGAGACTGCCCTTGCGCGAGTCTGTGAGCTTGTCAGACTGCGAGGTGCGTCGGAGGAACTTGCGCAGGTTGCTCGGCGAGTCGTGCCCCTAAGGCCGGTTCTCCCGCCCGGGGCCAACGTATCGGCTGGGCGCCCACAACATCCTTAAGGACGCAAAGTTTATCGGGTTGCTCGTTAACCCAGAGGGGCGGCCGCGCCGCATCGGTGTGCCGCCGGCGGGGCGCTTTGTCGTTTCCAAGTGACAACCTCGGCGAACGGCAAAAGGCGAACAGCTCGTAGCCCCTGCAACGCGGGGTGTCAACTAGTGCGGGTTTGCCCCGTTAAGTCGACCTGCCTCGGTGCCGTTGTCTCGCTGACGCTATGCAGTAAAAGCTACGTAACTATGGATTGAAGCGTCGATTGCTTTAGAATCACCAGGTGTTTGCGACCGTGGGGGCAGCGGCTTCAGGGACGGCGGGTGGTTCGCGTCGAGTGGGGGGCAACATGGAAAATGGACACTCGGCGGCAGGTCCCGGATCCTTTGGTTTTCGAGTCGCTGAGTCCCTCCTTGCTCTCCCACGTGAAACCAAGCGTCTCATTATGGCGACGGCCGACGCGGTGGCCATCCCGACTGCAGTATGGGCCGCTCTCGCTTTGAAATTCGATCGTCTCGATCCGGCCCTTGACCGCACCTTCGCTTACTTCCTAGTCGCGGTGGTCTCCGCTCTGCTCTTTTTCTCCGTGTTCGGCTTGTACCGTGCCGTGATCCGCTTCGTGGGACCGAAGGCGATGGTGACAGTGATCGCCGGGGTCAGCCTGTCGGTGGTGGTGCTGGCTGGCTTCGACCGCATAGTCGCGAGCCATCAGATTCCCCTGTCGGCGTTCGGCATCTACTGGGCAGTGGCGCTGCTGTACGTGGGGGGCAGCCGGTTCGTGGCCCGCTACCTCTTCCTGCACAAGGGCCTAAACGGCAAGCCCGTCGCGCGGGTGGCGATTTACGGTGCCGGCGATGCCGGAGCGCGCGTCTGCTCGGCGCTGCTCGGAGGCGCGGACTTCGAGCCCGTGGCATTCATCGACGACAAGAAATCGCTGCAGGGCAGCAATATCAACGGCATCAGGGTACACGGCCCAGATGGCCTGCCGGAGCTGGTGCGGCGGCGCGAGATAGACCGGATCCTGCTGGCGCTGCCCTCCGCCTCCCGCCGCCGGCGGCGCGAGATCCTGACGCAGCTCGAGCCTCTCGGGGTGCACGTGCAATCGCTCCCCAATCTCTCTGACTTGATTTCCGGAAAGGCGCAGATCAACGAGCTGCGGGACGTGGATGTGGGCGATCTGCTCGGGCGGGATCCGGTACCGCCGAAGCCGAAGCTCTTTGGGGCCTGCATCCGCGGCAAATGCGTACTGGTCACGGGGGCGGGAGGGTCTATCGGCTCCGAGCTTTGCCGGCAGATCCTGCGACTGTCCCCGAGTCGGCTCGTGCTGTTCGAAATGTCCGAGCTGGGCCTCTACAGGATTCAGCGGGAGCTTGCGGATATCGCGGCTCAAGAAAAGCTCTCGGTGGAGGTCGTCCCGCTCCTCGGTAATGCGCATCATCGCCACCGGGTGCGCGAGGTTCTCTCCACCTTCGGCGTGCAGACGATCTACCACGCCGCCGCTTACAAGCACGTGCCGATCGTCGAGTACAACGTGGTCGAAGGCATTCACAACAACGTGATCAGCACCTGGTACACCGGGGAGGCGGCGCTTGAGACCGGCGTGGAGACTTTCGTGCTGGTCTCGACCGACAAGGCCGTGAATCCTGCCAACGTCATGGGCGCGACCAAGCGCCTGGCCGAGCTCGTCCTTCAGGCGCTGCAGGAGCGAAGCACCCAGACGCGCTTCTGCATGGTGCGCTTCGGCAACGTGCTGGCTTCTTCCGGTTCCGTGGTGCCGCTCTTTCAGGAGCAGATTCGCCGCGGCGGCCCTGTTACGGTGACTCATCGGGACGTCATTCGATACTTCATGACGATTCCTGAGGCTGCGCAGCTCGTCATTCAAGCGGGATCCATGGCTCAGGGAGGGGACGTGTTTGTGCTCGACATGGGGCGTCCAGTGCGGATCGACGATCTGGCGCGGCGCCTAGTGAACCTAATGGGGTTAACCGTTCGCGATGCGCAGAACCCCGAGGGCGATATCGCAATCGAGTATACGGGGCTGCGCCCGGCCGAGAAGCTGTTCGAGGAACTGCTCATCGGCTCGAACGTGACCGGCACCGATCACCCGATGATCATGCGCGCGATGGAGCACCGCCTGCCGTGGGCGAAGATGCA
>JACXTT010014892.1_pt1 | contig 10135 bp, 5 predicted proteins | sample 9270951 | NCBI WGS metagenome assembly JACXTT01 (sample SAMN15532306, study PRJNA645909) | rock metagenome | isolation source: weathered quartz diorite | place: Puerto Rico | collected 2017-06-21
GCGATTTTGGGAATTTCGTACGAACCCATCAGCGAAAACATGTTGGGCCGGTCGCGGGATCCAAGGCCGCCCTTTGTGTTGGTCAAATCGTTTGGGTCCTGCCCTGCGTTGCCGGAGCTTAGGTCGAGGCCCGTCGCTCGCTGCCGCGTATAGCCAGCAGTGAATTGATAACGATTCGCGAAACGTCTTGTTGCGGTCAGGATCAATGCCCTGTATGTCGTTCCGTATCCCTCAGGATTCGTACGGAGAAATAGCCGCTCGGCGGGCTGGTTGAGCAACGCCAGTGTGTTGAGGGTCTGGCCGTTCGCGAGCGTCACCTGCTGCAGGCCGTAAGTGCCTCCGATGTCCCGCCAGCCAAGTTGGTTCGCACCTCGTTTGTAAATCGCGTTCATACCTATCGCAAGGTTATTGGCCACTTCACGATCGAGGCCCACTGCAAATTGATCCGTGTAAGGAGCTCGCATGTTCGGATCGATCCGAATTTGTGTGCGCGGATCGGTCACCGAGACGAGTGTCGTGTAATCCCTCGTTACCGAATCATAGCGCATCGTTGTGGTCAGCGCGCGTCCGGGGTGGAGGACCTCGAAGTCCGTCAGGAAAAGCGGCAGATAATACCGGCCGCCGACCACACGCAGTACGGTTTTGCTGTCGTTGGTGAGCCGGATATTCATACCGCCGCGAGGCGAGAACGTATTCCATGTGACAAGCTTGCCCAACCCTTTGAGCGTGCCGATCTCGTGGAATTCCCCATCGAACTTAGGCACGTCCTGGCTGCTTGCGACCATCCTGTCGAAGCGGCCGCCGTACTTGAAAGTGAACCTGCCGATCGTCATCGTGTTCTCCGCCCAGAGACCTTGCGCCTTGCTGACGGCGCCACGCACATCGGGCCCGACAAACTGTGCCTGATCGGGCTGGCCGTTGAGGTCGAAGTAAATGACGCCGCCCGGCTGAATATCGACGCGGTAGTCCTTGTTGCGCGAGATCTGGACGCCATAGAACATATCGTGGTTCACGTGCGCGCCGGAGATATAGGTGTTGAGCTTCACGCTGACTTCGTCGCGACGCGGCCGGAATCGCGTCGCCGTGAAGTTCCCGCTTTGAATGCCTGTGACTTGATCGCGGTGCTGAGGCGTCGTCAGGTCTTCGAAGAAGCCGATCCGGTTCGATCCGCCTTGCGTGATGTTGTAATGTGCGTTGAACAATGTTGTGTTGCTGATAGTCCAGTTGAGTTGCGATCCCCAGTTGCCGTCGAGAGCGGCGTTACCCCGCGAATGCTGAAGGGTCGCGATCGGCCGCATCGGCGTTGTGAACTGCGGATTCACGGTGCCGAAGATCTCCGCGTAAAACGTTTGTTGAACCTGAAGCCTGTCGTTGATCTTCCAATTCAATTTCGTATTCACATCGGTGATCATGTCGAGGAACTTCTCGTTCTCCGGCGGTTCGGGATCGCCGGGGCTCGACCCAGAGCGCGCGCGATAAATCGCTCCGCCGAAGAACCAGAGTCTGTCGCGGACGATCGGACCGCCGATATGCCCGCCCATGTCGCGATACTTGTACCACCTGAGACCCGTTTTAACGCCCGGAGCACACCGCGCGCATGGCAGCAGGGTTGGCTTGCTGGTCAGCTTATCCGGCGACCAGTATGCGGACACGTCGCCATGAAATTGGTTCGTACCCGACTTGCTGATGACCTGAAGCACACCGCCGCCTGCCGCCTGATACTCGGCAGACGCGCCCAGTGTGGTGGCGCTGAGTTCTTGCGCGCTGTCGAAGTCGGCCAAAAGCCATGACCCGCCTGTGGCGGCATTGTTGATCGAAACGCCGTCAGAGAGAATCGTCGTCTCGTTGCTGTTCGAGCCCATCACCGTGACTTGGAATACGCGGTTGTAGCTGTTCGTCGTCACACCCGGCAACATCGCCATGTACGCCTGCACGCCATAACGCTCGCTGGCTGCGGCCTCGAGCTGTATGGAAGGGATGGAGTTTTGAATTCCCGCGCCGCGAACATCGACTACCGGCGCCTGGCCACTCACCGTGACTTCCGAAGCCACCGTTGCGACCTTGAGTGTGACGATCCGTTCGGTCGTTCCAGATGCAACAATACGAAGGTCGCTCTCTTCGTATTTGCTGAAACCCGGTAACTCCACTGTGAGCGTATGCATGCCCGGCTGAAGTCCAGTGAATCGATACTCCCCACGCTCGTTGGTAACAGCGCTCTGGCCGGGCAGCCCCGGCGACATCACGGTTATCGTTACCCCCGGCAGCAGCGCACCCGACTCGTCGTGCACGGTACCGATGACGTTGCCGGTGGTGATCTGGGCGGACAGTTCAGCAGCGACAATAATTAACGCAATGAAAGCAAGCAGAAGAGTCCGAAGTCTCACGTTTGGTCTCCTCGCGACGTTGACAGACGTTGGTGATGATTCAGGAAAAGACGAACGGCGAACCGACGTTTAATGTCGGATTCAAGTGAAGCCTGAACGGAGACATCGTGCGACGTTCATATTCACGGCGTACAAAAATTCTAGGCCAGTCTCCCACGCCTTCAAAACAAAAATCTTTGAACTGTTTGTGCTCCCTCGTGAGTGGCGTAAGATGTGGCGATATGTTCTCGCTGGACAGTAGCTCCAAGCCTGCCTTTCGCGGTTTCACCTGACTAGGAACTATCGGACTCAGGTGAGGCTCTAGTCATTACCGAATCGAATCTTCGTTAACAAAACAAGATAGGATCTGTCGTGTTGAGATTTACTTCTTGCCAGGGAGACAGTACTGACGCGTTCTGCAAGGACCTGGCCGCATTTATCGGTGAAAATTTATCGATACCATCGGAATACATCGGCGATATTCCGTGGCAGGAAAGGGAACAGCGGCTGGATCGTGGCGAGATCCACGTGGGTTGGATTTGCGGTCTTCCCTATGTCAGGAAGAAACATGACGAGCGACTGAACTTTGAGCTGCTCGTTGCGCCTGTCATGAAGCATCCACGTTACGGCGCCGAGCCTGTTTACTACTCCGATGTTGTAGTGCGCGCCGACAGTAGCTTTCGTTCTTTTGAAGATCTGCGGGCAGGACATGGGCGTACAACGAACCAGCGTCCCATTCTGGTTACAACCTCGTTCGTTATCATCTCGCGATCCAGGGCAGGGGAACCGATTTCTTCGGCCGGGTTGTCGAATCCGGTTCGCACCGAAGCTCACTTCAGATGCTTCTGGAGCGCGCGATTGATGCAGCCGCGATCGACAGCACGGTTCTGGAGACGGAGGTCGCGAATGATCCATCGCTGAGTGCCCGGGTTCGAACAATAACCATCCTTGGGCCGAGTCCCGCTCCACCGTGGATCGTGCACGGCTCTGTTCCAAGTGATCTCCGGAATGCTTTGCGCCGGGAGTTTCTTTCCATGGACAAAAACCCACGCGGCGGAGAAATCCTGCGAGCGGCACGGATGCTGCGATTCGTTGCTGTTTCGGATCGCGAGTACGAATCGATTCGTGAAATGGAGCGGGTTGCCGTAACTGTAGGACTCGCGTCAAGCCCGTAAGGGCAGAAACGCGCTGATGGTCCGAGTCGTGGCTAGCGCTAAACAACTTCCGATGGTGATGCCAGCACATTGCTCGATCGTCACCGTGAACTCCTCAGAGCCGGCATCCGGGGAGCAACGGCCCGCGGGGCGCCTGTTCTTGATCCCCGGGTCGCGTCAGTGCGATGCCTGCTCCCGCCGTTGTTGCGCGTCGCGCAGCCACTGCGCCATCTTCTCGTTCTTCGCAGCGACCGCTGCCCAACCCACGGCTGTAGCGTCCCAGCGATAATCGTGGATCGTCATGTCGATGCCGCGATCGATGAGGAATTGCATGGCTTCGTAATTCTTGTACCACACCAGCTCATGCAGGATGCTGGCGGGCTCGTGAGAGCTCCAGTTCGTGTTGATATCGGCCCCGTGCGCGAGAAGAAAGTCGGCGATCTCGAAGTGGTTGTTCATGACAGCCCAAGCGAACGCAGTGTCGAGAACCTGCTGCACATTGGGCTCGCCCCATCCCAGGTTCCCGCGGATCCAGGCATCGTTGGCGGGAAAATGATTCGCGAGGTCGCCCAGGGCAGGCCTGCCCGCTGCGTCGAACCAGCGTCTCACTCGTGCGAAGTCCCCGCTCCCGGCTGCGTGTGGCAGGTCGTCGGGCATAGGCCAGATCCGCAGCAGCATCCGAAGCACATGGGTCTGCACATACGTGAACGCGTATATAAAGGCCCTGGATGGCGGCGGCACGGGACAGTGCAGCACAGCGGGGTCGAGATCAAGAAACGCCTTAAGTAACGCTGCGTTATCTTTCAGTCCTCCCGCCGTCCCCTCGATCAACCGGACCTGGAATGCCACCTGTGCCTCTGACAGCAGCCATGCTTCGCGCCGTAATCCGTCGACAAAGGATGTCAGGTTGCCGGCGCTCAGCGCACCCTCGACCTGTTGCTTGACGAAAACCTGCCAGGGTCCCCCTGGATGGGGGGTTCGTACATCGGGTGTGTTCTCGATGAAGTACTGGATAAATGCGGAACGTCCCGGCCCGCTATCGATCCGCCTGCCCAGCTCGGCATCGAGCTTGATGGTCCGATCCAGCAGCAGCGCCGCGGTTGTCGCGTGACGGAAATAGCACGCATACAGGAACGCTTCGTTCACCGCCGAGAGATCGTCTGCATTCGTATCAAGGCGCGCGCGAACGTTATCGACATCCCCGAGGGCGGCAAGAAACTTGAGCGTTCGGGGAAGCAGGCCTCTGCGGTGGAAGAGATCGATCAACCCCCGTGCGCGCGAATGGAGGAGGCCATCGCATACCGACGGCGCGACAACCGCGCCGGCATCGATCAGGAACTCGGCGCATGCCTCGCGCGTGAAGTACTGCTCGGAGATTGGGTCGAAGCTGTCGCCGAAGGAGCCGGTAGCCATCCCGAGGAGCCCTCTGGCGTTTTCACCGCCGGTGCCAGGTGTCCTGAAGGAAGAGTCCGGCCCGTCGGCCTCCGGCGAGTTCCACGAAGCCCCTCTCCACGACAACAGCGCCGGGTATTCCGCTAAGAGCGGCCGCAGACCTTCGACATCATTGTCATGGATGAGGCGGCGGGCTTCGGATACGGCCCACTCGATTCCTCTGCCGAGGCGTTGTTTTACTTCTTTAAGCAAGTCCTTCCAGCCTGGAAACCCATATTCGCGCGCCAGCACCAACTGGGCATCACGTTGTGACAACGGCAGCTCGGCTCGAGGCAACTGAGCACGCGCCCGGGCGATGGCAGCTGCATCGCCGGCAGCAATGTCGCGCGCCAGTTTCTTGGCTTGCTTGCGCAGGGAATCCAGGGAGGGACGAGCAGGAAGCTTTGATGTGGTCATGGCAATCTCCTTTCATGAGCGCCTGTGACCCGCTGATACAGGCTGAAAGAAGATTCGAAGCAGTTCATCTGAATCGAAGCAGGTGGGATTTGTTCCCTTGCCGCGGGCCGGTGGTGCCCTGTGGCACGCTGTCGCTAGTATCCGCGACTTGCAACGGCACTGTCAAACCGTGGTTTGCTAGAACCAATCGTGGAACGCGTGAAGTTTGCCCTTCACAAGGTAATGACCCCTCCTCATCATTGCCGATGTTAACGCGAAAACGCAGGTGGACAACATGACGCGTAAGATGTTTGGCGAAGTGAGGATGCCGCGGACGGAAACAGGAAAGCTTTTCCTGCACAGTATGCCCGGCCGGTACGAGCCGCTGGATCACACATGGGAACACGTGAAAGCCCAGAGCATCGCCGCCATCGTCTGCCTTGCAGGCAATGATGAGATCTCGGTCAAGTCACCCGCGTACCACCGAGCGCTCCAGGACGGCACTGTGCCGTGCCCGGTGATCCGGTTTGAGATTCCCGATTACGATGTACCTGAGGATCGGGATGTCTTTTTATCGCTTGCCCGTGACCTCGCGCGCCGTCTTCTCGCGGCCGAAAACATTCTTATCCACTGCGGTGGGGGAGTAGGTCGCTCGACCACACTCGCCCAATGCGTGCTGTTAGCGCTGGGGCAGACGCTCAATGCAGCGTACGCCGCCGTAACCGACGCTGGATCTTGGGCAGAGACGCCTCAACAGCGAGGACTGATCCGTTGGTGCGCCGCTGAGATAGCAAACCTGACATGATGCCGGAATAGGCGGATGAAGGGAATTAACGTTTGCTGACACGACGTACGCGAACGATCTTTAATTCCTCCATCACGTCGCAGCCGAGCATGGGGCGAATGCCACGTCATCCGGCATTGACAATTAGATGTGTTGTCAAGCAAGCATTTTTCGAGTTCGGTACACCAAAACAAGTAGATCGTTTTTCGCCAAAGTTTTGGTGGAAGTAATGGCGAAAAGCGGTGCTACGGCGCCGGGTGCTGTAAATGATTTGACGCCTTAAGCCTCGTCATTAGTTCACTTGGGATGTCCGCAACAAATAGTGTGATGCGGGATGAACCTTTGGAGTCCCGCGTGCGTGCCTAAAGAGGCCCGGTGAATAGATGGAGGTAAACCATTCTTGGAAACTCTGATTTCCGCATTGCTTAGTTCTGCCTTGAAAACTCTTCTTACCTCCAGCCGCATGCCGTGGAAGAAAATGAAAGGCCCCATTGGCAGCAGGCTCAAAGAAGTAGAGCGGAGTTTGCGGCAAGGCAGTAGTCCTGTAGGTGAGCGGGCGGCGAAGATTGTCGTTATCCTTGTTTTCACGGTCTGCTGGTTGTTGATCGTTCTAGTTCGCAGCCATGGGGCAAACGATCCTACAGCCACCGGAGGATCGTCACTGCCCGCACTTGCCACGGCCCTGCAACAGCGCGCGATCAGCGGGCGTGACTTTCAATCCATGTACGGGCCTGCCGCACAATTGCTGGCATGGATCGCAACGGCTTTTACCGTCACTCGATCCGCGCTTGACGCATACGGAATGATTACATTTTTCTTCTGTGCCGCCACCGCGCTGCTCGCTGCAGTGATGTTGCTGATTTGCGATCGGTTTTCGTGGCAACAATGTGCGATCTTCTACGCCTTTTCGATTGTACTGAACTTGTTCTTTGATGTTTTCGACATTCGGACGGTATTGCTGTTGTTAAATGCCGTCGTCGCGTACCGGATAATCGCGGCGGAAACGGCACCCCGGCAGATCGTCTGGGCTACAGTAAGTGGACTTTTGTGCTTTGTTGCTCAACTAGTGACGGCGGAATTGGGTATTTGCGCAGCAATCGTCACCGTGTGCGCGCTGATTGCGGGATCGATACTTACTCGAAGCGCAGCGGTACTTGTTGCTGTCCAGGTTTTCGTCGGAACTTTCGCTGTAGCAAACCTCGGGCTCGCCGTCGTCTTCAAGATAACGTCATCCAGCTACGGGCTATTGTTTGACTACCACAACTATTCGTTGGAAATTCTGCGCGGGTTCCACAACAGCATGGGAATACCGTGGGGTCTTTCTATGGCGAAGACTCAAGTGCTGGCGCTTGTGACCCTATACGTCATCGGCGTATGCGTGGCGGCCGCTTGGAGATCGGACCCCTTAGACGCGTCGCTTCTTGCGAGTTTGGCCTTTGCAGCTCTGGTGTGGCTCGAGACCGCACTGGTTCGCAGCGATATTTCACAAATTGCCGTGGCGTTCACTCCGGTGATTGTCATTCTCAGCCTGCTGGCAAAGATGGAATGGACATCGACGGCACGACGCGTGGCATGGTCGGCTGCCGCTGGTGCGGCGCTCTTCGTTTGGCCTTCGTTAAATCTCAGCGCGCCGCCGGACCTCGTCAAAGTCATTCGCGGCGAGACGACCCCGCGGGCCGTGATTCGTGGCATTCACGCGACGAAAAGGCCGCTCGACCCTGGCCTGCGCGCCAGCCTGGTTACTGCGGATTTGGCAGGCCGGCGAGATGTTTCGATCCTCGCGTTTCCATATGACAACTACATCAGTGTTGGACAGCGCCGTCGCTTCTTCGCTCCTGTGTTGGAAAGCTACGCGGCGTCAACAGAGGCTCTGGAACGGTACTACGTACGTGCGCTCGACAGCCGTCGGCGAGCCGGTCTTGAAATTGTCTATGGCCCCGATAAAGGCGCCGTCCCGTCTGTGGACGATGTCCAGGCAATCACACGAACGCCTATCATTTTTGAATATCTCTACAAACACTTCGAACTTGCCAGCAACGAAGAACACGCCGATGCTCACTACATCCTTCGTCCGCGTCTGCAGCCACGAGAAGTTGCCACTGAACCATTCAAGTTTTCGATACCTCAACAATCGTCAGATTCCGGAATACTGAGGCTGGATGCTCCGTCCGCATGCGGACTCGTGTTGCTGGAAATCCGGATCGACTACGCGAAAAACCCGCATGTCTTCAGGCCTGGCGGTATTGAAATGACTTTCAGCAATAGGGATCAGCTTGTGTGGCAGGGCTCCATCAAGCCACTGGCACCCAACGCGTCCTTTGTCACATACGTTAGCCCGCTGCCTCCTGCGCGATTTCATCAGGTGTTCAGCCAAGATCCGGTTCAAGGCGTGCAATGGGATAAAATCGAATATCATGCTTCAAGCACAGACATGTTGGGAGCACGGGCCAGCCGCATCCATGTCGGCGCCCAGTGTGTTGACCCCAACAAGTTTGTCGAAGCCGTGGTACCAGAGCAAAACCCCAGCCTGACCACAACCGAACAAGCTGCACCTGCAGGCGTCGATAGCTCGACTGAGAGCGATGGCGTAATCGAGACGTCGTCCGCCAGCAGCCAGGGTCGTCTTCCTGAACATCATGATTAACCCAATCCTAATATTCAGCTCACGAGCTCCAAATCCCGCTTGTACGGCGTTGTATTCCTGAGTTCCAAAACGTCGAGAGGATAAGTCGTTTAAGATGGGTGTCCACTCTATCGCCGATCGACACTGTCGCTGTAAACGTGTTATGTAAATCTCTTTAAAACCTGCGATACGGGCGCCAACCCTCGCCCACGTAGTTCCATCTATTCGAATACGGTCTGGAGGAGGATGAATGTCACAGTTGTGGCAGGACATGAGGTACGCGTTTCGCACGCTGCGCAGCGCGCCGGGCTTCGCCGCTGTTGCGATTCTTACGCTGGCGGTGGGCATCGGGGCCAACGCGGCGATCTTCAGTTTCGTCAACGGCATTCTGCTGAACCCGCTGCCATACCCGACCGCCGATCGGATCGTGCGCGTTCTCGAAAAGCCGCCGGGGCCGCCAACGGCGCGCAACGGGATCTCGACCCTCAACTATCTGGATTGGGAAAACCAGAACCATGTGTTCGAATACATGGCTCCGCAGACCGGCGGGGGCGCCGTGCTCACCGGTTCCGGCGATCCGGTTCAATTGCGCGGCGCACGAGTTGGGGTGCATTACTTCGACATTTTCGGGATGAAAGCTGCACAGGGCCGGGTGTTCCTTCCGGGTGAGGATCAGCTCGGCAAGGAAAAAGTCGTCGTGCTGAGCAGCGTGCTATGGCGCGACCAGTTCGGGGCGGATCCCAATATCGTCGACCGCAAGATCATCCTGGACGGGCAACCTTACATAATTATTGGAGTGCTGCCGCCGGGGAGTGCCTTTGATCGCGCAGGTCCGCAGTTCTGGCGGCCGCTCGCATTCGAACCCTCCAATATGACCCGCAATTTCCATTGGTTCGGATCGTTGGCGCTATTGAAACAAGGCGTCACGTTCGAGCAGGCGCAGCAGGAAATGGATGCGATCGGTGCACGCATCGCCGCCGATTTCCCGGATTCCAATAAGGGCTGGGGCGTGGGGCTCGACTATTACAAGAACATTTTCATCAACGATAGCCTTCGCACTTCAGTCCTAACGTTGATGTACGCAGTCGGCGGCATGCTCCTGATCGGATGCGCGAACATCGCCAATCTGTCTCTGGCGCGAGGTGTGACGCGGGAACGAGAAGTGTCCGTGCGCGCGTCGCTCGGCGCGGGGCGATGGCGCTTGATCCGGCAATTCCTAACCGAAAATGTCGTGCTTTCGCTGATGGGCGGAATCTTGGGTGTCGGCGTTGGTTATGGAACGATGATCTGGCTGAAATCCTTGGTTCCGCCGAACGCGCTTCCGCAAGAGGCCGTGGTCGCGCTGGATGCACGGGTGCTGCTGTTCACTTTCGGTGTTTCCGTG
>JACXTT010014893.1_pt1 | contig 10133 bp, 13 predicted proteins | sample 9270951 | NCBI WGS metagenome assembly JACXTT01 (sample SAMN15532306, study PRJNA645909) | rock metagenome | isolation source: weathered quartz diorite | place: Puerto Rico | collected 2017-06-21
CTGCCACATCTCTGATCACGCGGGGAGGCATCGATGGGTAGACGGTCGATCGTGCTGGTCGCTCTGGTTCTGGTCGCGCTCGCGGCGCTGACGGTACCCGGACATTCGCAGGCGCCGATCAAGATCGGCGTCATCGAGCCGCTCTCGGGGCCGGTCGCGGCCTCCGGCAACTACGTCCGGATGGGCGCCGAGATCGCGCGCGACTGGATCAACGCGAAGGGTGGCATCGGCGGCCGGAAGATCGACTTGCTCATCGAGGACAACAAGTCCGATCCCAAGGAGGCCGCCAGCGCCGCCGAGAAGCTCATCGTGCGCGACAAGGTGCCGGCGATCATGGGCGCCTGGGGCAGCTCGATGACCTTGGCGGCGATGCCGAAGCTCGAGGAATACGCCGTACCGATGGTCGTCGAGACCTCCAGCGCCGCGTCGATCACCAAGCGCGGCAACCCGTGGATCTTCCGCATCAGCCCGCCGTCGGAGATGGAAGCGCTCGGCCTCGAGCAGTACGTGGACAAGCTCGGCGTCAAGCGCGTCGATTTCCTGGCCGTCAACACCGACTGGGGCCGCGGCTCGATCACCGCCTTCGGCGACATGCTGAAGAAGAAGGGCGCGGCGGTCGGCGTGGCCGAGTACATGGAGCAGTCGGCGACCGACATGAACGCGCAGATCACCAAGATCAAGGCAACCGGCGCCGACACCCTGTTCCTGACGACCGCCGTCGAGCAGATCACGCTCGTGATGAAGCAGGCGCAGGAGCAGCGGCTCACGCGCAAGGTCGTCACGACCGGCGGCAGCTCGTCGCCCACCCAGCTCATCAAGCAGGCCGGCGCCGCCGCCGAGGGCAGCTATCACATCGTGTTCTTCATGCCGTGGTTCCCCGAGGCGATGCCGGACGGCAAGCTCGCGAAGGCGTTCGTCGACGAGTGGGCCAAGCGCGGCCATCCCTTCGAAGGCCTGACCGAGGGCTTCCGTGGCCACGACGGCATCGCGACGATCGCCGAGGCGGTCCGGGTCGCCGGCAAGGACGACGCCAAGGCCGTGCAGGAAGCGCTCTGGAAGGTGAACCTGATGGGCGTCAACGGCCCGATCAAGTTCGAGAAGGACGGGCCCGCCGGCAAGGAGAGCGGCCAGAGCAAGCCGAGCATCTTCATCGTCCAGATCCGCGACGGCAAGGTGGCGCTGCCCGACTTTCTCGCGAAGAAGTAGCCTACCGCGCGGATGGCTGAGCTCCTTCAGCACCTGCTGAACGGCCTGGTGCTCGGCGGGACCTACGCCCTGCTGGGCATCGGGCTCACCTTGATCTTCGGCCTCATGAACGTCGTGAACTTCGCCCACGGCGAGTTCTACACCTTGGGCGCGTACGTGTGCTTCGCGGCGCTCGCGCTCGGCGGCGCCGGTTTCTTCGTGGCGCTCGTGGCGGCGATCGTCGTGGGCGCCGCGCTCGGCTGGCTCTGCGAAGTGACCTTGCTCAGACCGCTTCGCAACGAATCGATCGACACGACGATGCTCGTGATGATCGGGCTCTGGATCGCGATGCAGAACGCCGAGCTCCTGGGCTGGGGCGGCGTGGCCAAATCGATCCCGCATCCGTTTCCGACGGCGCCGCTCGTGCTGGGCCCGGTCGCGATCGCGCCCCTGCGGCTCTTCGTCTTGGCGCTGGCCGCGGCGCTCATCGTGGCGTCCTGGCTCCTCGTCCAGAAGACGAAGCTCGGCCGTGCGATGCGCGCCACGTTCCAGGATCGCGACACCGCGGCGCTCATGGGCGTGGGGATCTCACGCATCCACGCGGCGACGTTCGCCTTCGGCTCCGGGCTCGCCGCGGCGGCCGGCGCGCTGCTCGGCCCGATCTTCCTGGTCTATCCCTCGATGGGCGATCTCGCCTCGCTGAAGGCGTTCTCGGTGGTCATCCTCGGCGGTCTCGGCAATCTGCCCGGCGCCACCTTGGGCGGCCTGTTGCTCGGCGTGGCCGAGGAGCTGGGCGCCGGGTACATCTCGTCCGGCTACCGCGACGCGGTGGGCTTCGTCATCATCATCCTGGTGCTGCTCTTCAGACCCTCTGGACTCTTCGCGCGCCAAGAACGCATCGCATGATCCGGGTCGGCGGCTGGCTCCTCGCGGTAGGCGCGGCAACCCTGCCGTTCTGGCTCCAGAGCCCATACCACGTGCACGTGGCGATCATGGCCGGCATCTTCGGCGTGCTCGCGATGTCGCTGAACCTCCTGCTCGGCTACACGGGCCAGCTCTCGCTCGGCCATGCGGCGTTCTTCGGCATCGGCGCCTACACCTCGGCGCTCCTCACCCTGAAGCTCGAGTGGTCGTTCTGGCCGGCGCTCGCCGTGGCGGTCGCGCTGGCCGGTATCGCGGGGTTCTTCATCGGGCGGCTCGCGCTGAAGCTGCGTGGCGCGTACTTCGTGCTGGTCACGATCAGCTTCGCCGGCGTGATCTCGCTGATCAGCGTCAACTGGATCGAGCTGACGAACGGTCCGCTGGGACTGCCGGGTGTGCCGGCGCCCGAGCTCGGGCACTGGTCTCTCCGGACCAAGACCGCCTACTACTATCTGGTCCTCGCGGCGGTCGCCCTCTCCTACCTCGTGTGCCGGCGGCTCGTCCGCTCGCGAATCGGCCGCGCGCTGGTCGCGCTGCGCGAGAACGAGGCGCTGGCCGAGTCGATCGGCGTCGACGTCACGCACTACCTGGTGCTGGCCGCCGTCGTGAGCGCGGCGATGGCCGGGCTCGGCGGAAGCCTCTACGCTCACTACACGCGCTTCGTGAGCCCGGAGGTCTTTCTCTTCACCTACACGGTGACGATGGTGATCATGGTCGTCGCCGGCGGCAAGGGCACGCTCGCCGGGCCGCTGGTCGGCGCCGTGCTCTTCACCGCGCTGCCGGAAGCGCTGCGCGCGGCCGCCTCGTGGCAGTGGCAGATGCTCGCGTATGGCGTGGTGCTCGTTCTGCTGGTATTTCTCCTGCCGCGCGGCATCGTGCCACGGCTCGGCGAGACGCTCGCGGGCCGGCGCAGCGCCGTCGCGCCCGCGGCGCGGCACTAGTGCTCGCCGTCGACGAGCTCGCGGTGAGGTTCGGCGGCGTGACGGCGCTCGAGCGCGTGTCCTTCCAGGTGCGGCCGGGCTCGATCACCAGCGTCATCGGCCCCAACGGCGCTGGCAAGACCACCGCCTTCAACGCGATCACCGGTTATCTGCGACCGAGCGGCGGTCGCGTCACGTACGATGGCGCCTCCCTGACGGGGCTCAGGCCCTCGGCGATCGCGCGCCGCGGTGTTGTTCGCACCTTCCAGAAGACGAGCGTCTTCCCCGCGCTGACCGTCGTCGACAACGTGCTGACCGGACTCCACCTGCGCGGTACCGCCGGGTTCTTCGCCGTGCTCGCCGGCCGGCGACGGCTGGTCGCCGAGGAGCGCTCGCTCGCCGCCGAGGCGTCCGAGATCGTCGACTTCGTCGGTCTCACCCATCGTCGGTTCGAAGCGGCCGGTGCCTTGCCGTACGGCGAGCAGCGGCTCGTCGAGCTGGCCGTGGCGCTCGCCGCCCGGCCGCGCGTGCTCCTCCTCGACGAGCCCGGCGCCGGCATGACTGGCTCTGAGAAAATCGTCGTCAGCGGCCTCATCCGCCGAATCCGCGAGCAGGGCGTCACCGTGCTGCTCGTCGAGCACGACATGCGGATGGTCATGGGTATCTCGGACACCGTGATCGTGCTGAGCGGCGGTCGCGTCATCGCCGAGGGCGCGCCCGTGGCGATCCAGGCGCACCCCGAGGTGATCCGCGCCTATCTGGGGGCGTCGGCTGGCCCCGCCTGAGACGTCGCCATTGCTTCGGCTGGAGAACGTCCACGCCGGGTACGGTCCGATCATCGCCCTGCGCGGGCTCGAGCTCACCGTGGCGCCAGGTGAGCTGGTCTGCCTGATCGGCGCCAACGGCGCCGGCAAGAGCTCGACCCTGCGGGCGATCTCGGGGCTCCTGCCGCCGTCGCAAGGGCGCATCGTGTTCGACGGTCGCGAGATCCAGCGCGACGCGCCGGCGGCCATTCTCAAGAGCGGCATCGCCCATTGTCCCGAGGGCCGGCGCGCGTTCCCTCATCTCACGGTCGAGGAAAATCTGGCGATGGGCGCCTACGTGCGAACCGATCGCCACGCGATCGCCGCCGATCTCGCGGAGGTCGGTCGCCACTTCCCGATCCTGCTCGAGCGCCGGCGGCAGATGGCCGGCACGCTCTCGGGCGGCGAACAGCAGATGCTGGCCATCGCCCGTGCGCTGATGGCGCGGCCGCGCCTGATCCTGTTCGACGAGCCGTCTCTGGGGCTGGCGCCGACCATCGTCGAGATGACGTTCGCGATCATCGCCGACATTCGGCGCCGCGGCACGACCGTGCTCATGGTGGAGCAGAACGCCTACGCGGCGCTCCGCATGGCCGACCGCGCCTACGTGATGGAGACCGGCCGCATCGTGCTCGAGGGCCGCGCGCGCGACTTGCTCGATGACGACCACGTCCGCCGCGCGTATCTTGGGGGCTGAGCGAGGTAAAGAGCCTTGAGCGAGAATCTGATCTTCCTTCCCGGCGCCTCCGGCAATCGCGAGTTCTGGAAGCCGGTCAGCGCGGGCCTGCGCCATCCCGGCGCTCGGCGCTTCATGAGCTGGCCCGGGTTCGGCGGAGCGCCGATGGAACCTGGTGTCAGCGGGATGGCCGACCTGGTCGCCCGCGTCGCACGCGAGATCACGGGACCGTCGGCACTGCTCGCGCAGTCCATGGGCGGCGTCATCGCGGTCCGAGCCGCGCTCGAGAAACCGGATCTGGTTCGCCGCCTCGTGCTCTCGGTCACGTCGGGTGGCATCGACGTCGCGTCGCTGGGCGCGGCCGACTGGCGTCCGTCGTTCGTCGCGAACAACCCCGGGCTGCCGAGCTGGTTCGTGGACGAGCGGCACGACGAGCGGCGGGATCTCACCGCGCGCATCCGCCAGATCGCCGTGCCCGTGCTGCTCCTGTGGGGCGACGACGATCCGATAAGCCCCGTCGCGGTCGGACGGCGACTTGCCGAGCTGTTCCCTGACAGCCGGCTGGTTGTCCTGCCCGGAGGCACGCACGACCTGATCCTCGAGCGCGCTGACGAGGTGATCCCCCACATCGAATGCCACCTGGCCGGCTGATCGGGGTACGCTTGCGATCTGGCGGAGCAAGGAGGCGGATCGTGGCTCAGCGCATCGTGATCTCGAGCCTCATGATCGCGGCGATGGTGATCGCCGCCGGATGCGGCCTGATGAACAAGAGCGAAACGCCGCCGCCCCCGCCGGTGACGGTGAGCCCCGCGCAATCGGGCACGAGCGTCGAGCTCGCGTCCGGCCAGTCCCTGCTCGTGCGGCTGCCGAGCAATCCCTCGACGGGCTATCGCTGGGTCTACGTGGAGCCGAAGGACGCGGTGCTGAGGGTCGACGGCCCGTCCACGTTCGAGGCCGCGCAGAGCGCGGGCAACACCGCGGGCGCCGGCGGCACCGAGATCTGGAAGCTCGCGCCGCTCAAGGCCGGCCAGCAACAGCTTCGCTTCGAATATCGGCGGCCGTGGGAGCAGGACGGCGCGCCGGCGCAGATTGCCACGTATGCGGTCACGGTGAAGTGAACATGGCGGCGCCGGAGTATTGGTTTCCCGCGAAGCGCTACGGCTGGGGATGGGGTCCGCCCTGCGCATGGCAGGGCTGGCTCGTGCTGGGGGCGTTCTTCGCACTCCTGGCAGCTGGCGCGATCGTCCTCTTGCCCGCGCAGCGACCGGGCTACTTCGTCGCGTACACCGCCGTCCTCTGCACCGCGCTCGTCGCGGTCTGCTGGGTCAAGGGCGAGCCGCCGAGGTGGCGCTGGGGCAAGAAGTGACGCGTGTGGCCGGTTGATCGCGCATGCTCAAGGAGCTGACGCGCGCCGACTGGCTCTCGATCCTGAATCTTCCGGAGCACCGAATTCCGCTGGCGCTGCTCGTGCGGGGCACCCGCAGTCTCGGACACTGGTATCGCCACACTCAGGAGCATTTCACCAACGTCCTCGAGCTCGGCACGCCCAATAGCATTCTCGACGATCTCTTCGTGGCCGACCTCGGACCACACTCGGTGGCGTTCGCCTCGGTGTACGGCGCCGCGATGGCCAGCGACGTCGCTCACGTCTTCGGCGTGCTCGGCACTCGCCTGGTCGTTCAGATCGGCAACTGCGGCGCACTCGCCGACGACATGGGCACGGGCGACCTGTTCACCGCCTCCGAGGCGTGCTGCGGCGACGGCGCGTCGCAGTACTACACGCCCGGCGAAGCGGTCGTGTCGGCGTCGCTGGATCCCCGCGAATGGGTCGACGCGAAGCATGCGAAGCTGCCGCTCCATCGCGGGCGCATCTACACGACGTCGGCGCTGCTCGCGGAGGGCATGGAGGATCTCGAGGCCTGGCACCGGGCCGGCTGCGCCGCGGTCGATCTGGAGACGGCGGCCACGTTCGCGGTGGCCACGCATTTCGGCATGGATCGGACGTCGCTGCTCTACGTCTTCGACAACCCGCGCCGCCGAGAGCACATCTTCCTGGACGATACCGAGCGGGCCGAGCGCCGCCGCGCGGGCAACGCGCGGATGATGGAGCTTGTCCTCGATCTCGTCCGGGCATACGGTTCACGCCAGTGAATCCAACGCTCAGAGGGACATCGTCATGCGTTTCGTCGCGCCGCTCGCCCTGCTGCTCGCCGCCTCGCTCGCTCCCGTGATCGCCGAGGGCCAGTCGCCGTCGCGGTCCGCCTCGGCTCAGAAATGGGTCGTCGCGTGGACCGGCTCCGTGCAGGGGCCGTACCCGATCGGCAACCCCTCGGCGCAGCCCGATCTGAGCCTCGCGTTTCCGTCGGCGGAGGCCGGTGCGCGCGATCAATCGTTCCGGATGATCGTGAAGCCCGAAATCTGGGGCCGCGAGGCGCGCGTGCGCCTGTCCAACGCGCTCGGCGCGAAGCCCGTGACGTTCGACGCTGTCTTCGTCGGTCTGCATCTCACGAGCTCGGCGCTGGTCCGGGGCACGAATCGGCCCGTGACCTTCGGCGGCAAGCGGGCGATCATGATCGCGCCGGGCGACTCGGCATGGAGCGATGCGGTGGCGCTGCCGTTCGTCCGTGACCCCGCAGGCCCGGAGCTGGCAGGGCGCAAGCTGGCGGTGAGCTTCCACGTTTCTGGCGAGAGCGGGCCCATGACCTGGCACGCGAAGGCGCTCCAGACCTCATATGTCTCACTGCCAGCAACCGGGGCCAAGAGTCAGGACGAGAGCGAAGCGGTGTTTCCGGTCAGCACGACCTCCTGGTATTTCCTGGACGCGCTCGACATGCGGGCCGGCACCGATGCGTACGCGATCGTCGCGTTCGGTGATTCGATCACGGACGGCACGCTCGCCACCCTGAACGGCGACGATCGCTGGCCCGATGTGCTCGCGCGCCGGCTGCACGCGAGGCACGGCAACCGGATCTCGGTCGTCAATGCCGGTATCGGCGGCAACCAGGTGGTCGGGCCGCCGGCGTACTCGCCGCAAGCGCCCTATCCCGGCGGTCCGTCGGCGGTCTCGCGGCTCGAGCGCGACGTGCTCTCGCTCTCCGGTGTCGCCGCGGTGATCTGGCTCGAGGGCATCAACGACTTCAGCAAGAACGGCAACGCCAGCGTCGAGGCCGTTCAGGCCGGCATGAAGGAGGCGGTCGCGCGCCTCCGAGCGAAGATCCCGGGCATTCGCGTGATCGGCGCCACCCTCACGCCGGCGGTCGGCGCCAACAATCCCAACCACGGCTTTCCGGAGCAGGATGCGAAGCGCAAGGCGCTCAACGACTTCATCCGCGCCGGCGGTGTCTTCGACGGGGTCGCGGACTTCGACCGGGTCATCGCGGATCCGGCCACGGGCGCGATGCGGGCCGAGTTCGTGCCCAACACGACGGTCGGTGGCCCCGGCGACAACCTGCACCCGAACCGGCTCGGCTACGTGGCGATGGGCATGACGATCGACCTCGATTTGCTGGCGCCGGTGGGCGCGAAGACAGGAACACGATGAGCCGTATCGAGCCGCTCCAGCCGCCGTTTCCGCCCGAGCTCCAGAAGGTCTTCGACTCGATCATGCCGCCCGGTGTGCCGCCGCTCACACTCTTCACGACCCTGGCGCGCGTCCCGCGTATCTGGGATCGCTTCCGCGCCGGAAGCCTCCTCGATCGTGGGCCCGTCTCGCTTCGTCACCGCGAGATCGTGATCGACCGCACCTGCGCGCGCTGCGGCTGCGCCTATGAGTGGGGCGTGCACGTCGCGTTCTTCGCCCAGCGCGCCGCGTTGACCGAGGCGGAGGTTCGGGCCACCGTCCAGGGCGACTCGGGGCACCCGACGTGGAGCGCGGAGGAGCGGCTACTCATCCAGATGGTGGACGAGCTGCACGACTCGGCGACGATCTCCGACGCGCTCTGGGACGGGCTGGCGGCCACCTTCAGCGTCGAGCAGATCCTCGAGCTGATCGGGCTGGTCGGCTTCTATCACACGGTGTCGTTCTTCGCCAACGGGCTGAAGCTACCGCCCGAGGTGCGCGCCGTGCCGTTTCCGGCGGCCTAGCCGCCCGGCTCACTCGTCGCGAGGCTCCGCGCGCGCAAACCGCCCGCTGCGCAGATCGGCCAGCGTCTGCTCGATCTCCGCGCGGGTATTCATCACGAAGGGACCGTAGCGCGCGATCGGCTCGTTGAGCGGGCGCGCGGCGGCGAGCAGGAAGCGACCGCCCGCCGCGCCGGCCGCGGCCTCGACGAGCTCGCCGTCGCCGAAGACGATCAGCGACGGCGCGTGCACGGCCTTGTGCTCGGGGCCGAAGCGTACCTCGCCGCTGTCCACGTAGGCGAACGCCGTGTGGCCCCGCGGCACTTCCTCGCGGAACGTGGCGCCCGGCGGCAAGACCACGTCGATGAACTTCGGCGCGACCGCGAGTCCTTCGACCGGGCCCGCGAAGCGGCCGCCCTGGGCCTCACCCGCAATCACGCGCAGGCTCGCCCCATCGTCGGTCTTCGTCTCGACCAGACGGTCGCCCTGCAGGTCGCGATACTTGGGCCGGCTCATCTTCTCCGTGGCCGGCAGGTTGAGCCAGATCTGCAGCCCCGCGATGCCCTCGGGGCGCACCTGTGGCATCTCCTCATGCATGATCCCGCTGCCGGACGTCATCCACTGGATGTCGCCGGCGCCGATCGAGCCCTTGTGACCGAGCGAGTCGCCGTGCTTGACCTCGCCCTTGCGGACGATCGTCACCGTCTCGATCCCGCGATGCGGATGGTAGGGAAAGCCCGCCTCGTAGTCGGCCGGCTCGAGCGACTCGAAGTGGTCGAGGAGCAGGAATGGGTCGAGGTGGTCGAGCCTCCGGGTGCCGATGCTGCGGCGCAGATGGACGCCGGCGCCCTCGACGACGGGCTCGGGCGTGACGACGTGGGCGACCGGACGCGACGACTGGCTCATGCGTTCCTCCCACCTCTAGAGATGCGGGCGCTCTGGCGGCCGATTCAAGCCTACGACTAGGACGTGGTCCTCCGCGACATCGCCTCCCGAAGGGCACGCTGGCGCTCGAAGAGCACGGCCTCGGCCTCCCGGATCAGCACGTCGGATCGCTCACGCAGCACCTGGCTCTCTTTCACGAGCTGGCGCGCCGCGTCGCGAACCTCCTGCGCCCGGCGCCGTACTTCGGCCGGGAGCATCGCGCAGCCGTAGAAATGGCCGCGAACGCTCTCGGTAAGGTCACGACGGCATCGCGGACACAGATTCGTAAGGCTACCCAAGGTGTCGGCGGCGAGCTGTGCCAGACGGAAGCGGATGTCGCACCCCACGCAATGCGCGACGGCGTGGCCGAAGCAATAGACGAACAGCAGGCTCGCTCTTCCGCGGTCAGGCCTGCGGTCGTTTGCAGTCGGCGTGCGCAAGTCGACCCGCGCACGATTGGACGACGTCCGCCGGGGCAATCGGTCGAGAGCACTTCGAGCACGTCACCGGCATTTGGCTCTCCGGGGCCAGGCGGACACTGACACTGAAATTTTTTCGTGCCCGCTTGGAGCTTGGTTGTTCGGTTACGCCTGCGTCGGGTTCGATACCCAGAAGCCAGCCCCCCTTGTGACCGAGACCGGAAGC
>JACXTT010014894.1_pt1 | contig 10133 bp, 10 predicted proteins | sample 9270951 | NCBI WGS metagenome assembly JACXTT01 (sample SAMN15532306, study PRJNA645909) | rock metagenome | isolation source: weathered quartz diorite | place: Puerto Rico | collected 2017-06-21
GCTTGCCGCGGCCGCGATGACTGCGAGCGCTGCCACCAGGGGAATCACCAGCGCGGTGCGCAGCCCGAAATGGTCTGCCGCCGTCCCGATCACGAATGGACCAACTATCGTCCCCGCGTAACCCGCTCCCAACACGAGGCTCAGCGCAGTTCCGCTGCGGCCGAGGTTGGCGCCGGCACTGAAGGCGAGCGGCACGATCACCGCACAGCCGGCACCGTCGAGCAAGAAGCCGAGCAGAGCTGTCGGCGGAGCGGGAAAGGCAATCGCCAGACCGATGCCTGCTGCCGACACGAACGATCCCGCCGCGGCCATGATGGCTGGGCTCGTGCGCGCGGTGAGGCCGTCGGCCACAAAGCGGACGGCTGTCATCGCCAGCGAGAACACGACGCCCGCGATGGCAGCGAATCCCAGGCCGGTCCGGCCGACTTCGCGCAGGTAAACCGGGCCCCAGTCCCCACCGGCAGACTCGACCAGGATGCCGAGAAACGCCACCGCGGCCACCGCCGCCACCGCTGTTCCGATGCGAAGGCGGGTAGTGCCGCTCGGCACCATGTCGGCGGCGCCACCACGGGTGTCCGGCACGCCGGCCAGCAGCGGCACGGAGGCCGCACCCACGACGACAGCGACCAGGGCGAAATGTGGAAGAGGCGCGACGCCAAGCGAAGCAGCGGCCACCGCGCCGGCTGCTCCCGCGATGAAGCCAAGGCTCCAGAAACCGTGGAAGGCGTTGATCATCGGACGCCCGGCCGCGCGCTCGATCTCCGCGGCTTGCGAGTTCTCCAGCACGTCGACGACCCCGGCGATCATCCCCAGCAGGAGCGCCGAGCCGGCAAAGAATGCGTAGTTCGGTGCCAGGCCCGGCCCGACCAGCGCCACCAGGAGTAGGACCGTGCCTCCGCGCACGAGCCTGCGGGCGCCGTACGCCATCAACGACCTGGCCAACAACGAACCGATCACGGCCCCAACCGCGTACGCGACGAACCAAAGGCCGACCTGACCGTCAGTCAGGCCCAGGCTCTCCTTGAACGCGGGCACACGCGGGACGAGAGATCCGCCCACAGTGCCGAGGCAGAAGAACGCAGCGTTCACGGCCCTGGTCCTGTCCCGCACGGAGGGAAAGGTAGAGGCTCTGGGTACACTGGCCCCTGGTGGGGGCGAGCGCTAACGATCCCGTAAACACCCTCAACCGGATCCTGCTCGCCTACGGTGTGATCGCCCTTCTGATCCTGATCGCGGGCGTCGCAGAGTTCGCCTACTTCGAACCGTTCAGCAAGTCTTCGGGGCTTGCGGTGCACATCGTCGGCGTTTTCGCGTACGACCCGGCCACCCGCCAGACGACGGGCTCCGACCAGCGCAGCTTCACGAGGAGTGATTCGTTCGCGGCGGTCGTCGACTGGTCCGGCTTGCCAAACGACATCACGGTCCAGGCGGTGTGGTTCGACGGCTTCGAGAACGTCGTCGGCGGCGTTGGGCCCGGCCACCCGTCCCAGCTGGCCTCTTCCACGATCATCCCCGCCCTGGTTCCGCAGGGCCTCAAGTTGCACCTGCCGGGGGAGTACATCTTTGCGGTCGAGCGGCTCAACGGCACTTTGCCTGTCGAAGTGCTCGCGCGCCGCATCGTCCTGGTGGAGCGCTGATGCCCGGGCTGGTCACGCTCATCTCGGCCAACCCGAAGCATCGGCGGCCGGCTCGTTACATCGTCGCCGTCATCGTCGCGGCCCTGCTCGTGATCGTCATGATCGCCAACTCGGTCCTGGACTTCGCCTACCTGGACACCATCCCCGGCCGCACATCGCTGTACGGGCTGTTGACGGTGGCCCTCGTCGCGCTTGGGACCTACGTCGGCGTCCGAGCATTCGAGCGCGACCCTCGGACTCGCGCTCGGCATCTCATCCGCGCCGGCGTGCTGCTCGGCCTGGCAGCGCTGCTGTGGCTTCTCTTCAGCGACGTGTTCCTGTTCGCGGGCGCGGCCGGCCCTGGCGTTGCCATCATCTGCACGCTCGCCTGCGTCCCGACCACCGCGTTCGCGCTGTTCGTGGTGCGGCGCCTCGACCGCAACGAGAAGGAGCCGTGGCGGCTGGTGCTGGTCGCCGCCGCGTGGGGCGCCATCGTCGCCACCAGCCTTGTGGTGTGGGGCGAAAGTCTGTGGGAGGCCGTGGCCGTGCGCACCCTGGTCCCCGGCCCCGGGCTCGACGCCTCGCGCGCCTTTTCCGCGGGGCTGCTCGAAGAGCTGGGCAAAGGCACAGCGGTCCTATTGCTCTTCCTCGTCATGCGCAATGAGTTCGACGACGTCGTCGACGGCATCCTCTATGGCGCAGCTGTCGGGCTCGGCTTCAACTTCATGGAGTCGATTTCGTACATGACCAACATCTATGCGGTGCTGAGCCCTGAAGGCGCCGGCCCGTACGCCGCCGGCTTCCAGTGGTACGCGCGCCAGGTGCTCGGCCTGTTCATGGGCCACGCGACATACACCGCGATGATCGGCGCCGGCATCGGCATCGCTCGACAGCTCACGCCGCGTAGACGCAAAGTCACCGCCATCGTCACGGGATTCACGGTCGCCATCGCCGCGCATTTCTCATGGGACGCGTGGTTGAACCTCTTCCCCATCGAATCGTCGGCGTTCGGGCTGGTCGAGGTTCACCTGCGAACCATCCTCATGACCGGTCCCTTCACCGCGGGTGTCCTGGTGCTGCTGATACTGGGCCTGCGCAACGAAAGCAAAGCACTGGCGGAACAGCTGCGCAACGAGGCGGCGCTCGGCGCCGGCACCGTGCTGCCGGAGGAGGTGCCAATTCTCACCAGTCCGTGGCGGCGATGGCGTGAACGCATGCGTGCGCTCGACCGGGGGTACATCGGCGCTTACTTCCGGCTCGCCCGACTCCAGAACGCTCAGCTCGACCTGGCCATGGAGCGTTGGCATCGCGCTCGGCAGGAAATTGACTCACCGCTCGAAGCCGAAGACGAGCTCAGAAAGCGAATCTTGAAGCTGCGGCAGCAGGCGGTGTTCTGAGACCTCCGGTCTCTAGGCGGGGAGCCTGCCCCACACTGCGCGGGCCGCGGTCAGCGCCAACAGACCGGCCGCCGCCGCCCATGTGATCGCCGACACGAGCGGGTCGTTGAAGTCAGTGCCCCCGAGCACCGCATGCAAGAACACAAGGGCAAACGCCAGGTAAGAAAGACGGTGCAGCCAGCGCCACAGGCCAGGCTGTATGCGTCGCCTGAAGACAGCCGTGACGGTGACCAGGATCAAGAGGTCGACCGCGAGCGTGCCGAGACCGATCGCGAGCGTGCCGTAAGGCGCGAGGAATGGCACGACCAGGTCGATCACGGTAACGCGTGCCGTTTGGTCCATCACCAGCGCGATGAGGTGGAGCACGCCGAGCGGAATCCAAAGCACGGTCGTGTACTCATGCAGCGAGCGCAGCGCACGGTTGCTGCCGAGCCAGTCGAAGACCGCGGTGCGTAAGGCGATGCCGGTAAGCAGCGCGATGGCGAGCGACGCGTAGGAGGCTAGGCCCGCCACGCGCGCGAGCACCCACAGAAACTGGTCGGCTGTCAAAGAAGCGACCAGGCGTCGGCGTGGGCGGCACAGAACGTGGGCGCCATCTCGGGTCCGGCCAGCAAGGCGGTCTTGGCCACGATCTCGGCGTCGAACGCGCTGCGGGTCACGACCGACACTTCACACAGGCCGGTCCGCGCGGGCCGCCCCGTCCGCGGGTCGATCAGGTGGTGCAGCCCGTCACCCCAGCTTCGCTTGCGCACGCTGCTGGTCGCGGCGCCGTGGTCGTGAAGCAGAAGCGTGCGCCCACCGATCCCAACGGGCCATCCACCACGCTCTGGCCCCCCACCTCGTGTGCGCAGGTCGCCGCCCAGGTTGACCAGCACACCCTCACCCATTCGGTCCGCGAGCCGGTCGGCCAGCCAACCCTTGGCGATGCCTCCGAGATCGACGCCGCATCCCGGCGCCAGCCGTGCCTTGCCTGGTCGCACCAGCAGCACGTCAGGCAGCGCCGGCACGGCCACCTCCTCGAGCGATGGCGCGGTCGCGCCCTGGGCCAGCGGCCGGGTGTAGCCGATCGCCTCCATGGCCGGAAGAACGGCGACGTTCACGAGCCCGCCGCTCGCCTCGTAAGCCCTCAAGCTCGCCCGAATCACGCTCTCGAACGGCGACGACACCTCGACCCACCGACCGGCGGCGGCATTGAAGCGCGAGAGCTCGCTCCTCGCGTCGAACCTGGTCAGTCGTGAAGCCAGAGCGCGCACCCAGAACTCGGCGCGCAACAGATCCATGAGGGTGCGAAATCCGAAAATGCTGCACGTCGTACCCATCGCCTCGAAGTGATGGGCGCAAAGGGATTTACGAAGCATAGGTCGACGTCAGGGGCTGTACTTGCGGCGATGCGACCTCAACTTCTGCGGTTCCGAGGACCGGCGGCTGGAGTGGCGCGACCGGATTCTTGAGGTGCGACGTGACGTACAGCGCTGAGAGCAGGGTCGCGCCCAGCGCGAGCGCAGTGGCCCCGGCTTTGAGGATCAAGCCCTTCGGATCCTTCATGCCACCATCACGGGCGCCTTCAGGAATGGCACGCGCTCGAATGTCGCGCCGAGGATCGCGCCCGGGTCCGCGCCGAGATGGCCACCCAGGATCTCCTGGTAAACGGAGCGGAAGTCAACCGAATACTTGAGGTTGCCGGTGTCGTCCAGCGTGGTGAGGCTCGGCTCCGATCCGTACAAGCCGCCTTTTGCCGGGTCGCCGATCAGGAGCAGCGGCGCGGCCGCGCCGTGGTCGGTGCCACCGCTCGCGTTCTCCTTCGGCCGGCGCCCAAACTCCGACCAGGTGGCGATCAGCACCCTGTCCGCCTTGCCGTGTGCGGCGAGGTCGGCATGAAACGCGCTCACGGCCGAGTCGAGGTAGGCCATCAGGTCGTCGTGGCGGGCCAGCTCGGTGTAATGCGTGTCGAAACCGCCGAGCGTCACATGCAGGAGCTTCACGCCAGTGCCGGTGACGATGAGCTCGGCCGCCAGCTGCAGCGCCGCCGCGAGCTGATTCTTCGACGAGTAGACGAGCTTTACCTTGTCCGCGTAATCGGCCATCGGCCGATACATCGACGAAGAGGTACGCAGAGTCGCCACGGCCTCCGTCGCGGTGGCGATGGACGTGTCGAACAGCGCGCCGTAGACCCCAGGGGTGCCCTTGTACAGCGCACCGACGGCGGCCTCGACCTCGCTGCCGCCCGTGAACCCAAACGTCTTCTGGTTCTGGATCACGGTCATCGTCGCCTGGAGGTCACGAAGCGCCCCCGGCACGTCGGTGGCACCGCAAGCGCAGCCGGTGAGTGGGTGGCCGTTGGAGTCGTAAGCCTGCGCGAGGGTGCGGCCGAGCCAGCCCTCGACCTGGCGTCGAGTCGGGTCGCCCGTCTCCCAGATGCGGATCGACTCGAAATGAGAGAACGTGGGGTTCGGATAACCGACGCCCTGCACGATCGCGACCTTGCCTTTGTCCCAGAGGCTCTTGATGCCCGAGAGGTTGTGGTTGAGGCCGTACTGGCCGTTCAGCGGCAACGCCTGAGAAACCATCGAGCCCGCGAGCTTCGGCCGGAGGTCGTGCAGCACCGGATCCGCCAGCGGCACGAGCGTTCGCAGGCCGTCATTGCCGCCGGCGAGCTGGATCATGACCAGCACGTTGTCGTTTGTGATCCCTTCCTGCTTGGCGGCGTAAACGGCACGCGCAAACGCGTCGGGCACCGCAGCGTAGCCCGCGGCGAGACCTGCGGCGCCCGCGCCAAACACGAGGCCGGCGCGCAGGAAGTCCCGGCGCTTGAGCTGGTTGATGCCGACCTGGTCACTCATGTCATGCCACCTACTTCAGCTGGAATTCCGGAGATGCGAGCGTGATGAACCAACGCGTGCGCTCGTCGGTCGCCTGGTTGAAGAGCGATGCCGTCTGCATGCCGACGATGCCGTCCAGGTGGTGGGTCGCCCCGTAAGCCGATGGGGGCAGCGATCCTTTGACCTGCGCGAGCGCAGCCGTGATGAAGTTGACGCGCTCGATGACGGTGTTGGAGGAGATCCATGACTCGTTGTTCGGCCAGCCGCCGACGTCGGGCGGGTCGAAGAGGGTCTGGCCCATGCCCGCCCCGGCGTTGACGATCAGCTTCGAAAGGCTCGGCTGGGCGATGGCACGCGCGGTGTGGACCATCAGCTCGATCGGCGACTTGACCAGTGAGCGATAGGTGGTGGCGGCCGCGAATTCAGGGCTGGTGAGCACGGCGCGCAGCAGCGCTTTCATGTCGTAGCGGCTGCTGCGAAATGAGTCGCCGAGGCGCTTGACCAAATCGACCGCCGGCCGGCCCGTGACGAACTGCTGCACGACCTTGTTGGCGATGAACGGCGCGGTCGCGGGCTGAGCGAGGATCCGGTCGATCACCCCCTCGGTGTCGAGCGGTCCTGTCTTGCCAAGGAACGTCACCGAACCGGAGTACGCACGGCGCGGGTTGAAGAGGCCGGACTTCTGCGACTCGTACACCGGCAGCCGCCGCGTATTCATGCCGGCCATAACTGTTCCGTACGAGTCAGGACGCGGCAGCTGCCAGCCGCTCAACGCGAGAGCGCCTTGGCGCACGTCCTCTTCGGAATAGTTTCCGGCGCCCATGGTGAACAGCTCCATGAGCTCGCGCGAGTAGTTCTCGTTGGGACTCGAACCGACCGATGTCGCGAGGTCGAGGTAACGCAGCATGGCGGGGTCGGTCGTGACCTGCATGAGCATCGACCTGAGGTCCGTCATCGCCATTCGCCGCCACGTCAGGTTCTGCCAGTACATGAACGTGTAGTCGCCGGTCTTGCGGTAGTCACTGGTGAAGTGGCCGTGCCAGAACATCGTCATGCGCTCGGCGAACGGCGTCGGCGTGGTCAGCATGTGGTCGACCCACCACTGCTGCAGGTGCGTGATTGGAAACCTTCCGCCCGGAGCCGTTACCTCGGCCAGCGCCGGCGGCTCATCAGGCTGGGTCTCGATCAGCCGATCCACGGTGCGGCCAAAGCCGTCGGACAGGGCTGCGTCCAGCTGCGCCGGGGTGTAGCCGAACGTCGTGCGGCGCAGCAGCTGCATGACGCGCGCTGATTCAGAGCCGAGCGGCGACACCCAGTCGCCGCCGCTGGTGGAGGCGACTACGGCCGGCGTGCGGTTGAGGTTCAAGAGCGCACCGCCCAGCAGGCGCGCCGCGCCGACCCCAACCCCGGTGGCGACGGCGCCCGCGAGCGCCTGGCGCCGGGTGATGCCTTGGTGCCCGGGAGGCGCTGAGGCCACGCGGCCAGTCAAACAGCGGTCCGTGTACCGGGAATCAGCCGGATGTGAAGAATTCGTAAGCAATGCCGAAGCGAACCGTGATGTCCAGCGTCGACGCCGCGTGGTTGGGAATGGAAGACCCGACCAACCTGATGATGGTCACGGGCCTGCTGGCGCTCGATGGGCCTATCGATATGCAGCGCCTGCGTCTCGTGCTCGGCCGCAGGCTTGCACCCTTCGCGCGGTTCCACCAGCGCGTGGTGCGCCCGCGCACTCGCGCCAACCTTCCACACTGGGAGGACGATCCGTCGTTCGATGTCGACCACCACGTCAGCCGCGTTGGGCTGCCGGCGCCCGCCGGCGAGGCCGGCCTCCGCGCCCTGGTCAGCGAGCTGATGAGCACGCCGCTCGACTTCACCAAACCGCTCTGGCATATGCACGTGATCGAGGGCTACCACGGCGGGTCCGTGATCCTGGGCGCGCCAGGCGCGGGCAGGAAAACCGTATTGATTGCGCGCCTCCACCACTCGATCGCCGATGGGATCGCGTTGGTGCGTGTGCTGCTGTCGCTGACCGACGAGACGGCCACATGGAAGGCGCCCGCTTCGCCGCGCCGTTCGGAGTCGCGCGGCGCGCGGCTGAATCTCGACTGGCTACCCGCTGCAGTTTCGCGCGGGCTGAAAGCGGGACAGGAGCTGGCGACCAGGCCGGGGCGCGTCGCCGATCTCGCGCGGCTCGGCGCGCACGGCGCTTACCGACTCGGCCGGCTGGTGGTGCTGCCGCCCGATCCCTCGACAGTCTTCAAAGGCGAGCTCGGCCGGCGCAAGCACGCGGCCTGGTCCGAGCCACTGCCGCTGGAGGATTTCAAGGCGATCGGCAAGGCCTTCGAGGCGACTGTGAACGACGTGCTGGTCGCCACCGCCGCCGGCGCGCTCCGCCGCTACATGGAGAGGCGGGGCGAAAGTACCGGCAACGTCGCGATTCGCGCCTCGGTGCCGGTGAACCTGCGGCCGCTCGACCAGGCGCACCGGTTGGGCAACGCTTTCGGCCTCGTCTTCCTGACGCTGCCCGTAGGGGTGGTCGACCCGGCGCGCCGCATACGCGCCATCAAGAAGGAGATGGACGAGCTGAAGCGATCACCCGAGGCGCTCGTCGCGTTCGGAGTGCTGAGCCTCATGGGCCTGGCGCCGGTGGAGGTCGAGCGCGTCGGCCTGCGCTTCTTCGGCAGCAAGGCAACTGCCGTCCTGACCAACGTGCCCGGCCCGCGGCAGCCGCTGTACCTCGCCGGCCGGCGCATCGAGCAGGTGATGTTCTGGGTGCCGCAGTCCGGCCGGCTCGGGCTGGGGATCAGCATCATCAGCTACTCGGGCGGGGTCATGCTCGGAATCGCGACCGACGCCGGACTGGTGGCCGACCCGGAGCGCATCGTCGAGTGCTTTCGTCTCGAGTTCGAAGCCATGCGCCAGGCGGCCAAGCGGGCCGGTCGGACACCGAGGAGAAGTCGCCAGGCAACCCGCACGCAAGCCTGATGTTTGGCGGGTCTGTTGCGTGGTAATTATGTAAGCACCATGGCGGAAGCCTCCGCGATCGAGCGAGCAGCCCTGGACGCATATTCGGCGGTCGTGACCTCGGTGGCCGAACGCGTGCTGCAGGCGGTCGCCAGCGTCCGGGTCAGCCGGGGCGGCGGCATGCCGGGCGGCGGCGCCGGCTCAGCGGTCGTCATCACCCCGGACGGCTACCTGGTCACCTCCGCACACGTCGTCGCCTCGTCCCGCACCGCGAGCGCTTCATTCCTCGACGGGAACGAGTACGACCTCGACGTGGTGGGCGCCGACGCCCTCTCCGACCTGGCCATCATCCGCGCCCGGGCCGCCACGCTCGTCCCGATCCAGGTCGGCGACGCCGACTCACTGCGGGTCGGCCAGCTGGTGGTCGCAGTCGGTAACCCGATGGGCTTTACGGGGTCGGTCACGTCGGGGGTCGTCAGCGGGTTAGGCCGCTCGCTGGCGACCGCCGACGGCAACGGGCACCGCCGGTTCGTCGAAGACGTCATCCAGACCGACGCAGCGCTGAATCCAGGCAACTCCGGTGGCGCACTCGCCGACTGGCAGGCGCGACTGGTAGGCGTCAACACGGCCGTTGCGGGCATGGGCCTGGGCCTCGCGGTGCCAATCAACCACACGACGCAGGCGATCCTCGCCGCGCTGATGCGCAACGGGCGGGTGCGCCGAGCGTTCCTGGGCATCGCCGGCGGCAATCGACAGCTCGCGCCGGTGGTGGCGCAGCGCATCGGCCGCAAGGCTGGAGTCGAAATCCAGGAGGTCGTGGCCGGCAGCCCGGCCGCGGCAGCGAACCTGAGGTCCGGCGACATCATCGTCGACGTGGATGGCACTTCGGTGTCACGAGCCGGCGACCTGCAGCGGCTGATGGTCGAGGGCCGCATTGGATCGAAGATCGCGGTGCAGGTGCTGCGAAACGATCACCTGGTCACGCTCGAGGTCGTTCCCGTCGAGCTGAAGTAAAGGGCGAATCAAACAAAAAAACCCGGGCCTTGCGGCCCGGGTCAATTGGTCGGTGGTTAGACCGTGCGGACGGACTTGGCGCGAGGGCCCTTGGGGCTCGTCTCGACCTCGAACGTCACCTTCTCCCCGCCCTGCAGCGAGTCGAAGTCGACCTCGGTCCCGCTGCGGTGGAAGAAGAAGTCCTTGCCGTCCTCAGCGCTGATGAATCCGAAGCCGCGGTCCGCGACCAGTTTCTTGATGGTGCCAGTTGGCATTTCCATCTCCTATATCTCTCGAACTAAAGGCCTACTCAACTAGCGGGCCTGTTCGAGAAACCAGGAGCC
>JACXTT010014895.1_pt1 | contig 10132 bp, 9 predicted proteins | sample 9270951 | NCBI WGS metagenome assembly JACXTT01 (sample SAMN15532306, study PRJNA645909) | rock metagenome | isolation source: weathered quartz diorite | place: Puerto Rico | collected 2017-06-21
TTACCCGGGGGATTTGTGAGTACTAGTATAGGGGCGGCCTCGTCATCGGCGTATCCAGACTCGGGCGCCGTGAAGGCCACAACGCCTGCACGCATTAGTCCTGCCTAACGCCGTAGTAGCGACTTTCGGGCCATTCTTTTCGGCGACGGTCAAGGAGGCCGTCGCCGATGCCGAAATCACGTAAGAAGAAAAGGCCGCCAAAACGGGTACTCGCACTGCCCGACCTCGAACAGTCAAAAGCCGCCCTCCTAAACAGCCTGACCTCGCAGAGCGGGCAACGAACCTACGAACGAGCCATCAATGACTTCGTCCAGTGGCATTGCTCAGAACCACGCCTCGCATTCAATCGTAGCGTTCTGCACGTTTTGCCAGTGGTGACTCCCGAAGGGTCTTGACAGCAACGTCTCTCGGATGACCAAACTGAAAGGCGTGGAATATTCCCGGTTGCGTCCTGTTGGGATCACCGGCTGAAATGATGGAGTTTGACAACGGGGGCAAGAAGTCAGCATTCAGCTGCGGCGATTACAGCAAGCGCTCTCCGTAGAGGTGAGCTTGAGGCGGCAGACCAGTGGGATGGAATCCCCAGTGGTTAATTGACTTTTTAAGGGCTGACCCCATCACTCCAATCATGTGAAGAACACAGAACCGGTTGAGGCCTAATGCCTTGTCAAGAGCTATGGATCTGAAGATTATTGCTTGTCGGGCAAGGGTTCATAAAAAATCAAAAAGTCAATTGCGGCACCGAGCTACATTCTGGGACAGCGTAGCCACACTGGATGGAGGAGGCAAAGTAAAGCTCTCAGATGCAATACCATACCTTTCTCATATAGATCGAGAGGACACAGCCAACGGATGCCGGTTTTCCCGAAGGCAAGATATGTATTGCCTCCCGGGAATATTCTGGAGATCAATTCTGTGATTCGTGCGGGTCGGCAAGGGTGATCCCGGGATCGTGATTATCGGACAGCGGAGAGATACCGGTCTGGAGGTGTCAAAAATGGAAAAGAGGCGTGATTTCAATGCTGCGTTCGTATTGCTGATTCCCGTGCTGGCAGGGCTTGCTTTACTGCTGGGACGTGCTTATTCCTTTGCGGCTGCTGGGAATGAAACCGCTCCACCGGCGAGTCAGCAGGCGGTTGCAGGACCTGTATACGTACTCATCTGGTTCGACACGGAGGATTATATCTTGCCGCAAAGTGATGACGCCCTCAAACGCCTCGCCGATTTTCTGACCCGTAATAATATTCGGGCCACATTCAAGATGGTCGCGGAAAAGAGTCGCGTTCTCGAGCGTAGAAACCGGAAGGACGTCATCGCTGCGCTCGGCCCGCACGAAATCGGCTATCACACAAACACGCACAGCCAACACCCTACGCTGGCCGAATTCGAGGAACCGCTGGATTGGAAGGACGGGATTGAGGAGTTCACGCGGCGGGAAGGCGGGGGCTTCGACGATCTTCGCCGCATCCATGGAGTGACTCCCAGTTGCTATGGCCAGCCTGGTGGGTCGTGGGCACCGCAAATTCACGCCGCTCTCAAACGGTGGGGAGTAAATGTATACCTCGACGAAGCTCCGCAAATAGGTTTGGACGGCAAGCCATTCTGGTACGGCGGCATTTTGAATATCTTCAACACGACCTATGGCTTTAAGCTTCGGCCCAATGATGATTTCTCGAATCTGGCGGATGTCAAAACGTTGTTCCAGAAGGTATATTCGGAAATGGCGGCCCAGCCCGGCGGCGGAATCATCAGCGTCCATTTTCATCCGTGTGAATTCGTACACCGGGAGTTCTGGGATGCCGTGAACTTCGCTCACGGATCGGATCCACCGCCCAGCCAATGGAAGCTGCCCGGGATGAAGACCCCTGAAGAGAGCGAAAAAGCGTTCCGATTTTTCGAGAGCTTCGTGCTCTTCATGAAGTCTTTTCCCGTCCAGTTCGTAACGGCTTCACAGGGTCCAAAGCTGTATCCAGACCTTGCTCAGAACCGGGTCTTCTCGACGCAGGAGATCGCTGACATCGCCCGGCAAGTCCAGCCGGGGGTGTCTTTTCAGGTTCACAGCGATTATGCTTTGTCGCCCAGTGAAGTACTGGCGATTCTGAACAAGTATGTCACGCGGTCGATCGGCACCAAATCCGATGCCGCGCTGACACTCGACAGCACCCCTTACGGCCCAAGCAGGGCATCGGTGCAACTAACCGGGCAGGTGGAGGTGCCTTGGTATAACTTCTCGCGTACAGTATCGGACGTCTCCGACGCGCTGGCTAAGAGCGGCCAGATTCCTTACCCAGTGTGGGTGGGCAGCACGGCCGTCCCGCCAGAGTGCTATCTGCTAGCCCTCGCTCGCGTGACTGCGACCTTGCTGGAGAAGGGCAAGACGCCGGCCACCGTGGCCATCGGCCCGGCAAAGCTGGCGACCAGCCAGTATGTTGCCGAAGATTCACAGAGCCTGTGGGACTGGCCTATTTATCATCCGGGCTTCAATGGCACTCATATTCTGGAACTCGCCCGGCTGCAGACCTGGACTTTAAAGCCGGCCATTCTGACGGGCTCAAACCAAGCCGGCGCGAAATAATTGGAACGTCCGGCTTCCTCCTGCGTACAGGTGGATTAGGCTGCAATTCTGCATTGCGGCCTGGAACCAGGAACGGTTTCCCATCTAGAAGGGATGCTATGGTTTTATAAATTCAGGCAGAGGCGGGTTTCTGTGAAAGCCTCGAGTGCGAATCGCATTCCCTCGCCCAATCCCGCTCATTTTCGTCCCACCGAAGGGCATAACGTCCAAGCGATAATCGGTAGAGTCGTTCACGATGACTGGCGACTTTGAGGGCCTCTTCCATCCGCATCCCTTTATGCGGGATGCAGCGCGCGAAGCTCAGAAACTAGCGGGTATTTCCAGTAATGCTTAAAAACGCGACCATGGACGGACTCCGACGGCCGGTAGCTAAATAAGATCATCGGGTCAGACGATAATCTATGGAGACGTATTTTTTTGAGATCAACGAAGGGGAGGTAACCATGAAAAAAGCCGTCATCCAGTTCACCGTCGTGCTGTTCCTGATGTCTGCGGCAACCGTATTTGCGCAGAACGTGAGCGCCGGGCTCTCGATCACCAGCGGGCACAACAGTTTCTCTCTTGCGATCGGAGATTATTACGGTGTCCCCGAATCCCGGGTCGTATACGTGAGGGATCATTATCGAATTCCGGATGAGGAACTCCCTGTGGTATTTTTCCTCGCATCCCGGGCCCATGTGGATCCGCAGCTCATTATTGACTTTCGGATGCGGCATCGGATGAGCTGGCCCGACATCACCTTCCACTATGGGCTGACGCCCGAGATCTACTATGTCCCTGTAACGCGCGTGGGGCCCCCCTACGGGAATGCCTATGGTCACTACAAAAAACACAAGAAGGATTACAAAAATGTTGTCCTCGTGGATAACGATGTGGTCAACCTCGTCAACCTGCGCTTCATGTCTGAATACCACGGCATACCTGCAGAGGTGGTCATGGACAGAAGAGGGAGGGGTGAGAGATTTGTTGTCATGAACGATGAGTTGCGCGAGGAAAAGAGAGCACGCGGTGATAGCGATGATGATAGAGGGAAGGGGAAGGTCAAGTACGAAAAGGGAAAGGACAAGAAGGAGAAAAGCAAAGGCCGGGGAAATGGTCACGGCCGGAATGATTGAGAAAATATCGTGCGGGATGTAGGCAAACTCACAAAGCAATGAGGAGAGATGCCGGGGGCGGATGGCAAAGTGAATGTAGGGCTAGAGAACCTAGTCATAACTGAGACCCTGAATTCTCTTGTTACTGTCCACCCCTTTTGATAGCATTCCCCCAACCATCCACAAGCGCATGCTCCATTTTCATCCACTTTTACTTTCCCTTCGGAGAGTATTTGGTCAGCACTTTAATGACGGGGTGGGCAGCAGCTGGAACGCGAACCTTTCCTGGCGTCAAGATTTCCCTGGCCTCAATTTGCCTTGAATAAAGAGCCTTATTTGCATCCTTGTCCTGCCGCAATGTCGATCCTTTCAGCTCCAGTCCGGCAAAAACCCCCTTGCTACGCGAATAGCTGAGGATCTTGGCTCTCATGGCTGCATCGGTCTCCGCCGTAGTGGCTCGTCCCACTGGTCCCCCAGCCACCGAAGCATCCCCGCCGAGTGTGACTTTGCTGCTCAATAGGGAATCGACGCCGGTTCGATTCATAACTAGCAACACTACATCTACGGCGGCCCCTCCAATCTGCAGGCCAAAGCTGCCACCCTCCAGAATGACCATCGCCGGCGGTCCCCAAGCCGTCTGTGCCGTATTGCGGCAACTGATCATCCCTTTACCATACCGGCCTCCGAAAATAAACCCGCCTTTTTTCATGCTGGGAATGATGGCCACACAGTCAGCCTTGTCCAGCAGGTCGCCAGGAACGCCCTTGTCGGGTGCCGCCATAATTTCACCAAAAACCTTGGCAGAGTGCGCCAGCCTTTCTGTCTCCTTACCCTGGGGAAGTACAGTTCCGGTTCCGGCACATGTCGGTTTCGTGACCAGAAGCATTGCGGCAATCAATGTTGTCTTTACCAAGCTTTTCATGCTGTTTTTACCCTCCTGCGTATTGGTTTCCGAAAAGGACTCTAAGAGTACTGTCCGTCTAGGGTCAAACGGCTTCCCGGAAGTACTTATCGAGTAAATGAACAGTTTTGATGAATCCGGATTTGGGCAGGAGCAGAGAGAATGGAGGATCGAAATTCTCTGCCACCCGATGAGGGGACGCTTGACGCTGGCTGGACATCAGACGGAGGAGGGTTGAAATGTCCGTTGTCATTCAGATCCGGTATTCGGGTGGGGCGCTCTAGCGAGATGCGCGGATCGGCGTAAACGCAGACAGACGGTCGTCCATTAGTCCCGCCTAACGCCGTAGTTTCGATGAGGCCGGCGACGTGTGGGTGCACACTAACCTTGATGCCGTATTGCTCGAGAGCAAGTTTGCCAACTGAGTTCACAACCTTTGCCATATTCGCAACGCGCGTCTCTTCAACGTCAGGACGATTAACATTGCCCGACGCCCGTGAGCTGTTTCCCTTCTCGAGTTCTGCTTGAGATCGCGTGGAACGGCCATTGAACGACCATGGCTTGACTGAGAAATGTCTTTCTACTAGAGTCCTGGAAAGTATTCTTTATTGATTGACGAGGAGAACGACGTTATGGGACATCGTGTCGTGGCAGTTCTGGCGATGCTCCTGCTGGTGGCCTGTGGGAAGGCACCTCCATCCAATGTTGGAGTGCATCGTCTTGTCGATGAAATCAAGCCAGAAATGGTCAGCGGAAGTCCGGCTGTCTCAAAACCAGCAGAGCCGGCGGGCTTTTGGAATTTCAAGGAAAAAACTTCCAGCCCAATTGCAAAGGACAATCAGGCAACACTCGGATGGAAGGCCGGGCTGAATGTAACGGGTCTAGTAGAGAGCAACGGGCGATTGACAGGCCACTCGACAAGCGACTTCCCCATCATTTATGTGGATCGCAAGCCAGCAGCAGATGAATCGGACCTTCCGCATTCCATAGAGATTCACATGCGTGCCAATAAGGGAACCAACCTGAGCGTCTCGTTCCAAGAAAGTGAGAAGCTCAACTTCAAAGATATCGTTAACATGGCAAGTGTGTTTCCATGGTTTGCCACCACGCCCATCGTCGCGGGGGATGATTTTCAGACCTACACTGTTCCGGTTCCGACGCCAACGAGACTGTCGACCATTCGTTATCTCCTGGTCCGTCCCACCGACGTGGAGCAAGCGCAATTTGAAATCGAATCCATTCGTGTTGTTTCACGGAAGGAGTTTCTGGACCGCATCCCGTCTGGAGTCGGTTGGCAGGGCCTTTCGGACATCTACCGCGAAACGGTTGTGGCGCGCGCTCCTGAGTCCATCCAATGGGAGTTGCAACTGCCGGACAATCCCATGCTCGATCTCCAGGTGGGCACGATCGAGTACGGACCAGTGACATTCCGGCTCGCCTTATCGACCGCTTCGGATGCCGCCAAAGAAGCGGTCCTTGCAGAACACACCGTAACTACGCCTCATCGCTGGGAACCTCTTTTTCTCAATCTCTCCAGCCACGCGCGACAACGGGTCAGACTTTCGCTCTCGCTGGCAGCTGGCACGACCGGAGCGCTGGGATTCTGGGGCAGCCCTGCCGTTCGTGACTTGGCGAAGACGCCTGTAGCAGCCAAGCGCCAAAAGCCTACAGTCGAGCTCACTGCTGGCGACCCGCCGCAGGGGGTGATTCTTATTATCGCGGATACTCTCCGAAGGGACCATCTGAATTTGTATGGATACAGTCGCGAAACGGCGCCGGTCCTAGGTCGCATGGCATCACAGGGTGCCCTTTTCACCGATAACACTTCTCAGGCCACCTGGACTAAGGTCTCTGTGCCCTCCATTATGACGTCGCTTTATCCAACCTCACACCGAGTCCAGGATTTCACCGATCGGCTGCCTGCGGAAGCCACTACGCTTGCCGAGGTCTTTCGTGATGCTGGCTACGCAACCGTCTCCTACTCCTCGGTGCTGTTCAGCGGAAGATTCACTAACCTGCATCAGGGGTACGAGGAGCTGCACGAGTCCGGTTCCGTGCGAGATCCAGGCTCCAGCAAAACGGCTCGCCAGTATGTCGATCGATTATCGGAATGGTTGAAGGACCATAGGGAGGTACCCTTCTTTGTGTTTCTGCACGTTTTCGATCCTCACGATCCATACGAGCCCTATCGCCCATACAACAGTCTGTGGGCCAACCCGGCTCGCAGAGAAGAGCACCAGAAGAATCTCGAAAAAGTCCGCAAGGTCATCAAAGACCCGCTCATGAAGCGGTTCGGGATGCCGAGTCGGGACGAGCTGACAGCAGCTGGTATCGACGCGAAGGAATATGTTTCCCGGGATATCGATTGGTACGATGGCTCAATCCGCGGGCTGGACGTTGAGATTGGCCGGCTGCAGGAGCGGTTGCGGGGTCTGGGGCTGGCCGACAAGACTCTTTTGGTCTTCGCCAGTGATCATGGTGAGGAGTTTCTCGAGCATGGCCGCATGTTTCATGGACAAACGGCATATGGTGAGCTGACGAGTGTTCCACTTATTTTTTATAGGCCAGGTCAGGTTCCTGCTGGCGCCGTTATTGACGAAACTGTGGAAAATATCGATATCATGCCTACCATCCTGGAGCTTAGCCATCTTCCTGTGCCCAAGGCAGTCGAGGGGAAAAGCCTGCTGCCGCTTATGGCTGGGGCAAGAGACAAAGCGAAAGACACAGCGTCTTCGGCTTCATTGGCTGAGCTCGCCAAAAAGTACGGCTGGAGCCGGCGTGCAGCAGTTTCGGAAAAAGCGTCCACGACGCACGGCGGCGGACCACCTCCGCGGAATACCGAATCATACTCGATCATCTTCGACGGATGGCGCCTGATTAACAATAGGCAGAGGCCACCGGGAATGCCCGAGTTCGAGCTTTACGAGCACCCACGCGACCTACTCGACCTGAAAAATGTGGCAGCCTTGCATCCGGACAAGGTTAAACAACTGAATGAGAAGCTGGAAGCCTGGCATCGCGAAGCCTTGGCAGGCCAACTGCCGAAAGCCACTTCGACAAAAAGTATGAGCAAGGAAGAACTCGAGCGGCTGCGCAGCCTCGGATATATTCAGTAGCGAGCTAGGTGTGAGGTTCCGGGTGTGAGGTGTGAGAATCTCATTCCTCGCACCTCTCGACCGCTGGTCGGAGACCGATTCCCACATCGTTAACCCACATTTTTAACTCAACCATGCGAAGGTGCCAGTGAGCAATCGTTCGCTGCCAACTCGATTTTCAGTTACGGTGTTGCTGAGCCTTCTCCTGCTCTTGGTCCCAGTTCGAGTCGATGCCTATATCGGACCTGGAGCGGGTATGGCATTTGTATCCTCATTTCTCGTCGTTCTGGCCACTTTCCTCCTCGCAATCCTGACACTTTTGACCTGGCCTTTTCGGACTATCCTCCGGACGATCAGAGGAAAGAGAGCGCTAGCCAAGAGCAGAGCTGAAAGGGTGGTCATCGTCGGCTTCGACGGAATGGATCCGGAATTGACTGATCAATTCATGGCTAAGGGCCTCCTGCCAAATCTCAGCCGCTTACGCGAATCGGGCAGTTACAAAAGGCTTGAGACGACGCTTCCGGCAGAATCGCCTGTCGCCTGGTCTTCTTTTCAAACCGGCTGTAATCCTGGCCGGCACAAGGTCTTCGATTTTCTCGTTCCGAACCGGAAGTCATATCTGCCCGAGCTGTGTTCGGCGAAGATCGAAGCGCCGCGAAGAAATCTGACCGTGGGCAAATACAGAATTCCCCTTTCGCGGCCCAGCATACGATTCGAAAGAAAAAGTCAGTCGTTCTGGAAAATACTGGGAGAGCACGGTGTCTTCACCACGGTTGTTCGTGTCCCGATCTCATTTCCTCCGGAGAAGTTCAAGGGCTTGCTCCTCTCGGCGATGTCTGCTCCCGATCTGAGGGGCAGTCAAGGAACCTTCTCATATTACACGACGGATCCTGAGGAGCGGGCTAAGTACACCGGTGGCATCCAGATCCTCGTCAAACGTAACGGCGAACCAGTGCGATGCCATCTATCAGGACCGGAGAATCCGTTTTTGAAAGAGCGGACAGAAATGCGGATCCCGTTCAGTGTACATCCCGGAAAAAATGGGGTGGACGCCGAACTCGTCCTGGACGGAAAACGCTACCCTTTAAGGCTGCGCCAGTACACTTCATGGGTCCCGCTTCGTTTTCGCACCGGCATCGGTCCGTCGGTTCATGGGATATGCCGATTCTATCTGAAAGAGTTTTCGCCTCACTTCCGCTTGTATGTCACTCCCATAAGCATCGATCCCGGAAAACCGGCAATGCCCATTTCCAACCCCTTGACCTATTCGATGTACCTCGCGAGAACACTGGGCCCTTTTTGCACCCATGGACTCGCCGAAGATACCTGGGGACTGAACGAAGGCGTGCTGGATGAGGAGGCTTTCCTGGAGCAGGCTTATATGATCCACGGAGAACGGGAAGGCATGTTGTTCGACGCTCTTGAAAAGACCGGTCGCGGCACAGTTGCGTGTGTCTTCGATATTACCGATCGCGTTCAACACATGTTCTGGCGGTACCTGGAACAGGACCACCCGGCCAACGCTAGGAAGGACCGGGAAAAATACCGCGACGTGATTCAAACGATGTACCAGAGGATGGACGAACTGGTTGGCCGGGTCATGGGGAGGATGAGGGACCAAGATGTTCTGGTGGTGATGTCCGATCACGGGTTTAAATCCTTTCGCCGCGGAGTGAATTTAAATACCTGGTTGCATCAAAATGGATATCTAGCTGTGACCCAGGCGCCGACCCGTGCCGAGTGGTTCCATGATGTCGACTGGTCGCGCACGCGAGCATACGCAGTCGGCCTGGGCGGTATTTACCTCAACCTCAAAGGCCGCGAGGCGAGTGGTACGGTGATGCCCGGCGCTGAAGAAAAGGCACTCAAACAGGAGCTCATTGAACGTTTGCGAGGCCTGCGTGATCAAGAGTGCGGTGCTGTCGCAATCGACGAGGTTTACGACACACACGAAACCTACAAAGGTCCGTACATTCATGACGCTCCCGACCTCATCGCCGGCTTCAGCCGCGGATACCGCGTTTCTTGGAGCTGCGCGACTGGTGCGGTAACAGAGCACGTCTTTGAGGACAACGTCAAAGCCTGGAGCGGGGACCACTGCATCAATCCTCCTGAAGTACCCGGTGTGTTTTTCTGCAATCGCAAGATCCACGAAGGACGTGCCAACATCATGGACATCGGGCCTACGGTGCTCGACTTGTTTGGCATCCAGGTTCCCACCTATTGCGATGGAAAATCACTGATGCCTGTCCGAGCGGAGTGATGATCGGATGAAACGACTCTCGCTGCTCGCGATCCTGCTGTTGACGCTCGCGGCTGCAGGTTGCGCCTGGCTGCCTAACATCAGTGGGCACGCCCAGCAGGTCTTTCACATCGGAGTCGATGGTATCGATCCTGATCTGCTGCAACAGGTGCGGAAAGGTGGCAATGCCACAACACTGCAACACAGTTTTAGCTAGGCTGCTTT
>JACXTT010014896.1_pt1 | contig 10132 bp, 8 predicted proteins | sample 9270951 | NCBI WGS metagenome assembly JACXTT01 (sample SAMN15532306, study PRJNA645909) | rock metagenome | isolation source: weathered quartz diorite | place: Puerto Rico | collected 2017-06-21
GACGCGAGCAGCTTGATCTTCGGGTATTCCTGCAGCGCCTGGTTGAAACCGCGAATGCGCTCCTGGCTGGTGATGGCGCCGCGCACGCCCTCGAGGATGATGACGCCGCCCTCGCCGTTCATGGTCTTGAAAAGATACCGGGCGGTGGTCAGGGCAAGATTGTAGTCGTCCGACCCGACGTAGGTCACGATATCGCCGCCGGTTGCGCGGTCGGTTATGTTGATGACCGGGATCTTTGCGGCGTTGAGCTTCTGCACCGCCGGGATCATCGCCTTGAAATCGACTGGCGTGAACACCACCGCATCGGGATGCTTGGTGACGGCATCCTCGACTTGACTCATCTGCTCCGGGATGCTGTCCGGCTTCGTGGGCACATATTGAATCACCGTAGCATGCATCTGTTTCGCCGCATCCTCCGAGGCCAGGCGAACCGTCTGGAAGAACGGATTCGTCTGGTTCTTGGTGAACACGGCGATCTTCTCGCCATCGGCAAAGGCACAGGTGGCCGCGGCCGAGCAAGCGAGCACGGCAAGGGTCAAGGGCGCGACTCTCATCTGCTTCATCGGTATCTCCTCCCTGCAAGTTGGCTGGAATCCCCTTCTCATGACCGCCCGGCCTTATGCGCGTGCCTCGGCCCGTTGCCGGGTCATGCTATCGAACCATACGGCAATGAGCACGATAACCCCGGTGAGCAGCGGTTGCCAATTGGCATTGATGCTCAGCAGGTTCATACCGTTGAGCACCAGAGTCAGAATGATCGCGCCCACCAGCGTTCCGGAAAGGCTGCCGACACCCCCAAACAGCGACGTGCCGCCAATCAGCACCGCGGCGATCGGTGGAAGCGTGAGCGGTTCGCCGATGTCGGCCTCCGCCGAGTTCAGCCGTGCGAGATAGACGATCGCAGCCAGTCCCGCCATGGCTCCGCTCAGGATGTAAACGAGATGGAGCCGCGAGCGCACCGGTATCCCGGACAGCCGCGCCGCCTCCCGATTCGCCCCGATCGCGTAGATCTGGTGACCATAGGTGGTGTAGCGCATGAACAGACCACCGGCGGCGAGCAACGCTAACATCAGGTAGATCGGCACCGGGACACCGAGCAGATACCCGCTGCCCAGCGCTCGGAACGCCGGCGGGAAGCCGTGAATCGTCTCTCCAGCCATATACCAATAGGTGATGCCGTGCAACACCCACAGCATCCCGTACGTCGCGATGAAAGGCGGAATGCGCAGCGATGTCACCATCAGGCCGTTGACCAGACCGATTGCGGAACCGCACATGATCGCCGTCATCACGCCGAGCGTAACCGAGCCGCTCGCGTTGATCACCGTAGCGGCAACACATGCGCTCAACCCGACGTTCGCACCGACCGAGAGATCGAGTCCGGCGGTGATGATTACCAGCGTGAGCCCCGACGCGAGGAGAAAGATCAGGCTCGCCTGCCGCAGCACATTGAGTAGATTCGCTGCAGTCAGGAACGCGTCGCTGAACAAAGCCAGCAAGCCGCAGAGCAGCGCGACGATCAACAATCGGTAGCCGAGCGTGGCTACATCCGCCGACACAGTCCGGCGGTTCGCGGTGAATCCGACCGCCGCGCTCACGAGGCGCCCCGGATCGAATCGATCAGCAAGGCAATGATCACCAGCAACCCGATGCTGGCGACCTGCAGCGAGGACGGCACTGCCAGGACGTTCAGGCCATTCTTGAGCACGCCGACCGTGAGGACACCGAGCAGCGTGCCGGGCAGCCAGCCCTTACCCCGCTCGAAGGAGGTGCCCCCGACGATCACTGCCGCAATAGCGTCGAACTCCATCCCGATGGAGGCGATGGGATGGCCGGCGTTCATGCGGCCGGTGAGAAGCAGCGCCGCGAAACCCGCCATCAACCCGCCCAGCGCGTAAACGCCCGCATGGTACAGATTGGCGCGCACGCCGGCGAGCACCAGCGCGTCGCGGTTGCCCCCGATTGCGAATACGTACACACCGAACCGCGTGTGGTAGAGCAGTAGATGAAATAGAAGGTATGTGAACGCCGCTACTGCAATCGAGAACGGTATGCCGACCAAGGTACTGGCATACAGAGCCGGCAGCGCGTCGCCGATTCCGACTACGCTCTGACCGTCGGTGGCCACGAGCGCAAGACCTTGCGCAATCCCGAGTGTTCCTAAGGTCGCCACAAACGGCGGAATATGCAGGCCGACAACCAGGAAACCATTCAAGACACCAAAGGCCATTCCGACCGCAAGAGCCGCTGTCAAGCCGAGCCCCAGGCCGCCGCCCTTGGTCAGCGTCATTGCCAGCAGCACGCTGCCCAACCCCAGTACCGCGCCCATGGAAAGATCGAGGCCCTCGGTCATGATGATCAAAGTCATCGGCAGCGCGAGCAAAAGCAAGATCGAGCACTGCACTCCGACGTTGGTCAGATTCGCAGCAGTAGCAAAGCCGTGTCCGAGCACCGAGAAGGTGACCAGCAGCGCCGCCAGGATGTAAGCCACGCCGGGGATCATCGCCCAGCGCGCGCGCTGTCCGATGCTGGTCGCTTCAGCCATCGCGCATCGCAAGGCGCAGGATGTTCTCTTCGGTGAGCTCGCTACGGCCGAGCTCGCCTACGATCGTCTTGTCGCGCATGACGTAGGCGCGGTCGCAGACCGCCACGATTTCGGGCAGCTCCGAGCTGATCATCAGGACCGCCGCACCCTGTGACACGAGTTCTTCGATCAAAGCAAAGATCTCGGCCTTGGCCCCGACGTCGATGCCGCGGGTCGGCTCGTCGAAGATGAAACACGTCGAATCGGCTGCAAGCCATTTCCCGATCACAACCTTTTGTTGATTGCCGCCACTCAGGAATTTGGTCAAGCGCGCCGCCGACGGAGTCGCTACCCGCAACCGCCCGATCAGGTCGGCGACGGCGCGCGCTGCATGGCGCGGCCTGTACCAGTGGCGCGGAAACAGCGAAGGCAGCGCCGCCGCCAGCATGTTGTGCTGCACCGAGCGCATCAGTGCCAGCCCTTCGCTCTGACGGCCTTCCGGCACCAGCCCGACCCCCACGCCCACCGACCGCACAGGCCCCCCGGGCGTGGTGATGTTTCGCCACCATGCTCGCAGCGATCGCAAGCGGTGCCGGGGTCCGTCGTGCGACGACTGCTCGGACAGCCATCCTCGATGCAACGGTCGCCCATGCACGCGTACCTCGCCGCGCGTGATGCGATCCGCCCCAAACACGGCGCGGGCAAGCTCGCTGCGCCCGGAGCCCACCAAGCCTGCCAGCCCCACGATCTCACCCGCGTGCACGCGCAGGCGGGACTGGTGCACACCCGTTTCGGTGTGGAGATCGTGCAGCTCGAGCACGGCCTCTCCCGGCCGATCGCAAAAGCGACGCCGGTAGGTGGTGTCCACAGTGCGTCCGACCATCATGGCGACCAGCGCATCCATCGAAGTCTTGGCCGGCAGCAGCGAGGCCACTTTGCGACCATCGCGAAGCACCGTAATGCGGTCTCCCAGGGCGAACACCTCGCGCAAGCGGTGTGAGATGTAGACGATCGCCACGCCTTCGCGCTTGAGCCTGCGGATTACTTCGAACAGGCGCTCGATCTCGCGTGCAGAGAGCGCGGCGGTGGGCTCGTCCATCACGACGATGCGGGCGTTCTGCGACAGCGCCTTGGCGATCTCAACCATCTGCTGCTGCGCGACGCCGAGCCGATGCACCATCTCGTGCGTGTCTAGATCGGTGCCGACGCTGTCGAGCAGACGGCGCGCCTCCGCATGCATGCGCTGAGGACCAATGCTGAAAGGCAAGCGGCCGCGCGGCTCTCGTCCCAGAAAGATGTTCTGGGCAATGTCCAAATGGGGGACGAGCGAAAACTCCTGGAAGATCACGGCCAGACCCAGACGGCGGGCGTCGGCGGGCGACGCGATACGCACCGGCCGGCCACGGAACAGGATCTCGCCATGGTCCGGGTGGCAGGCGCCATAGAGCACTTTGACCAGAGTGGACTTCCCCGCGCCATTCTGGCCGACCAGCATGTGCACTTCGCCGCCGTAGGCCTCGAAAGAAACATCATCGAGCGCGCGCACGCCAGGGAACGACTTCGAGATGCCGTGCATCTCGAGCAACGGCACGTCGGGCATTCAGCTTAGTCGGCAAAGATCTTGCCGGGATTCATGATGTCGTCCGGGTCCAGCGCGCGCTTGATCTGGCGCATCACTGTGACCGCCTCGCCCAGTTCGTCTCGGAGGAATCCGACCTTGCCCGTGCCGATACCGTGCTCGCCGGTACAGGTTCCCTCCAGCGCCAGCGCCCGCATCACCATGCGATCGTGGAGCGCCTTGGCGCGCGCGATCTCTTCCGCATCCTCCGGATCGACCAGAATGAGCAAGTGGAAATTGCCGTCCCCGACGTGCCCCACGATGCAGACCGTGAGACCGGAGCGGGTGATGTCCTCGCGGGTCGCAAGCATGCACTCGGCGAGGCGCGAGATGGGTACGCAAACGTCCGTGATCAACGCGCGCGAACCGGGCCGCAGCCCCATCGCCGCATAAAGGGTGTTGTCGCGGGCGTGCCACAGGCGACTGCGCTCCTCCGGTCGTACTGCCCAGCGGAACTCACCGGCACCTTGCTCGCGCGCGATCTCGCCCACACGCTCGGCTTGCTCTGCCACGGTGGCGTCGCTGCCGTGAAACTCGAAGAACAGCGTGGGCTGGCGCGCGTAGTCGAGTTTGGAGTGGCGATTGACTGCGTCCATCATCGCCTCGTCCAGGAGCTCGATGCGGGCGACCGGGATGCCGGACTGAATGGTGAGGATTACGGTCTCGATCGCGGATTTCAGCGTCGGGAAAGAGCATACCGCGGAGGACACGGCTTCAGGTACCGGATGCAGTTTTACTGTGACCTCCGTGATGACGCCCAGCGTCCCTTCTGCGCCAACGAACAGACGCGTGAGGTCGTACCCGGCGGCGGACTTGCGTGCGCGTCGCGAGGTGCGAATCACCCGGCCATCGGCGAGGACCACTTCCAAGCCAAGCACATTCTCGCGCATCGTTCCGTAGCGTACCGCCATCGTTCCGGAGCCCCGCGTCGAAGCCATGCCGCCGATGGTGGCGTCCGCACCCGGGTCGATGGGGAAGAAGAGGCCGCTAGCGCGCAGTTCGCCGTTTAGTTGCTTGCGCGTCACGCCCGGTTGGACGCGGCAATCCAGATCCTCCCGGTTGATCTCCAGCACGCGGTTCATCTGGCCCAGGTCGATACACAGGCCGCCGCGGACCGCCGCGATATTGCCCTCGAGCGACGTACCGACGCCGTATGGGATGATCGGCGTCCCGCGTGCCGCGCACAGCTTTACAACTTGGATCACTTCCTCGGTCGAATGCGGGAAGACGACGGCATCGGGCGGGTATGACGGGTGATACGACTCGTCCTGGCCATGGCGCTCTCGGATCGCACGTGCCGTAGTTACCCGCTCGCCGAAACGTTCTCCGAGTTTCGACACCAAGCCGTCGATGGCCTGTTGGGTCTGCACCAGATCCTCCCCGTCGCTCGATCGCTCAGCGACTTCTGATTTTCGTTTGGGCTTTGCAGCCCTACAGGCGCATGTTACCGCGAATGACCACCCCGCTGGTCAGCCCGTGCTGCTTGTCCATTTGGGGGCGCGCACGAGTCGTGTCGAGGCGATCGTCCAAGCAGAACAGCTTGGCGCAGAGCTTGACCAGCCGGCTTGACTGGGCGAGCAGTTGGTTACTACTATGAACCCGACGGGCAAATTCTAAAGCGCGCAACAGCGTCAAACCAAAGGATCAGGGAGGATCATCGTGAGAAAAAGCGTCGAGTTCAACAGCAAAGGATCCAAAATCCGCGGCGTGCTGGTGACGCCGGAGGCGGGCCGCGGGCCTTTCCCGGTCGCCGTCATGGGCGGGGGATGGTGCTACGTAAAGGAGATCGTGCTCCCGCACTACGCGGAAGCGATCGTCAAGGCCGGCGTCGCCGTGCTCATGTTCGACTACCGGGGCTTGGGTGAGAGCGAGGGTGAGCCGCGCCAGCACATCGACCCTTGGGCTCAGGTGGAGGACTACAAGAACGCCATCAGTTTCGTGATGAAACAGCCCGAGGTCGACCCCAAGCGCGTTGGAATCTGGGGTATCTCCTATGCCGGCGGCCATGTAGTCATCGTGGCCGCCACCGACCCGCGGGTGAAGTGCGCCGTATCCACAGTGCCGGTGGTGGAAGGCTGGGAGACCATGAAGCGCTGCCACGGCGAGCGCAAGTTCGCGAAGCTGCTGGACCTGGTGACGGAGGACCGGGTGCGCCGCTCCGACGGTCAGCCCAGCGCCATGATGCCCATGTCTCACGCCGACCCGGACAACAACCTCTCGAGCTGGCCGTTCCCGCACGTGTACGAGATTTTCATGCGGATCAAGGAAAAGGAAGCGCCGCGCCACGAGCACCGCAACACCGTCGAGTCCGTGGAGCTCCTCCTCCAGTACGACGTGTTTGCCTACGCGAAGCGCATCTTGAACACACCGACCCTTGTGGTGGTGGCCGAGCAGGACAACATCACTCAGTGGGATCTCGAGATCGCGATGTACAACGCCATACCGGCGGGCAACAAAGAGCTCGTAGTGCTGGAGAAAGTCAACCACATGAGCCTGTATTCGACGCGCCAGCACCTGGAGAGAGCATCGAGCCACCACGCCAGATTCCTCAAGAAGCACCTCATCGACGAGTTCGTTGCCTCTGCATGAACTGCAGCAGGCACGCTGGGACTCGAGCCACTGGACTCTCCGAGGATAATTCGCGCAGCCGCGGGTATCCCACAACTGCCCATTCAGCGCTGAAATGAAAGAGGACGCCCCACATTGGGACGTCCTCTCAAAGACTTGAGACGTGCGGGCGGATGCATCCCGCCAGCTGCGCTTACTTTTTGTTCACCGCTTTCTTCAGCTTTGCGCCGGAAGAGAACTTGGCCACCTTGGAAGCCGGTATCTTGATTTCCGCCCCGGTTGCAGGGTTGCGCCCCTTGCGCGCGGCGCGCCTGGACATCGAGAAGGTCCCGAACCCGATCAGCGCTACCGACTCGCCCTTGCTCAGAACCCCGGTGACAGTGTCCAAGAAAGCATCGAGGGTACCTTCCACCGACACTTTCGTACCGCCTGTTTTCTTGGCGATGGCCTCAACCAGTTCTGCTTTGTTCATCTAGTCTCCTTTTCTTTCAGATGGTTTCGCGTATGGTCCAATCCCAACCTCCCGAAGAAACCTCCCCCCGGCGCCGGGCAACCGACTCAAGCCCCGGCGCGGAGTTCATGTCTGGCAGCTATGTTATTGCTTCGCGGCGTGCGCGCAGCTCCGCGAAGATCGTCATGTCCGCGCATGAATGCGCGTTGTCGTGATGTGCGGGTGCGCGAGCGCGCATTGTAGCAAGACGTTGCAGAAAGTTGCGAGCAAAAAAACGGGGGCGGTGTTGCATACACGCACGCATTGCGTAAGAGCGGCGTCGGGAATCAAGAATTTTGTTGCTCCCGCCTTGCCGTGACGCCCTTCAGCGACACTGGGTATACTCGCAGCGGATCGTCGGCTCGCGCGCAGCTATCGCTGCCGCGTGCCCGCTCGAATCGAGGAGGCTGCTCATGCGGAACACCTTGATGTGGTTTGCTCGGCATGCTCACGGCGTAGCAACCGCAGTCTGTGGCGGCGCGTTGCTGTTCGCAGCCAACCTCCCCGCGGCTGAGATGCAGGTCATCATGCTGAGCGAAGAAGCGCCAGCTGCGGCTGACCTCGAGTGGAAGGACAGCACCACGATCCCGCCTGGGGTAAAGATGATCGTGATTTTCGGCAGCCCCAAGCAGCCAGGCCCGTATATCTTCCGCGCCAGGTTTCCGGCCGGCTATGAACTTCCGGCGCATAGACACGAAGACCGGCGCAGCGTCACGGTACTGCGAGGCAACTACTGGTCCGGCGTGGGTGACAAGTTCGATCGAGCAGGCCTCACGAGATTCGCCGCCGGGAGCTTCTATGTCACAGAGGCGGGCGTCCCGCACTTCGCCTGGGCCGAGGACGAGGTGATCATTCAGGAGATGGGCGTGGGACCGGTCGGGAATCCAATCGAGTATGTGAATCCCGCGGATGATCCACGCAAACGCTAGTGCAGCCAGCAATCATCGGTGCGCTGCGAGGATCGCTTTGATCTGATCCAGCGCTGCTGGCTCCTCCAGGGTGGTGAGGTCGCCCGGATCCCGTCCTTCCGCGAGCGCCTGTATGCTGCGCCGGAGCAGCTTCCCGGAACGGGTCTTGGGCAGCATCTGTACGAAGTGAATGCGCGCGGGCCGGCCGATGGCGCCGAGTTCTCGATCCACAGTGGCCATCACCTCGCGCTCCTGCGCCGATGCCAGCTCCGGAGTCGCAACTTTGGCGGCGTCCTTGACGACCGCGAACGCCACTGGAACCTGACCCTTCACGGTATCGTTGACCCCGACAACGGCAACCTCGGCGATATTGGGATGCGCCTGCACCGCTTCCTCGATTTCCCGTGTGCCGAGCCGATGCCCGGCGACATTGATGACGTCGTCCGTGCGGCCCAATATAAAGTAGTAGCCGTCTTCGTCCCGGACCGCCCAGTCGAAAGTGGTGTAGACCTGCTCCTGCGGGAACATGGAGAAGTAAGTCTGCACGAAGCGCTCGTCGTTGCCCCATACGGTGCTCATGCATCCCGGGGGCAAAGGCGGCACGACGCAAAGCACGCCTTTCTCGTTCGGACCCGCGTCCCCTCCAGTCCCCTCGTGCTTGAGCGCGAGACGGTAGCCGTACGCAGCGAAGCTGGGCGAGCCGAGCTTGCGTGGCGTCTCTTCCACGCCGGGAGCGCTGGTCAAGATCGGCCAGCCGGATTCGGTCTGCCAGTAGTTGTCGATGACCTTGACTCCCAGTCCTTTCTCGATCCACTCGGAGGTCGGTTGGTCCAGCGGCTCGCCGGCGAGAAAGAGGTGTTTGAGGCTGGACGTGTCGTACTTCTTGAGATAACCCGGGTCCTGCTTCTTCAACACTCGCACCGCGGTGGGCGAAGAAAACATCGAAGTCACTTTAAAATCCTGCACGATTTTCCACCACACGCCTGCGTCCGGCCGCATCGGCACGCCCTCGTACAGGATGGAAGCCGATCCATTGATGAGCGGCCCGTACACAATATAGGAGTGACCCACCACCCAGCCGATGTCCGACGTGCAGAAGTAGACCTCGCCTGGCCGCGAGCAGTAAATGTGCTGCATTGAAGCAGCGAGTGCTACGGCATAACCGCCTGTATCGCGCTGGATGCCTTTGGGGCGGCCCGTGGTGCCGCTGGTGTACAGCACGTAGCTCGGCTCCGACGACTCTAACCACGTCACAGGAACTTGAGCCGACAGGTGCTTTGCCCGCAGCGTCGCATAGTCGAGATCGCGATACGGTGCCATCGACAGCGGCGTCGCTAGACCGCGGTTCACCACAATCACGTGCTCTGGCGGCGAGTTAGACAGCCGGATCGACTCATCCGCAAGAGGTTTGAGCGCGATTGCCTTACCCATGCGCATGCCGGCATCGCTGGTGATCATCACCTTGGGCTGAACGTCGTCGATGCGTGCCGCGAGACTCGCCGCAGCGAATCCGCCGAACACCACCGAGTGGATGGCACCGATGCGCACAGTCGCCAGCATGGCGAACACGGCCTCCGGGATCATCGGCATATAGATGAGTACACGGTCGCCCTTCCCCACGCCCAACGCTTGCAGCGCAGCGGCAAGCTGGTTCACTTCGGTGTGAAGCTGGCGGTATGTGTACGTCTTGCGCTGTTCGACCTCGGTCGAGATCCACACCAGAGCGGGCTGGTCAGGCCGGATGGCGAGGTGTCGATCGACGGCGTTGAAACACAGATTGGTGTAACCGCCAACGAACCAGCGCGCAAACGGAGGACGGCTGTAGTCGAGCACGCGCTCGAAGGACTTGTGCCAGTCTACGAGACGGGCCTGCTCGGCCCAAAAGGCTTCGCGCTGATCGATCGAGCGGCGGTAGAAATCTCGATACGTCCCCGCCATCTTCTCCTCCGTTGGCTGAAATTCCGGTGCGAGCTTCAACCCGCAAGCTTCACCACGGTGCGACCGCGCGCCTGAGCCTTGAGAAT
>JACXTT010014897.1_pt1 | contig 10132 bp, 10 predicted proteins | sample 9270951 | NCBI WGS metagenome assembly JACXTT01 (sample SAMN15532306, study PRJNA645909) | rock metagenome | isolation source: weathered quartz diorite | place: Puerto Rico | collected 2017-06-21
AAAATGAACGCTGGTCGGAGCATATACGCCGATACCGGCCCCGTCATCAGATGCGATGCAACACAGCGGATTTTTTCCTGACCTCCAGCGGTGTCCACCCCTGTTAGGGCAGCGCCAGCGGGGGCAGTTCCTACAGGTACCGGCATTGCACCGCCCGCGGCCCGAGATAGTAGCATTTGTAATGCATGAATGCCCTTCGCGAGGAGCGTCCTACGGGCAGGGAAAAGTTGGGGGCAAGTTAAAGGCAATGGATTCGGAACCGGCAAAGCCAGAGGTAAACCCGCGATTCAGCAACACCCGGAAACAGAATACCGAACTTGCCATCCAGCAACTCCGGGACGGTGGTTTCACGACCGTTCAGATAGATGAATTCGTCGAGACGTTGCACCGCATGGAGGACGACGAGTCGATCCTCGCGCCCCTGACAAATGCCCTGTTCGCGATGAACGTCTCAGTCCAATGGCTGATGTAGGAACGTTCCCCGGTCCAAGACTCCGATCAGATCAATCGGACTCGGCCTGCTCCTCGATACGTCGACGCTGCTCCTCGAGCTCCTTCTCGCCTTCGTCTTCAGCCTCATAAAGCTTGGAGTTGGTGATCTGGAGTTCACGCATCACAGCGTCAAGCTTCACGTGAAGGGCGGCACTGTCTCTGTTTTGGGTGTTCTGGATGATGAAGACCATGAGGAACGTCACGATGGTGGTGCCGGTATTGATAACCAATTGCCACGTATCCGAAAATCCTAAAAGTGGTCCCGTAAACGCCCAAACGACGAGAATGATCACTGCCGCGCTGAACACCCAGGCGTGGCCGAGAACTTTCGCCACTCTGGTGGTGAACCGGGTGAAGAAATCCTGACGCGGACCGTTGTCTTCGCTCATGCAGACATCATCCACCTATTTCATTCCGACCCAAACGCTTTCCAACGTTGTAATCTTCAGCTTAAGACGGACGCTGAAGTGCGCGGAAGAAGGAAAAGTGGCAATTACCATGCGGGATGTGGCCCAAGCGGCCGATGTGTCAATCAAGACGGTGTCGAACGTCATCAATGACCATCCAAACATCAAAGCCGAGACCCGCGAGCGGGTCTTGCTGGCCATCGAGAAACTTGGCTACCAGCCCAATCTCTCGGCGCGTGGATTGCGGTCGGGCCGTACGGACGTCATCAGCCTCATCATCCCGGATTTGAAGAACGCATACTTTGCTGAACTTGCCGACGCCGTGATGACGGCCGCGTCAAAGCGCGGGAAGGTCGTGATCATCGAACAAAGCGGAGGCTCACGGACACGCGAGCTGGAGATCCTCCATGGCCCCCGGATGCGAATGGTCGATGGCGTCTTGTACAGCGTGCTTGGCCTGGGCCAGGAGGACGCGGGCCTCATTGATATTCCGACGCCCATGGTGCTTCTGGGTGAGCGGATTTTTCATGGCCCCACGGACCACGTGACCATGCAAAACATTGAGGCTTCGCAAGCGGCCACGGAACACCTCCTGCAGCGGGGACGAACCAAACTACTCGCCTTTGGGGCCCATCGAAATGAAGTCATCGGCTCAGCCGGGCTCCGCCTGGAAGGTTACCGCCGCGCCTTGCAGAAAGCGGGACTGGATTACCGGGACGAACTGGCTATCGACGTCCAGTCGTGGCACCGGTCCGACGGCGCCCAAGCCATGCGGAAGGTGCTGGAGTCCGGGCTCGAGTTCGATGGCGTCGTGGCATTCAACGACTCCATTGCCCTCGGTGCCATGCGTGTCATGCAGGACGCTGGACTGAGAATCCCCGAGGATGTCGCGATCATCGGTTTCGACGACATAGACGAGACCCGGTATTCGTTACCGACGTTGTCGACCATAGATCCGGGCCGGCGGGAGATCGCCGAAACCGCCGTCGCGATGCTCCTGGAACGGATCGACGGCGCGGCCGGAGCAACGCCCGCCCGCGAGTTTGAAGCGGATTTCAAGGTCATCAGCCGGGAGTCCACGGCGATCCGGGCCGCCGAAGACTCCGCCTGATTTCTTCTTGACATGTAAGTCAGGTCACATCATCATAGATTTACAACGATTACTTACATCGATGTAAAAGCCTGGGAATCTCCTCTCGCCCCAACTTTCGAGTCCGTCCGAGCCCCACCAGCATCCATTGGCTGGAGGACGGCCTACCCTCACCGCCCTACCTCCGACGACGACGTCCATGCACGACCGAAGGGAAACTACGTGAACAAGAAAGCAATCGCAGCAGCAGTATCAGCCGCTGCCCTGTCCGCCACAATGGCAGGGTGCAGTGGCGGCGCGGATGCCGCAAGCGCGGGCTCTAACACCACCAATTGCACCAACAAGATCGTCCATGCCGACGCTCCGAAGGTCTCGGTGTGGGCGTGGTACCCGAATATGGCCACGGTCGTGGACAACTTCAACAACTCCCACACCGATGTCCAGGTCTGCTGGACCGTGGCCGGCCAAGGCGGACCGGAGTATGCGAAGTTCCAAACAGCTATCCAGGCCGGCAAGGGAGCCCCTGACGTGATCATGCTCGAGGCCGACCAGCTGACGGGTTTTGAATTGCAGAACGCACTTGTCGACCTGAGCAAGTACGGCGCCGGAGACGTCAAGAAGAACTTCAGCGCCGGTTCCTGGAAGGACGTCTCGCAAGGCGATTCGGTCTACGCGATTCCGGTCGACGGCGGGCCCATGGCCATGATCTACCGCAAGGACGTGCTGGACAAGTACGGCATCAAGCCGCCGACGACCTGGGCGGAGTACGAAACGGCCGCGCAGAAGGTCAAGGACGCCGGCGGCCCTGCATTCGGAGATCTTGGCAGCAATGTTCCCGCCGCCCTGACCGCCCTCATGGCCCAAAAGGGCGCCGTGCCCTTCACTTATGACCTCGCGGACCAGAAGAACATCTCCATTCACCTCGACAGCCAGCCGGCCAAGGACGTGCTGAACTACTGGGCGGGGCTCGTGAAGAAGGGTCTGGTGGCCACCCAGGACCAGTTCACCACCGACTACATCTCAGGAATGATCGGCGGCAAGTACGCCACGTACATCTCCGCGGCATGGGCTCCCGGCTACCTCACCGGATCCGGAGTGGGTAAGGGCAACGAGAAAGGAACATTCGCTGCTGCGCCGCTCCCCCAATGGGATCCAAGCAGCCCCGTTTCCGTGAACTGGGGAGGATCCACCTTTGCCGTCACCTCGCAGGCAGGTGACCAGAAGCTCGCCGCCGAAGTCGCCAAGGGCCTCTACGCCGACGACGCCTCCCTCACGGATGGCTGGAAGACCCAGACAATATTCCCGCTCAACCAAAATGTGCTGAAGTCGGATGCGTTCACCAACAACGCAGTCGATTTCTTTGGCGGGCAGACTGCAAACAAGGACATCTACATCCCGGCCGAAAATGCGTACAAGGGATTCAATTACAGCCCGTTCAGTGTCTACTACTATGCCCAACTGCAGGCCGAAACAGTCAAGATCAACGCCGGCAAAGTCAGCGGAGACGAAGCAGCCACAGAGCTGCAAGGCATCATGGTGAACTACGCGAAGAGCCAAGGGTTCACGGTCAAGTGACAACTCCTGCCGTTCCGCCCGGCCCCGCGGCCGGGCGGGCGGGACGGAATCGATCGAGAGAAAGTTGCAGGACAGCTCATGGCAGTTCACGGGTCAACGGTGACGTCGTTGCCACACACTTCGAAGCCGGCCACGGTGAATACCCCGCCCACTCCCGAACACAGAACACGCTCCCACAGCGACAAGGTGAATGCACGGCGCGCCCGGACCGGATGGCTCTTCATCGCGCCATTCGGCGTGGTTTTCGTGGCGTTCCTTCTGGCTCCGCTTGCTTACGCCCTCTACCTCAGCCTGTTCACCAAGGGCCTTGCGACAGGTACGCGGTTCAGCGGTTTGGAGAACTATCTTCACGCTTTCTCGGATCCACAGTTCATCAAGGGCGTCTGGTTCGTGGTGCGCTTTTCCTTGGTCCTTATCCCGGTCCAAATGGCCGTCTCCCTGGCGGCCGCGCTCGTGCTCGACCACCTCACCACCCGGCTCGCCAGGTTCTCCCGGCTGATGATTTTCCTGCCGTACGCAGTGCCCGCAGTCATCGGCGCCCTGATGTGGGGGTTTCTCTACAGTCCGACATTCGGCCCGCTTGAGCAGCTTTTCTCCTTGTTCCACGCGTCGGCGCCTTTCCTGCTCAGCCAGGACAACGTCTTCTATGGCCTGCTCAACGTTGTGACGTGGCAATGGGCCGGCTATTACATGATCATCATTTACGCGGCATTGCAGGGAATTGATCCGACGCTCTACGAGGCCGCCAAGATTGATGGCGCCTCCGAAAGGCAGGTTGCTTTTCGCATCAAAATACCGCTCGTCTCTTCGGCACTGGTGCTCATTCTTATCTTTGCGCTGATCGGGACGCTGCAGTTCTTCTCCGAGCCGCAAATCCTCGGGCCGGTAGCGAACGGCAGCATCACCCCGGATTTCACCCCGAACATCTACGCGTTCAACCTGGCCTTCGGATATGCCCAGTTCAACTACGCGTCGGCCATATCCTTCTCCCTCGGCATCGTCGTTTTCATCGCGGTGTATGTCTTCATGTTCGCGACCCGCAAGAAAGGGAGCAATCTCTCATGAGCGCACTAACAACACATCTCCCGGCTACAACCCGGTTGTCGCGGCCGCGTCGCCGCAACGGGGTGGCTCATGTCTTTCTGGGCGTCCTGGTCCTGTATTTCCTGGCTCCTATTTGGTGGCTGTTCGTTGCCAGCACGAAAGACGCCCAAGGACTTTTCGCCGGCTCTTCCGGCGCTATGTGGTTCGACAAGAATTTCAACCTGATCGCAAACATCCAGGAGCTCTTCGCATACAACGGCGGGGAGTATGCGCAGTGGCTCGGTAATTCGCTGCTCTACGCTGTTAGCGGCGGTTTGGGAGCTACGGCAATCTCGGTCCTGGCCGGTTACGGCTTCGCCAAGTACAAGTTCCGGGGCCGGAACCTTACGTTCGCGTTGCTGCTTGGTGCCGTGATGGTCCCCATGACGGCGCTGGTCATCCCGACATTCATCCTGATGTCCAACCTCAAGCTGACCGATACCGTGTGGGCGGTCATCCTGCCGTCCCTGCTAAGCCCCTTCGGCGTCTACCTGATGAGGGTTTACACCGCAGAAGCCGTGCCTGATGAGTTGCTCGACGCGGCCAGGGTGGACGGAGCCGGTGAACTACGCACCTTTTTCCAAGTCTCCTTGCCCTTGCTTCGGCCAGCGCTCGTGACTGTCCTGTTGCTTTCCGTCGTCGGGACTTGGAACAACTACTTCCTGCCCTTGGCCATGTTGTCCACGGAGAGGCTCTATCCACTCACGGTGGGCATAGGCCTCTGGGAGCAGCTGGCTTCGTCCAACAACGGGGGTGGCCACTCGCTCTGGAGCCTGATTGTTGTCGGTTCGTTCATTTCCATCATTCCCCTCGTGGTTGCATTCCTCACTCTGCAGAAGTACTGGCAGGGCGGCCTGTCCCTCGGCAGCCTCAAATAGGCATTCAAAGCACCCCTTCTCTTCCCGCTACTTCTCACTGAAAGCAGACCATGGTTTCCGCACGCCTTACGATCGACCCACAATTCGCAGTGGGCACTGTCAATCCCCGCCTCTTCGGTTCGTTTGTTGAACACCTTGGGCGCTGTGTCTACGACGGCATCTACGAACCCGCTCACCCCGACGCCGACGCGGACGGTTTCCGTACTGACGTGATTGAGCTCGTCAAGGAGCTTGGTGTCTCCACCATCCGCTATCCGGGCGGCAACTTCGTCTCCGGGTTCCGCTGGGAGGACAGTGTTGGACCCAAGGAACACCGCCCCCGCCGCCTCGACCTCGCTTGGCACTCCACCGAGACCAACGAGATCGGCATGCACGAGTTCAGCACATGGCTGGAGAAGGTGGGCAGCGAACTCATGCTGGCCGCTAACCTCGGCACCCGGGGCACGCTGGAAGCTTTGGACTTGTTGGAGTACTCCAACATCCGCTCCGGGACGGAGCTGTCGGACCGCCGGGCCGCTCATGGCCGGGTGGAGCCTTTCGGCGTCAAAATGTGGTGCCTGGGCAATGAAATGGACGGGCCGTGGCAGTTGGGCCATCGCTCCGCTGAGGACTACGGCAAAATCGCATCGCAGACCGCGAAGGCAATGCGTCAGCTGGATCCTTCCCTTGAACTCGTGGTCTGTGGCTCATCCAGCGCCCATATGCCCACCTTCGGAGAATGGGAGCGCGTAGTACTCACTCACTCCTACGAGGACGTCGACTACATCTCTTGCCACGCCTACTACGAGGAAAAGAACGGCGACCTGGACTCGTTCCTTGCGTCCGCAACCGACATGGACCACTTCATTGAATCCGTTGTGGCAACCGCGGACCACGTCAAGGCTGTCAACGGGAGCGCCAAAACCATCAACATTTCGTTCGATGAATGGAATGTGTGGTACCTCGAACGGTTCCATAACGTCGACATAATCGAAGGGCTGGACAACTGGCCCAAGGCGCCACGGCTGCTTGAGGACGCGTATTCCGTGGCCGACGCCGTCGTCTTCGGCAACCTGCTGATCTCATTGCTCAAGCACGCCGACCGTGTCACCTCCGCCTCCCTCGCGCAGCTGGTCAACGTGATCGCTCCCATCATGACCGAACCCGGGGGGCCGGCGTGGAAGCAGACCACCTTCTTCCCGTTCGCATTGACATCCAAGCTGGCCAAGGGAGTCGCCCTGGATGTGAGGCTGGAAGCGGACACATACAGCACGGAGGCCTACGGCACCGTCCCGCTCATCGACGCCGTCGCGACCTACGACGCGGACTCAGCAACAACCGGCGTCTTCCTGGTCAACCGATCACGGACTGAAGAAGCGACGGTCACCGTCGACTTGACGGCGCTTGACGGCGTCATCGTCGTTGATGCCCAGACGCTCTCAGACGCGGACGTCTACGCGAAGAACACGCTCGAGGACCAGGACCGCGTGGGCTTGCAGCCGAACAAGAGCGCCGTGGTGCGGAACGGCGTCGTCGAAATCACCCTGCCTCCCGTCTCCTGGACGGCGTTGAACCTCGGCTGACTTTGCTGGATCGGTCACGTTCCAAGCGACATCCCGGTCCGAAGACCGGGATGTCGCGCCTATTGTGCAGCATCGCGGACTGAACCTCTTTTGGAGACAGCCGCCCGGTGGGACGATTTTGATATGAGCGAAAACGACGACCAAAAGCTCGTGTCCGAGGCGGCCGGCCATAGCCTTCCCAGGGAAAAGGGCACTTTCGTGGAGGAATACGAACACCCGACCACTCACCAGATGCGCATCGTCGGTCAGCGGCGGACCGAGGCGGAAGCCAAGCTGGAGCGGCAACAGCGCGAGGCTCGGGAGAAGTTCCACGAATAAACGACCCGCTTAGGCAGCCGGAGCCGAGTCGCGGTCTTCGCCGGGTGCCCGCCCGGCGACTGGTAGCTTCCGACGCCCTGCGGGCCAAGTCTTGAGCCGAGGCCAGCCACCCAATCGCGCGTCCAACGCAGCGAGCGGGAGCACGCTGTGGACAATGTAGTCGCACGCCGCCGGGCCTATCATCACCAGATCCTCGCACAGTTCTCCGCGGCGTCCGGGGGTGATGCCGGCCGCCCGAAGGCTGGCCCTAAACGTCCTGGCTCTCACGGGTTCCGAAGCCGTAAGCCCGCACCAACTGATGTACAGGCCATACAGTTCTTCGAAGCTGAGGCCGTCCTCTCCGGAATTCCGGGAGACGCACTCGTTGAGGAAATTATCCAGCGGTACTTTCGTCATCGTTGCCCCCTGTGCCTTGGCAGCTCACCGGCTGCGTTTCCATAGCTACAGCTAACAATGTGATCCAAAACGAGGAACCTACCTGAATACACAGAAACTTAAGGGCGGCAGTTGCCCTTGTCAACTAGATACTCAGGCTTGAAGGCGCGGCGATGATCCCCTGAGGCCAGCCGGAATTCCTGGCCGTTCACAGCCCGCCGGCGAGTTTGTAGTAGGCGGCGTTCCAGGCCAGCTCCTTCTTGAACGCCTTGATCGTGGTGCCTTCGTCAATGGTGAGCAGTTCGGTCCGGGCGATCTCGGCGAAGTCTTCGAACACGTCCATGCCCACCTGCGTGGAGAGCACGGTGTGGTGCGCGGCCCCTGCGGTGAGCCAGGCGGCGGCGGAGGTCGCGAAGTCGGGCTTGGGTGACCAGAGCGCCCGGGCGACGGGGAGGTTGGGCAGCGGTTCGGGGAGGTCGACGACGTCGACGGCGTTCGCGACGAGGCGGAAGCGGTCGCGCATGTCCGAGAGCGCGACGACGACTCCGGGGCCGGCGTCGGCGTCGAAGACCATGCGGACGGGGTCTTCCTTGCCGCCGATGCCCAGCGGGTGGATCTCCACGCGCGGCTTGGCCGCGGTCAGGGAGGGGCAGACTTCGAGCATGTGCGCGCCGAGGATCTTCTCCTGCCCCGGGGTCAGGTGGTAGGTGTAGTCCTCCATGAGGGAGGCGCCGCCGGGAAGTCCGGCGCCCATGACCTTCGCGGCCCGGACCAGGATGGCGGTCTTCCAGTCGCCCTCGGCGCCGAAGCCGTAGCCGTCGGCCATGAGCCGCTGCACTGCCATGCCCGGGAGCTGGCGCAGTTCGCCCAGGTCCTCGAAGGAGGTGGTGAAGGCCGCGGAGCCGTTGGCTTCAAGGAAGGACCGCAGACCGAGTTCGATCCGGGCGCTGTAGCGCAAGGAGTCGTGCCGGGCACCGCCGGCGCGCAGTTCGGGTGCGACCTCGTAGAGGCGCTCGTACTCGGCGACGAGGGCGTCGACGTCGGACTCCGGCGCGCCGTGCACGGCGTCAGCGAGTTCGTTCACGGACCAGGTGTTGACCGAGACGCCGAAGCGCAGTTCGGCTTCGGTTTTATCCCCTTCGGTCACGGCGACGTTGCGCATGTTGTCCCCGAAACGGGTGAGCTTCAGAGTGCGCACGGCGGCCCAGCCGGCCGCGGCGCGCTGCCAGGCGCCCACCTGGCGTGTGACTTCCGGATTGGAGACATGCCCGACGACGGTCTTCCGCGGCACGCCGAGGCGGGACTGGATGTAGCCGAATTCACGGTCGCCGTGGGCTGCCTGGTTCAGGTTCATGAAATCGAAGTCGATGTCCGCCCAGGGCAGTTCCACGTTGGCCTGGGTGTGCAGGTGCAGCAGGGGCTTGCGCAGCAGGTCAAGGCCCTGGATCCACATTTTGGCGGGCGAGAAGGTGTGCATCCAGGCGGTCACGCCGATCACGGCGTCGTCGGAGTTGGCTTCGAGCGCGGTGCGGCGGATGGCGTCGGAGTCGGTCAGCACCGGCTTCCAGACGAGCTTGACCGGCACATCGGAGGAAGCGTTCAGCGCGGCGGCGATCTCCTGGGACTGCGCGGCGACCTGCTTCAGGACGTCCTCACCGTAGAGGTGCTGGCTGCCGGTCAGGAACCAGACTTCGTAGGGTTCGAGGGAAGTGGTGTGGGCATGTGGCATGGGATTCTCCTGGAAAAGTTCGTGGGGGGCCTGTTTAGCGGCCGTAGACGTTCTGGTAGCGATCGTAGAGGGACTCGATCCGGGCTGTGTCGATGGGCAGCGGTTCGCCGAGCTGCCGCGAAATGTGGACCGTGCGGGCCACTTCCTCGCACATCACGGCCGCCTTCACCGCGGCGCGGGCATCCTTGCCGATGGTGAACGGGCCGTGGTTCTGCATCAGGCCCGCCGGGGAATGGGAGGCCCGGAGCGTGTCAACGATCCCCCGGCCGATCGAATCGTCCCCGATCAGCGCGAACGGGCCCACCGGAATCGTGCCGCCGAATTCGTCCCCCATCATGGTCAGCACGCACGGGATCGCCTCCCCGCGCGCGGCCCAGGCCGTGGCGTAGGTGGAATGGGTGTGGACGACTCCGCCGACGTCGGGCATGTTCCGGTACACGTAGGCGTGCGCGGCAGTGTCCGACGACGGCGACAGTTCCGGGTTGCCCCACTCACCGTCGCGATCCCCCGCTACGGGAACCCCGTGCAGGTCGGCGACCCCCATGGACCCGGGCGTCCGCGCATCGTAAGAAACCCCCCACGGATCGACCACCCACGACCCATGGCGCGGGACGGGGCGCGCC
>JACXTT010014898.1_pt1 | contig 10132 bp, 7 predicted proteins | sample 9270951 | NCBI WGS metagenome assembly JACXTT01 (sample SAMN15532306, study PRJNA645909) | rock metagenome | isolation source: weathered quartz diorite | place: Puerto Rico | collected 2017-06-21
CAGCAGCGTCCGCGTCTTTCGCTTGATAGGAAGGTAGGCAAATGCGACATCGTCCAACGCAAGCGCATCATCGTTGGCCTGCACGGTGGCGCGCACGCCGCCGCCCGCAAATTGGGAGATGTCGAAAACCTCTTTATAGAGTTCTTCAGTTCCCAAGCGAACGGTTTTGTTGATGCGCTGGCCTCCGGTTCCGCTCAAGACAATTCCAACCTCAGCCGGCTTACCGAAGTTCTGAACTTCCAGATAGGCTTCGTAGGCGAGCGGCATGGACGGTATTGATCGGATCTCAAATGCAGTAATGCCGACATTGTTGGCCGATTCGAATACCGAAATGCGTCGGACCGAAGCGGGAGTGTTGTGCAGCGTTACGCCGTCAGAGACGAAGTAAATTTGCGAATCGCGGCTGTCGACCTTCGGAAACTCCGGGTCCGCAGTCTTCGGCGACATTTCCTGGATGATTCGCCGCACCTCATTGCGATCGGTCGTGAAAGCGGATGCGGTCGAGCCTGCCGTATCGATCACGCGAAACTCCGTCGTCGGGCCGCCGCTATCCAAAAGTCCCTTCGCCCTGTCCGTCGCATGCTGCCAGCGCGTTTGACCATCGCGCGTCTGGGCATTCATCGTGGGCGATGTATCCAGCACGATGACGATGCGCTCGTTCTTTCCTGTGAGGGATTCCACTTCCGGCCTGGCCAGCGCCAGCCCGATCAACAGCGCGATCGTGACGGCGATAACGATCGAGATAATTCTCCGAAGTTTTTCCCACAGCGAATGGGATTGCCGCTCATCGAGAATGCGTTTCCAGAGGAATGACGACGAGATAACGACGCGCCGATGACGCAGCTTGAGAAAATATAGAGCGACGATCGTTCCCGTCGTCAGCAAAGCGAGAACGGCAGCTTCCAATGGAGTCAAAGCGAGGAATGTCATTTCAGGAACCTGCCTTGTCGGAAAACCTTCAGAACCAACTCTTCAAACGGGAACTCGGTTGTCGTTCGCACATATCCGAGCTGGTACTTTCCGCAGTAGGACTCGACGGCTTCGCAATACTTTGCGAATTCGGTCTTATACGCAGTCAGCAGCGACGGTGTGATCGTGATCTCTCGTGCCGCGTTGCTTTCGGCATCGACGAGCAGCAGCTCGCCGCGCAAGGCCGGATCGATTTCCTCGTGACTTGCGATATGAAGCACGAAGATGTCGTGCCGGAAGTGCCGCAGAATGTCCAGCGCATGTTCGAACCCGTGAGTATCGAAAAAATCCGATATCACAACGGCCAAGCCACGCCGGCGTGTCTCGGTGCAATACGTCTTGAACGAAGACTTGGCATCGGTTTCACCGCTGGCGCTAATGTCGGTGAGGAATCGGAAAATTTTAAAGATGCGGCCTTTGCCGCGCTGCGGCGGCAACTCCGATTTGACACCGTCGGCAAACGAGATCACGTTCACGCGATCGAGATTCGCGAGACCGATATAGCAGAGCGCGGCCGCCACTCTGCGCGCATAGTCGAGCTTCGAGGGCTGGCCGTAATTCATCGACTGGCTGCTATCGACGAAGAAGTAAATCGGCAGGTCTTCTTCTTCCTCGAATAATTTCAAAATGAGACGATTCAGCCGGAGATAGGCCTTCCAGTCCAAATGGCGAAAGTCATCGCCGGCGACGTATGCGCGATAATCCGCAAACTCGAGTCCTGTGCCGCGCTTGCGGGTTCGCCGTTCAGCCCGAAGCTGGCCGGCGAATAAGCGCTTCGAAATGATGTTGAGATATTCGAGCTTCTTGAGGAACTCGTCGTCAAACAGGCTGATGTTTGCGCTTGCGGTCGACATAAAAAACTTCCGGCCGCCTACGATGGCTCGGGCGTCTTCTCCAAAATTTCTTTGATGATGTTGTCGGGATCCATGCGCTCGGCTTCACCCTCGAAATTCAACAGCACCCGATGACGAAGCGCGCCATAAGCAACGGAGCGGATATCGTCGCACGACACGTGCAACCGATTGTTCAAAAGAGCGCGAATCTTTCCGCCGATGACGAGCGCCTGCGAGCCGCGGGGGCTCGAACCGTAGCGCACGTACTTCATCGTGAGCGGCTGAGCGTACGGCGGCTTGGGATGTGTCGCGAGCGTCATGCGGATCGCATAGTCCTGCACGGGCCGCGCGACAGGAACAGCGCGCACGGTCTTTCGCATGTCGAGGACTTCGCCTTGGCCGAGAACGCGATCGACTTTGGGCTCCTGGACCTTCGTTGTTCGATTGAGGATCGTATGAAGGCTGTCGACGGTCGGATAGTCGACTTTCAATTTCATAAAAAATCGGTCGAGTTGCGCTTCAGGTAGAGGATAAGTCCCCTCCATCTCGAGGGGATTCTGCGTTGCCAATACGAAGAAAGGCGAATCCAGTTTGTGCGTCGTCTTGCCGACGGTAACGCTCCGCTCCTCCATCGCTTCGAGCAGCGCGGATTGCGTCTTCGGCGTTGCGCGATTCACCTCGTCCGCCAACACGATGTTTGAAAAGATCGGCCCGGGTTGAAACTCGAGGAACTTTTCGCCCATGGCATCTTCATGAACCATGTTGGTCCCAGTGATGTCGGCAGGCATGAGATCCGGCGTGAATTGGATTCGAGAAAACTTCAAATGCATCACGTCGCTCAACGTTGACACGAGCTTCGTTTTTCCCAATCCCGGCACGCCTTCGAGAAGAACGTGGCCGCTCGCAAGCAGACTCATAATGACGCCATCGATGATTTCGCCGTAGCCGACGATGACCTTCGAGACCTCTTGCTTGACACGTTTGAATTGCTCTTGAAACGTGACGACCTGTTGATCGATGGCGGTGCTCATTGTTTGTCCTGCTTTTTCGCTGCCGGCCGGATGGCTTGAAAATAGTCCTTGATCAGCGGACGATACTCCCACGGAATGCGGTCCTGATTGAGCAGATCCTTTTGCGCCGGACTGAGGTCGGATTTCACGTTGCGATAGTCCAGCCTTGATCGCTCCTGCTTGCTCGATTCTTCGATATTCTCGGGTTTCTCGCCGCCGTCCGGCATTCCCTCGACTTTTTCCTGCTGAAGCTTGACGTCCAGCGACGTCGCCGCACCTTCTCGCGGAGCGTCACCCCCACCTTTACCGCCAGGCATCAAGCCTGTGCCTTCACTCCCGCCCGGCAAAGTCGCACCCGGCTGGCCCTGTTGGCCGGCTTGGTCGCTGGGTTCGCCGTCCGCACCGGCTTCGGCGCCTTGGCTTTGTCCGTCTGGGGGCTGACCAGGTTCAGCCTTCTCGCCCTGCCCTCTTTGCCCTTTCCCTGCGGATTGTTGCTGGCCCTTTGTTCCTTTTTGCCCGGCTTGCTGGCGTTGCTGCAGTGACTCTTTCAGGCTTTGGATCTGCTGGCTCGCCATGTTCTTTAATTGTTGGGCGTCGATCTTCTGCTGAATGCTCTCGAGCTCTTGGGCCGCGCCATCCAATGATTCCTGCGCCAATTGCTCTTGTTGGTTCTTGAGATTCTCGGCAGCTTCTTTGAGCAGCTTCGCGAGCTCTTCGAGTCCGGGACGCGTATTTTCAGCCGCCTGCTCCAAACTCTTTTGCATTTCTTTCGATTTCTCGGGCGTATTCAGTCCCAACTTTTCGGCAAGCTTGCGCAACTCATCGGCTGCGAGATTGAGCTGCTTGTTCTGCATGGCTTCGCCAGTGGGCGCCAGCTTATCGGATTGTTCGAGATCCTTGGCTATTTCTTCCAAGCCTTCATTGATGCTGGCCGTGTCGAGATTTCCTTCTTCGAGCTGGCTTTGGATTTCATCCAACATCTGCGCAGCTTGTTGGGCGTCGATCTTGCCTTCCTGCAACTGCTGCACGATGTCTTCAAGCTTTTCCGCCAGTTCCGATTGCTTCAGCTTCTCCGCCCGCCGCAGCAGCGCTTCTGTTTGTTTCAAGATGGCTGCTTCTTTATCACTGAGTGAGAACGCCGGCGCTGCCTGTAATGCAAGCCAGTTGTGGTTCCAAGGGAGGGGCACGAAATTCAGACTCACAAAGAGCAGAATCAATCCGGCAGCGATATAAGAAGTTTTGGGGATGTGTCGCGGATAGAGGGCTTCGAGATTCAACCTCTGCGCGTCACGCGCGGCACGCCGGATTTGGGCGTCGACCCATTCCGAAGGCCGGGGATTATTGATGAACCAAAAAGCGGATTTCAGTTCATCTTGCAGCTTCGCCCGATTGTCAACGGAACTGGCGGCCTCGCCGAGGGTTCCTTTTCGCGCCAGCCGCCAAACGACAAAGGCAGCGAAAAGTAGTATCCAGGTACCAACAATGATACTGATGGTTACCCCTCGGAGTGGTTCGACAAGATCCCAGAGTTTCAACAAAACGGGAACCGCGACGAACAGAATTGCGCCTAGGTTCAGCTCCGTAAATAACCGGTTGGCTCGAATGCGCCGTTCAACTCGCCGAAGCGAAGTAATGATGATTTCCTTATCCGACATTGAAAGGACAGGCTCTTTCTCTTTCCTAACAGTAATATCGAGTACGCCTACCATACCTTAGGTAAGTCAGTAAGAAAAGATGGAATTCGGTCTACCGGCCGCGCAAATTACTTACCGCGCAAAGAGTTCGACAGATCGACACAGAAGAAATAGGGCGCCGGTGGCAAGCCGGCGCCCTCTCCAAACGGAGAATCTACAAGGAGAATCAATGTCGGTGATATGAGGAGCACGTCAACAACCGAAAATTGGACTATTCCTGCACTCGGATCCGAGATCCGAAATCGCAAGTTGGACGGGTCCAATTGGAAATTTCGGATTTCGGATTTGAGATGCAGGATTCGTCCAATTTCGAATTTCCCCGCTTCCAGGGATTCGTCAAGTATGTTGTTACCCTCCGATTGAGGAGCAGAGAGAACCTCAGAATTCGAAGTGCAGGCGGGCTCCGGGCACGAGAACCGGACCACGATCCCGGTTGTAGCCGGGATGCGTAATGTGTTGCACATCCACAGAAATGGAAACGCCGTGGATCAAATGAGCTGTGTAATAGGATTCGATGATTTCTTCGCGGCCGTACGTTAGCGTCCCGTCGCCGAGTAAGAAACCTTTCCCACCCAATTCGAGATATCGTCTGTGGTCGCCTGATATGCCATTGCTGGCGAATGCCAATCCGACTTTGTCGGCACGGCGATGCCAGCTCTTTCCCTGGACATCCGCGCCAATTGCGGCCGAGTTGTTGACTTCCGTGTAAGCAAACGATTCGTTATGACCTTCGTTCCATCCCCACCTGAAGTACGCTCGCGCGCTGTCGCTTAATTGTTGATCGATGTTGACGCCGAATCCGTACTTGCGCCGGCCTTGCTGTCGATGAGCCTCGAGGTCCGGCTCGGGATCTTGATGTTGCAGAAAGGCATCAATCGCCTCTCGATAGTTGCCCATATTGGCGTGATTCACATAGGTGAGAAAGCGAACCGTTGTTTTGCGGTCTGCCCGGATCATCGGCAACCACTGGAGCTCGATGTTTTCCGCACGCGCCCGGCTGATATTCCACTCGAAGTCGATACCGTTCGCCACCTTTGGCATGAGCGCCTCGGCGAATCGCAATCCCCAGGCCCGATTTTCGTAATCGACGATGGCGCCATACGTGTAGCCGCGCGTATCCGCAGCGTAATCGTAGCCACCGTTGTTATCGACGGTCCAGTTCAAGAATTGAAGATGACTGTCTCCTCCAACCGCGTTGAGGTCGAAAAAGTCTGCCATGCCGAATTTTCCAAAATACAGCTCGATTCGTTTGCTGGGTTTTTCAGGCATCAGCGAAAGAAAGTTACGTTCGGAAGGAGCAAGCTCGCCGCCAAGATCGATGACGTGATGAATCAGCACTCGGGCTATATACGGTTTCGAACCCAGCGTCGGGTTTCTCACGACATCAAGGTTTGTAAAGCCGGCCAGTCCGAACGCGTCGCTGATCCCGCGGCCCCCCGCACTTTCACCATCGAATAAGAGGTCTGTCGACTTCGTGAGCCGCAGGCCGGTGTACAGCGACAATACTCGTGACGTCGCTTTCTCTCGTTCCGGAAGCAAGCTGTGCGCGCCTGTATATCGGGCAGGGAAGCTTGGATGTTGCTGGTGAACGATGTTGATCTGACCTGAGAGCCAGAACCGCGAGTCGTCGGAGTGAGGGAACACAGCCGGGTTCTCTTGGTCCTGTGCCGGTAGAAACAGCAGTGCAGCGAAGATAAAAGTCGTCATAGGGCGAAGTGCGAATTGGACGAATCCTGCACCTCAAACCCGAAATCCGAAATCGCAAATTGGACAGTCCACTTTGAGATTTCAGTTTTCGGGTTTGAGGTGCAGGATTCGTCCAATTTCAAATTATTTCTTTGCGGGCGTGGAAGCGGCCGGTGCCGTTTCGATTCACACTCCTCCTCGTAGACGTTGATCCGTTATTGTTTGTTCGAACCTACCGGGCAAGTATACTCGGGCCTTCATGGCGACGTTGAGTTATGCAAAAGGATCCGATGTCCCGCTCGTCGAGTCGACGATCGCGGAAGTCCTTCAGGATACCGTGAGGCGAACCGGGAGCCGGCCCGCGCTGATCGTCCGTCACCAAAATCAAAGGCTGACCTGGACCGAGCTCTCTGCAACCGTCGAACGAACCGCGCGCGGGCTCTCGGGTTTGGGCCTGCGTTCAGGCGATCGCGTCGGGGTTTGGTCCACCAACTGTGCCGAATGGGTTTTCGTGCATCTGGCTTGCGCCCGGATCGGCGCCGTGTTGGTAAATATCAATCCCGCTTATCGAGCATATGAGTTGGCTTTCGTCCTGAGGAAGTCCGGCATGAGAGCGCTGTTTTTGTGGGAGAACGATAAACGGTCGGATTATCGCTCGATTCTGGGAGAAGCTTCATCGGGTGACCGCCTGCCGCTCGAGCACGTGATCTATTTCGGCACCGACGATTGGAACCGAATGCTTGAAAACGGCATTGATGTTCCAGTTAGCGACGTCACTCCCAAAGACGTCACAAATATCCAATACACATCGGGAACGACGGGCTCGCCCAAAGGTGTTCTGCTCACTCATCGCAATTTGTTGAACAACTCCTTGATCATCGCATCGGGAATGAAGATGACTGAAAACGACAAAATTTGCGCGCCGGTACCCCTGTACCATTGTTTCGGTTGTGTCGGAGGTACTCTCGCATCTCTTGTGAGCGGGGCGGCATTGATCTTGCCGGCGCCGACGTTTGATGCTTCTGCCACGATGGAAGCGATCCAGGAAGAAGTGGCGACGATCATCTACGGAGTTCCGACGATGTTTATCGCGGAACTGGAACATCCGGATTTCCGACGATTCGATTTCAATTCCTTGCGCACCGGAGTAATGGCGGGTGCTCCGTGTCCCATCGAAATCATGAAGCGTGTTGTGGGCGAGATGCATTGTCCGGAAATGACCATCATGTACGGACAGACCGAAAGTTCGCCCGTCATTACGATGTCGAGTGCCGACGATAGCCTCGAGCGCCGCGTTTCGACCGTTGGCAAGGCGTGCCCGAACACGGAAGTGAAAATCGCGTCGCTCGTAACGGGAGAAACCGTTCCGGTCGGCGATCAGGGCGAACTGTGTACCCGTGGATACTTGGTCATGAAAGGCTACGACCAGGATCCAAAGGCAACACAGCTTGCGGTAGATTCAGAAGGCTGGCTGCACACCGGTGATCTGGCAATGATGCGCCCGGACGGCTATTTTCGTGTGACTGGACGCGCCAAGGACATGATTATTCGCGGGGGTGAAAATATTTATCCACGCGAAATCGAAGAGTTCTTGTACACACATCCGAACGTCGCCGATGTGCAGGTATTCGGACTTCCCGACTCAAAATGGGGCGAAACAGTTGCCGCCTGGATCCGCTTGAAGGAAACCACTACGGAAGAGGACATCCGAGAATTCTGCCGTGAGAAGATCGCGCACCATAAGATTCCGCAGTACATCCGGTTTGTCGATTCATTTCCAATGACGGTCACAGGTAAGATTCAGAAATACCGAATGCGTGAGATCGAAATCGAGGAACGTGGTCTACAGGCGGCTTCGCGGATTCCTACCGCTTAGCACCACCTTAACGCCACGCTGCGCTGTATCGAACCGTCCGATTGAATTCCTGGTTCACCGAAGCGATGCTCTGCTCCAGAAAAACGATGTGACGCTGCAAATCTCTGCGCAAGACCTCCGGCGCTTCTGCCAGCCGGCCCTTTTCGAGAAGGAGCATTTGATTTAAATCGTCCCGTCGCGCCCGCCAGTCCCGTAGCTTTTCGACGACATCATCCGGCAACGGCCGCGGTTCCGGGTGCACCAACTCGCCAAAATGGGCAAGAAGTCCAGCCGGTGTGTGATCGATGCGGGTGAACCTGCTGAGGGCGCGGGCGAACTCGCGAACGCTTCGCGGGTTCACGATGGCGAACGGCAACCCAAGCGTGGCAAACGTTCCGGCGACGGGCAATTCATAAGTGCCCGTTCCCTCCATGACGACAAGCTTGGGTTCGATACATTTCAGTTTGGTGGCCGTCGCCGAGATGCATTCGTCGTCAAATTCTGTTTTCCAGTTTTCTCCGGTCGGTCGCACCGCCACCTCGATTACTTGCGACGTGGCGTTCAAACCGGCAAATCTCGCCTCCATGAATAAAAACCTCCTCACGGGGATCGGTTCCCTCGTGCAAATCGCGTACCAACTGGTTTTGAGTCGTCCGGGCTAGAAGGGACATGCCGCAAAGGGCTGTTGTTGCTGAGCGGCGGAGGGGCGATAGAATGTAGCCACGGCCGACGGCTGTGGGTTTGAAGTTCTAAAGAAATGAGCCCGGTAGGGGCGGAAGAATCTTTCGCCCCTGCGGGGCTCATTCCTATTTTCAACGTGGCTACGGCCTTCCGCTCCGCGGCTTTGATCGGACGCTCTTCGCGCGAAATTTACGTAAATAAGTCATGGAACTTTTTCCGGAATTTTGCAGCGCGTCACGTTATTGGACATACTGCGCGGATCAAAAAACAAATCCAGATAGAGGAGCACATGAAGCAATCACTCATTCGCTCGTTGGTCTTAGCAATCGCATCGATGACCCTGGCGGCCGCTGCGCGAGCCCAGACCGCGCCGCCCCCTGCCTACGGAATGTCGCTCGGAATCGATAGCGCCAAAAAAGTGGCCGCTGCCGCCGTTGCGGAGGCGAAAAAGAACAATTTCACGATGGCAATTGCTGTCGTCGATACTGCCGGCAATCTGATCTATTTCGAAAAGATGGACGGTACACAGACCGGCAGCGTCAACGTTGCGATTGAGAAGGCGCGTTCGGCCACGCTGTTCAAACGCCCGACGAAGGTTTTTCAAGATAACCTTGCGCAGGGCGGCGTCGGCCTTCGCTTTTTGGGTCTCCCCGGCGCGGTGCCGGTCGATGGCGGGATCCCCCTTATGGAAGGCGGCAAGATTGTTGGCGCCATTGGCGCTTCGGGCGGAACAAGCGACCAGGACGGCATGTGCGCCCAGGCGGGCGCGAATGTACTGAAGTAATTGGGGTAATTGGGGACAAATTCTGGGACGGTTGCGTCGTTTCCCTAATTCGGGCTTGGAATTAGGGAAACGACGCAACCGTCCCGGAATTAGGCGACCGTTCCGGTTCTTAGCGGAACCTGGGCGACAATTTTCAGGCCGTACGCCTCCAGCGCAACCAGCTTTCGAGGATGATTCGTCAGAATCCTCATCGTGCGGATATTGAGAGCGGCCAGAATCTGAGCGCCGATACCGTACTCGCGCTGCTCACCGTGAAGGCCGATTGTCTCATTCGAGTCGACGCCGTGTTTGCCGTGAAACTCCAGGAGAGCACCGCTGGGGCGCAATCGGCCCATTTCATGCAGGTACAGAAGAACGCCGCGGCCCGCCGATGCAATCATCTCCATTGCTCTATCCATCTGATCGTGGCAGTGACAAGCGCGGGATCCGAATACGTGGCCGGTCAAACAGTGTGTCTGAACCCGCACGAGTACGTCTTCGCCATTCTCGATGTTTCCGCGCACCAGAGCGATGTGTGTCTGCTGATCGAAGGCGCTTTCGAAGACGACCATTCGAAAGTTACCGTGTGGCGTCGGCAGCGTGGTTTCCCCGACCCTTTGGATAAAGCGCTCGGTGCGCAG
>JACXTT010014899.1_pt1 | contig 10131 bp, 9 predicted proteins | sample 9270951 | NCBI WGS metagenome assembly JACXTT01 (sample SAMN15532306, study PRJNA645909) | rock metagenome | isolation source: weathered quartz diorite | place: Puerto Rico | collected 2017-06-21
GAACCGCGCGAATATTCGCTGGGCCGTTCTGATCGTATTGTTATTGGTTGTGGGGATCGAAGCCAGCAGAGCGCAAAGCCGCAGCCTGCCGGCATTCGAAGTGGATCGCGCATGGCCGAAGGTTCCGCCGCAATGGAAACTTGGCGATCCATCGAGTGTTGCCATCGATGGGCGAGACAATGTTTGGATCTTGCATCGTCCGCGAACGCTCAAGCCCGAGCAGGCATCGATGGCTGCGCCACCGGTGATCGTGTTCGATACCGCAGGCAATTACGTCAAGGCTTGGGGTGGTGCGGCGAATGGCTACGAATGGCCGGAACGCGAGCATGGAATCCATATCGACTACAAAGGTTTCGTATGGCTCGGCGGAAATTCCTGTCCCACGAATGGCCTTCCGGGGCTCAAACCGGTTGCGGATGACCAACTCTTGAAATTCACGCAAGACGGTAAATTCGTTTTGCAGATCGGCCGCAGCGATCAAAGCAAGGGCAATGCCGACACGCGGAATCTGCATCGGCCGGCGGATGTATGGGTGCATCCACAAACAAACGAATTATTCGTCGCCGACGGCTATGGCAATCACCGCATCGCTGTTTTTGATGCAGACAGCGGAGCATTCAAACGGATGTGGGGCGCATTTGGCAACAAGCCAGTCGACGACGACCATTGCCAGGTCGTCACTCAAACCAGCTTCTCCGACCCGGGCCCTAACCAGTTCAGCATCGTGCACGCTATCCGAGTCGCGAAGGACGGGACGGTGTATGTAGCCGATCGAGAATACCGGCGCGTTCAAATGTTCACCAAAGATGGTAAGTTCCAAAAGCAGCTCGTCCGAACCGATATACTTTTTGCTCGCGACCTCGCTTTGTCGCCAGATCCCGACCAGCAGTTCCTTTATGTCGGCGGAGGTAACGGCATCATCATTTTGGATCGCAAAACGCTCGCGATCCTAGGCAACATCCAGCCGCCGGGAATCATTGGACCGGGCCATCAGATCGCGACCGATTCGAAAGGCAATCTGTATATCGCGCAGACCACCGCAGGACTTCAAAAGCTGACTTTCAAAGGGATGACGGCGAGGTAACGGATTCGGGCCATGGACGAAGATCACCACCATCAGGCTGTTCCGTCGGACTTGACGTTGAGAGTCAAAGCGCTCGAATCATTACTCGTCGAAAAAGGGTTGGTGGATCCCGCAGCGGTCGATGCACTCATCGATACCTATGAGCACAAAGTCGGGCCGCGTAATGGAGCGCGCGTCGTTGCTCGCGCATGGCTCGATCCCGCATACAAGCAACGTTTGCTTGCGGACGCCACGGCCGCCATCGCGGAAGCCGGATATCGTGGTATGCAGGGCGAACACATGGTCGCGGTTGAGAATGGGCCCAAAATCCACAATATCGTCGTGTGCACGCTGTGTTCGTGTTACCCCTGGCCAGTGCTGGGCTTGCCGCCGGCTTGGTACAAGTCAGCGCCATACCGATCGCGCGCGGTTATCGATCCGCGGGGCCTCCTACGCGAATTTGGATTAGAGCTGTCTGAAGACGTCGAAGTACGCGTATGGGACAGCACGGCCGAAGTGCGTTATCTCGTCATACCCGAGCGTCCAGCGGGAACCGAGAACATGAATGAGGATGAGCTAGCCTCTCTCGTTACGCGTGATGCGATGATTGGCGTCGCGAAAGTCAAGTTTTCCGGACGAGGGATACAGAAATGAACGGCGTGCATGATATGGGCGGCATGCACGGCATGGGTCCAATTCAATACGACGAGAATGAACCCGTATTTCATGCGGATTGGGAAGCTCGACTCTTTGCGTTGAATCGCGCGATGGGCACGTTTGGCAAATGGAACATTGACGCTTCCCGTCATCAGAGAGAGCTCATACCCGCTCGCGAGTATCTGCGCATGAGCTATTACGAGCGGTTTCTGTCCAGCCTCATCGAGTTGATGGTCCATCATGGCTTCGTAACGCGCACGGAGGTCGTTACGGGACATGCCGAATCCACTGCCGATAGGTCCAGACCGGCCCTGACGGTCGAAGGAGTTGCTCAACTGGTATTGAAAGGAACGCCTGCAAATCGAGAAGTAACCGCCGCACCGCAATTCAAAGTCGGAGAGCAGGTCCGTGCGCGAAACATGCATCCCGCCGGTCATACGCGCCTCCCGCGTTACGTACGTGGTAAGGTGGGTACAATCTTTCGCAATCACGGAGTGTTTGTATTTCCAGATACGAATGCGCACTTCTTAGGCGAGAAATCTCAGCATGTCTATTCCGTGCGTTTCACTGCGCAGGAACTCTGGGGAATGCCGGCCAGTCGCGCCGACACAGTATATGTGGATATGTGGGAGGACTATCTTGAGCGAAGCTGATCCCGCTCCTGATGATCCTGTATTTGCGGAGCCATGGCAGGCCCAAGCTTTCGCTCTTGCCGTGAAACTGTCCGAGAGCGGGCATTTCACCTGGAAAGAATGGGCGTCTGCCCTGGCCGACGAACTGAAAGCGGCTTCTCAACGGGGCGAACCGGATGACGGTTCGCACTATTACGAACACTGGCTCCGTGCCCTCGAACGTCTCGTGGCCGCGAAAGGTTTGGCTACTCCTGCCGCCCTCTCAGAACGAAAGGAAGCCTGGGCCGACGCGTATCGGCACACGCCTCACGGCAAACCCGTCGAGTTGAAAGAACGGGTGCCGTGAAGTTCCGAATTCTAGATGTAAGCCTTTACTTTTATTTCGGCGCAGGATAGCGGGCGAGACGGTCGCCGCGGAAGGAACCGACCCAGAGTTCTTTACCGACTTCGACGGCCACAGTTCCGGAACCGAACGCGTCATTGTTCGGTTTGCGAATCAGTTCCTGTACCTTTAGCGTTTTCGGATCGACCCTCACGATATTGGTCGTTTGAGGGCCGGGCGCAGTGCCGCCTTGCCCGGTTGCGAGAAGCGAACCATCGGCGGCCCAACGGATGTTGTCGACGCGGAAGCCGAGTGGAATGTCGTCCCTCTTTGGAGGCGTTTGGCCGCGCGATAATCGGAAGAACGATTGGCTGCCCCAGGCAGCAACGTAAAGCGTTTTGCCGTCCTTTGAAACTTCAACACCGTTTGCTCCGGCAGCTTCACTGCCCGGAATGATCTTCCAGCTTTTGCCGGTGTGCCATTCCCAGATTTCACCGTTCTTTTCGCCGGCCATCATCTTCGTTCGAGCTGCGGCGTCACCGCTGCGCACTAGAAAATTTGTCGCAGCAAAACCGCCCTCGGGAAGCGGAACGACAGAGTTCAAACCAATCGGTTCAGGTGCGACAGCGCACCCAATCCAGGTAAACAATGGTGTTTTGCCTTTCGCATCGACCTCGAAAACTTCGATGGATTCGCGCGTGCCATGATGAACGGCGTACAACGTGTGTACTGAGTTCTTGCCTGGACGCAGAGCCAGCCCGTGTGTGCGAAATCTGGCTTTTTGAGCTGCATCAGGAACTGCGGGACAGGAATCGTAGGTTTTGGCATCCAGCTTTTCTTTCGAAGTTGAAGTTGGATACGCCATCGTGGTGGTGCGGTCGCGCGTGCTGATCAGACGAATCCCACCATTGCCACCGTAATCGGATGCAATCACCCATTCCGATCCCGGAAGAACGACGAGGTCCTCAGGCGCTTCTTGGCCGCACACGAATTCATTTGGAGTGCATGGTGGCGGCGGTGGTGGCGCTTGTCCCCGTCCTTGTGCGCCAAATGCGGGTGCGAGGAATATCGCAAGCAGACCAAGCAACGCTACAGTTCTCATCGATTCTCCTGTTAAGAGAGGTAGTGACTCAGTTTGAATTTTGCTCTCTTTGAATTGAGTCATATTCCCCTCCTTTAAGGGGCTGTTGCCCAAAGAAGCCGCGTAGCGGCGAAACAATCTTAGCCACGGGCGCAGCCCGTGGATTGTTCGGCGCGAAGAACCAAGCCCCGTAGGGGAGGTACTATCGATTTGTTTCGTCCCTAGCGGGACTGGATTCCTTCCGCAATCGTGTTCCACGGGCTGCGCCCGTGGCTAGAATTGTGGCGCTTGCGAGCTATGTTGGGCAACAGCCCCTCAGAAGGAGGGGAATATGGCTCACTTAAAGCATGCGCATATTTCAAACTGAGCCACTGTTCAAATCATCACCTTGCGCGGATGCTGCGAGTTGTCCTCGAGGAACGACTTTTTATTTTCCAAATCCTTTTCGGTTGGCTGCACTTTTCCAGTTGCATCGGTGACTCGCGAGACGAGCGTGTGCTCACCGGGAGTCGCGCCGGTCCACACATACGTGAAGAGCTTCCAACCATACTTGGCGTTTGTCGAAGGATCCAACTTCGCCGGTTGCCATTGGCCTTCATCGATACGGACTTCGACGGACTTTATCGGTGTGCCGTCGTTCAGAATGACTCCGGTCACCTTATGCTGTTTACCGTCCGTTGTGACACGCGCGATGAACGACTTCAGTTGCATATGCGTGACGGCCGTTTCGTTCCATTTCATTTCGCCATCGATCATTTCGCCGCGCACCGTTCGATACCAGCGCGCCTGGTATTTGCCGAGAAACTGTTCTTCCTGAATATGAATTTGCGTGAGCCATTTCACGTTCGCGACACCGTACCATCCAGGCACGAGCAACCGGAGCGGAGAGCCTTGGTGCTTGGTGAGCGGTTCGCCGTTCAAAGCCCAAGCCAAGAATGGCTCGTTGGACATGGCCTTTTCGCGGTTGAGACTGCGACCAAACTGCTGATCGAGTTTATATTTCTGAGTTCGAAACTCGACTTCTTCCTCGCCATGATCAGCGCCGAAGAAAACAAACTCGCGAGCGGAAGACTTCACGCCCGCAGAATCGAGAAGGGTCTTCAACGGTAATCCAGTCCATTTGCCATTTCCAGATAGACCTTGCGTGGGACGGCGATTGCCCGAGCATTCGAAACCTGCGATGAGTTCCGTGGTGCCCATCTTTTTCAGTTCATCGAGTGAAAGGGACTTCGGACGGTCCACCAAGCCGGAGACCTTGAGTCGATACGTTGCGAGATCGACCGTCGGATGGCCGTAATGTTGAGTGGTGAAGAACTCGTCTTTCGGAGTAAATGGGCTATCTACTTTTCGAGTATCGAACGTGCGGCGGTCCACTGCGGGGCTGGGATTGAAATTCGCAGGCCAATCGGTGAAGGGAACAACGGTTTCACCTTGAGCGAGTGCCGGAAGCACAAATTCCGGTAGACCGATGACACTCCATCCAGCCAGGGCCAGGCCACCCTTCAACAGATCCCGTCGCGTTTGTTGCTTGCTCATATATCGACTCCTCCTCTGCCGGTCTGAGTATTGATTGGAGATTATGGGCCGTCTTTGGCCGGCGGATCGATCTTTTTTTTGTGCTATGGTAGCGGCGCTCCATGAAAGGAATCTTCATGCGCCTTCAGGGTGTGCTTGGCATCGTCGTGTTTCTTGTGATCGCGTGGATCTTTAGCGAAAAGAGGAGGAGCGTCAAACTCCGAACCATAATCACTGGAGTGGCCGTGCAGTTTGCCATTGCGGGAATTCTTCTTTACGTCCCCTTTTTCAAGAGAGTCTTCGTGGTGCTGAACAATGTCGTTCTTGCGCTCGATTCGGCCACGCGGGCAGGAACGGCGTTTGTGTTCGGCTACGTCGGCGGCGGCCCGCCACCTTTCATGATGCAGGATCCGGGAGCGAACTTTGTGCTCGCGTTTCAGGCGCTTCCGCTGGTACTTGTCATCGGCGCTCTGTCGGCTCTTCTGTTCTACTGGCGAATTCTTCCTTACGTTGTGCAAGCCTTCTCGTTCGCGTTGCAGAAGACCATGAATATCGGCGGGGCGCTGGGCCTGGGCGCGTCCACCACGATTTTTTTGGGGATGGTTGAGGCGCCGCTTGTCATCAAGCCCTATCTAAAGGACATGACGCGAAGTGAATTGTTCTCTCTCATGAGTGTGGGATTGGCGTGTATTGCCGGCACAGTAATGATCCTGTATGCGACCGTTCTGAATGGCGTCATTCCGGATCCTCTTGGTCACATCCTCGTAGCTTCATTCATTCACGTTGCGGCTGCGATCACGATTGCGCGAATCATGGTGCCGGAAACGGCCCAAGAGACCGCGGGAACACTCATACCGCAGCGGAACGCGACAAGTTCGATGGATGCCATCGTGAAGGGAACCAGCGACGGTCTCCTTTTGCTTCTGAACATCACTGCAATGCTTCTGGTGATGGTCGCGCTCGTTCAGTTGGCAAATGTGTTGATCGGTTTCTTGCCGCAGGTGGGAGGCCAGCCACTTACGCTACAGAGACTTCTCGGATTCGTCATGGCTCCGATTGTCTGGCTGTTCGGTATTCCATGGTCGCAGGCGCAAACTGCGGGCTCCCTGATGGGAACGAAAACGATCCTGAATGAATTACTCGCGTTTATTGATATGGCCAAGTTGCCTCAGACTGCGTTAGATTCCCGGAGCCGGCTGATCATGGCGTACGCACTCACAAGTTTTGCTAATTTCGGCAGCGTCGGTATTTTGATTGGAGGGCTGGGTAGTCTCGCCCCCGAACGCCGCGACGAAGTGGTGAATCTTGGGATGAGTGCGATCGTTGCCGGGACGCTAGCAACCTGTATGACCGGGGCTGTTGTCGGCATTCTTGCTTAAGACTGGGTTTCGGGCTATCGTGTCGCATGGGCGGTAACCACAAAGACACAAAGACACAAAGGCACAGAGGCGCGCAATCAAGAACTCTTATTTGTGCGCCTCTGTGCCTTTGTGTCTTTGTGTCTCTGTGGTTAATGGCTGACTCGCCCGCAACCGATGCGCCGGAATTCTACTTCACGCGCTTGATGTACCGGCAAAATCCCATCGCACATGGCTACTTCAGTCCATATACGATGGCGAATCCCGGACCATATCGCTGTCCCGAATTTGGCGGCAGAAACTTCTTTCCGCCCCAAGGATGGGGTTGGGCCACGGACACTCCCGGTGCCGATTGTAAGTTGATGGGTGTGATCCATCGTTTGACTGGACAACATGTGTATCCGAATCCCAATTACATCCAGATCATGGATCCGAGCCTGTTCGAATTCCCGTACTCTTACATTGTCGAACCCGGCCAAATGTACTTCACACGGCAGGAAGCCGAACGCCTGCGCGAATACCTTTTGCGAGGCGGGTTTCTTCATCTCGACGATTTTTGGGGATTAGATCAGAGAGACAACCTGGTGACCGAACTCCGAAAGGTCTTTCCGGAATATCCGATCGAACCGTTGCCGTTAAAGCATGAGATTTTCCACACGTTCTTCGATATCGATAAAGTCATTCAAACGCCCAACGAGGGGCAGGGCTGCCGCGGCGGGCGCACATGGGAACAACCCGACGATACCGAACCGCGAATCTACGGAATTAAAGACGACAAAGGACGGCTGATGGTCGTCATTACCTACAATACCGATCTGGGCGACGCCTGGGAGTTCATGGATCGCGATTGCTATCCCGAAAAATACTCCGGGTACGCCATCCGTGTGGCGCTGAATTTCATGATCTACAGCATGACGCACTAACGCGTCTTCAATTCTTCCATAGCAGCGATGATCAAACCCTTCGAATCTTCGATTTGCTGCATGACGAGACGAACATCCATAGCAGGGAATTGCGGCTGACGCTGGCTGCGGCAATAAACACCGTGCTGGCCGACGAGAGCGAGTGCGTCGGTCAAAATGTCTAGAGCTGTTGCCAATCCGCCTCGCACCGGTCCCATTTGGAATTCGTAGCGTTCTTTGGCTTCGCGGTAATGTTCGAGCAAATGACCTCTCATTCTCACAGACCGTATTCGTTGAATCGCTCCGCCAAATCGACGAGCGTTTTGAGCCCGAATCCGATAGCTCCAGCTTCATAGTACTTCCATTCTTTTTCGCGGATAAACGGCCCCGCAATATCCAGATGAGCCCACGCGGTTTTTTCGGGAACGAACTCTTGAAGGAAAAGTCCCGCCGTCAATGCCCCGGCGATGGGGCCGCCGATATTGTTGATGTCGGCGTAAGGCGTTTTTAACAGCTCTTTGTATTCTTCCGGCAGGGGCAGTTCCCAAAACGCTTCTCCCTGATTCTGTCCGGACTGAATAACAGCATGAATCAGACGCTCGTCATTGCCCATGACTCCTGCGATGCTGAGGCCGAGCGCGCGGACGCACGCACCAGTCAAGGTGGCGATGTCGAGAATATGCGAGGCTTTTTCTTCTCCGGCAAGGTACAGTCCATCCGTCAAGATCAGCCGGCCCTCGGCATCGGTGTTGTCGACCATGATGGACTTGCCGTTTTTCGCGTAAAAGATATCGCCCGGACGTTGCGCGTTCGCGTCAGGAAAATTCTCGGCCGTCGGGACGATGCCGGTAACGTTGACCTCCGGCTTCAGCTTTCCAATCGCTTTCATCGCGTAAAGGACGGCGGCGCCGCCGGACATGTCGCCTTTCATTTCGTACATCTTGTCGGCGGGCTTGATCGAAATTCCGCCAGTGTCGAAGGTGATGCCTTTGCCAACGAGGGCCAGATGGCCTTTTGCTTTCTTCGTTCGGTAGCTCAACCGAATGAGCCGCGGAGGGTAGGAACTACCGCGTCCGACCTGAATGAGGCCGTTGAAACCTTCCTTCTGTAGTTTCTTCTCATCCCAGATTTTGAGGTCGAGATCGCTTTTTTTGGCGATGCCCCGCGCCGCTTCGGCGAGGTATTCCGGTGTGGCAACGGAGCCGGGTTCGTTAATCATGTCGCGCGCTTCATTGATCGCTTCACTCACGAGTGTGTATCGCGCAAGGAAGCGCCGATTCTGCTCATCGTGGGCTTTCAGACAGGCGATGTTGAATTGGATGTCGTCGAGGGCGGTTTTTTCCTTTTTATATCGGTCGAAGCTGTAGCTCCCCAGAAAGGCGCCTTCGACCGCTTTCCCGACGAATGGCAGGGCCGCACTCGTATTGAGCAGCAGGCAAACGCGACTCAGTCCATGATCCTTTGCCAGCCGAATCGCCCGCGCGACGAAGATCTTCACGTTCTCCCAAATGTTGTAACTCGTGCTCAGAGCCGTTGAGTAAACGGTGAGATTGCGCGCCGGACTTTTTAGATCGAGGGACGTGAAATAATCCGCCTTCAGGCGTTTTTCTTGAACATCGCGCGCAATGTGGCGGACGATTTCATCCATCGGCGATCCGCCCAGGTCATGCAAAGCAGTTTCGGAGTCGAGAATAACAACGAGCAAGTCGGTGCTGATTTGCGCCGGCCGGTCGTAGGTGAGCTGGATTTTCATGGACGGCTCCTTTGGCTTTATCGAATTTAGCAAACGCGGGCTAAAGCCCGCGACTACATACTCAAGACTGTAGTCGCGGGATTTAGCCCGCGTTTGTTTCCATCAGAGACAACTGTTCCGCGGTGTTGCGGCCAATCGTTACAGTTCGCTGCGGCAACGCCAGGCGTATATATCTCCAGCCGAGCTAAATGATTCAATTCGCATTACTTGAGGAATCTGCGAAACGAGCCGGGATCTTGGCAACCTTCCTGCATTAATCCAGCACGGTGGCGTTTCGAAAAAGTTGTAACCGGTAACGAATTGGAATCGTATGTAGGGTTAGCTTCATAAATTTAATAAGTTTCTCTCCCTCGCCCACTCCTCTCATAGGCGCGAAAGGCGGTTTCGATGGTCCGCTCCCAACGAAACCGCCTCTTTTTTTGCCTCGCGGACCTGAGTTGGGCACGTGCCGCGGCATTTTGGGCTTCGTGCGGCCAAAACCACAGTTGGCTCTGACAGGTTCCCTCCTGATAAAACCTTCAGCTCTTCCGGAATTCCTGGCAGAGCTCAAGAGCAGCAATTCCGTCTCGGGATATCACCATATACCTGCCCGGGAACCACGCCTCGTGGATTGCCCGGCCGGTCTGGATTCACGGCTGCTCGATGCTCTTCACAGCCGCGGAATCGAAAAGCTGTATTCGCACCAGGCCGAGGCATTCGAATTGGCGAGAAGCGGGAAGAACGTGGTGATCGTCACGCCGACAGCATCTGGAAAAACGCTCTGTTACAACTTACCGGTGCTGCAGACGATCATCGCGAATCGCGACTCCCGAGCCCTGTACTTGTACCCGACAAAAGCTCTCACCTAC
>JACXTT010014900.1_pt1 | contig 10131 bp, 8 predicted proteins | sample 9270951 | NCBI WGS metagenome assembly JACXTT01 (sample SAMN15532306, study PRJNA645909) | rock metagenome | isolation source: weathered quartz diorite | place: Puerto Rico | collected 2017-06-21
GGAAGGAAGTGGTGGAGCCACGCCTTCCTCTTCTCCTTGTCGTCGCCGACGCGCTCGAGGACCGCGAGGTTCTGGAGCGGCTGGATGCCCGAGTTGACGATCTCGACGAGCGATCGCACGCGCGCGCGATCTTCGGCGCGCTTCGGCAACAGCGCGGGCTCGGGGTGGAGCTCTTCGAGGAGCTCCATGATCGCGACCGACTCGACGTACGGCACGCCGTCGACGAGCAGCGTGGGCACATGGCCGATGGGATTGCGCGCGACGTTCTCCGCACTCTTCTGTTGCCCCTCGAGGAGGTTCACGAAGATCGGCTCGTATGCGAGGCCCTTGTATCCGAGGGCGAGACGCACGCGATGGGACGATGACGAGCGAAAGTACGTGCAGAGCGTCAGCTTCGACATGGTCCTCCTCCTCTTGTCCCGTGGCCCGTGGCCCGTGGCCCGTGGCGTCCCCGGCGCGATTTGAACGCGCTACCCCCGGTTTAGGAAACCGGTGCTCTATCCAGATGAGCTACGGGGACCTGCGCGTCGCGGACGAGCGCCGCCGCTACGTAGCACAAGAAGGCGAGCGCCGAGAACCGTGCTATTTCGCGGGCGAGTGTTACGGCGCGCGCTCTCCCGGATCTCGTCGCGCCTGCTCGTCCTCGTGTCGCGTCCGTTCGTCGACCTCACGGGAACGGAGCGCCTGGTCTTCCTGGGCGTCGCGATCCTCCACGTCATTGCGCTGGGATGGGGACTGCCTGCATCCGATGGTTGGGACGTCGACGGGATCGCGCCGCGCGATTTCCTACCAGGCGTGATCAAGACGTTCACGCCCGGCGAATACTTCACCTATCCGCCGCTGCACCTCGCGCTCCTCTCGGTGCTCACGCTCCCGGTCACGATCGGCGCCCTCGCGAAGGCTCCGTCGCTCGCGCAAGCAGACGTCGTCGCGACGTTCGTGGCAGTGCCCGTGATGACGACCTACGCGATCGTGGCGCGCGTCGTGAACGCGCTCATGGCGCTCGGCATCGTGCTCGTGATGGGACGGATCTCGGCGGCGATCTTCGGACCGCGCGCGCGCGTGTGGGCGATGGCGTTCGCCGGGGTGGAGGTCGCGTCGGCGTACTATGCGCACACGACGAACCTCGACGTCCCGGCGCTCTTCTGGTCGTCGCTCGCGCTCTTCGTCCTCGTGCTCGCGCTGCAGCGCGACGAGCCGAAGCGGCTCCGGAAGGTGGCGCTGTTCGCCGCGCTGGCCATCGCATCGAAGGATCAGGCCTATGCGCTCTTCGCGCTCTCGATGCCGATCGTGCTCCTCGTTTGGGCGCTCGCGCGGAAAGACACGGCCGCCCGACGGGAGGTCCTACGCGAGGCGTTCGCGTGCGCGGCGATCGTCGTCGGCCTGGTGCTCGTCGTCGACGGCGCGCTCTTCAATCCGAAAGGGTTCATGGCACGCGTCCACTTCCTCACCGGACACGCGAGTCAGGGCTACGCGATGTACACCAACGACGTCGCCGGGCGCCTCGCGACGTTCCGCGATGTGGTGCTCTTCCTCGATCGCCACTACCCCGTCGCCATCGCGCCGCTCGTGGTGCTCGGCATGCTCGGGGCGCTCGCGAAGGGACCAAGCCTCTGGCGCGTCGCCGGGTTGGTACCGCTGCTCGGCATCCTCTCGTTCACGATCGCGTTCAACTGCGTCGCGCTCCGTGTGGAGGAGCGGTTCACGATGCCACAGATGCAGCTCTGCGCCGTGTATGCGGGCGGCGCCGTGGCGGTGGTCCTCGATGCGGTGAAGGGCAAGGCGGCGCCCTGGATGATCCGCGTGGGCGGGACGGCGATCGTGCTCTCGGGCGTCCGGCTCACGGCCGCGATGCTCGGCACGATGATCGGCGATGCGCGCTACGACGCCGAGCGGTGGATGCGCGAAAACGTGCGCCCCGACGACGTCATCGAGATCTACGGAAACAGCGTGTACTTCCCGCGTTTCCCGGCAGGAGCGCACGTCGAGCGGGTGGGCCCAGGCCCCGTCGGCGCGCGGAGCCCCGTTCCCGGTGTGCGCGAGCGGCAAGACCTCCTCGGCAACATCGACGCGCGGCGACCGCGCTTCATCGTGGTGAGCACGGGCTACGCGTGGCGCTTCATGGTGGGCCCCACGCCGGAGCCGCAGCAGGGTCACCTCATTCCGAGCGCGCTCGGCGCGATCCTCGCCGACGAGGACTCGACGCGCTTCATGCGCACGCTCTTCGAGCAACGCGCGGGGTACGGGGTCGCGCACCACTCGCACTACGCGGGCTTCCCGCCGCTCCTCCCGCCGCGCCAGCTCCATGCGAGCCTCGCGTGCGACATCTTCGTGTTCGAGCGAAAGTGACGTCGACCCTGGCCCGGGCCAGGGGTGGCCTGGCCCGGGCCACCCTTCTCGGTCCCTAGGTATGCGAGATCGCGTGTTCAGGCGGCCGGCACCGCGCTTGCTCTCTCTCATGCGCCGGGCCCGGCATGTCAGTGGCTACGTGGTTGGAGATTGGTGCGGAGCGCCGAGGGCGCTTTTTCGCTAGCGGTGGGAAGTGCTCGAAGGCGCTCCGCACGCGATGGTGATCAGAACGAAGGAAGTCCGAGCGCGAAGACGGAAACGATAAAACGGCCAAAAAGGAAGACGAGGCGAACGGCGCGCGAAGAGCACGCGGCCGTAGCCTCGTCGTATTTTTCGAACGTACCGCCGCCACGCGTCAGCCGGCGTAGCGTGCGATCTGCGCGACGGTGAGGGCGCGGAGCTCTGCCGCCGAGGCGCCGCGCGCGTGCGCGCGATACCACTCGACGGTGGCCTCCACGGTCGAGCGCGTGTCCCAGCGCGGCTCGACGCCGAGCGCGGCGAAGGCCTTGTCGACGGCGAGCCGAAGGAGCACTGCCTCGTGCGGCGCGTTCGGATCACGGCGATCCTCCCAAGAGCCAGCGCCCCACGCGGCAACGAAGGCGTCTGCCATGTCGCCGACCGTCTTGCACGACTCGAGCGCGGGGCCGAAGTTGAACGGCTCGCAGAAGCGCCCCGGTGACTCCTTGAGGCGCGCGCCGAGCACGAGGTAGCCCGCGAGCGGCTCCAGCACGTGCTGCCAGGGCCGAACCGAGGCGGGAGTGCGGATCGGCACGGCGCGTCCGGCGGCGAGGGCGTTCATGATGTCGGGGACGAGGCGGTCCTCGCACCAATCGCCGCCGCCGATGACGTTGCCGGCGCGGCCCGATGCGAGCGCGACGCCGTGGTCGGCAATTTTCTTGGGATCGAAGAACGATCGCCGATAGCTCGCCGTGACGAGCTCGGTCGCGCCCTTGCTCATCGAATACGGGTCATGGCCGCCCATCGCGTCTTCTTCACGATAGGCATACGGCCACTCGCGGTTCTCGTAGCACTTGTCGCTGCTCACCACGACCACGTGCGTGCGGAGGCCCGCGCGACGCACCGCCTCGAGCACGTGTGTCGTGCCCATCACGTTCGTCGCGATCGTGTCGACGGGAGACGCGTAGCTCCTTCGCACGAGCGACTGCGCCGCGAGGTGAAACACGAAGTCGGGCTTCGCGGAACGCACGACCGTCTCGGTGCGTGCGAGATCGCGCACGTCGCCGACCTCGTGCCGGCAGCGCTCCGCGATGCCGAGGAGCTCGAACATCGAAGGCTTCGTGTCGGGCGGGAGCGCAAGGCCCGTGACGTCTGCGCCGAGCTCTCCGAGCCACGTGGTGAGCCACGAGCCCTTGAAGCCCGTGTGCCCGGTCACGAGGACCTTCGCCCCTCGATACGTACGTTCGAGGAGGCCCTTCCAGCTCACGCCCATTTCTTCCACGGTGCGTTGCCGCTCGCCCACATCTCGTTCAAGAGGAGGTACTCGCGCGACGTATCCATCGGCTGCCAGTAGCCGGTGTGCTTGAACGCGACGAGCTCGCCGGCCCGCGTGAGCTTCTGCATCGGGTCGCGCTCGAGGATGGTCTTCGCGTCGTTGCCGATGAAGTCCCAGGCGCGCTTGCCATCGAAGACGAAGAAGCCACCGTTGATGAAGCCCTCGGTCGCCTGCGGCTTCTCGTTGAACTCCCGCACGGTCTCGCCCTCGAGGCCCATCTCGCCGAACCGGCCCGGCGGACGCACCGCCGTCACGGTCGCGACCTTGCCGTGCTTCTGGTGGAACGACAGCAGCGCGTGGATGTCGAGATCGGCGACGCCGTCGCCGTACGTGAGGAAGAAGTCCTCGTCGCCTTCGACGTAACGGCGGATGGCGGCGACGCGGCCGCCGGTGAGCGTGTCGTCGCCCGTCTCGGCGAGGGTGACGTTCCAGTCTTCCTCGCCGGGGCTGCCGTGGAACGTCACGGCGCCCTTCGGGCCGAGCGAGACCGAGATGTCGGCGGTCATCGCGCGGTAGTTCAGGAAGAACTCCTTGATGAGCCAGCCTTTGTAGCCGAGGCAGAGCACGAAATCGCGGACGCCGTAGGCGGCGTAGCTCTTCATGATGTGCCACACGATCGGCTTGCCGCCGATCGGGAGCATGGGCTTCGGCAACGCCTCGTTCGCGTCGCGGATGCGCGTGCCCTGTCCACCGCACAGGATGACCGCTTTCACGGGCTCGGCTGATACCTCGGCCTTCCCCGCGAGGCAATCTCCGGGCGCCGTGGTAAATCGGCTCGCGCCCATGACGAGCCCCCCCGCCCTCGCCTGCCCGACGTGCGGATCCGGCGAGCACGACCTCGTGTTCACGTCGTGGAACGGGTATCCGATCCGTCGCTGTAAGGACTGCCGCCTCGTGTTCACCGACGACCGGGAGGCGCCCCCGCCCCACACGCTCTACCCGGCCTTCGAGCAGACGAGCGGCGCGGCGCAGAAGAAGGTGCGCTCCGCGCTCTCGCTCTTTCTCAGGCAGCGGGCGGAGTTCGTGCGAAAGGTCACGCCGCCCGATCGGACGAGTCCACGTCTCCTCGACTACGGTTGTGGCGCCGGCGCGTTCGCCCGCTTCATGGCGCAGTCGGGCTACGAGGTCGTGGGCCTCGAGCCGTTCAGCCTCGGGGCGCCCACCACCGAAGACAACCTCACGCTGATCCGGAAGCCGCTCGAGAAAGCGCGCGCGGAGCTGGGCTCCTTCGACGTCATCACGCTCTGGCACGTCCTCGAGCACGTGCACAAGCCGGTGGAGCTCCTCCGTCACCTCGCCGATCACCTCGCGGAGGGCGGCGTGTTCGTCATCTCGGTGCCGAACTTCGACAGCGTGCAGAGCCGCTTCTTCAAGGGCGCATGGTTCCACCTCGACCCACCGCGCCATCTCGTGCACTTCGAGCCGGACACGCTCGCCTCCACGCTCGAGCGGGCGGGGCTGCGCGAAGGCACGGGGCAACCGTTCCTGCCCGAGTACGGATCGAGCGGATGGGTTCAGAGCGTCTTGAATCGCGTCCTGCCCCACAAGAATTTCCTCTTCGAGCTCGTCAAGGATCGCGGCGCCCTCGCCTCGCTCCCGAAGAGCGCGACCGCAGCGCATGCCGCCGCGTCGGTCGTGCTCGGCGCGCCCGTGTTCGCAGCATCGCTCCCGATCGAGGCGATCGCGGCCGGGCGGAATCGCGCGGCCGCGTTGACGGTGGCGGCGCATCGGGCCTAAGAACGCGCCATGAAGTGCAACGCCTGCGAAGGATCGCTCCGCCCGCGGCTGTCCGCCGTGCGCGATCCGCAGTCGCTCGAAGAGTTCGCGATCCACACGTGCGCCGCTTGCGGTCTCGGACACACGCTGCCCGTCCCGGAGGATCTCGGCGCCTATTACGGCCCCGCCTACTACGGCAAGCGTCATAGCTTCACGGATCGCTACTGCCTCGCGCGCCGCCTCCGCACGCTCGCAGCCGCCACGCCGCGCCGCGGCGGCAAGCTGCTCGACATCGGATGCGGCGACGGAAACTTTCTCGCTGCCGCCCGCGACGCGGGATGGCAGGTCACCGGTACGGACATCGGCGGCGCGCTCGAGAACGCGCGTGCGGCAGGCCTCGACGTCTACGGCTCGCTCGACGAAGCCGCCGCGCGCGGCCCGTTCGACGCGGTCACGATGTGGCACACGCTCGAGCACTTCACCGATCCGCGCGCCACGCTCGAGAAGGCGCGCCATGCGATCTGGGAGGACGGCACGCTCATCGTCGCGGTGCCCGACGCGGCGGGCCTGCAAGCGAGCATGTTCGGCGGACGCTGGTTCCATCTCGACGTGCCGCGCCACCTCTTCCACTTCAACCGGAGCGCGCTCGAGTCGCTGCTCGGTCGCGTGGGGTTCCGCGTCGAGAAGTGGCAGCACCAGGAGATCGAGAACGACGTCTTCGGATGGATGCAGAGCGCGCTCAACTCGATGCTCCCCGCTCCCAACGTGCTCTTTCAATCGCTCACCGGCAAGCCGACCCACGGCGGCTCTGCTCAACGCATGCTGAGCTACGCGCTCGGCACCGCGCTCGCGCCGGCCGCCCTCGCCGCCACCACGGTGAGCGCCGTCGCACGCCGCGGCGCCGTGTTGATCGCCATCTGCTCCCCGTCCTGAACGAAGGCGGTGCAACGCTCCTTGGTCACCACTTCACGGCGTGGAACGCCTCGGTCCAGAACGCGTGGAAGTCGACGTTCGACCACGAGGCGTGAGCCTGGCCGTCCGCACGCAGGTACGATTTCCCGAAACCGTTGTCGAAGAGCTCGTTCCACGCAACGCCCTCGCCGTAGTGCTCGAACAGGAATGCGTGTTGGAGTCGCGCCCCGTCGTCGTAACCGACGGGTGTTTGGTAGATGACCTCGTGCAGGCGACCACTCCACACGGTCAGCAGCAGGTGGCCTGGTTCGATCCTGAAGCGGCGCACGTGTGCGCCCTGTGCCTTCTGGTGCGGTCCTTCCCAAACGAGGTCACCGGGCCCATCGATGTCGCTTGCTGCCGAGAGAAGTCGAAAGACCGGGACGCCCGTCCCGTGCACGTCAGCCACGGGAATCGAAATCGCGACGCATGGAGAGCGCGAGATCGCGGACATCGTCGGGGAGACCGGTGATGCGTAGGATGCAGTGAACGACCGGGCTCACGACGCAGCCGAAATGGATCGGGCTCCTCGACGGCTCGACCAGCGGCGCGAGGAGCGCGATCACGTGCGACGCGCGTTCGGGTGTGTCGCGCGCGAGCTCCGTGAGCGCGACGATCGCCGCGGTGGTCGTCCAGTCGATGGGACCGTTCACGAGCGCGTGCGCGGCGCGGTCGCCCGTGGAGGAACCGAGACGACACGCCACGAACGCCGCGGCGACCTGCACACGAAAGCGCCAATCTCCCGGGGGCGCGCCATCCGGCGCCGCCGGCGGGAACGCCATCGTGGCGAGCACGTCGCGCGCGGCGCCTTCGCCGAGCTTCGCGGCCACGAGCCGCGCCGACGCCGACCACTTCGAAGGCTCGTAGCGTGTGGCGGCGATCTCCCCAATCGCGGCCGCGACGTCCGCGCGCGGCGCGGGAAGCGCTGGATGCGCGTGCGCCTCGAGGACGCCGTCGCGCTCGTACGACCAGATCTGCCACTCCACCTTCGCCCGCGCGACGCGCGGATCGGGGCTCGCCACCTCGCCCATCGTGATCGACACGTCGGTAGGCTTGCCCGCAGCCGCGAGCACCTCGCGGAACGTCGCGAGCGCCGACGGAGGCTCCATCGACGAGATCGCGAGCGCGCTCGGCGTGTAGCCCCGCGCGACGGCGTCGTTCGCGCTGTTGATGCACGACGCGCTCGGCGGATCGAGGTCGAGCACGAACGGCTCGATCTTCGCGTAGAGCGACTGCGCGCGATGATTGCCGCCCACCGACAGACGGCCGAGCTCGTCGCGCGCCGCCTCGTCGCCTTCGAGGGCGAGGATGTAGAGCTGCGAGGGCCACGCCCACTCGTGCCGCGGATCCTTCGTGAGGACCTCCGCGTACGCGCGCGCCGCGCGGTCGGGGTCGTCGGCCATGAGCGAGAGATCGCCGATGTCGAGGCGCACCGCGTCGTCGTTCGGCTCGAGCACCACCGCCTCTTCGTAGGCCGCGATCGCCTCCGCGAGCTTGCCGCATTCCCGATACACAGCCCCACGTGCGACGCAGGTGAAGTACGAGGGCCCGCGCCGATGGGAGTCTTCGGCGATGGCGATCGCGCGTTCGTAGTCGCCCGTCATGCGCACGAGGCGCGCGGTCGCGAGCGCGAGCGAGCCGTGGGGCTCTCGCGCCTTGCGGATCCGCTCGAGCATCTGCACCACGCGCTCCGTGTATGGGCGATGGCTCTCGATCTTGAACGCGCCCTGCACCACGGCGTCGATGTCGATCGCCGCGACGACGGGATCGGTGAGCCAGCCGTCGGTCCACGCGACGAGATCGAGGTCCGGCACGACCGCCTGCGCGCGCAGCACGAACGGGAGCCCTTCATGCCCGCGTCCGAGCCGCGCGAGGAAGATCGCGCGCAGGATGACGACGCCGAAATAGACGTTCTCCCCGAGCGGCGCGAGCTCGAGGAGGTCGGCCTTCCTTGCGTCGCACGCCGCGACGAGCTCGTCGACGGCGCCCTTCGCCGCGTCGGTCGCGCCCTCCGCGACGATGCCGGCGAGGTGATGCGCGGCGTGACGTGCGTCGCCCTCCGCCATCGCGCGGCGGAAGCACGTGAGGTCGTCGTCCGCGTGCGCGCTCATCGCGGAGCGTCTCCTCAGGTTCCGTTGTTCTTCTTGTGACCGTTCGGCGGCGGCGGCGGGATGCTGCCGGAGCCGAAGCGCTTCTTCTTCCACGGCGGCCGCTTGAGCGCGGCGGTGACCGTGCGGCCCGCGTACGCGAAGAGCCCCGGCACGTTCACCGACGAGCTCTGCGCCTCGTAGCGCGGCGGCACGGGCATCTCCGCGACGCGGAATCCGTACATCACGCAATCCATGAGGATGTCGCTCGCGAACGCGTGCGTGTCGGGGTACGTCTCGAGCGGGAGCTGCTCGAGCACGGTGCGGTGGTACGCGCGCATGCCGCTGTGCCACTCGCCGAACGTGACGCCGAACCAGAGGTTCTCGAACAGCGTGAGCGCGCGGTTTCCGAAGTAGCGGTACGCGTGCATGCCGCCCGAGAGCGACTCGTCGCGGCTGCGGATGCGGTTCGCCTGGATGACGTCGTAGAACCCACGCCGGATCGGCTCGACGAGGAGGTCGGCGAGCGACGGCTCGTACTGGTAGTCGGGATGGACCTCGACCACGACCTCGGCGCCCTGACGGAGCGCTTCGCGGTAGAGGCGCTTCAGGTTTCCGCCGTAGCCGAGGTTGCGCTCGTGCGTGATGACCTGGAGGCCGAGGCTCTTCGCGATCTCCGCCGTGTCGTCTTCGCTGACGTTGTTGCCGAGGATGATGTGCTCGCGCAGCGAACGCGGGAGGGCCTCGAACGTCTGCACCAACGTCTTTCCGACGTTGTACGCGGGCATCGTGACGATGACCTTCATTCGCGGCCGGAGTTACCAGAAGTCACGGGAGGCGTCGAGCGGCGGACGATGAACACGGTGAACCCCGCGACCTCGCGGCGCTCGAACGGGATGCCCCGCGCCTCGAGGTCCTTCGCCGCGGGCTCGGGGAGCGCCCGGGGCTCGACGGGGTGGAAGATCATCGCGTAGATGGGCGCGGCCTCCACGGCGGCGCGGTACGGCGGGTACCGATCCTCGCCTTTGTCGATCGTCGCGACCAGCGGGTCTTCGGCCCAGAGGAACGTGAGCCGATACGCGATCCAGTACTGCGCGACCGCATGGTGCACGCCCGCGGCGACGAGCTCCGCGCGGAGGGCATTCTCGTCCACGAGCGTGCTCGTGCGATCGATCCGAATGCGCGGGCCGTCGACGTAGTCCATGTAGCTGAGCCAGCCCGCCACGAGCGTGCTCGCCCAATACGGCGCGAGCATCGCAACGAAGCGACGCCGCGAGATCGAGTACGCGAGCGGCGCGAGCGAGAAGGAAGAGAACCAGAACATCGGCGCCAAGTAGCGCGCGGCCCAGACGTCGTAGCCGCGTCCGGAGATCACCATCGCGCTCGTACACGAGAGCGCTGCGATCACGCCCGTGAGCCCGAGACGCCGGATGGGCCACGGGATCGACGGGCGCCGCGACGCGTGAACCGCGTAGCCGATCGCGACGAGGAACAGCGCCGCGCCGACGAGCTGCA
>JACXTT010014901.1_pt1 | contig 10130 bp, 12 predicted proteins | sample 9270951 | NCBI WGS metagenome assembly JACXTT01 (sample SAMN15532306, study PRJNA645909) | rock metagenome | isolation source: weathered quartz diorite | place: Puerto Rico | collected 2017-06-21
GCGCGAGCGACTCGGTCGCATCGTATGCGGCTGCGAGCTTCGCGAAGCACCTGCGACCGGTGGCCGCCGCCATCATCACTTCACGGGCGTCCTCCGCGACCTGGCAGGAAACGTCTGGGAGTGCGAGCACCCTCATGCCGATCAGGAAGAGGCGCACGAGTGTGCTCGCGCCGAGAACGCGCGGCGCGCCGCCGCGCGAGGTTAAGGCCAAGGCCGACCCGCTGCTCTAAAGCCACGGCCGTTCGTAACGGCCCAGCATCGCTCAGCGGCGACCGGCGCGTGCAGACTTCAATCGGCGCTCGTAATCGTCGATCGGACTGAGCACGAGGCAGCCGATCTGGTCATCCCTGCGGAGAATCCAGTTCGATATGGCGAGTACCTCGCAACCGCCGTAGCCACGTGCGGCCGCGAGCAGCATCGAGGCCCCATAGAAGACGAGCGCAGCATCACTTGTGAAGGCAAGGGGTGGCGCGAAGCGCGGGGTCAGGACGAGCGCGATGAAGACGGCGATGTTGATCGTCGTGGCCAGAGGTCCGGTCGCCTCGAAACGCTGCGGATTGGTGCGGGCGCGAAGCCCTTGCCAGGCCAGCAGCAAGGCGGGAAACGCAATCAGGCCGATCGCAACTGCCAGGGGATAGAACCCAGTTCGGACCTGGCCATGCTGGACTTGAAGGCGACCCTCTGACAGCCCATACAGCAGCATCAGGGTGCCGATCAGCACCCGGGCCAGAGTACCTACCCTGCCGATCTGCCGCGTTTTCATCCGCATCACCAGTCCAGAGATGATAAATTGAGCGGATGCTCAAAGCGATCGCTCAAAAGTCGGATACTCGGGATCGGATCCTGGAGGCCGCCTTCGAGACCCTTCGGCGTGACGGGTTCGCTCGCACCAGTGCCCGGACGATCGCGCGGACCGGCAACTTCAACCAGGCCTTGATCTTCTATCACTTCGGGAGCGTCAACGAGGTCTTGCTGGCCGCTCTGGAACGATCCGGCGTGGCTCGAATGGAGCGATACCGCGCGGCGCTGACCGACGCAGCGGGCATAGTGGAGCTGTCCAGGCTTGCCCGGGAGCTCTACCTGGAAGATGTCGAGTGCGGCCATTCGACCGTGCTCGCAGAGCTGGTTGCGGCAAGCACCGGCAACGCAGCGCTTCGCGAGCAGATGCTCTCGAGAGTGCAGCCCTGGCTCAACTTCACCGAGGACCTGGTTCGGCGGTTTCTTCAAGGCTCAGCGCTCGGTTCGTTGGTCGATGCCCGGACGGCGGCCGGAGCCGTGCTGGCCATGTATGTCGGCGTGGACCTTCTGCTCCACCTCGACGGAGACAGATCCAGAGCCACGGCTATGTTCGACCTCGGCGATCGCCTGGCGGCCGCATTTGGGCCGCTCCTGGAGGGCACGCAGTGATTCTCGTCACGGGGGCGGCCGGCTTCGTGGGTAGTCACGTGGTCCGCCGTCTGCAGTCCTCCGGTGCCGAGGTCCGGGCAATGGTGCGGGACCGCGCAAAGGCGCCTGCCCTGGAGGGCGTCGAGATAGTAGTGGCAGACCTGACAAAGTCGCAGTCTCTGGCAGCAGCAGTCCAGGGCACGAAGGCGATCGTCCATGCCGCGGCGATCACCGCCGACAGAAAGGAGCCTTACCGCGGCGCCTACAACCACATCAACGAAGTCGGCACCGCCAACCTCGTCACCGCGGCGAAAGCGGCCGGCGTGAGCCGGCTGGTGGTCATGTCCGGACTGGGCACAAAGCCCGCAGGCGCCGGGACGTACATGTCCACGCGATGGGGCCTCGAGGAAGCGGTTCGCAAAAGTGGGATTCCGTTCGTCATCCTGCAGCCTTCTGTCCTCTTTGGTGGGCAGGCCGAGTTCATTGCGGCGCTGAGCCGCCTCATACGGGTTTCGCCGGTGGTGCCCCTGATTGGCGGGGGCAGAGTCCGGTTTCAGCCTCTGTGGATTGAGGATCTCGTTGATTGCCTGGTCAAAGCTCTGGACGCGAACCACGTGACCGGGAAGGCGATCGCCCTGGGCGGAAGCGAACATGCGACTTTCAAAGAGGTTATCCAGGTGATTTGCGAGGCGATGTCAGTCCATCGCCTTCTGGTTCCGCTGCCGCTTGGGCTTGCACGCGTGCAGGCCGCGTTCATGAGCTCGCTCCTACCCCACCCCCCATTGACGCCGGCTGCCCTTGAGCTCTTCGGATTCGACAATGCCACGGATCTCGACGCGGTTGACCGCAGCTTCGGCTTCCGTCCGCGCGGCTTCCGCGAGCATTTGCGCGCCCATGGAATCGCAGGCTGAGTGGATATCTACGGACTCAGCGCCTCGCCCGTCGCCAGGCTGGGAAAACGCACGCTGACTATGTGAGCCAACCTTGAGGTCAAGCCGGGTAGACGCCGACATCCGTGGCTTTGAACGAAAGCCACACCTCGCCTCCTTCGATAAGGTCCAACTCTCTCAGGGCTGCGGGCGTCACTTCCGCGACCAGGGGAACCTCGCCGTCTATTCGGACCCGCACGCGATTGCCCAGCAGCTCGATGCTGGCGGCTCGGCCGGGCCACACGTTGCGCGGACTGCCTTCGGGATGTATCCGGTGAATGGCGACCGCTCGCGGGTGCACGACCGCAAACACGTTCCCAAGGTCGGCCGCGGCAGCCGCAATCCTCTGTCCGTTCGCCAGCGTGACCGACCCGTGGTCGGCTTCACCCCTGAGGAGGTTGACTCCAACGAGGTCAGCGATGTATTGCGACCTTGGATGCTCGGTCACCTCAGCTGCGGTGCCGGTCTGGACGAGGTGACCATGCTCCATGACGATCAGGCGATCGGCCAGCGCGACCGCCTCGAGCGGGTCGTGTGTCACCACGAGGCGAATGCCTTTGAAAGAGTCGAGGTGGCGCTTTAAGTCGCGCCGCACCTCGGCGCGCGTGGTTGCATCGAGCGCCGCCAGCGGCTCGTCAAGCAGCAGGAGTCGAGGGTCGGGCGCGAGTGCCCGAGCCAGCGCGATGCGCTGGCGCTGGCCACCAGACAGCGTGGATGGCCTGGATCCGGCATACGTTTTCAACCCGACTCGATCGAGCCACCGACCGGCCTCGTCGGCCGCAGCCTGGCGCGAGACGCCACGTGAGCGGAGACCGAAGGCAACATTTTCCAGGACGCTGAGGTGCGGGAACAGGAGATAGTCCTGAAACACAAAACCGATTGGCCGCCGCTCCGTGGGCACGTATTCGCGGGTCGCCGTGTCTTCGAGCACCTTTCCGTCCAGGCGGACGTGACCTGAGTCAAACGGCACCAGCCCCGCGACCGCCCGCAGGAGAGTGGTCTTGCCCGCCCCGTTTGGGCCGAGCAGAGCCACCACCTCACCCTCCTCGACCGTGAAGGCCATATCGAGGTCCAGCGGCCCGAGGGTGAGGCGAATGGAGGCGTCGAGGCTCACGCGGAGCCGAGCCAGCGGTCCTTTAGGCCAACCAATACCACGAGTGAAACCAGTAGCAGCACCAGGCTGAGGATGAAGGACGCTTCCTGGTTGGTCTCGAGCAGTAGATAGACCGCCAGTGGCATGGTCTGCGTGACGCCAGGAAAATTCCCCGCGAACGTGATGGTCGCACCGAACTCCCCAAGCGCGCGTGCCCAGCAAAGCACCGCGCCTGCGAACAGCGATGGTCCGATCAAAGGCAGCGTCACCTGAGTGAACACCCTCCAGCGGTTGGCGCCCAGGGCCCTGGCGGCCTCTTCGTACCGCCGATCCATCGAACGGAGACCGGCCTCGACGGTGAGGATGAGAAAGGGCATCGCAACGAAAGTCTCCGCCATGACGACGCCCACCGTGGTGAAAGGAAGGGTGAGACCAAAATTGCTGGCGAGCCACGATCCCAGGAGCCCGCTGCGTCCGAAAGCGAGCAGCAGGGCAATGCCGCCAACCACCGGTGGAAGGACCATCGGCAACGTGGTCAAGGCGCGAAGGAGATCGCGGCCAGGGAACTGCACCCGTGCATACATCCATGCCAGGGGCACGCCGAGAACCAGGGCGACCGCGGTAGCTGACAGCGATGCAATCAGCGAAAGCATCAGTGCCTCAAGTGTTTCAGGCGCAGAGAGAGCGGAAGCCGCGTCGCCCCATGGAGATCGGGCGACCAGGCCGATCAGGGGGACGATGAAAAAAGCGGCCCCGATCGCCGCCGGCACGACGATGGCGACCGGGACGCGCTCCCGCCGCACGGGAATCAAGCAGCCGAGAGGAAGCCGAAAGACTGAAGCTTCGCCTGCCCCGCCGCGGACAGAACATAGGCGATGAAAGCGTTGGCGGCCGCCGCATTCGCGGTGGCTTTGACAGCCACTATGGGGTAGGTGGCAATCACGTTGTCGGCGTCGGGAATCGGGACGCCCGCGACCTTGCTGCCTGCCGCAATGACGTCGGTCGTGTATACGATGCCGGCGTCTGCCTCCCCCAGCTCGATCTTGCTGACCACTGACTTGACATCGGTTTCGAGGCTCTTGGGAGTGAGCGTGACCCCAGCCTTCGCCAGGGCCTGGAGCGCATATTTGCCGGCGGGCACGGTCGGCGCCTCAGTGATGTAGATGACGCCGGGTTTGGCCAGGTCAGCGAGCCCGGTTATGCCTTTTGGGTTGCCCGGCGCGACCACGATCTCGAGCTTGTTGCGCGCGAACACCTGCGGCGTGCCGGTGGTGAAGCCGTCTCCCTTCAGTTTGTCCATGTTTGTTGTGTCAGCGGAGGCGAACACATCGGCGGGCGCGCCCTGTTCGATCTGCGTCACCAGCGTCGGAGTACCGGCAAAGCTGAATTTCACCGTGACCCCCGAGTTTGCCGCTTGAAAAGCGGTGCCGAGGTCGTTGAATGCGGCGGTAAGCGACGCGGCCGCCAATACCGTGACGTTTCCGCTCAGCGGTGTGCCGGAGACCGATGTGCTTCCGCAGGCCGCGAGAAGAATCGCCACCAACACAAGAACAACCCGAATGCGCATCTAGCCCTCCCTCAGCCGCGCGGCAGCTCAATCACCACGTTGGTTGCCTTCACAGAGGCGACCGCGACGACGCCGGCCTTCAGACCGAGCTCGTCAACGGATTCGCGAGTGATCAGTGACACGATCCGATATGGGCCGGCCTGCATCTCGACCTGGGCGGCGACGCCACCCTTGACGACCCGAGTGATGATGCCCACGAAACGGTTTCGGGCAGATTCACTGGCGGCCGCCGGAGGATCCTGGCGCGGCAGGGCGGCCATGTACCGGGCAAGCGCGGCGCCATCGATCTGCCGCTGACCCCCTGTCGACCGGCCGGTCTTGATGTGACCTGAATCGACCAGGCGCCGCACCGTGTCTGGGCTCACGCGCAGGAGCTCAGCCGCCTGCCCGATCCTGAGATGTGTTTTCAAGTCGCCAGCGCTACCGACAGGAACCTGTTCGCGTGGTGTTCAAGCACAACAAGCCTTCGAACGTGAGTTGGCACCCTCGAACTATAGCAATTGCGGGTGTCTAGGCCTGATTGCCCGTGATTGGGGCATAAGCGCTGGTGTATTGGGCATTTGCCAGATATGAATCGGGCGCAGCTTTATGGACTACGACCGAGACGGCGGTGAGTTTCGAGACCCTCGCCCGAGCCCAGTGCGTAGAAGGTCGCCTCGCGGCCTCGGCCAGGGCCAGGGCTACCTACCTGTTTCGGGCTGCCCGAGCGCGACCCTCGGCCACACCCTTGATCGCCTCGAGGCGCGCGTCCCAGCGTGCCGCGACCTTGGCCATTGCTCGAGCGGCGACGTCGAGGTGCTCGGGGCGCACCGAATACCGGACCTCGCGCCCGGTCCGCCTGCTCTCGACCAGGCCGGCTCGGTCGAGCACGGCCAGGTGCTTCGTGACAGCCTGGCGCGTGAACGGCAACTCAGCGGCCAACGCGGTCGGCGTGACCTCACCGTAAGAGAGGATCAAGTCGAGGACGCGGCGCCGCGACGTGTCGGCGACCGCCTCCAGCAGCGCCTCCTCGTTCAACCCTGCCTTCGTCATCTAACGCTGGGCGCGTATTCGCGCAGGCGGTCGAGGAGAACCTGCCAGCCCCTCGTATGGCCTTCGGCATACCTCGCCTTTTCCGCGTCGGACCAGTCGATCGTGTCGAATCCGCTCTCGACCACCCGCAGGCGCGTGCCGCCGGCTTCGGGCTCGAGCAGGAACTCGACGAGCATCGAGTTGTCGGAGCGCGCCGGATAGCCTTCCGGTTGCACCCAGCGGAACGCGAAACGGCGCGGCGGCTCCAAAGTCTCGACCTGCAGCTGATAGGAATCACCGCTCTTGAACCGCAGCCGCCCACTGCCACCGACCCGCAGATCAACTTCAGCCTCGTCGGCGAACCACTGGCGGATCTGATCCGGGTCGGTCACGACTCGCCACACCACCTCAGGCGGAGCTTCGATGACGACTTGCTTCTCGATCGTGGACGGGATCACATGCAAAGAATACTGCAACCGTCGGTTGCGTTTCGTGGTAACATACGCAACCGTTTGTTGCGGATCATGGATTCAACGGTTGGAGGGTGCGAGACATGCAGCACAAGGTCGTTACGCACGCGGAATGGGTCGAGGCGCGGAAGCGTCACCTCGCCGAAGAGAAAGAGCTCACGAGGCTGCGCGATGACCTGAGCCAGGCGCGCCGCGACCTGCCGTGGGAGGCGGTGGATAAGGAGTACGTCTTCGAGGGGCCGCAAGGCCGTAGGACCCTGGACGAGCTCTTCGACGGGCGCGGTCAGCTTGTCATCTACCACGCGATGTTCAACCCGGACACGGCCTCTGAGCACACGACGTGGACGAAGGACTCCCCGTGCTTCGCCTGTTCTTTCTGGATGGACAACTTCAACAACGTCGTCGTCCACCTCAACCATCGGGACATCACGATGGCGGCCGTTTCGCGCGCGCCCGTCGCGAAGATCGAGGCGTACCGCAAGCGGGTGGGATGGACTTTTCCCTGGTATTCGTCGAACGGATCCGACTTCAACTTCGACTACCACGTTTCATTCACGGCCGCGCAGCTTGAGGCCGGCAAGGCCGAGTACAACTACCGCGTCGACCCAGTCTCCATGTCCGAGGCTCCCGGCCTCAGCGTGTTTCGGCGCGAGAACGGCAAGGTGTACCACACCTATTCGGCGTACGCCCGCGGGCTTGACATGGTCAATGTCGCGTACCAGTACATGGACCTCGCACCCAAGGGCCGCGATGAGGGCGAGATAGGCGGAATGGCGTGGCTGCGCCGCCGCGACGAGTACACGGACTGACGGGCACGGACATGGCTCTTTCGATGGCTGCGATGATGTCCGCATCCGCCGTGCCGTTCTTCTTCGCCTACGGTCGGGATAGCCGGCGGCCGATGGCGACCGCCGCTGTCGTCCTTATATATGCAGCGGTCTGGGCTCTGATCGGGATTGCTCTCGAGCATGCGATGGGCACCGTGATGATGCCGTCCGCGTTTCCGATCGCCGGGGCAGCGGTTGGCGTGGCCGTCGGCTACGCGCTCACGCCTTGGGGCAGGTGGGCCCGCGAGCAGTGCCGCCAGATGTCCATGCGCGAACAGCGTGGCCCGCGGTTCCGCGACGCGGTCGCCGAGGGCGCCGGCTACGCGGCATGCTGCGTGGCCTGCAGCGGCGGCCTGATGCTGGTCGTGGTCATGCTCGGTATGTCGAAGCCGCTGGTGGTCGTTGCCGGTGCGGCGGCCATGCTCGCCTACAAGGTCATCCCTTGGCCCGCGCCGGCCTGACGCGTCGACTGATCGCGCGCGCGTCGGCCGGTCAGATGCAGCTCAGCGGGCACCGTCACTTCGAACAGGTTCGCTCCCGAGGCAGAGTCGCTCCAGGTCACGGCAAACGACTCACCGCCGTCACGGCCTCTGCCTCCATGGCAGAGACAGCCGGCGCGGAATGGTCGAGAAGGAGGTCGACGATCGCGACGAAGATCGCGCCCTTGAGGAGATAGACCGCACTCCCGGCCAGGGTGTGTCCGCCGATGGTGGTGGACATCGTCCCCGCCGCGGCTCTGTCAGCCCCGGTGATCGACGTGTCGGCGATGTTGACGGAGAGACTGACTCCGGGAACATTGGTCGCCTTGTTGACTGAAGCCAGGACCTTGTTCTTCTGCTGGTCCCACCCCGCCTGGGCGGCCGTTGCGCTCGCAGCCTGCGCCACGAGCACTTCGAAGACGTTCTTTGTCTGCGCGCCGTACCAGCAGATCTTGGCGCCTGCGCTGGTCGTGTCCAACGTGCCCGGTGCGTACGTCGTGCCGGCGAGCTGCGAAGCCTCACTCTGGGTCACTACCTGGCATGGATCCAGGGTGGTCGCCGTGGCCGACGCCTGAGCGCTCGGTGACGCTTGAGCCACCGGCGTGTTGTTCGTGGTCGTGGCTGTGCTCGAGCTCGCGCAAGCGGCGAGCATCAAAATGGCCACGCTCGTCGCCAGGCCGACTGCTTTTCGATTCATGGGAACGATCTCCTCCTGTCTTGTGAACTGGAGGGCACGCTAACGCTGGATGCGGCGCCTCCGCATCGGGTCTCTCCCTACGTTTTCGCGCTTCGCTCCCGCTCGGCGTGCTCAGCATCGTTCAGAATTCTTGGTCGATCCAGGGTCAATGAGTTGAAACTAGCCGGTCGAGAATCGGACCTCGCCAGGGTGTCCGACTTTCTCGCCAAGGCGCCTGCGGGACCCAGGGGACTGGTCCTGTCAGGGCCGGCCGGCATCGGCAAGAGCGAGATCTGGCAGGCTGCCGTACGTCTCGCCGAAACGGAGGGCTTTCGTGTCCTGACCGCGCGCCCGGTCGAGGTCGAGGCGAGCTTCTCTTTCTCGGCCCTGAGCGACCTGCTTGCGGACGCCCTGGACCCGGTGCTCCCATCGCTGGCCAACCCCCAACGGCGAGCGCTCGAAGTTGCCCTCCTGCGCCTGGACGACGGTCAGCCCCTGGAGCCGCGTGCCGTTGGCGTCGCGGTGTTCAACGTCCTCCTCGCGCTAGCCTCGGCATCGCCGGTCCTGATCGCAATCGACGACGTCCAGTGGCTTGACGCGCCGAGCCGGAACGTCCTCGAATATGCGCTGCGCCGCCTGAAGTCGGAACCAGTCGCTGTCCTGGTGACCACGCGAGACGAGAACGCCGCGGGTGATGTCGCGATCCTTCGCTCAGTGCCGCCCGGTGCCGCGAACAGCCTCCATCTGCAGCCGCTGAGCCTCGGGGCACTTCACCGGGTCCTCCACGAACGATCGCGGACCGACCTGCACCGCTACACAGTGCTCCGAATCCACGAGGCATCCGGCGGCAATCCGATGCTGGCCCTGGAGATCGCGACCTTGCTGGACTCGGACGGCATCACGCCCAGGCCGGGTCAGGCACTGCCTGTGCCCGTGAGCATGCAGGAGGTCCTCGAGCGCCGGATCTCGGCTGCGAGCGTCAAGGCCGGCAACCTCCTGGCCGTGGCTGCGTGCCTGGCTCAGCCCACCATCGAGCTGCTCTCGCGCGCGTCGCGGGAAAATCCAGTCGGAGCGCTCGCTGAGGCATCTCGGGCCGGCCTGATCTCGATCCGGGATAGCAGGGTCGAATTCACTCACCCTCTGCTCCGGTTTGTGATCGCCAAGTCGCTGCCGTCGATCCGCCGACGCCGGCTCCACGCTCGACTCGCCGCCGTCGTGGACAACCCGGAGGAGCGAGCGCGTCACCTCGCGCTGTCGGTCGATCGCCCTGACGAGCGGGTTGCCGCCGAGCTTGAGGCGGCCGCGAAGCACGCTACCGCCCGCGGCGCCGCAGTCGCGGCCGCGGAGCTGTTGGAGCAAGCATCCGCGCTGACCCCCGCCGATCACGCCCTCGACTCGGCGCGCCGGCGTCTCGCCGCTGCGGATGCGTACTTCTATGCCGGCGACGGCGGCCGATCGTCCAATGTGCTGGAACAGCTGCTCAACGTGCCTATGCCGTCGGCCCTCAGGTCACAGGCGCTGCGCCGGCTCGGCCTCGTGCGTTGCTTCACGAACAGCGTGCCCAGTGCGGTCCCGCTGCTCGAGCAGGCTGCGGACCTGGCCGGCGAAGACGCCAGCTTGCGGGTCAGCGCGTTGCTGCCCCTGGCGCTGGCCAAAGCCGCGCTGATCCGGATCGAAGAGGCCAGAGACCAC
>JACXTT010014902.1_pt1 | contig 10130 bp, 9 predicted proteins | sample 9270951 | NCBI WGS metagenome assembly JACXTT01 (sample SAMN15532306, study PRJNA645909) | rock metagenome | isolation source: weathered quartz diorite | place: Puerto Rico | collected 2017-06-21
TGGCGTTGCCGCCGGCCTGCAACACGGCGAGCCCCGCCTGTGTCGCCATCGGCTGGCTGGTGGCGATCATGCCGCGCGTGCTCATCACGACCGAACGTCCGGGGTATTGGTTGTCGCGCATATTTTCGTCTAGTGAAAATCGTTTTACGGATTCGCGGCCGCGCGGCGAATTTCAGCATGCGGAAATGACACGCGGCTGGCGACACACAGCCCCAGAAGGTAGCATACGTTCCACGATCCGCGGCGAAGCGGATTGCCACGATAACACGGCGGAGGAGGCTTTATGCACTGGATTCGTTTCGAGCGCGCCGGACATACCGGATTCGGAACGCTGCACGACGGCGTGATCCAGGTCCACGAGGGCGACATGTTCGCCGGCGCGCGCGCGACGAACGCGACCGTACCGCTCGCCGAGGTCACGCTGCTCACGCCCTGCGTGCCGACCAAGATGATCGCGCTGTGGAACAATTTTCACGCGTTGGCGGCCAAGCTGAATCTCACGGCACCGCCCGAACCGCTGTACCTGCTCAAAGCGCCGAATTCCTTCCTCGCCGGTGGCCAGACCATCCGCGTGCCGGCGTCCTATGCCGGCAAGGTGGTGTACGAAGGCGAGCTCGGGGTCGTGATCGGCAAGCGCGCCGCGAACGTTTCCGAAGCCGACGCCGCGCAATACATCTTCGGCTACACCTGCTCCAACGACGTCACCGCCGCCGAGATCATCCAGAAGGACCCGACCTTCGCCCAGTGGACGCGCGCCAAGGGCTTCGACAGCTTCGGCGTGTTCGGCCCGGTCATCGCCACCGGCCTGGACCCGCTCACGCTCAGCGTGAGAACCCTGCTCGACGGCAAGGAGCGCCAGAATTACCCGGTGAGCGACATGATTTTCAAACCGGCGCAGATCGTGAGCCTGATCTCGCGTGACATGACGCTTTACCCGGGAGACGTCATTTCCTGCGGCACGTCCGTCGGCGTCGGTTCGATGAAACCGGGCAGCAAGGTCGAGGTCGTCATCGACGGCATCGGCACGCTGTCCAACGAATACAAATGATTTGGAGGATTCACCCATGAAGATCTGTATCGTCGGCGCCGGCGCCATCGGCGGTTTGATGGGCGCGAAGCTCGCGCTCGCGGGCGAGGAAGTCACGTTGATCGCGCGCGGCGCGCATCTCGAGGCCATGCAAAAGAACGGCCTGAAACTGATCGAGGAAGATGGCAGCGAACACGTGGCGCGCAACGTCAAGGCGACCAGCAAGCTCGCCGAGGCCGGCAAGCAGGACGTGGTCATCCTGGCGCTCAAGGCGCACCAGGTCGAGCCGATCGCGAAAGAGATCCCGGCCCTGTTCCACGACAAGACCGTCGTGGTCACGACCCAGAACGGCATTCCCTGGTGGTATTTCCAGAAGCACGGCGGCGAATTCGAGGGCCGGCGCGTGGAAACCGTGGACCCGCAGGGCCATCTCATGGCCAGCATCGAGGTCGAACGCATCCTCGGCTGCGTGGTCTATCCCGCGGCCGAAATCGTCTCGCCCGGCGTGGTCAAACTGATCGAAGGCAACCGTTTCCCGGTGGGCGAGCTGGACGGCGCCGAAAGCGAGCGCGTGAAGAACATCACCGCGACGTTCATCAAGGCCGGTTTCAAATCACCGATATTGAAAGATATCCGCGCGGAAATCTGGCTCAAGCTCTGGGGCAATCTCAGCTTCAACCCCATCAGCGCCCTGACTCATTCCACGCTGGTGGATATCTGCCAGTTCCCGCTCACGCGCCAGCTTGCCGCCGACATGATGACCGAGGCACAAACCATCGCCAACAAACTCGGCGTCGAGTTCCGCGTGTCACTGGAGAAACGCATCGCCGGCGCCGAGAAGGTCGGCAAGCACAAAACCTCGATGCTGCAGGACATCGAGATCGGCCGCGCCATCGAGATCGACGCCCTGGTCGGCGCCGTGATCGAGCTGGGCCGACTCACCCACACGCCGACGCCACACATCGACTCGGTCTATGCCTGCGTCAAACTGCTGGCGAAGACTCTGAGCGAGGAGAAAGGCAAGCTGAAGATCGAGAAAATAAGTTGAGCCGAATGGAGCAACACTTGGCTGTTAGGAAATTATTTCTGTTAAGGGCAGTGTCCGCTTTCGGCCAGGAACCGCCATTGGGTTCTTCCAAAAGCGGACCTCAACTCACCGCATGAATCGCTTCCACTCCAACATGATAGCGAGCGCGTTCAATAGGGGGCGTTCGGGATCTAGCGTCTCGATATCACGAACGACATTACATGCCTTATTTGTATCACCCATCCGCTAAGGTGCAATAGCAACGTGCACAAGTTCCATGCCCTATCGGCGTTACGTACTAACCCCCGCCATTGGACGCCAGATGGAGATCAAGCCCACGCTATACTAGCGGCTTTCGATCAAAACTGAACCAAATGCGCCTTTAATCGCCGCGTTATTGGGCATAATCTGCAGCGCTTCCCGTCGGATGCGATACTGCTTCGTCAAGATTGCCAGGTAGTTTATGATCGAAGCGGTGTTACGTGAAGATTCGCATATATTCTTTGCACGCAGACCAAGAATAATAAACGCAACAAACTTAAAATAGGAGAAGAAATTATGAAAAAAATATATTCCGCTTCGTTAATAGTTCTATCTTTCTGGTTTTTGTTTCTTTTATCAGCTGCATCCGCAGCAATTGATCCGACGGCAGACAAGGTCTCGCTAAGGGTAAGTTGTACGATTAATAACAATCCGTTGGATAATTGCTTCACAAACTGGTGGAGTCTAAACAGTTGGATAAACACTACACGACATCCGAATGCAAATAGCCCACTGGAGGTTGATATTGGCCCTGGAACCTTTGGACCAAATTTGGATGCAGGTGCCATAAGTCTCAGAATTAATTGTAACCCCGCAACAGGTTACACGGGGTATATTTCCTACGTCGGCGTTGGAAGTAATCAGACGATCTTGACTGGGCAAGGTAGTGGGTCCAATTCCCCATTAATGGTCCAATCGTGTACAAATTTGAATTTTTCACACCTTCAAATCTCAAACCCTAATACAGGTATTGCTGGTTATGGTGCTGTCCAATGGAGTGGTGGAGGCATTTCGCACTGGGATGATGTCCAATTAATGGGGAATGGCAGAGCTTGGTATGAGGCTTGTGGTGCCACCCCCGGTACTCATTATTGGACCAGCAGCCAGCTAACAGCCAGCGCGGCTTTTTCAGTAGCGGATACCTATGATGCGAGTTGCGATGAAAGTTTTTTCTTTGGATCTCAGATTAACCTAATAGGTGCCGGCTTGGGTAACACAAATGGCGCGGTTGTAGCTGATGGTACCGGTACTATTCATCTTTATGGTTCACACATAAGCGTGATTAATGCCGGATCTGCACCGGCGGCAAATGCACACAATGGAGGCATGATCCATATTCACGGAACGGGAATCGACGTTACCAGCACAACCGGACAAAATATCGTTGCCCTCCTGGCTGCCAGTGGCGGTATGATTCATGCCAATTCAAGTGCGTTCATGATGAGTTCGACGGGAACAATAACTCGCATTAGCAATAATGGGGGCACAATAATGGCTCCTTATTTGTGGCAAGAAAATACTTCTCCTCCTAATGTTATTTCCGCAAATGGCTCAGATCAGGTTGTCATTACGGCAACCTCCGATGGACATCCTCACCTTCTGATCTATGACAATACCTGCTCAAGCAGTTGGTACGACACCAACTTGCATGCATGCCATTAGTTTTTAGTCATTCAAGAAATACCTACGCCCTGTATTTTTTAATACAGGGCGTTTTTTTAACAAACTAAGAATATCTGGTGTAACAGCTTTCGGTTTCTGCGTCCGCTTTGGAAAAAATCAGGCCGCGATGGCAAATGACCGGCCTGGGTCGAAAGCGCATCAAAAAAAGGGGCGGAAGGATTGAGTTACCCTCCGCCCTTTCTCAGATGTAAATTATTTGATTCTTTTGTTGTGCGTCACTTTTACTTCACCGGCGCCATCAGGTGCTGGTACGGCGTGCCGGCCCACATCACATACGGAACCTTGGTGTCGGGGTCCGGACTTTTCGGATATTGATCGTAGAAACTCGCGTCGGCGCCGACGATCATTACGTGCGGTCCGGTTTTGATCCAATGATTGCTGGCACTGGGCTTGGCCGCGTAGGGGTCGGTGTTGCTGGCGTCGGTTCCACCCGTGAGCATGTACATGAAACCGATCTTGCCGGCGGGTGGGGTCTTGTGCCCGACCCACGCCATGGCCCAATCCATGGCATTCTTGTCCATGCACATGGGATCGGGGCCGGGAGTCGCCGGATTGTCCGGCATGCAGGTGAAACCGTTCTTTCCTTCCCGCAGCGTGCGCATCTTGCCGTCGGCCTCTATCGCCACGATGGTGGCACCCTTCGCCACCTTGGCCGGCGCCGCGGACATCGCGCTCGCGATCATTTGCTTGTCGGTGGGAGCTTTTTTAGTCCCTGCGGCATCAACACTCGTCATCAATAAAAATGAGGAGGCGATCGCCGCCACACCAATTATAGATCTAGAAAGCACGTGCATTGAAGTCTCCTGAAGGTTGAGTGGTTGTTATTCACATGCCTTTGTCTTCGAAAATGGCACATGTACTTTTTGCTTTTTCTGCCTTTGTCCTTGTTTAATCAATTTCAGATTTTTATTAACGTCAGCAAAAATCAAAATCCTGTGAACAAACCTCATGTAGAAAGGCGAATTGCGCCCGACAAGCACCGTTCCATGATAACCAACCGGAGGTTTGTGGCTCAAACCCGGATTGAATTCGCCGGATTTAACCCGCCAATCCCGCATAGATGTTTTGCACGTCGTCATCGGCATCGACCGCTTCCAGAAACGCCTCGACTTCGGCGCGTGCTGCCTCGTCCAGCGTCACCGGATTTTTCGGCCGGTACCCCAATCGGGCGGACTGCACCGTGAATCCATGCGCCGACAGCGCGCGGGATACCGCGTCCAGATCGGACGGCGCGGTCAGAAACAGCGTGGCACCGTTCTCGGCGGGCTCCAGGTCGCTGGCGCCGGCTTCGATAGCGGCGGTCTCGGCGTCCGCGCCGGCGGAGGCCGGGGTTGCCTCGATCATTCCGAGATAGTCGAAATCCCAGGCCACTGAACCCGAATTGCCCAACTGTCCCTTGCGAAACAGGATACGGATATTGGTGACGGTGCGGTTCACGTTGTCGGTCAGGCACTCGACGATGACCGGCACGCGATGCGGGGCAAAACCTTCGTAGATGACTTTCTCGAAGGATGCGCCGTCATCGAGCAGCCCGGCGCCCTTCTTGATGGCGCGCTCGATGGTGTCCTTGGGCATGGACGCCTTCTTGGCCTGGTCCACCGCCAGGCGCAGCTTGGAGTTCATTTCCGGATCGGCGCCGGCGCGCGCGGCGACCATGATTTCCTTGGCCAGCTTGGTGAAGATGCGACCCTTGGCGGCGGCCGTCGTTTCCTTGACCTTGGTTTTCCACTGTGCGCCCATGCTTGCGTGCCCGTTATGCCGCCAGAAGAACGATGACCGTCTCGGCAGTGTGTTTGTCGATGTCCAATTGTACTACGCAGTATTCGTTTTCCTCGTTCACCGGCGTGGGATCGTCGGCGCAGGCGCAGCCGGTAATGATGCCCGAATAAAAAATTCCGGCCTTCACGCGCAGGAATCCCGCTTCCTCGGAAACACCGATGATCATCGCGTCGAGCTTGCCGTCAACCACGTGGCTGCCGGTGGTCAAGCCCTGCTGCAAGGGAAGCTGTCCCGCGTCCATTCGCCCGATTTCCTTTTTAAGGACGTTCTCGAACTCGGGGGTCCCCCAGGCGTCCAGCGCTTTCGTCAGTCGGATCATTCTCTCGATTCTTGCGAAATAACGGAAAAAATCAAGGTGTCTCTAGGTTTTCGACGAAGGAAACATCTTGGTGTATTTCATGATCTTGAGACGGTTGTCCACATCCTTCACCCCCGGGACATTCTTGATCACCTCGGAGATCGCGTGTTTCTCATCGGTATTGGCGGTGATGCCTTCGAGCGTCAGTTTGCCGCCGTCCGCGCTGATGGAGATCTTGACGTCGGCGGTCCTGGGACTGCCGCGCAGGGCCGCGCGCACGTGGTATTCGAGCGTCAGGTTGGCGAGCTTGGCGCGTGATTTCGGTGTTTCCTTGAACTCGGGGCGCTTCAGCAGTTCCTTGATCATCTCCACGCAGGTTTTCACCGACAGGCGCTCGGTATTGAGCGTGATGTCATATTGCATGGGCTCGCCCCAGCCCACGCCAAACTGGTGCTGCATGTTGGCGCGGTGCGCCGCGTCACTGTGGCGGATCTCCTCGGCGACCATGTCCTCGTCATAATTGCCGAGCGAATTCATGGCCCACTTGAGGCGCGTGGCGAACGGCGCGCCGACGCGCACGCACGGGATATGCGGGATCGGTCGCAGGATATGGGTCGCGCCCCAACCGCGGATGATGACATCGCCCTTGGCCGCGAGATCGAGAATTTCCTCGACCTTGAACAGCGCCAGACTGGCCTCGTCTGTGCCCCAGCGCTCGAGCAGGCCGGCCTTGCCCCGCAGGAAACGCTGCAACGTACTCTTACGCACGTGCATCTTCTGCGCTACGTGGTCGATGATTTCGTGGCGCACGATATCCAGGCCCAGCTCCTCGGCGAGCTTCTCCGCGACAAGCTTTCCCTGCGAGCCCATTTCCTGATTCATGGCGATCACCGGCATGAAAGATTCTCCTTTCAAATAATTCTAAACCGCAGATTAACGCAGATTTAATTAGGATGAACGCGGATGAACGATAACATCATCTTATCTGCGTTTATCTGCGGATGCTTTGCTTGATTATTCCACCGGACGCGCTTCGTCCGAGTCGTTGTTGCCGCGGCGCAGGCGCGCGAGCAGTTTCGAGATCAACGGCCAGAACAGCATCAGCATGGCCAGGCCGCCGATGCTGCCGACCAGACCGTTGGACCAGAAAATGGAAACTTCGCCGCGTGAGAGCAGCATCGACTGGCGGAACGCGCTTTCCGCCATGTCACCCAGCACCAGCGCCAACACCATCGGCGCCAGCGGATAATCGAGCTTCTTGAAGAGGTAACCCACGACACCGAACACCAGCATCAGCACCACGTCCAGCATGGCGTTATTCACCGTGTAGGCGCCGATAGCGCAGATCACGACGATGATCGGGGCAATGATGGAAAACGGCACGCGCAGGATCGCTGCCCACCACGGTACCGTGGTCAGCACGATGATCAGGCCGACGATGTTGCCGATATACATGCTAGCGATCAAACCCCACACGAACTCCTTCTGTTCCACGAACAGCAGCGGCCCGGGTTGCAGGCCCCAGATCAGCAGGCCTCCCAAGAGCACCGCCGCGGTCGGGGAGCCCGGAATGCCAAGCGTCAGCATGGGCAGCAACGCGCTGGTACCGGCGGCGTGCGCGGCCGTTTCCGGTGCGATCACTCCCTCGATCTCACCGGTACCAAATTTTTCGCCAGTTTTGGAGAAACGCTTGGCGATACCGTAACTCATAAATGATGCTGGTGTTGCACCGCCGGGGGTAATTCCCATCCAGCATCCGATCAGGGTTGCGCGCAACGCCGTCAGCCAGTACTTCGGCATCTGCGCCCAGGTATGCAGCACGACACGCGGGTTGATGCGCGCCTGTACGCCCTTGAACGCCAGCCCCTCTTCCATCGTCAGCAGGATCTCGCCGATGCCGAACAGACCGATCACCGCGATCAGGAAGTTGAAACCGCGCAGCAATTCGGTCGTGCCGAAGGTCATGCGCAGGGTGCCGGTCACAGTGTCGAGCCCCACGGCAGCAAGCGCGAAGCCGAGCATCATGGCGGAAATGGTCTTGGCGGGGTGACCCTTGCCGAGACCGACGAAGCTGCAGAAGGTAAGCAGTTGCACGGCGAAGAATTCGGGCGGCCCGAACCGCAGCGAAAATTTCGCCACCAGCGGAGCAAGAAACGTGATCATGATCACCGCCACCAGGGCACCGACGAACGATGACGTGAATGCCGCGGTCAATGCCTCACCGGCGCGGCCGTTCTTGGCCATCGGATGGCCATCAAAGGTGGTGGCCACCGACCACGGCTCGCCTGGAATATTGAACAGGATGGAAGTGATGGCGCCGCCGAACAGCGCTCCCCAGTAGATACACGACAGCATGATAATGGCGCTGGTCGGTGGCATCGTGAACGTGAGTGGCAACAGAATCGCCACACCGTTGGCGCCGCCGAGTCCGGGCAATACGCCGATGAGAACCCCCAGCAGGATTCCGACCAGCATGTACAGCAGATTGTGATACGTGAGCGCGACACTGAAGCCCTGTATCAAACTATTGAATTCTTCCACGCCTCGGTCTCTCCACGCCTGTTTGTGGATGGCGGTTGCTTATCGCCGCGCATCCTGGAATACGCCGTAAAAAATGTTATCGCCACTATCGCGGCCATCGACCGCACCGTCAGTAACCGATCAGTGCCTCCAGCGGCCCCTTGGGCAAGGGCACCAGGAACCATACCTCGAACATCAGGAACATGGACACAGGCACGAGCACACTGACCGGGATGATCTTCGCCCACGGAAATCGTCCGTGCCAGTACATGAACGCACCGATAAACAGGGCAGAGGCGACATAAATGCCGATGAAATAGATCGCCGCAACGTAAATCATGGTGGGTATGAATACCAACAGGACCAGACGGAGTTTTTTGTGGCTCACAAAAACACCCGCTATGTCCTTGCCGGAAAACACGGCACGCCACAGTGTCCAGGCGCTGGCGATACACAGGATAATGCCAATGTAATATGGGAAATAGCCGGCTTGTGGCCCGTCGCCGGCCCACCCGGCCCCGACGCGACGGCTGTCGTAGATCACCACCAGACCCAGAATTAGGGTGAAAGCCGCCACGGCGATTTCCACCGCCCGGGTGGAAACACCGTGGTGCTGTTCCCCATCATCAGAATGATTGTTGTCGTTCACGCTGGCTGTCACACCCTCTTTTTGTCCCGTCGAACGCTGAGGCAAAAAACAGGGTGAAGACCGGACGCGATCTCCACCCCGTTCCCTGTCCTTGCCTGAGACCTTCTAACGAAACCGCCTGCCCGGGATATTACTGGGCGACAAACCCGGCATCCTTCATCAGGCCTTTATGCGTGTCCTCGGCCTTCTGCACCCAGTCGGCGTATTCCTTCCCGCTCATAAAGCTCCGATTGAACGCTCCGCTTGCCATGAATTCACTCCACTCCGGCAACGCGCGCATCTTCTTGAACAGGTTGACGTAGAAGTTTGCCTGATCCGGGCTGACGCCACCGGGCATGAAAATGCCACGCAACATCAGATAGTCCACGTTCACGCCAGACTCTTTGCAGGTCGGGATGTCGTGCCACGACATCTTATCCGTGACCTTTTCCTTGTATGGCATGCGCTGGTCATCGAACACGCACAACGGACGCAGCTTGCCGGCGCGCCAGTGGGCCACGGCCTCAATCGGATTATTCACGGTGGAGTCGACGTGACCCCCAACCAGCTGCACGGCCACGTCACCGCCGCCCTTGAAGGGCACATAGGTGAATTTCTTGCCGGTGAACTTGTCGAGCGCGGCCGTGATGATCTGGTCTTCCTGCTTCGAGCCGGTGCCAGCCATCTTGAACTGGTTGTCGCTGCCAGCCTTGATCGCGGCCAGGTATTCCTTCGCGGTCTTGTACGGCGAATCGGCGTTGACCCACAGCACGAACTCGTCAAGCGCAAGCATCGAAACCGGCGTGAGGTCTTTCCAGTTGAACGGGATACCCGTGGCCAGCGGGGTGGTGAAGAGGTTGCTCAGGGTAATGACGATCTTGTGCGGATCCCCCTTGCTGTCCTTGACGTAGAGAAATCCCTCGCCGCCGGCGCCGCCCGACTTGTTGACCACCACCATCGGCTGCTTCATCAGGTTGTGTTTCGCGATCAGGCCCTGAACAAAGCGCGCCATCTGATCGGCGCCGCCGCCAGTGCCAGCGGGAACGACAAACTCGACCGGCTTGGTGGGCTCCCAAGCGAGGACGGATGCTGGTGCCAGCATACTCAGCATCGTCATGGCGGCAAC
>JACXTT010014903.1_pt1 | contig 10130 bp, 9 predicted proteins | sample 9270951 | NCBI WGS metagenome assembly JACXTT01 (sample SAMN15532306, study PRJNA645909) | rock metagenome | isolation source: weathered quartz diorite | place: Puerto Rico | collected 2017-06-21
GGTTTGCTCGCCTCGGTCCAGCGTGCGGTTGTTCTCGTTGGGCACTCTTACGGCGGTACGGTCATCACTGAGGCCGCGAACGGCCACAGCAACGTCCAAGCGTTGGTCTACGTGTCTGCGTTCGAACCCGATGTTGGAGAAACCAGCTTTGGCCTCGCGGGCCATGATCCCGGCGCAACCTTGGGCCAAGCGCTTGCGCCGCCTGTGCCGCTGCCTGACGGCGGCAATGATCTCTACGTCATGCAAGACCGATTCCCCGCGCAATTCGCGGCAGACATTGCTCCTGCTCAAGCAGCGTTGATGGCTGTCGCGCAACGACCCATTCGAGACTCAGCGGGAAGCGAACCCGTCACCGCGGCTACATGGAAGACAATTCCGTCGTGGTCGATCTATGGCAGCGCCGATTTAAACATCCCGCCTCGCACGATGGCTTTCATGGCCGCACGCGCACATGCCCGCCGCACTGTCGTCATCCAAGGCGGCTCGCACGTGATCCTAATCTCGCACGCGCATGACGTCGCTGCACTCATCGAAGAGGCCGCGCGGGGAGCGAGCGAGCGTCAGCCACAATGAACGCAGATCGGAAAATAAGTCATGAGCAGCGCCCCCCTTGCCTTCGACGTTTTTGTTAACGACCCCCCGCCTCGCAACGACGGCTTCCTCCCGAACGGCGATCCGAAGGGCGGTTCTCCCGTCGCGAGCACGCTCATATATGGCGGCGAGAACGCGATACTAACGGACCCAGCTTTCACGTCAGATCAAGCTCAGGCGATCTACAACTGGGTCGCTTCAAAGAAACGCAAGGTCACTGACATCTTCATTACTCACGGTCATGGCGATCATTGGTTCGCCGCGCAACTGCTGGCAGAGCGGTTTGGCGCGCGTGTTGTGGCCACCGCGTGCACGATCGCACAGATGCCCACGGGCATTGCCGCGCGTTCCCTTCTTTGGGACAAACTCTATTCGGGCATTCCGGCGTCGCGGATCACAGCGGTGACTGCGCCCGACAACCGCTTGAGCGTTGAGGGGCACGAACTCGTCATGGTCGAGGTCGGTCACAGCGATACGGACGACACCAGTGTCCTGCACGTTCCCGATCTTGCGCTGGTTGTCGCCGGTGACGTGATCTACAACGGCGCGCACATGTATCTCGCAGAAAGCGCCGGTCGAGGTTTTGGCGCCTGGCGTGATGCGATCAGCAAAGTTGAATCGCTTGGAGCCCGCCATATCATAGCGGGCCACCAGAACAAGCATCTCGACGACGACGCCACCCGCACGATCGCAGAGACGCGGGGCTATTTGGATTACGCCGACGAACTCCTGGCCACGAGAACCACAGCCGTCGACTTCTTCAACGCGATGATCACGAGGTATCCAGGACACGTGGCGCGTTCGGTGCTCTGGGCGAGCACCCGCGCCCTCTTCGGCATTCGAGAGCGCCCCAACTTAGATGCACGCAAGATCATCCTCGAAAGTTGGCTTTAAGCGCTGCCAAGCCGGCTTGGTCAGAGAGTGATGATGCCGCGGCGCAGGGCCGTCGTCACAGCTTGAGTGCGATCGCTGACATCGAGTTTTGCGAAGATGCTTCTTAGGTGCGCCTTGACGGTGTCTTCAGAGAGCGAGAGCTCGTGGGCGATCAACTTGTTCGCCTTCCCCGCGGCGACAAGCTTTAGGATCGTCACTTCACGATCACTTAGAGACTCTTCAGCGGCGTGAATGGCGATCTCTTGAGCAACATCAGCGAGCACATACCGCTTACCAGCGTGGACTGCGCGGATGGCGTCCATGAGTTCTCTTCGCATAGATCCCTTTAGCAAATATCCGGATGCCCCCGCCTTAAGAGCGCGAACGGCTTGAACATCGCCCTCATATGTCGTCAACATGATGACGCGCGCGTTTGGAAAGTCCGTGCGTATGGAGGTGAGTGCTTCCAATCCCCCCATGACGGGCATCTGCAAATCCATCAAAAGGATGTCGGGTCGCAAGTTGCGAAACGCCTCGATCGCTTCTGCGCCATTTGCGACCTCGCCCACCAAAACGATGTCGCCTTCGGGCGCGATCATCGACGCCACGCCTTCTCTCAGCATCGCATGATCATCAGCGACCAGAATCCGGATCGGAGCACTCTGCGCGCTCACGGAGCTCTCCTAGTCGGCATCCACCTCGATAGAAATGGCAGCCGCATCTCCTTGTAGGCCGCGCGCGCCGGCATCGAGAGCGTCACTTCCGTTCCCCCTCCTTCGCGAGTGTTCACCTCAAGGCGCCCACCAATGCGTTCCGCGCGCTCGCGCATGCCTATAAGACCGAAATGTCCGGCGCGTTCTCCAGACTTCACCACGGCGTCGGCGATGCCGATGCCATCGTCTCGAACCGAAATCCTGAACTCCCGGCGACCATATACCAGCAACGCCTCGATTGCATTTGCGTCGGCGTGATGAACCGCGTTGCGCAGCGCTTCCTCGAATATCCGCAACGCTTCCTCCCCCACGAGCGCGTGCAGCGCGCATTGCGCGCCTTCCACCGTCAGTTGAAAACTTGGCGCATCGCCATTGATGATTTCAGACGCGGCTTGAGCCAGGCTTTGCGCCAAATCATCCGCGCCGGGGCTAGATCGCAATTCCCGAACTCGCTGGCGCCCCTCCGCCAAGACAGCGTCGCCGCGGTTGAGCGCCTCCTCGATGGAGCCGCGCGTCTCGTCCGCAACTGGGATGAGATTTGCGATCGATTGGAAGCGCAACAAGAGGCCTTGAAACCCCTGTAGCAGGGTGTCGTGCAACTCGCGCGCGATCCGCTCGCGCTCGGCGATACGAATGTCAAATCTCCTTTGAAGACGCTCCGTCGCCTGTCGCAGACGCAGCGTATATAGGCCGTACCCAAACGCACAGAGCGCAATGAACGCAAGCAGCTTGAACCAAATTGATTGAACAAAGGTCGGCAAGACAGTGAAGGTCAGTGTCGCACCGGCGCCGTTCCATACGCCGGAGTCGTTAGCAGCGATAACCCGAAATTGGTAAGTGCCGGGATCGAGACGCGTGTAATAGGCCTGTCGGCGGCTGCCTGGATCGACCCAGCCCCCATCGACTCCGTCGAGCTTATATCGGAAGCGCACGCGGCTTGGTTCGACAAATGAGAGCGCGTCATAGTCAATCTCAAGATTCGACGCGCCGGCTGGCAGTGTCACCTGACCGGGAGTGTCGTAAGCACGCCCATTCGCAACAAGCGAACCGATGGCGAGCGGTGGGGGCACCCCATTGCGATAGATGTTATGGGGGTCAATCCAGACCACGCTGCGGTTGGTGAGAATCCAAATGCGTCCGCCGGGCCCCAGCAAATCCGTGCTGATGCTGTTGCCATCCTCTATGTCGCCAACAAGGCCATCGCGCCGATCGAACAATTCGTAGCGCAGCGCCTGTGCAGACGGGTTCGCCAGAGCGCGCTCTAATTCTTGCGTTTGGAAACGAACTACTCCGGATTGAGCGCCAACCCAGGTTTGACCTTCACTCTCTACGACGCCAGTCACTGAGTTCAGCACCGGTAGGCGAGTCGAGCGCAGGGTGTGGAAGACACCCTCATGGTAACGAGCCAGACCAAGCTCACCGCCAAAAAGCACACCAGCCTCATCGGCGCGCATTGTGTGGACGATGCCAACATTTGGACCTTCGGCCTCAGAAAATTCGTGCAACCGGCCGCCCTCGTAACGCGCAACTCTGCTCCCATAAGCTAGCCAAAGCGCGCCGCCAGGCTCATTAACGATAAATTGCCACGCGCGCGAAGGTTCGGGTGACGGGATGGCGCGAGACCACGATCCGTTTGTACGGCGCCATATTCCATCGTGTGTTGACACCCACAGACCTGCACTCGTCTCGACGACGTCGGCGACGCCGCCAGAATCCTCGCCATTCAGACCCGTAGGAACCGGATCCAAAACCTGTGCGCCACTACGGAGCTTGAAGAGACCGTGAGGAGTGCCAACCCAAATCCCGCCGTCGGCGGCTGGCCTCAAGGTGTTCGGAAGCTCCATCTCCCGGACGACGACCTCGACCCTCCCGTCCACGCCGACGCGATAGAGTGGGCCGACGCGCGCTGCAAAGGGCGAGCTATTGTCTTCGCTGGTACTTGCGTAGACGACAAGCTCATCGCCAACCCGTGCCGCGACGTAGCCAAATGTGGACGCGGTCGCGGGAATTTGCGTTTCGATCACGACATTCAGAGGCCGAAAGCGGTCGATGCCCCGATTGGTCGCGACCCAAACCGTTCCTTCGCGATCTTCATAGAAACTTGTTACGACGTCAGAGGAGAGGCCATTATCGGTGCTAAATGCATCAACGACGGTGGGATCGGCGCGACGCTGCGTGATGGAGCGCGCGCGCAGGATTCCATGTTGGAGATTAATGTCCCAGAGCGTGCCGTCGCGATCTAAGAAAATTCTCCCGTGTATGAGCGGCGAAACTTGGCCGCCAAAATCTGGCTGGGGGACAACCCCATTTGCGATGCTCGTGAGGTCCGGCATCGCGTACATGCGTCCGGGAGCTCGGGTATCCGACGTCCAAACCCGCCCGTCGCGGTCTCTCGCAAACCCCATGACACCGCCCGCGTAGCCAGACGCAATCTCAAAGCGCGCGCACCCGGGGCGGCAATAAAACACGTTAGCGCCATCCTTGGCCCAAAGCGTTCCGTCACGGCCCGGTTCTAAAGACCAGATGCCACCGCCTTGCACACTCAACGCGACCCAAGGTCCCGGCACTTCGCGCCACTGCCGCCCGTCGTAACGCCATGGCGTGAAATTCGCCCAAGCCCACAGCGCTCGAGCGTTCGGCGCCTCTCTGATTGTAGGGCGGGCCATTGGCCCTCCCGCTCCCGCGGGGTAACTGATCATGTTCGCGGCGCGCATGCGTGTCAGCCCGCCGTTGTTGTATCCTACCCAGACATCTCCCGAGACTGAGGTGGCAAGCGAGAAGATGTCTGGCGATAGCAAGCGCCTCTGGTCGAGCTGCTCAAACCGAACCCCGTTGAAGCGATAGAGACCATGATGGGTGCCAACGAGCAGATACCCATCGGGCGCCTGGGTAACTGCAGTAACCCCGCCGGGTAAACCTTCATCACGCGCGTAAGACGTGTGGGACATTTGCGCAAGCGAGCGCGTGGGGTCGATCGCGGCAGAGGGCGACGCCCAAAGTACGCTCAGCGCCAGCGCCAGCTGGAAAATCCACGAGACCTTGACGCTCACGTCGCGCACGCCCCACCCCCTGCCGGCAACACAGTCGAGCCTGGCCCACGCCGTGAGGACAAGGCGGCGTCGAAAGGCTAATCTCAAACTAGCCCGAATGGGTATTATGCGCACGAGTCACCACCCTAGAAATGATGGATGATTTCCGGGATTCCCTTATTTCCGGGCGGCGCGAGCGGCGTTGGTCTGTTGCTGTTGCGCCTGGCCGTTGCAGGCTCATTGCTCACGCAGGCCGCGACCCACGCTCAGACCCCGAACGCGGCCCAATTCATCGCGATTCTTCTTGCTGCTGCCCTCTGCGCCGGATTCCGAACGTCGGTGGCCGCCTGCATCAGCGGCGTCGCTCTGCTCGCGGCGCTGCCCTCACTTGATGCGGCGCTTCATGCAGCTACCGCCGCGGCGCTTGCGCTTACTGGTCCCGGCGCGCTTTCCGCGGATGCGCGATTGTTCGGCCGACGCACGGTGACCCTACCGGAGCGAGACGACACAATCGTGTAGTCGCGCACTAGCACGATCGGGATGGGCTCACCGAGCTCCATTTCGTAATAGGCGGAAGATTGAAGCGATGGAGGCGATCATGACCGTTCTCTTGCCAATGTACTCGAAAACGGCTCGCGTTGCGCCCTCGCCGGCAACAACCATCGCGACGGTGTTCGGCGTCACCGTGGACCCGGTCGCACGGCAAGTGCTGATGAGCATTGCGCAAGCGAACGGCTGGCGGCTTGAGTTCTTTTCGTCGACGCAGGCCTTCCTCACAGTAGCGCGAAAGGAGGCCGTCGGCTGCGTCGTGTTCGACGCCTCTTCGCTCAACATCCCTTACGTTGAACTTCATAGATTGATCGCGGACTCGATTGCCCTACCGATCTTGTTTATCAACGGCCAAACCGATGTGCGTGCCGCGGTATGCGCCATTAAGGCGGGGGCCTTTGATTTTCTTCCGCAAGCCGCTGACGAAACAGCACTCTGGCACATTGTCGACGAGGCGATCGAACTCAGCCGGGCCCAGTCAAATCAGCAAGAACGCCTGCAGAGTCTACGTTCACTCTACACGACGCTAAGTCGGCGCGAACAGGAAGTCATGGTTCTAGTGACGTCCGGACTCCTAAATAAACAAGTCGGCGGTCGACTGGGCATCAGCGAAATCACTGTGAAGGCGCATCGCGGACAAGTCATGCGCAAGATGAAGGCTCGATCGTTTGCTGAGCTCGTCAACATGGCGGCCGCGCTCGGTGCGACGGAACGTACATGCGACGCTTCACGCAGACTGGCGATAGCATCGTAGTGCATCCCGCCACTCGCACGTAGTGTCGTGCCTAAGCCTAAGCTCTACCCTTCAAATCAAGTTGCGAGCGCCAGGGTGCGAGCCATCCCGGCGGTTAGATGCCAATTGCGGACCTGAATCGGACGCGCTCCAAGGCGGACGCGAGGACCCGGCGGGTACGACGTGAGTTTACAAAGGGCTGCGATAGGGTCGCTTCAAAGCGCGCTGTCCCAAGTCTTGAGACACCTGCTCCAAAAGGTCAGGCGTAAAGCAATAGAGCCGAACCCGGGTCACCTTGTCCTCATTCCATTCCAACCGCCAGATCTCGTTGACGCCCTCAACCCCGGCCTTGGTCCTAAGGCCTAGAACTACGGGCCTGGTGCGTTTCGACAGCAACAAATATTCGGTGGTCTCTGGCGCCGTTGGGCGTCCGGTCGATGTCCACGCCTACGCCGATCGCATCGTCATCCGTCAGGATGGGCACATTGTCGGCGAGCACGCGCGCCGCTTTGGCCGTGGCCAGACCATCTACGATCCCTGGCACTACGTGCCGGTGCTGGCCCGCAAGCCGGGCGCCTTGCGCAACGGCGCGCCGTTCAAGGATTGGGCGCTGCCGGGGGCTTTGGGCAGAGTACGCATCAAGCTCGCTGGCAGCGACGACGGCGATCGGCAAATGGTCGATATTCTCGCCGCCGTGCTTAGCGACGGTTTGGCGCCGGTGGAGGCAGCCTGCGCCGAGGCGCTTAGCCAGGGCATTCACTCAAGCGATGTCATTCTCAACATCTTGGCGCGCCGGCGTGAGCCGGCAGCAACGCTCACCATCTTAACGCCGGACGCCTTGAAGCTTGCGATCCCGCCGATCGCCGATTGCGCCCGCTATGATTCATTGCGCAGGAGCCCATGATGGAGCGGCACGAGATCTTGGATTTGATGGGGGAGTTGAAGCTCGCTGGCATGCGTGCGGGCTTCGACGAGATCTTAGCCAATGGGGTCAAACGCCAACATCCGGTGCAACAGATCGTCGCCGATTTGCTAAGAGCGGAGATCGCAGAAAAACACGCCCGCTCGATCCGATACCAGCTCGGCAGCGCCAGAATGCCGCTCGCCAAGGAGATCGCAGATTTCGACTTCGAAGGCGCGCCGATCAACGAGACGCTGGTGCGCGAGCTGGCGACCGGCGCATTCTTGGTCGAGCAGCGCAACGCCGTTTTCGTCGGCGGCACTGGCACAGGCAAGACCCATCTCGCCATCGCCATCGGTCGCGCTTGTATTCGCGCCGGCGCGCGCGGGCGCTTCTTCACCGTGGTCGATCTTGTCAACAAGCTCGAGGCCGAGACCCGCGCCGGCCGCCAGGGCCGCATCGCCGACCATCTTTCGCGCCTCGATCTGTTGATGCTCGACGAGCTCGGGTATCTGCCATTCGCGCAATCAGGCGGGCAATTGCTATTTCATCTGATCAGCCGGCTTTACGAGCAAACCTCCATCCTCGTCACCACCAACCTTGCCTTCGGAGAGTGGCCGAGCGTCTTCGGCGACGCCAAGATGACCACCGCGCTGCTCGATCGGCTTACCCACCATTGCGAGATCATCGAGACCGGCAACGAAAGTTGGCGCTTCAAAACGCGAAGCTGAAGGGGGTCAATTTTGAATGCCGATGCCGGGTCAGATTTCTACGCCGATTGACACTTAGCCCTTGCCTGGTTGGCATCGAGATCGGATGCGGCCCCTTTCTCCCTGCGTTCCGTCCTGACGTTCGAATGCGATCCAGACTGGCCGACTCTGTGTCACTGCGAACTTTCGACGATCGTGCGTGACGTGGCAGCTTGGGCATTGAGTGGCACGGCCTAGGCGACCGCTCTTGCGCACGCGGCGCTTGCGACAACAAGACAGCGCCGCGCCGACTACCGAAGAGCCACGCAGCTTTGGGAACGCCGCCTTCAGAACCTAACCGTCTAAGTCGAAAGCTCGCTCGACGGCGATGCTTCGAGGTCGCTATGGCCGGCCGTTAACTCGAACGAAATCGAACGGGTCGAAGCCAGTTTCTGCGAATCAATCATTTCACCACCAAAGGGCCCAGAAATGGTCGCGAACTTGGACGATCAAAGGGCGCGTGGAGGATGGCGGGGGCGAAACAAGCCTGGAGTATTTTCTAGCGCTGTGAGCACTCTCTCGACAGACTTGGCCCAGATTGACCGGGTCAGAAATCTCGTCAGTTCACTGGAAGCAACAAGCGGCTCGGCCGCCGATCCCAGTCAGAAATGCTTTGGACCCCTTGCCGAGTGGGATCATGCAGCGCGACAGCACCTTTTGCGGCGACTTCGCGCACTGGTGAGTAGCGTGGCTGAGACGTGTCTTCGAGAACAACCAAGAACGCTTAGAGGGGTCCGGCAAGCGCTCTCGCGACCGGAACGCTTCGAGGCCGCAAATGTTTTCTTCCTCGACACCCGAACCAACGTTGGAGTTCGATCGCTGCCACTGGCGCAAGCATTCGATAGACACCCCGTGCTGGAGTCGGCAGCGCATCACTTAGCGCTTTTCGGCGTCTACACATTCGCTCAACTGATCGACTACTCGCCGGGTGGACTAACGGCGTTGGGCTTAAGTCAGCGACAGATAGAACATCTTGACCGCGCCTGCGCGGCTGGCGATTTGAGCCTGAAGTGCAATGCTGAAAGGCAAGCCGACGAAGAACTCAATCAGTGTCAATCTGCTTGATCATCGCAACTGTGCGTGTTGGGTCGCCCAGTTCACGGACGTCCTCGAAGATCGTCTCATACTGACTCGGTGTCTCATGTCGCTCGCGTAGCTTTGAGCGATCCCTGAAATCAGCTGTATTCAGGGTCACCGCTCTAGACGGCGCGCCGTTTGGGTGAAATTTGGTGGCGGCGTTGGCGGCAGCTTCAATTGTGCGGAACTTGCCACATCCGCCTTTCAGCGCCCAATGCAACACACCCTTGGTGCGAAAGTCAGCCTCTGCCGCGTCAGACGCGACTCCCTGACCGCTCTCATTTCGAAATGCCTGGACTATGTTTGTGTCGTTTAGGATTGCCGTTATATCCACATCACGCGGCAGATTTTCGATCTGAAACGAAAGCGGCTCTAGCCACATCATATCCCAGACGCGCTCCGCGTCGCGTTCTGGGGACGAGATCGATGGCTCAACCCCCGTATATTCGTGGTATCTCCTTTGGGTTTTTCCGCGCCGCAACCGCGACCGAAGCACAACCTCTGTAAGCAGGATAAATTCGATCGCCTTGCGAAGCCGAAGGCAATGCGAATCCCAGAGTACAAACGGGTCTCTCGCCACGCGATCGCCCGTCTCCTCGGCAATGCGTCGCTTCACGCGTGGCATTGTCCTAAAGAGGTTGCTGACAGTCTCCTTGCCGATCACGCTCTCGCTTCGATCCTGGGGGATGCTTATCGAATCCAAGATCGGCTGCCAGCCCCGGTCTTTGATAAGGTCCAAGGCCTCGCCACGAACATCATTCTGATTGTACCAATCAGCAGGAAATCCAAGCTCCACCACTAAATTGAGCCCGCCGACCACAAACAGCCTGTGACGACGGACCATCCCGTCGAAATGGGTGGCGAACTTAGGTTTCCCCTTTTAAGGTACCCCCCACTGAGGGCCCGAAAGAACAC
>JACXTT010014904.1_pt1 | contig 10128 bp, 10 predicted proteins | sample 9270951 | NCBI WGS metagenome assembly JACXTT01 (sample SAMN15532306, study PRJNA645909) | rock metagenome | isolation source: weathered quartz diorite | place: Puerto Rico | collected 2017-06-21
GTGGACCTGAAAAAGAACGCCACCATACGCAGGGACCAAAGTGGACGATTCCAACGGAGCGTGAGTATTCGGCGCGATGTAGGCAACGCGATCACCCTGCTTAATTCCCATTTGTTGCATTTGGGCTGACCAGCGGTCACAACGATCGAAAAATTGTTCATAGGTCAGTCGTAGCTCACCATCGACGACAGCTTCGCGAGGGCCGTACAGCTTTCGAGCACGGCGCGCGAAATCGAGTGGCGTTAGTGGAGTTTCCATCTTCAGATCTTCTTTGCGCCCTTGCGTCTTCTTTGCGGGAGTCTAGGCCTCCGCAGTTAATGTCGCAGAGATGCAAAGGCGCAGTGAAAAGCAATTCACTAAACTGGAGCCCGCAGTACCTGCGCGATTAGGGGCACAATTTTTCGCGGAACGTCGATCGCGGGTTTGATATGCCGCGCGTTTGTAAAATGACCGGCCACGTAGATACCAGGAACATTGGTCTCGAAAGTTTCCGCGTCATATACCGGGACCTCGGTAAGCTTTCCCGGCGCAGTCTGCACACCGAGCTTCTTCAGCAAAGTTAGATCGGCATCGCTGCCTACAAGAACAAAGACGACGTCATTCGGAATGGTAACCGGCACGCCGGTTTCTCTAATTATTGTGACCTGGCGCTCGGTAATCTCGGCGATCTCGCGGTAAAGAATTACCTGCAGTCTCCCTTCGTCTATCTCGCGCTCCAGGGGTGTACGCACCCAGTGCTTCATTGCGCCTGCTTTGGGATCTCGGTTCTCCCAATCCTCTCGCCAGAGTGCCATCGTTGTTCTCGCACCTTCCTCAGACAGAAACAAGGCTGCCTCGGCTGCACTGTTGCCACCGCCCACGACGAGCGCGTCCTTTCGCAGATAAGGATAAGGCTCGACAAACAAATGGTGGACTTTGGGGAGATCCTCTCCGGGAACATTTAAGTGGCGGGGATGGGCCATCGCACCGATCGCGAATAGGACGCGCGCCGCGTGATAAGTGGCTCGCGAGATTTCAGTGACATCCGCGTTCCGAGTCTCCGTTGTGACTCGAAAGCCCCTGGTTGGTTCAGCCTCAATATCAATGACTTCCTCACCGGTGTGGATCTTCAGATCCTTATCTAGGACGAAGTGGATGTAGTGCGAAAGAAGTTCTTCCCGGGTGGGCTTTTCGCGAAGCGGCTTCAAACTTCCTTCACGCATCTCCAATTCATTTGGCGTAGAGAACATCGTGCGACCAACGGGATACTTGCGAATAGTATCGGCAACGGTGCCTTTCTCGATTACGAGATAGGTTAAACCCTCCCGGGCTGCCGCGTCTGCTGCCGACAGACCAGCAGGTCCCGCACCGATGATAAGAAGATCAAGATCCATCTCATTCATAGCCATTGCAGTTCGAAGATAATGCTGAATTCTGAATTCCGGGGTTACCCTGGATTAGAAAACGACTTCTCCCCGCGCCACAACTACTGACGGTCCACCTACGCGTACTTTCTCGATCTTTCGTGTCTCACCGGTTATTTCCATGTGCAGCCGACTTGGTCGATTGATAAAGTCACCCTGCTCAATAACAAAACTGAATTTCCCATCAACCGGTTCAACGGCGGCGGCATTGTGATAGACAAGATAAGCGCCAAGTGAGCCCCCAGCACTGCCCGTTGCCGGATCCTCCGGAATGTTGTCCGCCGGTGCGAACAACCTTGCATGCGCTCGAGCTTTACCTACTTCGATCGTCTCACACGAGAACGCATAACAAGCTGTGGCTCCCAAACGAGTGTAGATCTCCGCTAACAACCCTGCGTTGACTCGAACGTTGCGCAAGTCCGACAAAGATCGAATGGGTACTGCTAGATTCGGTAATCCCGTAGAAATGACCTGTATCGGAAGATTCTCATCCAGATCCTCTCGCGACAAGCCAAGTGAGCGAGCTATGTCCGATTGCTCATGAGAATCTTCGACCTCGCCCTTGATTTCGAATGTTCCCTGAGTCATTACGACCTGTATAGGTTCGCCACCCTTGAATTCGATATCTACCGGCAGAACACCGATGCCAACCTCGTGATGAATTTGTGTCCATCCGGTACCACCTTCGGGAACCGGAACGATACCTTCTCGCGCTAAGGCGTTCCATGTGCCGACGATTGGATGCCCGGCAAAAGGAAGCTCCCGAGTCGGAGTGTAGATTCGCAAACGGCGCAACGTCTTTTCATCGCGTGGTGGCAGAACAAAGACAGTTTCTGACAAGTTCATTTCGCGGGCGATCTTCAACTGATGTTCGTCACTCAAGCCCTCTGCTTCGGGGAACACAGCCAGCGGATTTCCACAAAAGGCAGTATCGGTAAACACATCAAGCTGAATGAAACGGTAATTTGGCATCGGGAATTCGCCTCTCGGATCTGGAAAATTGATTACATAATCGTGGGACGCGCAGGTTTGGGTCAAGCCGCTATCATGAATTAGTACCATTTAATTTCAAGTTGGTGTAATTTCCTCTATGCGCTGATACTGCTCACGCAATCGCTTGCTCGTCACATAACTCATCCAGTCCGCGCTTACGTCAATTAGGAGGCGAAATGGCTAACGGCTCGACGGTAATCGCAATCAAGGTTCATTTCGAATTGATCACGCATGACAAGCTACGGCGCGTGATCTTTGGCCTTGAAAAGGACACTCAGGGAAACAAAGTGATCTGGAAGATCACCTTCCAGCTCTTCGAGCGAGACAAAAAGACCGACCCGTGGGGAGACGCTATTGTCGATATCGAAATTGAAGTCGATAAGGAACTGCACTCCAAAGCCGAGAAGACCGCACTCACTGGCATGACGCCAGGCCAACAAGCTCATGCGTTGGGGCCAGCGGCAGATGATCAAAAGGCGGCTGAAGAAGGCTTGATTCCGCAGGCAAAAGCGAATCGCACCACTCAGAACACACTGAAGAAAAAGTAAGAGAACGCGCGCCGTTCAGGCCGTGGCGAGTCAGGACATCGCCTGCATTAGAGGCTGTGTGAAACTCGGTGATCAGTTTTTGACCGAACACCGAAAGTGTTTTCATTTCGGCAGGAGTGACAGGTTTATGGACTCGAGTACCCACCAAACCTCCAGCCGTTCGATGGGACGGAATTCAATTTGAAGGGTACAGCTCAACGTTCAGTCCGCTGCTTCGAACGGCGAGGCGTTGCATCATATTGTCGAGGCTAAAAAAATAACACTCCGACGTAGTGAAAAACCGGTTGGCGAAGCCGTCATGAGTATTCGACGTGTTTACATTTCTTTTCTGGTGAGTTTCTGGCTCTTCAGCTTCAGCTCGCAGACCGCTGCCCAGACGAAACAGATAAATGATCGCTCGTGCGAAGGGATTAATGTGGAGCAGGCGGGCTTCGTTGTCAGGGACGTTCACATTAACGATCCATTTCATTTTCTGCCGTGGGTTCGAGCGAGAGAGCAAAGAGCAATGACAAGAATTGCGGCGCTCGTCCTGGGAAAGCCATTTCGTTACGCCACAGCAGTAGGAGAGGCGCTGAAGATCATCGAAGAAGAAAACTTTCTGCCGGACACAAGCGAAGTGCGTGTGAAGTTCCGCATGGAGTTCGTGAGCATAAAAAACTGCTCGGATAAAAGGCTTGATTTACTATATCGAGTCTATTCAACTCAGATAATGCCTGTTTTGAGCGCCGCACCCGAGGCTCGAGTCCAGGAAAGAGAGTTGCCACAAAAGGCAAGCGGAGTTGTTGACGTTGACGTTGCCGAGTCGCGCCCGTTTCATTTCCTGCCATTGCTGGGCTATGACGCAGCAGACAAATTTCTCGCCGGCGGACAGTTCAAGGTTCAGAGTAAGCGTGCTGGCGCGGTCGCGTTTCTCATTGAGGGTGCAGTTTCCTCGCAAATACAGAATGTTTCAGCCGCGATGTCAGGATCGTCTGACTCGACAAGCTGGCTGGCCCATTCCGAGTGGTTTCTGAGTTACAGCTACCGTAGTCTGCCGACGGGCGTCGGCGCGCTAAAGGACGCCAGTCTTTCAGCTCATTTCTCAGCGGTGAGCCAGCCCCTGGCAAACGGCAACGTTACATTCAGATTTGGAGCGGGTGTTGAAGGAGGTCATCGCCAGTCTTCACTGCAAGGAATGCGGCTCGGGCAGCGGACAGTTCAAAACAGCCCGGTCGGGTCAATGAAAATATTCGCTGGTATCGACTCGAGATTCCGCCATAGCGTTTTTTCGGCGTCGTATGGTCTGGAACTTGGCACGGCCGGACGTCACGTCGCGGTTGACTGGATCAAGCAATTAGCGGACGTACGTCATGAATTCTGGCGTTCGATCGGAGACCACAGAAATCTGGATGTGGAATCACGGTTCACCTTCGGTCACATACGAGTTGCTTCAAAGATACCATTGCGTGAGCAGTTCTTTGGCGGCAGCTATGAAGAACTGTTTGTGCCGGGCGAGTCCTGGCAGATTCGAAGTGCGCCAATGATTCGAGCCATACCAGGTCACAGACTTTTTCGCACGGCTAACGCTGACGGGAGTGATCGATTCCTCAGCTATAACTTGACTGCCGCTTATCCTGTGTGGCGCAAGCCACTTGTTCCGCTCGAACTCTCCAAGGACGATGAATTCAATTCACTGCTCGAAGGGCAGTTGACGAATGCGACTTCATTTGAGCAACTGCACTTTCTGACAAGAGATCCGCATTATCTAAAACTGGTTGAATTCATACAGAAGCCCCAGTCCGCTCCGCTGGTCCAAACGAGACTTATCGACCTGAAAGCGAAAGTAAAGTCAGCACAGCAGCAGCATGCGGGCCAATTCGGGACAGAATTCAGTACGTGTCTCGACACGATTGACGATGCGTATTCCCGTGCGAACAGCGGTGCTCACGCAAAACCTGAACAACAGTACGGCTTTGTTATGGCGCTGTTGTCCGAGGATGAAGATCAGTTAGGGGAGGTCATTCGAAGTTGTATCACCGAATTGAACGGGCCGGCAGCGTTGAACGGAGATCGGGAGCTTGGCATGGGCGGTGACCACTTGGATCACACTCGCCGCAGCATGGAGAGCGAGCTGGCCCAAATCGATCAAGCTGCTGCTGAAAAGAACGCGAAGGCTGACATGGCGTTCACGCGGCGTACGCTGCGAACTTTGTTCCACGACGTGGATATCTATTCGGTTAGCCCCGTGTTTGTTTTTGACATCGCAAGATTAGGTCCGAGGCGCGGAGGCTTTGGTGGAACCCGATACGGACCGGGAGCCGGTGTTCGCTTCGAGCTTGCGAGCACAGCGCACTTCACCCTGGGTTATGCATGGAACACCGCCGCCGGAGCAGGTGAGGGAAAAGGGGCGGTCTTCTTTTCACTTGGTCTTAGGGATGTGTTTCGGTGAGTGCTGCGAAGTAGCACAGCCTATCGAGTCTGTGCATGTCTTTGATCTAATTAAGAGCGATGATCTAATTAAGAGCGAGTTTGACCGAGAGTTCGCACCCGCCAGACAGTCTATGCTACATTCGCGCCTTGAGCATAAACTCTGACTCTCGGAATTATCTGACGGCTGAGCAGTTGCGTGGTGTGCTGCTGCCGCTCACGACACCTTTTACCTCGGATACAGCTGAGATTGACTTCGACGCGTTGCGTTTCAATCTTCACCGTTGGCTTCAAACCTCAATTTCGGGTGTAGTTTTGCTGGGTTCGACCGGCGAACGCGTTCACGTTGATCAGCGCGAATACCTCGAACTCATTAACCGCTCTCGAGAAATTGTTCCGCGCGACCGTTTGTTCATCGTAGGCGCGGGCCAGCAAAGCACGCATGGGAGCATCAAAGAAATTCAACGGGCAGCCGATGCAGGCGCGGACGCGGTGTTGGTGATCACACCGAGCTTTTACCGCTCTGCAATGACGCAATCCGCCCTGCTCACGCATTACGGAGCGATTGCAGACGCAGCGCGAGTGCCAGTGATTCTTTACAGCATGCCAGACCTCACTGGTATCAAGATTCAGCCGGAAACGATTGCGGAATTGAGCAACCACCCAAACATCATCGGCGTGAAAGACAGCTCAAACGATATTCCCGGCTTCCGGGAAACAATCAGGTTAGTGCGCGAATCCGCGGAGACTCCATTTGCGATTATGAGCGGCAACGGGACTGTGTTTCTCGATACACTGCGCGCCGGCGCAAATGCTGGAATTCTTGCCGTAGGTTGCGTGGTACCAGAGTTGTGTCTGAACATCTATCGAGCTTTTCATCACGGTGACGAGGAGCGGGCAGTCGCGCTGGATGAAAAATCGAAGCCTCTCGCTCGTGCGGTCACGAGCAAATACGGCATCGGCGGATTGAAGGCAGCGCTTGATATGGCCGGATACCGTGGCGGTCCAGCACGAGCGCCGCTGAGGTCGCCTGGCGAAAATGCTCTGGTTGAAATTCGGGAGCTGCTCAACGAGGCAGACTCCGCAATGAGAGGCGTTGTTCACGCCGCGTAGCCTCGGATACTACTTCTGATTTCACGCAAAAGCCGCAAAGGCGCAAAAGGATGATTCCTTCCTAGCGAAAACCTCTTCAACCTGCGTAGAATGTTGCTCCAAAGGAGCGCACCAGAATTGAGTACGGCCGAACCGTGTTACAGCACACCTGACGATGCAAGGTTGCGTGTCGAGATCCTGCCGTTCGACCGTATTCCCAATCAAAGTCGATTGTTTCTCGACTATTTGCGAGACCCAACTTCCCTCAAAGAGTTCTATCCATCCGCTATTCGATATCATCACGAATTACCGGCGAGACAGTCCGACGTGCTTGCAAAGTATGAGACCGACCGTCACGCGCTATGTGACGTGCTGAAGGAACTGAACGAGGGATTCGGCGCTGGCGCTGAGACTCTCGCCAACATCGAGCGCTTGCGCGAGGCCGATTGCGCTGCCGTAGTGTCCGGCCAACAAGCGGGTGCTTTCACTGGTCCGCTCTACACCGTCTATAAAGCACTCACGGCGGTGAAGCTTTCGAGTTGTTTGAGTCAACGCGGCACGAAATCCGTGCCGGTGTTTTGGATAGCTACGGAAGATCATGACTTTCCGGAAGTAGCCACGGCGGAATTCATCAGTCGCGAATGCAGACTGGCGAGCGTCTCACTGCCAAATGAATTGCACGAAGACGGTCAACCGGTCGGTCTTGTGAAGCTCGATGACTCTGCAACTTTCTTAGTCGAGCAACTTTTGGCAGAGTTACCGAATTCCGAGTTCATTCCCGAACTTGCCTCAGAGCTGCATCAGGGTTGGCAGCCGGGCAGGACCTTAGGTGAATCCTTCGCCCGCACCATGACTACCTTGCTGGGGAAATACGGCCTGGTGCTATTCGATCCGTTGCATCCGCGATTGAAGCAGATGGCTGCGCCGCTTTATGCCGAAGCCGCTGCTCGGGCGCCTGAGATAGCGTCGGCGATCGAGGCTCGCAGTCGGAGACTCGAAGAAGTTGGATATCACGCGCAGGTCGTCGCGACTGAGAACTCCTTCCCACTCTTCCTGCATGACGCAGAGGGCCGTCGCCACGCACTGGCACGTACGCCTAACGGAACGTACCGGACGAAAGCTGTTGACGAAGAGTACACCGCGGAGGCTCTCGCACTACGCGCGGCTAATGAACCACAGAGCTTTAGTCCGAATGTAACGCTGCGTGCGGTTGTGCAGGATTACTTATTGCCGACGATCGTCTATCTCGGAGGCTCGGCTGAGATAGCGTACTTTGCTCAAACTGCGGAAGCTTATCGTGTCTTAGGTAGACCTGTTACGCCGATTCTGCCTCGATCGAGTCTCACTTTTATTGAGCGTCACATCGGACGCGTGCTCGAGCGTTATGGGTTCAAGCTTGAAGACCTGTTCGCGGGCCTGGAGCCGGTGCTCGCGCGAGTGGTCGAAGAGCACCTGGGAGCGCAAACCGCCCAAACCTTCGCGGACTCGGAAGAGTCCGTCAACCGCGAACTTGATAACCTGAAAGAGAGGCTCACCGCGATCGATCCCACGCTGGGCGATGCCCTCGAGACGGGTCGTCGCAAGATCAATTATCAGCTTGAGGGACTGCGTACTCGATTTCATCGAGCGCAGATGGCGCGCGATGAAGCCGCGCACCGTCAATTGGAGCGCGCGTTTGAGCAACTTTACCCGCACAAGGCGCTCCAGGAACGACATGTAAACATTACGTCACTGGTCGCGCGGCATGGTAGATATGTCATCGACTGGATCTTCAGCGCGATAAATTTGGAATCGAACGAGCACCAAATTGTTTACTTGTAAAGCAGGAATGGTTGAAAGGGATTTTCAGAAAGTAATTTCGTCACCTGTCTCTTGTTATGAAGAAGGCCTTGAGTTCTTCGCCGGTCGCGGCATGTTGAATCAGACCCTCAAACAAATCGTACCCGACTTTGAGAAGCAAGGTATCGACTACGTAGTGATTTGCCGCCATTGCTTTGAATCAGAATGGCTAAAGGCATTTCACGGAAGATATTGACTTACTTATGACCAAAGCTGGTCTAGAAACATTCAAACGAGAATTAGTGGGACTCAGCTATCTCCCTGCGTTTGAAAGCGCCCCAAAACGATTCAGGACATCAACGAATGTACCGCTGGAAATCAGGCTTGAAGGCGAATACCCCGGGGACGGGCTCCCAAAACCTGTTCGATTTTCGGATCCAAAAGATGTTTTCGTTGGAATTGAAGGTATAAAAACTATCTCACTCGAGAAACTGGTAGACCTGAAGCTTGCATCAGGTATTAGCGCACCTCATCGACTCAAAAATTTGGCTGACGTTCAGGAAATAATAAAAATCAAGAAACTCTCCGCTGATTTTGCCGGCAAACTCGATCCCTCAGTTAGAGAGAAGTTCAAAGAATTACAAGCCACGACAGAGTTTTCCGAAGACTTCTAATCATTGCTCATGTCCAAGATCCGCGTCCTCCCAGATCATCTCGTAAATCAAATTGCAGCGGGCGAAGTTGTCGAGCGTCCGGCGTCCGTCGCGAAGGAGTTGGTAGAAAACGCCATCGACGCCGGTGCATCGCGAATCACGCTTGATGTCGAGGCAGGTGGCCGGCGACTGCTCAGAGTTTCGGACGACGGCGAAGGAATGACGCGTGACGATGCGATACTTGCTTTCGAACGCCATGCTACGTCGAAGATCAGCCGTGCGGACGATCTCGCCGCTATCGGCACGCTCGGTTTTCGCGGTGAGGCGTTGGCTTCAATCGCCTCGGTCGCTCGCGTTGAATTGATTAGCAGCAACGCTGAGGCAGTTGCCGGCACGCGCGTCATCATCGAAGGTGGCCGGATGCGAGACGTGAAGGACGCTCCTCATCCGCGCGGCACAACAATTACGGTTCACGATCTGTTTTTCAACGTACCCGCTCGCCGGAAATTCTTGCGTTCCGAAGCAACCGAGAGCTTCCACCTGACAAATCTGGTAACTCATTATGCGCTGGCCCATCCTGAAATTAGCTTCACGCTAGCGAACAACGGCCGCGAGGTTTTGCGCGCCTCAACCGCCAATGATCTGCGTGAGCGTGCCTACCAGATTTTTGGCGGTCAATTTCTGGATAATTTATTGGAGGTCAACGGCGGTCACGACCCAGTCGCACGGATTCGAGGGTACGTCTCAGCGCCACGCGACCGGCGCACTTCGCGCGATGCGCAATATCTCTTCGTCAACGGCCGATTTGTTCGAGATCGTCTGATTGGTCGTGCTCTATCGGATGGCTATCGCTCGATTCTGCCTCACGGCGTGTACCCGGCTGCGCTCCTGTTTCTTGAGACGCCGCTCGAAGAAGTCGATGTGAATGTTCATCCCGCCAAAACTGAAGTTCGCTTTCGTCGTGCTGCGGCGGTTGCGGACGTCGTGCGCGAGGCCGTTCGTTCTGCACTCGCCGCTGAGGGTTATGAGCGGCCGCCGCTGGAGGCATCCTCGACCGCTTCAGCGACTGCCGGACCCACCAGTTTTCGACAGGGTGTTGCTATACCACAGCCGCCGCTAACGGAGAAGCAATCGACTGAGACATCCTCGCGACATGCCCAACCCCGAATGGATTTTCCGACGCCGTACACGGACGATGACCTTTCGGAAATCGAAACCCGGTGCCTGCTTAACGAAACCGAACCTAGGGGAAGG
>JACXTT010014905.1_pt1 | contig 10128 bp, 4 predicted proteins | sample 9270951 | NCBI WGS metagenome assembly JACXTT01 (sample SAMN15532306, study PRJNA645909) | rock metagenome | isolation source: weathered quartz diorite | place: Puerto Rico | collected 2017-06-21
GGACTCGCCCGTGGCCTGCGCAAAGGGCGTGTCCAGCGCGCGAATGAAGTTCAGGCGCTGGCGCTGCGAGGCGTCGCTCTCGCGCGGCTGGATGTTCGGCAGCGCGGGCTGCTCGTCCACGCGGATGATGCTGGCCTGGTGCTGCGCGGGCAGGTAGCCGTTGCTGAAGAGGCCCACGCCGCCGTGCGGGGCCACCGCGCCGCCGCTTTGCAGCACGACGAAGCCGGGGAGGTTCTGGTTCTCGACGCCGAGGCCGTAGCTCATCCACGCGCCCGCGCTGGGATGGCCCATGAAGGGAAAGCCGGTGTGGAAGGCATAGTTGCCCTGCGCGTGCTCGTTGACCTTGGTGGTCATGCTGCGAATGACCGCGAGGTCGTCGGCGAGCTTGGCGAGCTTGGGAAAAAGGTCCGTCATCACCACGCCGCTCTGCCCGCGCGGCTTGGCCTCCCACGGGCTGGCCATGAGGTTGCCGTTGTTGTTGAACATCGTGGGCTTCACCGGCACGGGCATCGGCTGGCCGTGGCGTTGCGCGAGCGCGGGCTTGGGATCGAAGGAATCCACGTGCGACACGCCGCCGCTCATGTAGGCGAAGATGACGCGCTTCGCCCGTGGCGCGAAGTGCGGTGCGCCCACGGGCAGGCCCGCACCGAACGCGCGGCTGTTCATCAGGCCCGCCAACGCGAGCGAGCCAAAGCCGAGCGACGTGCGGCGGAGCATGGCGCGGCGGGAAAACGGGCGGTGGTTCATCGGCTGCAACTTCATTTGCTATCTCCTTTGCCGCTCGCTTTCACAAGGGATTCTTCCGAGCGGCGCAGCAAGTCCTCCACCCACTCCGTCCCGTTCGGGCGCACGCCGTGGCCGGTGAAAACCACGTCGGGCTTCCACGCGAGCAGCTTGTCGCGGATGGCCTTGATGACGGGCCGGGCCTTCTCCGCATCGCCCCAGCAGCGGTGGACAATGTCGCTCTCGCGCTCGAAGCCGAGGTCGCCGGTGAAAGCCACGCGTTTGCCGCCGAGTTCCGTCATGTAAACCGTCAAGTCGAAGCTGTGCCCCGGCACGAAGAGCGCGCGGAACTTCTGGCCGGAGACGGTGAACTCCGTCTCGTCGCCCACACTCGTGAGTGGCAGCGGCACGTCAAGCGGGCGCGGCGGGAAGATGCCGTAGTCCGTGAGCATCGGCATGAGCCACGTCAGCGTGAGCGCGGCGGACTTCGGCCCGACAATCTTCGCACCCGCTGCCCGCCACAAGTAAGCGCCGCCCGAGTGGTCGCCATGCGAATGCGTGTGCAGCACGTGCGTGACGCGCTCAATGCCCAGCGCCTTCACCCGCGCTTGAGAGAGCGCGAAACCCGACGTGCCGCCCGCATCAACCACCACCGCCTCGCGCCCAAGCTTCATCACCCAGATGTCACCGACGTAGGCGTGCTCGCTCTGCGGGATGCGCCCGCCTTGATGCACAGGAATGCCGGCGACGATTTCGGGCGGCGCAACCAGTGCCGGCGACTTGTAGTCGCCGTCCTTGGGCAACGCAGCTTGACGGGGCGGCGACTGCAAGTCGCCGGCACGAGCGCTGGGCGTGCCGGGCAGTTCGGCGGCAGGGATGCTCTGTGTCCAACTCAACTTACCGTCGCGCTCCAGCCGCGTGAGTTGACCGCTGGCCGAACCGATGATGGCGAACGAACCATCGCTGCTCCATGCGAGCCTGGCTGGCGTGTTCAGCTCCTGCTTCGCGGCGACTTTCCCATCGGCATTCAGCAACGTCGCTTGTCCGTCCCAGCCGGATACGAGCACGCGGCCATCTGTGGGGTTTGGCGCGCAGTCCGCAACCACATCGGCGAAGCCGAACGTCGTCGCCGTGCGTGTCGCCATGTCGATTCGATGCACTGAACACGCGTCCGCTTGCGCCGGCAGCCACGGTTCGCCCGCCATCCCGCGCGCAAACCACGACGCGGGCCAGCACCACACCGCGTCTGCGTCACCGCCGAAGCCGACTTCGAACAAACCTGCCTCCGGCAGCCATTCGCGCAGCAGCTCCTTGCCGTTGCCGTCGAACACCCGCAGCCGACCGCGCTGCTTGGGCACGAAGTTCAGCGCGTGAATCGGCGGATCCCACTTGCCGATGGCTGGGCCGGTGCGCGTCCAGACTTGCACGGCGTATTCCACCAGCGCGACGCGTGAGCTGTCGCCGCTCAACGCCACTGCGGCGGTCACGGTGCCGGGCACAACCGCATCCGCAGCGAGGCGGAAACCATCCTTTGCCAACTCAGGGAAGTCCGCAGCCGGGTTGGGTAACGCGGGCGCGCTCAAGTCATCGGAGGCCGCTGCGCTCCACAGCGGGCGGTTCGGGTTCACGCTCCAAACGCTCACGGCTTGGCGCGGCTTGCGCGTGTCGGCGGGTTGGTTCAGCGAGAGCCAGCCGAACGCGGCGCGTTTGCCATCGCGACTCGCAGCCATGCGCATCGCGCGGCTGGTGGGCAATTGATTCTTGTCCTCGTAGCGCAGGCGCGTGCGCGTGCCATCAGCGTGGAGGAGCAAGCCCGGCGGCTTGAAGGCCCAATCCGGGCCGTGGACGAACAGCTCACCGAGATGGCTCGCGAACCAGCCCGTGCGCCAGTCGCCCGCGCCCGGACGCAGCCGGGCCAGTTCGCTGTCGCGGGTGTCGGCTTCAGCGAACGTGTCCTTCAGCGGGGCACGCAAGAGGTCGTCCATGCCGCCCAGCCACACGGTCGGCTCGGGCGAAGTGACGCGCGAGCAAGCAAGGCCAACGGCGAGCGCGTTGCCGCCGATGAGCGTGGCGACTTGCATCGGTGCCCACGGCGGGAGGTGGCGTTTGGCGAGAACCGTTCCGTCCGACGCGAATTGCCACACGTTCGCATCGTGGCTGAAGGCCATCGTGCCGACGGTGATGAACTTCCCGTCCGCGCTGATGTCAACGGCAGAGATGGCTTGCGCGGCGAGCGTGCGGCCTTGGGCGGTGGGGAGGGGGACGCGGGATTGGGCTGCCGGCGGGGAGATTTGAATCTGGCGGATGGCGAGTTCAGCGGAGGCGCTTGTGGCGAACACTGTCCACACCGAGAAGATGGTCAACCACAGAGGCACAGAGAACACAGAGAAAAGGAAGGCGGCAAAGCAAAGCCTTTGGCCCTTCTCTGTGTCCTTTGTGCCTCGGTGGTTCACATCAGCGAACGTAAATGAACTCTTTCAGATTGAAGAGCGATTGCGCGAAGTCCTGCCAGACGCGCTCGTTCGACGCGAGTTGGTCAGGCGCGATGCTGGCCTCGCGGGCGAGTTCGGCCAGATAAGCGACCGCTTTGGTGGATTCGTCGGCGCTGGGAGGACGGGCGAAGGCTTCAGCAAACATCCGGCGGAGGCGCGCGTTCACGGCGGGTTCGGCGGCGATGGTGGCGCCGGCCCATTGCCGAGCAAGGTCTATCACGAACGGGTCGTTGAGCAGCGCGAGGGATTGGGCGGGGACGTTCGTCGTGTCGCGGCGGCCCAGCGTGGTGAAGGGCTTGGGCGCGTCGAAGATTTCGAGGAACGGGCTGAGGTTGTTGCGGCGGATGCTCAGGTAGATGCTGCGACGCGCGTGGTCGCCGATGCCGACCGGCGGGCCGAACTGCGTCGCGTCGAGCCGTCCGCTCACGGCGAGGAAAGAGTCGCGGATGGCCTCGGCTTCGAGGCGGTGGACGCGGAAGTGCGAGAGATAGTCGTTCGCCGCGTCGCGCTCGCGGGCGGCGGCGGTTGGATCACTGGCGAGTTGATAGGCCCGTGTGGTGACGAGCTGGCGGATGAGCTTCTTGAAGGACCATCCGTCGGCGATGAACTGCGCGGCGAGGTGGTCGAGCAACTCGGGATGCGTGGGCTGGTCGCCAAGGCGGCCGAAGTTGTCCACCGTGGGCACGAGGCCGCGCCCGAAGAGGTGATGCCAGACGCGGTTGACCATCACGCGGGCGGTGAGCGGGTTTTGCGGCGAGGCGATGGCTTCGGCGAGCGCGAGGCGGCCGGAGTTGGGGGAATGGAGAATAGCGTCTGGCGGCTGGGGCAAAATGGCTGTTCGGTGCAAGACTTCTAAATAGCCACGCGGGACAGGCTCGCCGGGCTTGGTGTGGTCGCCGCGGGCGAAGAGCGGGGCATCGGTTACGGTGCCTTCGATGACACCGGGCGCGCGGCGAGGGGCGGCGATTTCGTTTTCGAGCCGGCGATATTCAGCGACAAGCGGGGCGACCTTCGGCAGCGCTATGAGCGAAGTCGGCAGCAGACTGCGGCGGAGGAAGTAGTCGAGGAAGGCGGTTTGCTCGGCGGTCAACGAGCCGCGTCCCCAAGCGTCGAGCGCGGAGCGAAGCGTTCGTTCGTAGTGATCCGCGAGTTCGGCGGCAGACTTGGGCGAAGCGGCGGCTTCGAGCAGCGGCGCAGGGGCGAACGGTTCATCGCGCGGCGTGTCCTTGTCGTGGAAGACGACGCGCTCGGCGCTGAACCACGAGCGGCCTTGCGCGTCGCTGTTCTTTCCGAGCTTGCGCGTGAGGTCGTCCGCCGTGCCGAACTCGAGGTAGGCCCACGAGCCTTTGCGGTAAGCAGTGTCCATGCGCACCCAGCCCGGCTCGTCGCGCGACAGCTCGGCTTTCGGGAAAATCGGGTTCGAGCCGAGCGGGTAGTTGTCCACGATGACGCGGACCATCGCACCTTTCCCGCCGGCGGCGCGGACGCTGATGCTGTCGGTTGCGATGCGGAAGCGCGGCGAGGTGAACAGGCCGCCGTGCTTTTCTGAGACGAGGTGGGAGGAAACTGCGGCGGGGAGGAGACCTTTGAGCACGCGGTCGCCGTCGGGTTCGAGGGAAAAGTCACCGGGTTGGATGCGCAGCAGCGCGTGCCTGCCGAAGGCGTTGCCTTCGGTGAACCACTGCGCGGCGTCGCCTTTGGCAAAGTCCCACTCAGTCTTGAACTGCGCGTTGTGCTGCCGCGCAGCGGCGAGTTGTTCGCGCCAACTCTTCATCACATCCGCCCAGCCGCCGGCGAAGGCGGTTCCGTCGAGCTTGCTCAACTTCGCCCATGTGTGCAGGGGATTGGCGATGCTGACCTGCGCGTCCTTGAGCGCGGTGGCGAGGGAGTCTTCGTTGGCGGAAGGTGACTTTGCGGCGAGGTCGGCGCGGGCTTTGGTCAATTCGGCGAAGAGAGCAGCGTGCTTCGCTTTCTGCCCGGGCATCATTGCTTTCGCGATTTCCTCCGGGCTGACGCCGACGGGCCCGGCTTTGAAGGAGGCAGCGATTTCCTCGGTGGTCAGGGCGCGGTCGTAGAGGCGGGCCTCGTCAATCTCGCCGGCGAAGTATCCGTTGCCCGCGCCTGTGTGCCGCAGTCCTAGCAGCACGCGCCCTGTGCCCGCCGGGAAGGTGTGCAGCGGCACGTCGCCTAGCGAGTAGGGCCGGCTGTAAGGCACGCCGTTGCGGTAGGCCGCGATGATGCCGTCCGCGCGATAGGTGATGGCGACGTGAACCAGTTCGCCGGGTTGCGCGGTTTCCACCGGCCCGTCCACGGTGCGGGAGCGGTGGAAGAACTCGCTGCCCGGCACCCAGCGCCGGGGTTCCTTCTCGGCGAACACGATGGCGTCGAAGTGATGCGGTTGGACGGTCTCGACCGCGAGCACACCTCCGCCGCGCTGCTCCAGTGACGCGGGAGTGACCCAAGCTTCGAGTGTCTTTTCGCGCAAATCGCGCGCGAGCGGCGCAGTGCGAAGGAACGAGCCTTTGCCATCGAGGACGAGGCGGCCGTTGCGAATCATCGCGCCGCCGAGCAACTCGCCGTGGAGGGAGCCGAGCAGGTCGCGGGCGTCGGTGTCGAAGGACCAGCGGGCAATGGGCTGGGGTGCGCCGGGCGCGGTGGGTGGCGACTGCAAGTCACCGGCACGGGTGGCGAGAGCCTTCGCACGCGCGTCGGCTTCGATGACTGCAAGTTCGCCTTCCAGTTTGCGGGTGTGCTGATTGAGCGCGGCGAGTTGCGGGTCGGCGCTGGAGCCGCGGGTGAGTTGGGCGATGAGTTGCGGGATGGCGTCGCGCCAACTGTCGGTGAGAGCGGACTTGATTTGCGCTTTGAGCGAGAGGAGTTCGGCGCGGTGCTTGTTCAGGATTTCCGGTGAGTCGAGTTGCACCTGCGCCGGGCGGGTGGATGCGAGGATGCCGTAGAGCGCGTAGTAATCTCGCTGGCCGATGGGGTCGAATTTGTGGTCATGGCAGCGGGCGCAGGAAATGGTGAGGCCCTGAAAGGCTTTCGCGAGCACGTCAATCTGGCTGTCCACGGCCTTCACCTGGTCGTCGAGTGTGTCCACGGGCTGGAAGCCGTGCTCGACGAGGCGGAAGTGCGCGGGGCCGAGGCGGGATTCATTAAGCGCGTCGGTTTTGTTCCAGCGCGTCTGCGTGGGCGGGAGCAAATCGCCGGCGATATGCTCGCGAATGAGCTGGTCGGCGGGAACATCAGTGGCAAAGGCACGGATAACGTAGTCGCGATAGCGCCAGGATTGCGGGATTTCGGGATCGCCTTCGCTGCCGTGTGTTTCGGCATAGCGCACGAGGTCGAGCCAGTGGCGTGCCCAGTGCTCGGCGAAGGCGGGGGTGTTGAGCAGCGAGTCCACGGCGTGGGCGATGGCTCTGTTCTCACTTTCCCGCTTTCTCGCCGGTTCACCGGCTCCGTTGGCAGGTGGAAAAGCGGGAGAGTGTGAAACTGAGAATTCGCGCGTGAACGCTTCTACCGCTTCGAGCTTCGGCGGCAGGCCGGTCAACGCAAAGGTCAGGCGGCGGATGAAGGTGCGCGGGTCGGCGTCAGCACCGGGTGTGAGGCCGTGTGACTCCATCTTGGCAAGCAGGAAGCGGTCAATGGCGTTGGTGCTCCAGGCGGAGTTTTTCGGTGTGGGAACCGTGGGCTTGGAGAGCGGCTGAAAGCTCCACCATTGGCGACGGAAAGCGAGCGTGTCGGCCCAAGTGGACGAGGCGGGCTGCGTATTTGCGGTGGCCGGATTGCTGCGCGGGTCGGGCGCGCCCTGGCGAATCCATTCGGCGAAGCTCGTTAGGATACGGGCATCGAGCTTCGCGCCTTTCTTAGGCATCTTGAGCTTCGGATGTGTGTGGCGGAGCGCCTGCATGAGCAGGCTCGAATCCGGCTGGCCGGGGATGATGGCCGGGCCGGACTCGCCGCCCTTGAGCACGCCGTCGCGCGTGTCGAGCACGAGGCCACCTTTCTTCTTCGCAGAGGAGTGGCACTCGAAGCACTCGGCGGCGAGGACCGGGCGGATGTTCTTCTCGAAGAACTCGATTTGCGCGGGCGTGGGCGCGGCGCTCGTGCGGAACACGAAAACGGGCAGCGCCACCAGCAGCAGGCCATTGGCGAACGAGGACGGATGGAAAAGGCGCGGCATCTCGGTTGATGAACGCTGGTCGAGCGGTGGTATTCAAGGTGATTTCAACCCTGCGGTTGCGTGAACCCATGCGAAGAGAAACCCGGGCCAGTGCGTCTGAAATCCAGTTGCCGGACGCCTCTCGAACGCACAGTCTGGCGCACTGACACCAGCATGAAATTCGCCTCCTGCCTCCCGCTACTCCATCGCTGGGCTGCGTCGGCGTTCGCGCTGGCTGGCGTCGTGGTGGCGCTGGGCGGCCTGGCTGCGCCGGCTAGCGCAGGAGAAACCAATGCTCCGGTTGCGACGGACAACATTGACTGGAACAAGGAGCGGCAATTCTGGTCCTTCAAGGTGCCGCAGGCGCAGCCCCGGCCCGTCGTGAAGAACTCCAAGTGGTCGCGCCAGCCAGTGGATTACTTCATCCTCGCACGGCTAGAGCAGAAGAAACTTGCGCCGTCACCCGAGGCGGAGCGGCGAACGTTGATTCGCCGGCTGACGCTGGACTTGACCGGGTTGCCTGCGACGCCGGAAGAAGTAGCGGCCTTCGTCGCGGACAAGCGTGCCGATGCTTACGAGCAGCTTGTGGAGCGGCTGTTGACGTCGCCGCGCTTTGGCGAGCGGATGGCGAGCGTCTGGCTGCCGCTGGCGCGCTATGCGGAGGACCAGGCGCATCAGGTGGGCAACGACTCGACGATGTTTTACGCGAACGCCTACCGCTACCGCGAGTGGGTGATGGGGGCGTTCAACCGCGACCTGCCTTACGACCAGTTCATCCAGTTTCAGCTCGCGGCGGACAAGTTCCCGGCGGCGAAGCAGGAGGACTTGGCCGCGCTCGGCTTCCTCGGTCTCGGCCCGAAGTATTACAATCGCGGTCGCATCGAGGTGATGGCAGACGAGTGGGAGGACCGCGTGGACACCGTGACGCGCGCGACGCTCGGGCTGACGGTGGCCTGTGCGCGCTGCCACGACCACAAGTTCGAGCCGATCACCCAGCGCGACTACTACGCGCTGGCCGGGGTCTTCGCGAGCGTGAAGATGGTCAACAAGACCGCCGACGGCAAAGTCGTCGAGGGCAAGGTGCAGGCCGACAAGATGCCCGCCGATGCCGTCCACATGGTCGAGGAAGGCACCGCGCAGAACTTGAGCATCTTCCTGCGCGGCAATCCCGAGCTGAAGGGCGCAGTGGCCGAGCGCAGTTTCCTGAAGGTGCTTTCCACGGGCGAGCCGAAGCCATTCGCCGACGGCAGTGGTCGCCGCGAACTTGCCGAGGCCATCGCCAGCCGCGACAACCCGCTCACCGCGCGCGTGTTCGTGAATCGCGTCTGGGGTGTGCTCTTCAGCAAGCCGCTGGTGGCGACCTCGAGCAATTTCGGCCACTCGGGCATGACGCCCACGCACCCGGAGTTGCTCGACGATCTCGCGGTGCGCTTCATGCAGGGCGGCTGGTCCGTGAAGTCGCTCGTGCGCGAGTTGGTCCTCTCTGCCACCTACCGCCAAACCTCGCGCGAGGACGTGAAGAAGTCCGCCGCTGACGTGGCGAACGAATCGCTCTGGCGCATGAACCGCCGCCGCCTGTCCATCGAGCAATGGCGCGACAGCGTGCTGGCGGTGACGGGCGAACTCGATTTATCCGGCGGCAAGTCGCTCGAACTCGATGACGCGAAGAACCTGCGCCGCACCGTTCACGCGCGCATCAGCCGGCTGAAATTGAACGACCTGCTGATGCAGTTCGACTACCCGGACGCGAACGTCCACGCCGAGAAGCGCTCCGCCACCACCACGCCGACACAGAAGCTCTTCATGCTGAACAGCCCGTTCATGCTGGAGCGCGCCAAGGCGCTGGCCGAGCGCGTGACCACGGACGCGAGCGAGTCCGACGCCGCCAGCATCCAGCGCGCGTATCAACTCCTCTACGGTCGCAACCCCGAGAGCGCGGAAACCACCGCCGCGCTGGCCTTCCTGCGCAAGCCCGCGACGGGCGAAGTGACGCGCTGGCAGCAATACGCGCAGGCGCTGCTCATGGCGAATGAGATGTTGTATGTGGATTAGGAAACATCTTTTGGGACTAAGTGGAGCGTTTCTCCTGCTCTGTGCAGTAACAGCGAGCGCTCAACACGGTGGCCTTACCGGCGGTATGGATTGGCGAGTGGATGGACCGGGCGGAAGCTACGGAATCGTTGAGTTTGGGCCTACCACATGGGTTACATATTTCTGCTTTGGTCCCGTGAGTTTTAAGCTGCCTGGACAGATGCACGAGGCCATTGGGCTTGTTGCACTCCCCATAATTTGCATTCTCGCGTTGATTCTCTTCTATCGGTCATGGTTCGGACGATCTGGAGCAAGCTGCGCCGCAAAGAACGAGGAGGGTGCAACATGATTTGGCGCTCTCTCATTAGGCACACCGGGCTTCAGCCCGGTGTGCCCGCCGGCGAGGAGCCGAGCCGTTTCAACGGCTTGGCTCCGGTGTCCGGGCTGAAACCGTTGAAACGGTTCTCGCCGCGCCCGTCGCCCCCCACCCGGCTGAAGCCGGGTGCTAATGAGAGGGACCGATGCGCCACTGGCACGGGGCTTCCCCGAGGGCATGAGAACTTTCCGTCCATTGGCCGCCTGCGGCGAAGCAACGGAGTTGCCGCAGAAAGTAGCCCACGGCGTTAGCCGTTGGTTGCCCGCGCCACCGTGGCGAACCGCAACCCGGGCGGAGACAGAGACGTCCCGCGTGGGCCCGGGCCGTGTCTTCTGCGCCCCCCC
>JACXTT010014906.1_pt1 | contig 10128 bp, 10 predicted proteins | sample 9270951 | NCBI WGS metagenome assembly JACXTT01 (sample SAMN15532306, study PRJNA645909) | rock metagenome | isolation source: weathered quartz diorite | place: Puerto Rico | collected 2017-06-21
ACGGAGGAACGCGCAATGGCGAAGGGTGGAAAAGCCCCGATGGCAGCGGATGAGGGCTACTGCGTGAAGTGCAAGGCGAAGCGCAAGATTTCGAATCCCCAGCAGGTGAAGATGGCCAATGGCCGTCCCGCGCTGAAGGGCGTGTGCCCGGTCTGCGGTACGGGGATGTTCAAGATCCTGCCGCCCAAGTAGGCCGCCAACCAATACACGACACCGCGAGCCCCCGGCCGAGTCAGGCCGGGGGTTCTTGTCTTACGGCGCGACCCGTCGACTCCCGTCGCCCTGGTAGGAGTAGCGGAACGTGATGCAAGCCGTGCCGGCGTCACGGCAATAGTACGCCAGGAGCTCGAGCTTGGCGTACTTCGCTCCCGCCGTGCGAACGCCGTACACGTGGTGCTTGGTGGTGAGAAGATGGCTGAGCATGCTGTACGAATACCACTTGCCGACGCCGGGATTCGTCGTGTCGGGGCCGCTCGTGTTGGGGACGTAACCCGTCGCCGGCAGCTCGCGGACCGAGTCGAACGGCACTTCGCCCAGGTCGACGATGCCCCCTCCCGGCGCCGTGATCAGATGAAATCGCCGAAACGCGATGTCCCACGGTCCCGAGTCCACGGTGGCGTTGCGATCGAAGTCGAACGTGCGCCAGCGCTCTGTGGCGGATGCGTCCAGGGTGTATGTGACCGGGCCGACCAAGGCATCACCCACGGGCGTGCGGTGTGGCGGCGTGAGGCTGAAGGGGGGGAACTCGGGTCGCGTGAGCGAGCCGATCAGGAGCGACGCGATGAGGAGCACGAAGGCGCCGCCCATCGCCAGCACCAGGATGGGCGGCCGGCGACTCCCCGCGCTCACGACTCGGCCATGAACGGGTACGTAAAGCTCCGCGGCGGAATGAAATTCTCCTTCACGGTCCGCGGGCTCACCCAACGAATCAGGTTGAGCAGGCTACCCGCCTTGTCGTTCGTGCCGCTCGCGCGCGCCCCGCCGAACGGCTGCTGGCCCACCACCGCCCCGGTCGGCTTGTCGTTGATGTAGAAGTTGCCGGCGGCGTACCGGAGCGTCCGCTGAGCCTCGTCGACCGCCCGCCGATCCCGTGCGAAGATCGCGCCCGTGAGCGCGTACGGCGACGTTTCGTCCACCAGGCGGAGCGTGTCGGACCAGCGCCCGGCCGAGTACACGTGAACCGTGAGCACCGGTCCGAAGATCTCCTCGCACATCGTCCGGTAGGCGGGATCGGGGCTCTCGATCACCGTGGGTTCGATGAAGTAGCCGTCCGCATCGTTGGCGCCGCCGCCGAACAGGATTTGCACGCCGGGCGCGCGCCTCGCGCCATCGATGTAGCTCTTGATCTTATCGAACGCCTTCCGATCGATCACGGCTCCCATGAAATTGCGAAAATCGGCAGGGTCGCCGACCTTGACTTCCGCAAGCATCGCCAGCGTCCGCTCCCTGACCTGGGGCCAAATCGCATCGGGGACGTACGCCCGGGACGCCGCACTGCACTTCTGTCCTTGATACTCGAACGCGCCTCGCACCAGCCCGGTCGCGAGCGCGTCCACATCGGCGCTCGCGTGCGCCAGGATGAAATCCTTGCCCCCCGTCTCCCCCACGAGCCGTGGATACGCCGCATACGACGTCAGGTTGGCGGCGGCTTGCTTCCACAAGGCCTGGAACACCTCCGTCGAGCCGGTGAAATGGATGCCGGCAAACGCACGATCGGCGAGCAGGCGCTGGGACACCTGGGCGGACGGCCCGGGGACGAAGTTGATCACGCCCGGCGGAAGCCCCGCCTCCTCGAGCAGTCGCATGATGAAGTAGTTCGACAGGACCGCGGTCGCCGCCGGCTTCCAGACGACGGTGTTCCCCATGATCGCCGGCGCGGTGGGGAGATTGCCTCCGATGGACGTGAAGTTGAAAGGCGTGATGGCGTATACGAACCCCTCGAGCGGGCGAAAGTCGAGGTAGTTCCACACGCCTGTCACCGAAAGCGGCTGCTCGGCGTAAATCCGCTCCGCGTAGTGGACATTGAAGCGGTAGAAGTCGATCAGCTCGCACGCCGCATCGATCTCCGCCTGATGCGCCGTCTTCGACTGGCCGAGCATCGTGGCCGCGTTGACGATGGCCCGATGCCTCGTGGCGAGCAGATCCGCGGCCTTGAGAAAGATCGCGGCGCGGCGCTCGAACCCCCACACCGACCACTCCCGCCACGCGTCACGCGCGGCAGCGATGGCCGCCTCCACTTCCCCCGGACCGGCCTGGTGCACCTTGGCGAGGACGTGATGATGGCAGTGGGGCATGACGACGTCCGTAGTGGTCCCGGTGCGCACGTCCCGGCCCCCGATGATCAGCGGGATGTCGAGCTGCCGACTCGAGAGGTCCTTGAGGGTCCGCTTCAGCTCGGCGCGCTCAGGGGCGCCGGGCGCGTAGCCCAGGACGGGCTCGTTGACGGGAGTTGGGATCCGCGGAGTCGAGTTCATGCAAGGAAATGTAACCGTCGTAAGACGCTACGACGCCACGCTGTACATCTGTGCCAGAACCACTTACAACGTGGCGTCCTAGCGTCGTGGAACTCTTGAGCGTTCATCCATTGATGGCTATCCACCCACAGACCCGCATCGGCCACGTCCACCTGACGGTGTCCGACCTCGACCGCGCGGTCGCTTTCTACCGCGACGTGCTCGGCTTCGAGGTCACGACCGCCTACGGCCGGGACGCCGTGTTCCTGTCGGCGGGCGGCTACCATCATCACATTGGCCTCAACACCTGGGCGGGCCGGGGCGCCCCGGCACCCGCGCCGGGCACCACCGGCTTGTACCACTTCGCCATCCTGTTCCCGGACCGGAAGTCCCTCGCGGCGGCGGTACGTCGCGTGCTCGACGCCGGCGTCAGGCTCGAAGGCGCATCGGACCACGGCGTGAGCGAAGCGATCTATCTGCGGGATCCCGACGGCAACGGACTCGAGCTCTACCGCGATCGGCCGGAGACCGAGTGGCCGAAGGGCCCCGATGGCAAGGTGGCGATGTATACGAGACCACTCGACGTCAAAGGGCTACTGTCCGATGCCGAATAAAATGGGAGAAGGGAGAGGGGAGAGGTTCGTAACGCTGAAGCGGAAAGTACCTCTCCCTCTTCCCTCCCATTTTTCCTGTCCTTATCTCTTCCCCTTCACCAACAAGCTGTCGCTCACCTTCACGGCCTCCACCGGCGTTGGCGTCGAACGCGCGCCCCGCGGGATGAGCGCCGAGAGATTCGCGAGCTCGTACGCCGAAACGGCCATCACCGCTGAGGCCTGGGTGAGGTCGGCGCCGAGCGCCATGTCGTAGGTGTCCGACTGGGAGTGGTGCGTGTGGTTGTAGCCGCGCTCGACCTGGTTGAAGTTGAAGCCTGGCACTCCGTAGGGCAGGAACGAGAGATGGTCGGTGCCGCCTTTGTTCCGGTTCACCACCGAGTCCGCGCCGAGCGAAGCCACCGGGGCTAGGACGGCGCGCCAGAGCCCATCGAGATCGGTCCTTCCCTGGAGCGCCTGACCGGTGATCGCGCCGGTGCCGTTGTCGAGCACGACGACCGCCTGAATCGAGTCGGCCTCCGCCGCGTGCGCCTCCGCGTACTTGCGCGAGCCGATGAGTCCCTGCTCCTCGCCGGTGAAGAGCACGAAGCGAATCGTCCGCTTGGGCTTCAGGCCGGACCGCGCGATGACGCGAGCGGCCTCGAGGACGCACATCGCTCCAGTGCCGTTGTCCGTGGTGCCCGTACCCAGTTCCCACGAGTCGAGGTGCGCACCGACGATCACGACCTCTCCCGGTCGCTCGCTGCCCTGAATCTCGGCGACGGTGTTCCACTGGAGGACCGAGTCGCGCGTCAGCTCGTTCGTGACGCTTACCGCGAGCCGCGGCGTCATGCCGGCGTGCAGCAAGCGATCGAACATGGCGTAGTCCTCGTGCGCCACGACGATCTGGGGCAGCGGGAGGACGCGATTCGGCGAGCCGCTCATGTTGAGAAGCGCGTGCTCTTTCCCCGCGTCCTGCACGATGCCGAGCGCGCCGGCGCGCTGCAACAGGAACGGGACGTCGTTCGCGAACTGCTGCATGCGGGCCCGCGTAAGTGAGTCGGCGTCCCGGAACGGCGTGAAGACATTGCGGAAGTACTCGCGCTGGCGCTCCGAGTCGGCGGCGGTCATGGCGGGGCCGTCGCCATTCCACACGGGCGCCGGCGCGCGTGTCATGACCCAGCCGCCCTTCACCTTCGTGCGGTATATCGCGAAGCTGTCCGGGGTAGTCGCGTCGATCCGGACCACGGGTCCGGTCCGCACGGAGCCGCCCGTGCCGGGCGCCCAGGCCCAGCTTGCCGCCGTCACGTCGTGCGCGCGGGGTGCCGTCATCCGGACGCGAGCCGGCCCGCGCGTCCAGGTGCCGCCAAACTTCCACGGTTCGAGGTGTCCCTCGAGTCCGTAGCCCTTGAAGCGCTCCAGGGTCCAGTCGTTCGCCCGGCGCACCGCCGGGGACCCGGTGAGCCGCGGACCGATCATATCGGTCAGGTACCGAAGATTCTCCATGACCTGCGAATGGTTCAACGCTTGATCGATGAGCGCACCCGCACCCGCCGTGTCGACGGACACGTCCTGAGCGGAAAGCGGCCGCCGAGCCGGCGCAGCGATGGCCAGGGCCACCAGCAGACAAGAAGGTCTCATGTGAAATCTCCGGGAAAACGTTCGCCTACGGGCGTCCTTCGGGTAGCGCATCGACGGAGCGCTGCGGGGGAATCGGAATCGTCACGGTGATCGTCGTCCCCTTGCCCACGGTGGAATCCACGGCGATGCTGCCCGCGAACATGGTGCGGACGACGCTCTGCACCACGACGAGACCCATACCGCTCCCTTCTCCGAACTCCTTGGTGGTAAAGCCGGGCTCGAAGATCCGATCGAGGTCGGCGTGGCGGATACCGCTGCCCTGGTCCCGTACGGTGAGGCGGAGGCCGCTCCCCACGTGGGACAGGCCCACACGGATCGGCGCGGGGCGCGCGGCCGTCGCGTCCGCTGCGTTGCGGATCAAGTTGACGAGAAGGTCATAGAACGCGTTGGGGTCCCCCTTCAAGTACACCGTCTCGAGTGTCGAGTCAAATTCGAGCGGGATCCGTTTTTCCTTCAGGATACGGCTCTCGAGGGTGCAACAGGAGCGGACGACGCGGACCGCGTCGAACCGCTCGGAGCGCGCGAGCGCGCCGCGCGCGCGATCCTTGACCGCTCGGAGGAAGCTGACGGACCGATCGATGTCCTCGACGATCTGTCCGAGCCCGTCGAGGAGGTCGAGGCGGCGGTCGGCTGCCACTTCGGTCCAGCGACCAAGCGACTCCATCGCCAGTTGAAGGCCGGCGCGCGCGCCGGTCAGGGGATTGGACAGCTCGTGGGCGATGATGCCCGGGAGGGTGCTGAGATCTTGGAACGGATCGCCCCGCGCGGGGCCGGGTTGGTCCGCCGCCGGCTCCCGGCGGTCCAACAGGCCCAGACACAACCCGGCGAGCTCGAGGGTGAGGCGCTCACGGCTGCGCCGTTCGCGCCCCTCGGGCGGCGGCGCAGGGGGGCGCATGCGCACCGGGGCGATCACCCACACCCCCTCGCCTGAGCTGCGACACCCCACCCAGCGGCTTCCCTGGACGATGGGGATATTCCAGCGCCGCAGAGTGGAATCGACATCGAGTTTGGTGGCGTGATGGGCGGGAGCGGCGTCGCTCGAGCTCTGCGGCTCGAGCTCGGCGCGTGCGGAGACCTCCCAAACCGTCACCGGACGGCCGCCGAGGGCAACGCTCGCCTGCCGCAGGATTTCGCGCCTGCCGTCGACGAAAGTCTCCGGTTCCATCCGAGGCCCCCCTACGAACGCCATCATATGCGTCAAACTGTACACGTCGTCAAGCAACGGCGACTTGTTGCTTGACACCTCTTCCGGCGGCGGATACCGTCTCCGCTCACTCCTCCCCGGAATGCCCGCGCCATGACACCGCCAGAGCCACGCCTTTCGATGCCCCGTTCCTCGTTCGCAATTGCGATGAAGGACTACACGTTCATTCGGCCGGGCATCGCGGTGACCATCAGCGCGATCACGTTGGTCGTCGCCCTCTTTTTCGGGCTCGACCTGATCGGCTCGCTCAAGCGCGCGGCCGCGAGCGTGCAACAGGGGGCGCGGACCACCCAGACGCTGCATCGCTACAACGCGGGGCTCGAGGTCTGGCGCCAGATGATGACCAGCACGGACCCCGCGTACAAGCGGCCTGAGGCCGTCGCGCAACGGGACTCGATTCGCAATGCGCTGCGCGAGCAACTGGCGACGTTGGGCAACGCGATGCAGAAGCCCGAGGACCGGGAGCTCGCCTACACCGTTCAAGCGGGATTGTCGAGCCTCGACCCCGCGGCCGCCACTCAGGCCCGGCAGGCGATGGTGGTGCTCCTGGCGCGCCAGGATGCCGCGATGTTCGATGCCGCCGCGACGGCGCAACGTGGCGTCCTGCTCGCGGCCGTGCTCCTCGCGCTCACCATCCTCGCGGCCGGCCTGATGGTAGTGCCGATGGCGTGGCTGTACATCCGCTACAAGCGCGGGGCGACCATCGAAGTAAAAGTGTAACCGACGCATTATTCTTCTGTATGATCAAGGAGGCGGAGCCGTCGCGGGCCTCCATCGACGGACCGCGCGAGCGTGAGCGCATCCCCACGATCGTGGTGCCGGACCACGACGACCTCGCGCTCCGCCTCGCCGAGCGGATCGTCCAGGTGATCGCGCGAGCGACCGCCGCTAAAGGGCGCTGCGTGCTCGGACTCGCCACCGGCAGTACCCCCCTAGGCATCTACCGCGAGCTGATCCGGGGACACCAAGCGGGTGAGGTGGACTTCTCGCGGGTGGTCACGTTCAATCTGGACGAGTACTACCCGATGCCCGCCGACAACCCCCACAGCTACCACCGGTACATGTGGGAGAATCTGTTCGCGCACGTGAACATCCCGCCCGAGTGCGTGCATATCCCCGATGGGAGCGTGCCGCGCGAGGACCTCGCCGCATCCTGCGCCGCCTACGAGCGCGCGATTACGGACGTCGGGGGCATCGACTTCCAGATGCTGGGAATCGGGAAGAGCGGGCACATCGGGTTCAACGAGCCCGGCTCGGCGCCGGACGAGCGCACGCGCCTCGTGACGCTCGACACCATGACGCGCAAGGACGCGGCCGCAGATTTCTTCGGCGAGGACAACGTGCCGCGGGAAGCGATCACCATGGGCGTCGCCACGATTCTCGACGCGCGTGAGATCGCCTTGATCGCGACCGGCGAGCACAAGGCCGAGATCGTCGCCCGCGCCGTGGAAGGCGAAATCTCGCAGGACGTGGCCGCCACGTTTCTCCAGCGCCACCCGAACGCCACGGTGTATCTCGACGCGGCCGCCGCCGCCCAGCTCACGCGCATTCACACGCCCTGGGTGCTCGGGCCGGTGGAATGGACGGCGCCGGTCACCGAGCGCGCGGTCGTGTGGCTCGCGGAAGAGACGGGTAAGGCGATTTTGAAGCTCACGGCGCGCGACTTCACCGAGCACCACCTCAGCCCCTTGCTCGCCAGGCACGGGGCGGCGGGGCCAATCAACGGTGCGGTGTTCAACCGGCTGCGCGAAAAAATCCGAGGGCGCCGGCGCCTGCCGACCCGGCGATCGGTCGTGGTCTTCTCGCCCCACCCGGACGACGACGTGATCTCCATGGGGGGGTTGCTTCGCAAGCTTTGGGAGAACGAGAACGCGATCATCGTAGCGTACATGACGAGCGGCAACATCGCCGTGTTCGATCACGATGTGCGGCGGCATCTCGATTTTGTCGAGCGGGCGGCGACCACGCTCGGCCTCGACGCAGCCGCCGCCCATCGGGTGCGTGCCGAGGTCGAGGCGAGCTTCGAGCGCAAGGCGCCGGGGGACGTGGACCTTCCGGCCGTCCAGGATCTCAAGCGCGTGATCCGCGAATCCGAAGCGATCGCGGCGCTCGAGTCCGTGGGCCTGCCGCGCACCGCGGCCCGCTTTCTCAACCTCCCCTTCTATCGCACCGGGGAAGTCCGCAAGCGGCCGATCGGTCCCGAGGACGTAGCGATCGTGCGCGCGCTGCTCGAGGAGGCGCGCCCGAACCTCGTGTTCGTCGCGGGCGATCTGTCGGACCCCCACGGCACGCACCGGATGTGCCGGGCGGCCATCGCGCGCGCCCTCGAGCAGTATGACGGCACGCGTCCGGAGGTGTGGCTGTATCGCGGCGCATGGCAGGAGTGGTCCCTCACCGAGGCGGATGTCCTCGTGCCCCTCTCCCAAGACGAGTTGCGCGCCAAGATCTTCGCGATCTTCAAGCATCAGTCCCAGAAGGACACGGCGCCGTTCCCGGGCGGACACGACGATCGCGAGTTTTGGCAACGGGTGGAGGCACGAAACCTGGAAACCGCCGCGCGCGCCGATCGGCTGGGCCTCCCGGAATATTTCGCGATGGAAGCCTACCGCACTCTCGCACCGGAGGAGGCAGAGCGATGAACGCGATGACCGCCCGAGGGTTGAGTCTGGCCGCGGTGGTGGCCGTCTGGACCGCCATCTCGGAAATGGCGAAGGTAAACCTCTCCCTGTGGCCTGTAATCGTCGGCTTGGGCTGCGCGGTGGCGGCGGGCGGCGGCGTCACCGGATTACAGAGGACGCTTGCGGGCACGATCTCAGGCGTCGTCTGGGCACTCGTCGCCCACGCCGTCTCGCGAGCGCTCGGAGGCCAAGACCTCGTCCAGGCGCTGGTGCTGGGTGCCGCGGCGTTTGCGATGGTATTGCAAGCGCAGTTTCTACCCATCCTCTCCTATACGGCCGGTGCGTTGGCCGGCGCGGGCGTCGCGATGGGACTTCGGGCCGTCACCATCGAGGGGGGCGTTCGTGTGGCGATCGCGCTGATCATCGGAGGCGTGCTCGGCTTCGCCGCCGAGCGGATCGAGCGCGCGCTACCCCGCACGCGCGCGTGACCGAGCTGCGGGACGCGGAGGCTCACGCTGCCTCCAGACGGCTGCTCGCCACGAGCGAGCGCGAGCTGCAGCGGATCGTGCTGGACATGCACGACGGCCCCGTGCAGGACATCTTCGCCGCGCTGTCGCAGCTTCAGGTGCTCGAGCGCGCGCTCGCGGCAGACCCGGCCGCCGAACAGCGAGTGCGACAGGCGATGCGCCTGCTCGAGCGGGCGCTCGGCGAGATCCGTAACTTCATCGGCGCGTTCCGGCCGCCCGGCTTCGAGCGCCGCGCCCTGGGCGAGATCATCGAGGGGCTGGCGGTCCAGCACGAAACGCTCACCAATCAGGCGGTCGAATTCGAGCTGCCGCCGGACCTGGGTGACTGCGCGCTCCCCACGAAGATCGCGATTTACCGGATCCTGCAGGAAGGACTGGCGAACGGGCACCGCCACTCGGGTGCGACCCGCCAGCGCGTCACGGTCGAGCGCCATGGCGGCGCCATCGCGCTCACGGTGTCCGACGACGGGCGAGGCTTCGACCCGAAGCGCGTGCTCGCCAGCGAGGAGGACGTGGGCGTCGAGGGCGGGCACTTCGGCCTGCGTGGCATCCAGGACCGCGTGTCGATGCTGGGCGGCACGTTCGCGCTCGACAGTGCGCCGGGCCGCGGCACCTCGCTCACCGTCACGCTGCCGGCCGAGTAGGGCGCGTCGATGATTCGCGTGCTCCTCGCCGACGACCACGCCATCGTGCTCGAGGGTCTGCGCGCCCTGCTCGATGGCGAAACGGACATCAAGGTGGCTGCCTGGACCACGGACGGGACCGAGGTCGTGAAGCTCGTCGAGCAGCACAAGCCGGACGTCGTGGTGCTGGACCTCGAGCTCACGAGCATCAAGGGCACGGAAGTCATCGCCGCACTGCGCGACCGCACCGCAGCGCCGAAAGTGCTGGTGCTCACCGCCTACAACGACGGCGAGTCGCTGCGCTCCGCGCTCGACGCCGGCGCCGAGGGGCTCGCGTTGAAGACCGAATCGCCGCAGCAGACGCTCACGGCGATCCGGCCGGTGCCCGCCGGTCAGCGGGTCTTCCCGCGGGCCGCGCCCCGCTGGATCGAGGGTCTGGCCGCGGGGGGGGTGGGGGGGGGGCGGGCGGGGG
>JACXTT010014907.1_pt1 | contig 10127 bp, 9 predicted proteins | sample 9270951 | NCBI WGS metagenome assembly JACXTT01 (sample SAMN15532306, study PRJNA645909) | rock metagenome | isolation source: weathered quartz diorite | place: Puerto Rico | collected 2017-06-21
GCTGCGTCCGGTTTGGATTTCGCACTGTCGCCCGCCTGGTGTTGATGCTCAAGTTCCGCAATGAGTCGCGCGTACAGCTCCTGTTGCGCCGGCGTGAGCTGCGCGCTGATCTCCCGCCGCATCTGGGCCCGCAGGGAGTCGTAGCGGGGATGCACTTCGCGCCAGATCGCCTCCACTTCGGCGTGGTGGCGGGTGATGACCGCCAGCACCGAGTCCCGCTGCGCGGCGGTGAGGTGCAGCCTCCCGTCGAGGAACTCCACCATCGCCTGGGGCCCGCGGCGAGGTCGCGGGTCGGCCCGCCAAGTCGCTGCTCCCCAGCCCGCCGCGCCCCCCGCCAGGAACACTGCGAGGAGCAGAGCGACGGCCTGGGCTTTCGATCGGTTCAACATAATGGCGACAACGCCCTTTCTGGTTGACGGCGTTCTAACGCTGGTGATTCACGATGGCGGTGAACACCACGCTGGCGTCCGGCGCCCGCGACGCGGACATCAGCGCCGTGGCTCCTTCGCCGGCCACCGCGACTTCCTCGATGGCCACCGGCGTCTGCATCGCGCGCCCGATCAGGAACCCGGCGAGCAGGGCGGCGGCCGCCGCGGCAGCGATCCCCGTGCCCGACCACCGGGCGAGCACGTCCCAGGTGGGCGTGGCCCGCCGGCCCGCGCGGAGGAGGTCGATCCGGGTGAGCACGCGGGCGACGAACGTGGTCTGGTCGCCCGCCTCGAGCGCGACGCGCAGCGCCGCCCCCAGCTCCTGGTCCGGTTGGTGATCGAACGGCAGCGACGGCTCCTTCATGCTTCCTCCTTCCAATCCTGCAACAGGGCGCGCAACGCGCGCCGGGCATGGAAGACTTCCGAGCGCGCCGTGCCCTCGGGGATCCCGAGGATGGCGGCGATCTCGGCGTGCGAATAGCCCTCCACGTCGAACAACACTACGGCCAGACGCCGGCGCTCCGGCAGCTGTGCCAGCGCGACCCGCAGCCGCTCGCCCAACGCGCGCCGCTCGGCGTCGCGGTCGGGGCGCGATGTCCCACTGCCGCTCGCGAGCTCCGGAGCCAACGGCTCGGTCTGGCGCACCGCGCGCCGTCGCCGGCGATCCGTCGCCGCGTTCGCCACGATCCGCATCAACCACGGGCCGAAGGGGCGGCGGGGGTCGTACTGGTCCAGCTTGACCAGCGCCGAGAGGAAGGCGTCCTGCGCGGCGTCGTCCGCGTCGTCGGGATTCTGCAGCACGGCCCGCGCGACCCGCCGGGCCTGCGCCGCGAAGCGGTCCACCAAGGTCCCGAAGGCCGCCCGGTCCCCGGCGCGCGCCCGCGCCGCCAGCTCGGCCTCGTCTCCCTGGTGTATACGCGCAACCCCGGCGGGGAGTTGGGACCGCGGATCAGTCCCCATCCGCGGCCTCTCCCCGGGACCGCCGCCGCTCCAGCGCGAACAGCCCGAAGACCAACGCCAGCCAGAAGGCTCCCGCGGCTAACGTGACGCTCATCACCCGAGGAAACGCGAGCAGCAGCGACCCCGCCCCGACGCACACGCCGACGGCGGTCCACGCGATCGCCCGCCGCGCTCCCCCGGCGACCCGACGCAGGGCGACCACCGCGACCGCCCCCAGCTCGTAGCCGGAGCGCTTGTGTGGCGCGGGAGGGATCACTTCGGCCGGTGGCACGGCCGGCGCGCCGACCAGCCGCGCGGGGAGCCGGAGGCGGCGCGGCTGGAGCACGACCTCGCGGCTCGAGGCGAGGTCGCGCCGGAATTGCGCCGCCAGCGCGTCCGTCAGCTGGTCGCATTCAGCGATGAGGTCGAGCTCGTAGTTCGTGAGGAGGCTCGACACGTTCAGATTGCTCGAGCCGATGCGGGTCCAGCGCCGATCCACGAGCGTCGTCTTCGCGTGTAACATGGGCCCACGCCACTCGAAGACGCGCACGCCGGCGTGCAGCAGCTCGCGGTAGCCGGCGCGGGTGAAGTTGCGGAACACCGGCAGGTCGCTGGCGCCCGGCACGAGCAGCCGCACGTCCACGCCGCCCCGCGCCGCGTCCAACAGGCTGGCGTAGAGCGGCGGGGGGGCGAGCAGGTAGGCGTCGGTGATCCACAGCCGCTCGGCGGCGCTCGCGACGAGCAGCTGCATCGCCCGGTAGATGCGCGCCTGGGCGGGCACGCCGGTGACGATCCGGACGGCGGAGTCGCCGCAGGGGGAGGGGTCGGCGGCCAGCTCATCCGGCGGCAGCGGCGGCCCGGCATGACGCCAGATGCGGCCGAAGGCGCGGTCCAGGGCGACGGCGGCGGGACCGCTGACGAGCAGCATCGTGTCGCGCCAGGGTTGGCGCCCGCGCGTCGGGTCGCCCGCCCACTCGTCCCCGATGCACAACCCCCCCAGCATCGCGCGCGTGCCGTCCACGGCGAGCAGCTTGCGGTGGTCGCGCGAGAAGAGCGTGTACGGCCGACGCGAGAGCAGCGGGTGGAAGGCCCGCACCTCGGCCCCGGACTGCCGCAACCGTCCCCAGAAGCGGCGCCCGGTGCCGAAGCAGCCGAGTGCGTCGTAGAGCACCCGCACCCGCACGCCGGCGCGCGCGCGCTCGGCCAACGCGTCGGCGAACCGCCGGCCGGTGCGGTCGTCACGGATGATGTAGTTCTCGAAGTGGACCCACTGCGCTGCGCCCGCGATCAGCTCGAGCATCGCCCGCAAGGCCCGTGGGCTGTCGGCGTGGTGCTGCAGGCGGTTCCCGGCGATGGGACGGGTGTCCGCCGCGCGGTCGAGGGCGAGGTCGAGCTCGTCGGTCACCCGAGCCCCAGCGAGCGCTCCACCGGCCGGAGCGCCTGGAGGCAGAAGGCGATGTGCTCGTCCAGCGGCACCCCGAGCTCCTCGGCGCCCTGGCGCACCTCGTCCCGGCTCACGCCGCGCGCAAAGGCCTTGTCCTTGAGCTTCTTCTTGACCGACGCGACCTCCAGGTCCGCGAAACTGCGCGACGGCCGTACCAGCGCGCAGGCGACGAGGAAGCCGCACAGCTCGTCGACGGCGAACAGCGCATTCGCCATCCGCGTGTCGCGCGGCACCCCCGTGTAGGTCGCGTGCCCGAGGATCGCCCGACACAACGGCTCGGCCAAGCCCCGCGCCCGCAGCTGCCCCACGCCCCAGGATGGATGATCCTCGGTCGGGGAGTGCGCGGCGTTGGGAAATCGCTCGTAGTCGAAGTCGTGCAGCAGCCCCACGAGGCCCCAGGTCTCCGAGTCCTCTCCATACTTGACGGCGTAGGCGCGCATCACCGCCTCGACGGCGAGCATGTGCTGGCGCAGCGAGGGGGACTGGGTGTGCTCCTGCATCAAGGTCAGGGCCTGGTCGCGGGTCAATCCCATTGCACTCCCCACCGTTCGGCCCACAGCTCCGCCACGAGAATGGGCCACAGCTTCCGGGCGTGATTGGCCCGGCCGGCGCGGTGCTCGGCGAGGAGCCGCGGCACCTGGTCGCCACCCAGGCGCGGCTGCGTGAGCAATCGGTCGGCAAGTGGCGCAAGGCCGGTGTTGAGCCAGCGGGCCACTGGGACCGATAGGCCGCGCTTCTTCCGGCCGATCACGTGCGCGGGCACGATCCCACGCGCCGCTTCCTTTAATATCGCCTTGGTGGTGAAGCCCCGCACCTTGAGCGCCGACGGCGCCGGCAGCACCAGCTCCAATACCTCGCGGTCGAGGAATGGCGCGCGGGCCTCGATGGACGCGAGCATCGTCCCGCGGTCCACCTTCGTCAGGAGGTTGTCGGGCAGGTAGGTGAGGAAGTCGAGCCAGAGAAAGCGGTTCAGGGGGTCGTGTTTGGGAAACGCGGTCAGCAGGCACGCCAGTACGGGGACCACGCCGGCGTCCGGGCCGAGCGCGCCGAACCAGGTGAGGTGCCGCTCGAGGGCCGGCAGCTCGGCCGCCGCCACGAACTGCTTGAGCAGGAATTCGAGGGTCACCTTGCCGGTGGACGTGGGCCAGCGGCCCACCAGCGCCGCGGCGGCGCGGCGCAGCAGCCGTGGCAGACGCAGATAGGCCAGCGCCGCGGTGTGGCCGAGGTACGTGGGGTAGCCTCCGAACAGCTCGTCTGCGCCCTCGCCGGACAGCACGACTTTGACGTCGGTCCGCGCGGCGTCGGCGAGCAGGTAGGTCGGGAGGATGGCCGGGTCGGCCACGGGCTCGGCCAGCGTGCGGGTGACCACTTCCAAGGCACGACCGAGCGACTCGTCGTCGGCAACGACGACGTGGTGCACTGTGCGGATGTACTGGGTGACGTCCGCGGCGAAGGTGCTTTCGTCGTAGCCCGGCTCCACGAACTTGACCGAGTAGGTGTGGATCTGCTCCTCGGCTTTCACACGCGCCGCCGCCGCGGCGAGGAACGAGGAGTCGAGCCCGCCGCTCGTGAAGACGCCCACCGGCACGTCGGACATGAGCTCGCGCTCGATCGCGCGGAACAGGGTCTCCCGTAACAGGTCCGGACTGGTGAGGCGAGACGGGGCGCGAGCGACGCCCGCCGGCTCCCAATACGGTATGACGCCGACGCGCTTCGCATCCGTCACCAGCAGGTGCGCGGGCGGCAGCTTGCGGATGCGGTCGAACAGCGTGTACGGAGCGGGCACGTAGCCAAGCGCCTGGTACAGATGGGCGGCCACGGGGTTCAGCCGGCGGGGCTGGTCCGGATAGACGAGCAGCGCCTGGATCTCGGAGGCGAACCGCAGCTCTCCCTCGACCGTCGTCCAGAAGAGCGGCTTCTCGCCGGCCCGGTCCCGGGCGAGGATCAGCGTGCGACGGCGATCGTCCCAGATGGCGAGTCCGAACATCCCTTCGAGCCGCTGGACCGCGTCCGGCCCGTACCGCTCGTAAAAGGGGACGATGTTCTCGATGTCCCCCTGCGAGCGAAACGGATAGCCCCAAGCCGCCGCTTCCTTCCGGAGATCGCGCGCGTTGTAGATCTCGCCGTTGCAGACCATCCAGACGCTGGCGTCGGGACTTTGGAACGGCTGGTCGCCGGTCGTGAGGTCCATGATGGCGAGGCGGCGGGCGCCGAGTCGCGCGCGCTCGTGCCCGACGATCCGCTCCCCATCCGGGCCACGGTGCCGGAGCGTCGCGGCCATCTGGACGATGCACTCCGGATGCCGGAGTGGCTCGCCCACCAGGGAGACGGCGCCGAAGATGCCGCACATGCCTACGCCCTTACCTCATTGGCCAGGGGGTGAGGTACGGCGGCACGGCCCGTAGGCTGCGTACCGACCGTCCTCGTACAGGAGCGGCACGCCGCCCGCCGCTAGGGCGCCGCGCGCGTCGCGGTCGCCGGCGCGGGTCACGAACACTGTAGGCTCCGGGCACCGCTCGAGGGTGGACCGCCAGGCGAAGGGAGCAAGGAGCGGCGTCCCCGGCTGATCGCGGTAGCGCTCGGCATGATCGGCAATGAAGGTGCTGGTGAATTCGCGGGCGGTCGCGGAGGCGAGGTACACGTGATGACGCAGGTAGAAGGGGAGGGAGGGCGGGTAGGCCGCGATCCCGATCACCTCGCTCCGTGCGCCCACCGCCGCGGCCAAGGCCGCGGCGGAGCGATCCTCTCCCACGGCCCTGAGCAACCGCCCCGAGACGAAGGGGATCGCGACCACCGTCGCGGCGCAGGCGGCCGCCGCGAGGGCCGGACGGGCCAGCCGAACGCCCAGCCAGAAGAACGCGGCCGACGCGAGCAGGACGATGCCGAGGGCCAGCGCGGTGGGGGGAATGGCGGCACGCTCCGCGGACGTGAGGGAGATCGGCGCCGGCATCCACATCGTCAAGGAGGCGAGCAGCAGCCCGAGCCCCGCGGCGAGCGCGACATACGGCTTTACGGCCACAACCTTCCCGGCACGCGCCCACGCCCGGGCGGCCGCGAGTGCGAAGGCGGGCAGCAGCGGCAACAGGTACTGCGGAAGCTTGGATTGGCTCAGCGAGAAGAAGGCGAGCGGCCCCAACACCCAGCAGGCGAGCAGCAGCGGCTCGCGCGCGTCGGGATTCACCCGGCGTGCCAGCCAGGCCCACCGCCAGCGCCCACCGCCCACCCGGGCGAGCGCAGGCACGATCCAGGGGAACGCGGCGACGGGCAGGATCGGCAGGTAGTACCACAGCGGCGCCGTCCGTTGAAAACTCCGCGTCGTCACACGCTGCAGTGTCTCACGGACGAAGACGTAGTGGGGGAACTCCGGGATCCGCAGCGAAACGAGCACGAACCACGGCAGGGCGACGAGACCGAACACCGCCAGCCCGCGCCGCGGGACCAGGTGCCGCAGCGGCGCCCCCGTGAGTAATGCCCACGGCACCAGGACGCTGAACGGGATCGCGATGGCGACCGGTCCCTTGGTGAGGGTGCCGACGCCGATCGCCGCCCAGGCGAGCACCGGTCGTTCCTCGACGAAGGCGAGGATCGCCGCGGTTGTGCACAGGCTCAGGGTACTATCGAAGATCGTGGCGCGAGCGTAGGCCATCGCCATGGGCATGGTGGCCAGGGCGAGCCCGGCGAGCCAGCCTGCGTCCGGCCCCCAACGTCGCCGCGCGAACGCGCCCACGATGGCGATCGTGGCGATCGTCGCGAGCAGGGCGGGGAGCCGCGCCGCGGTTTCCGTGGGGCCGAGCACCTCCATGGCGGCGGCGGCGGCGGCGAAATAGACGATCGGCTTGTCGAGATACGGGAGGCCGTCGAGGTGCGGGAGCAGGTAGTCGTTCCCGTCGGCCATCTCCCGGGCCACCTCCGCGTTGCGCCCTTCGTCGGGGTCGAGGAGGCGGTGGCCGTTCAAGTTCCAGGCGAGCGCCGCGACGGCGGCGAGCACCACGAATGGCAACCGGGCGAGCGGGGAACGGGAGGTAGGGGTCGAGGGGCGCAATCTGCCGAGGGTCAGTTGAGCGGCGTGTGTTTCTCGGGTGTGGCTCCTCCAGCGCCCCCTCGCCCCCCCCCCCCCCCCCCCCCCCCCCCCCCCCCGCCTGCCCCGGCCGGCACCTGGCTCACCGTTATCGGCACCGAGGCCTTTTCCTCCCCGTCGATCGTGATCTCGAAGCGGTACAGCCCGGGGTGGGGGAACGGTACGTCGAAGACGAGGATCGCCGCGGCTTCGATGTCCGTGACGCCGGCGGGCGGCTCCGCGAACGTCACCTGGCCGCTGCCCCCGAGGATCTCGGTGCCCTGCTCGTCCGCGAGGCGGATCTGTACCCCGTGCTCGCCGATCTCGGTGCGCTTGCCTTTGAGCCGGAGCACGAGGTGCAGCCGGGGGTGCATGGCGGGGAACTGCTGGACCCAGATGTGCTGGAAGATGCCCAGCACCGAGATCTTCCCGGCCTGGTCGACGAGGGCGTAGTCCGATACGACGGCGAAGTCGAGGTGCATAGAGCCGTCAGCGGTCAGCTGTCAGCCATCAGTCCTGACGGCTGATGGCTGATGGCCGATGGTTATTTCCTGGCAAAGGCGACCCATGCGCGCGTCGTCTCCCATTCGAGCGTGAGGATGCCGCCCGCTCCCTGCGGCGCGACTGTGATGCGGAACTGCTCGACGGGCTGTGGCAGCGGCGCCACCTGCATCTCCACCCGCACGAAGTCGGAGTCGGCGTTGTAATCCGTGCCCCAGAGCGGTGCCCGCCGGGGGTCGGCACACTCCGCGGCCGTTTTGCAGGGTGCCTTGGTCTGCCTGCTGATGATCAGCTTCCATCCCGACGGAGACGGCAGGGTGAAGAGGGTGTAGGTGCCGGCCGGGACCGTGGCACCGCCGATCACGAGATCGGCCGAGGTGGTGAAGCGGGTGGCGGCGTTGGCGCCGGCGCGCCACACCTGATTCCAGGGCACGACTGCATCGCCGAAGATCTTGCGACCGCGCATCGAGGGCCGGCCGTAGTCGACGGCGATGGTGGCGCCGCCGATCGTTGCACGGACCGAGTCCGGTGGCGACAGGCGGCCAAGCGGCCGGCCGGCGAAGGCCGTTTTCAAGGCCTCGAGGTCCACTGTGGCCACGCGAATGGCAGTGAACTTCTCAGAGGTGGCGCGGCCATCTACGGCGAGGATACGGCCCGTTCCATCGAGCCGGAACGCAGCGGGCGACGACTCATCGGTGAAGCCGACAGTGGCTGAGTCGGGGCGAACCACGCGGACCAGGCGCGCGGCCGGCTGGCCGTCGCCGGGGGAGATCAGGCTCAGGGTGGTTTGGGCATTCCCCGCCGTGGCGCGGGCCCGCGCGAAGTACAGCTCGTAGAGCGCATAGGAGTAGCCGACGAATGGCATCGCGCCCCCGGGTGTAGCCACGGCGAATGCCACCGCGCTGTCCAAGAACGTGCCGGCGAACCGGGTGGAGTCCGCCGTGAACGTGCCGACCAGATGCAACGCGGGCTGCGTCGCATCGCGGGCGAAGAGGCGCGTATTCGTGAATTCATAGCGCGTGACCCGTCCGTCGGCGGCGAGACTGGCGGTATAATGGCGCCACACGACCGGGGCGTTGTTGCGCACGATCATGTCGCCGGTGAGCGTCGTGGCGGTGCGCGAGTACCGCTCGACCGCCACGGTGTCCGTGCCGAGCGTCACGACGAAGGCGCCGCTCGTCGTGCCGCCCTGGGCGGCGGCCGACGCGGGTCCGGCGAGCCCTGCAGCGGCCAGTAGGGCCGTTACTTCTTTGTGAACGCGACCCATGCGCGTGTCGTCTCCCATTCGAGTTTGAGGATGCCGCCCGCTCCCTGCGGTTCCACGCCCATCACGTACTCCTCGACCGGCGCCGGCAGCTTCTCCACCCGCATGTCGACCCGCACGAAGTCGGAGTCGGCGTTGTAGTCGGTGCCCCAGAGTCTGGCTCGTTGCGGGCTGGCGCAGCTCGCGGCATCGGCGCACGGCGCCTTGGTCTGCTTGTTGATGATCAATTTCCAGCCCGTGGGGGTGGGCAGCGTCCACAGCGTGTACGTGCCAGTAGGGACGGTCTGCCCGCCGATCACCAGGTCGGCGGAGGTCGTGAACCGCGTGGCGAAGTTCGCGCCGGTGCGCCAGACCGTGCCCCAAGGCACGACCTCGCCGCCGAAGATCTTGCGGCCGCGCATCGAAGGCCGGCCGTAGTCGAGAGCGATGGTGGCGCCGGCGACCGAGGCGCGAATCGAATCGGGCGGAGACAGCTGCCCGAGCGGCCGGTTGGCGAAGCTCGCGGTCAGGGCGGCAATGTCCACGGCGGCGAGGCGGGTCACGATCACCTTCTGGGTCGTGAGTCGGCCGTTGGCGCTCGTGATGCGGCCCTCGCGGTCGAGCTGCATGAGGGTCGGCGCGTCGCCCTCGAAGCCGATGCCCACGGAATCGGCGCCCATCGGCGTGACGACGAGATTGAGCGTCGACGCCGAGAGCACCGCCCACGCCAGCACCTTGGCCGGAGAGCCGCCGGCCGCCTTCCCGCGGCGTGCCGTCAGCTCGTAGAGCGAGTACGAGAAATTGATGAACGGCACGGCTCCGCCCGGCGTGGCCACCTTGACCAGCTGCGTCGCACCGTTCCGTGTGAGCTCCGCGGCCGTGCTGTCCCCCGTCGCCGTGGCCACGACCTTGAGGACCGGCGGCGTGCCGGCGGGCGCGGAGGCCGGCGTGTTCGTCCCCTCGACCCGCGCGAAGGAGCCGTCGGGCCGCAGGTCGACCACGACGTGACGCAGGATGACCGGCGCGCGGTCGCGGGCGATGATGTCGCTCTCGAGCCGCGTTGCGGTACGCGTGTACCGCTCCACGGCGATGGTGTCCTTGCCGAGCGTGACGACGAAGGCGCCGGACGCGCTCTGAGCCGGGAGCTGGGTCGGTGCGAGAAAGCTGATGAGCAGACAAACCGTGCCGCGCATAGAGACTCCGGAAGCTGAGGGCTGACGGCCGATGGCTGACGGTTCAACTCACGCGGATCGACTTCACCTCATCGTTCTGGGCGATCGTGTTCACGACCTCCATCCCCTTGGTGACCTGGCCGAACACCGTGTGGACGCCGTCCAGATGCGGTTGGGGCGAATGGCAGATGAAGAACTGGCTGCCGCCCGTGTCCTTGCCGGCGTGAGCCATGGAGAGCGTCCCGGCGACGTGCTGGTGGGTGTTCCGGTACGTCTCGCACTTGATGGTGTAGCCTGGGCCGCCCGTGCCGACGCGGCCCTTGCCGGTCTTCGAGTAGGGGTC
>JACXTT010014908.1_pt1 | contig 10127 bp, 4 predicted proteins | sample 9270951 | NCBI WGS metagenome assembly JACXTT01 (sample SAMN15532306, study PRJNA645909) | rock metagenome | isolation source: weathered quartz diorite | place: Puerto Rico | collected 2017-06-21
TAGTGTCCCCCTTTGTGAATCGCTCGATGGATCAAAGCAGGTCTGTGGCCGGGAGGCGCATCAGCGATCACGTAGCTGGTTTCAAGCAGCTTGACGGCGCCCGCCGCCTGCGCCTCCGAGTGGCCGTGAATGGTGCAAAGCGGCTCGCCGGCACTAACTTTGTCGCCGATCTTCTTGTGCACAACGATGCCCACGGCCGGATCGACCGAGTCTTCTTTGCGCTCGCGGCCGCCTCCCAGAATGACGCAGGCCGTACCCACTCGTTCGCAAAGGATCGCCGAAACAAAACCCGCGCGCGGGCTGGGCACATCGGCTTGATATTTCGTCGCCGGAAGCTGCGTGGGATCGTCGATCACCGCCGGATCGCCTCCCTGTAATTCCACCATCTGCCGGAATCTCTCCAACGCCTGGCCGGAAGCAATCGTCTCCTCGGCCAGTTGCCGGCCTTGTGCGACCGACCGGGACGCGCCCCCCAGATAAAACATCCACGCTGCCAACTCCAGACAAAGCTCGCGCAAGTCTCGCGGCCCCCCACCGTTTAGCACTTCGATCGACTCAACGACCTCGAGCGCGTTCCCGACCATGCGCCCAAGCGGCTGATCCATGTTCGTGATCAATGCCACCATCTGCTTGCCCATGCGCTCGCCGGTTTCCACCATCAACTCCGCGAGGAACACCGCGTCCGCTTCCTTCTTCATGAACGCGCCGGAACCGGTCTTCACGTCAAGCACTAGGGCATCGGTGCCCTCGGCCAGCTTCTTGCTCATGATGGAAGCGCAGATCAGATATGGACTTTCCACCGTTCCAGTGACATCGCGCAGCGCATAGAGCTTTCGATCGGCGGGAGCGATTTTCTCTGTCTGACCAATCATCGCGCAGCCGCACTTTTCGAGTACACGGCGGAACTCAGGAACGGAAAGCCCGACGCGGAAGCCTGGAATGGACTCCAGTTTGTCGAGCGTGCCCCCGGTGTGGCCCAAGCCGCGGCCGCTGATCATCGGCACGTACAGACCCGCCGCCGCCACCAGCGGCGCCAATATCAGCGAAGTCTTGTCCCCCACGCCGCCGGTGGAGTGCTTGTCCACCTTCTTTGCGGGAAGAGAATTCAGGTCGAGGACCTCCCCCGAATACAGCATGGCATTGGTGAGCGCAGCCGTCTCTTCGCCCGACATCCCGCGGAGCACGACCGCCATCAGCCACGCTGCAATCTGATAGTCCGGAACCTCTCCTCGCGTGCACCCATCCACCAGGAATTCGATTTCAGCCCGCGACAACGCACCCCCATCCCGCTTCCTGCGGATGAGATCGGCAACTCGAAACGGTGGTGGCGTAGCGTTCGGCTGGCTCACTCGAGGCGGAAACCCTCCGGGGCGAAGACGGTTCACGAGTCTAGAACGGGCGCAATTGTAAACCTTCAGCGCGCGCAATACGAAGAATTGGAAAATCCGCCCTACGACCATTCGTGCGCGCGGGCAACAAATTTCTACTGAATCGTTTCGGCGCAGCTCGGGATAAAAAGGCTTGACTTTGCGTTAACAATCCATTTATATGACCGCACTGAAAAAAGGACGCTTCCGGATTCATTTGCGGCGTGAAGGGTCACGTCTGCGTCCGTTGCGAGCGACCACGTGGGGTGTTCAAATGATGAAAAGAAGCGCGCTGCTTGCCATTTTCGTGCTTTGCCTCGGCCAATTCCTCGACGGCCAAGCCAACGGAAGCTTTTCCGGCACCGTTACCGACAAAACTGGATCGGTGATCACCGGAGCGACGGTAAGAATCACGTCCCAGCTGACGGGTGTCCCGCGCGAAGGGAAGACCGACGCATCGGGACATTATCTGATCCCGTTGCTGCCGGTTTCCACCTACACGATTCGCGTGGAGTCGCAGGGCTTCCAGGCCGCCGAACAAAAGGATCTCCGTCTGCAGGTCAATGAGCAACGTGAATTGGATTTCACCCTCAACCCCGCTTCGGTCAGCCAAACTGTAGAAGTGAGCGCGACCGAAGTGGCGGTCCAAACCACGAATGCGACCTTGGGCCAGGTGATCACGGAGGAGCAAGTCGCCGACCTTCCGCTGAACGGCCGCGATTTCGTTCAGTTGGCAACGCTAACGCCGGGCACAACCCAGGAGACGAACCCGAACAGCTTTTTCACCCAAGGTGCAAGCAGCGAAGTAGCGGCACGCGGTGTCTACTCCCTTTCGGTGGGCGGGTCCCGCCCCCAGAGCACGGACTGGCTCCTCGACAATTCTGACAACAACGAACTCACCGCCGGTGGTATTGCGATTCTGCCATCGATCGACGCCATCCAGGAATTTAAGGTCCTTACCTACAACTACTCGGCCGAATACGGGACGCGCGCTGGCCCCACGGTCCTGGTGACGACTAAATCGGGCAGCAATAAATTCCACGGATCTTTGTTCGAATTCTTCCGTAACACGAAACTAGACGCCAAGAGCTTTTTCGCTATTTCAAAAGAGAAATTCAATCTGAATCAGTTTGGCGGTGCTGTCGGCGGGCCGATCCAGAAGGATAAGACCTTCTTTTTCTTGGACTACGAAGGCAAGAGGCAGCGTCACGGCATCCCGTTCAGCGGTTTGGTCCCTACGCAGGACATGATTAACGGCGACTACACGAACGACCCGTTGGGTGTGGCTCGCCCCGGTTTTGCTCCTGGCGCTCCCCCGACCAATGCGGACGGTTTCCCAAACATCAACAGTCCCTACACGTTTGGGCCTTTCTTCTGCGACCCCGCAACTGGCAATCCGGTTGCCCCGAACCCCGACGGATCCCAAACGCCTACCACGATGCCGTGTAACAAGATCCCGCGCGAGATGTTTGATCCGACTGTGAATCCGTCCGTCGATCCTTCGGGTTTGGCCATGATGCAGCTATACCCGTTGCCGAATGCCACTAATACGCAGACCCTGACCAACTTCTCCGACGTGCCCGTGAGAAAACTCAACGAAGGTAAGTTCGACATCCGCCTCGATCACAACTTCTCGGGCAACGATTTCATTTTTGCGCGTTTCAGCTACGATCAGGCTGATTCGTTCGTTCCGGGAGGTTCTCCCGGATTCGCAGAGCAAAACGCCTTCGGCAGTACACAAAACATCGCGAATCACGGTCGAAGCGTGGCGATTTCTGAAAACCACATCTTTAACGACCGGAACATTAACCAATTCACTGCCGGATTCAATCGCATTTTCAATCACATTCTCTCCTTTGGGAACGGCACCTGTGAGTCGGCGAAGATCGGCATTCAGGGCGCAAACCTGAATAGCAAGTGCCCGAACGCGCCTCCGGGCGTCATCACTCAGTCTACGAAAGATTGTGTGAGTTGCGGGCTCAGTTCGACTCTCATGAACAACTACTGGGCATTGGGAGACCGCGGTTTTGCTCCCTTCCAGGGTGGAACGAATGTGTTCTCCATCTCCGATACCTTCGACATGATCCGGGGCAATCACAACATCCGCGTGGGAGTGGGGATCCGCATTCAGCAAATGAACGTAGAAACCAACGCCTTCCAGGACGGATTCTTCATTAACTTCGGCCTGACAGGGGACGCCACTGCCGATTTACTGCTGGGGCAGCTCGGCGGAGGTATCCACGACCAGACATTTTTCGGCGCTACAACCGGGCGCCGTTGGAAGATGTTTCGTCCGTTTGTTCAGGACGACTGGCGCGTAACCAAGGACCTGACCTTGAATCTGGGCGTAGCATGGGCTCTCGTCACGCCCATCACAGAGGCTCATGACCGCCAGGCAAACTTTGACTTTGCCAGCGGCAAATATTTCGTTGCGGGCAACGTGACTGTACCCGGTTGCTCCATCTGCGTGAAGTCGGACGGGCGCGTCGGCGTTGAGTTGGACAAAACTGCCTTCGAGCCGCGGATTGGTCTGGCTTGGAAACCGTTTGGCTCGGAGAAGACCGCGGTGCGGGCCGGCTATGCTATCTACCACGATTCTTCCTGGAATCAAGGTGCGCAGGGATTGTGGGAGAACCCACCATATTTCGCCGAGTCCGATAACTTCTTCGGACCCTGCCCATTCAATAATGGCGCCGCGGCGAACCCGTTGAACTGCGGCAACCAATTTCTCTTTCTGGACTCGAACTTAAATCCGATTACCACTCCTCCTAGCCCCCAGGCATTCCCGGGAGGGTTACAGACGCAAAACTTGAATTTCAAGCAAGGAAAGGTGCAACAGTTCAATCTGAACATCGAGCGGCAGATCCCTGGCAATATCGTCCTGACCGCCGGCTATGCTGGCTCTCGCGCCTCGCACATTTTGGCCGGCCAGGTGAATTTGAACATCGGATCTCCCGGCGCGTGTGGCGGCGTAGTCCCAGGCTACACCTTGGGATGTGGACCTGGCGGAGCAGCATTCGCTCCGAAGTGGGGAGCCCCTACATTCCTGTTCCCCTTGACGATTAACAGTAACAACGACGTCGGGAGAGCCCATTACGACTCCGTCCAGATCAAGGCCGAAACCAAGAGCGTTCGCCACGGACTCTATGCTCTTCTGGGGTACACCTATTCCCGCACCTTCGACTCCGCCTTGCCCGATGGCCTCGGCAGCCTGCCTGGAGCCCCCTACTTTCCATTACCTGGGTACCAGAAGCTGGATTGGGGTCTGTCTCAGCTCAATCTCAATCACCAGTTCACCGCAAGCATCACGTACGAACTGCCCTTCGGGAAGGGCAAGAGATACGGTAGCGAGTGGAATGGTGCAACGAATGCCGTGCTCGGGGGCTGGGAGGTTGACCTCATTGAGAAAGTCACCTCGGGATTCCCACTTTTCGTAGTCGATAGCGCCAATGCTTCCGGAGTCGGTTTTTCGTGGAACGGCAACAGTCTCAACCGGCCAGATCAGATAAGTGATCCCAACAAAGCGGGAACTGTGGCCGCGAATCCCGATCCGCAATGTCAGACCTTACAGTCTGCAGGCGGTCGTGCGCCGGATCGCGTAGGCACTATCAGCAATTGGTTCAACCCTTGCGCGTTCACCCACGCTCCGGGTGGGCAGCTCGGAACTGCGAACCGCGCCCCCCTCTATGGACCTCGCTTCGTCAACACGGACCTCTCTTTCATCAAGCATTTCCCCCTGCCCTATGAGGGGGTGCGTCTGGATTTCCGGGCGGAATTCTTCAACGCCTGGAACCACGCTCAATTCTATTTGCCCGGTGCGTCCAGCCAGATGCAGGACATCAATGCCTTGAGCAGCTTTGGCGTAATAAGTGGAACCGTAAATAATCCTCGCGTCATTCAGTTTGCGTTGAAACTGAATTTTTAACTGCGAGGAACGCGACGGGCTAACTTCGGGCAGGCTGACATCTAGAAACCGTCGGTCTGCCCTTAGCTTTGCTCTACATCCGTCCCAGGAGATGAATTACCTTGGTCCTGCGTAAGTTTGCATTCATCAGCCTCACTTTCATCCTCACCCTCTTCGCCCCTGCCCAAAAAGTCAAAGTCATCGTCGACCAAGATGCCCGCGGTCCCGGCACCAGCGACCAGCAGGCCATCCTGGTCTTCCTGCAGTCGGAGAAGTTTGACGTACTCGGCATCACCACCGTCAGCGGCGATCAGTGGGTACGGGAAGAGACTCAGCACGTCCTGCGTCTCCTTGAGATTGCCAATCGCACGGACGTTCCAGTCATCCAGGGTGCCGAATTCCCGCTGCTCAATTCCAAAGAAGAATCCGAGCGCTGGGAAGCTCTCTACGGCAAGCTGGAATACAAAGGATGCTGGACTGAGCACTTCAACGCCAACCGCTCCACTATCTACGACGAGCCTTACCACCCCCCCGACGTGATTCCTCCCATGAAAGAAGGCGCGCCCCACATTCAGGCTGCTCCCGGTACGGCCGCGGAGTTCATCGTCAAGATGGTGCACAAGTATCCCGGAGAGGTCGTGCTCTGGGCAGGTGGTCCGCTCACCAACTACGCATTGGCGTTGAAGCTTGACCCGGAAGTGGCGACCCTCGCCAAAGAGTTCGTCCTGATGGGCGGCGGATTGTACGCCGACAAGGGCGCGATTGATCCCGGAGCCCTCGATGCCCGCCGCGAATTTAACTGGTGGTTCGATCCGGAAGCGGCGCGCATCGTCCTGCGCGCTCCGTGGAAGAAGATGACCATCACCCCAGTCGATATTTCCGTCAAGACGCGTTTTACAGCGGAGATGAAGGCGACCATCGCGAAGGCGGGCACTCCGGTCACGCAATATCTCGACCGGTACTCCCTGCCCGGCTACATGTGGGACGAAATCGCCGGCGCCGCTCTGATCGATCCCTCGATTATCACCGGTCAGAAGCCGCTCTACATGGACATCGAAGTAGATCACGGCGCCAGCTACGGCAAGACTCTTTTCTGGGACGCGAAGACCACCGTGCCGCCCTACTTGCGGCTGGCCAACGTCCAGTTCGATATTGACGCAGAGAAGTTCTACAAGATCTACATTGACCTCATGACCCGGCCACCTCAGAAAAGATAGTCGCCCCGGAGGGGCAAACCAGCTTAGCCCAGCGCTTCAGCGCTGGGTAAAGTGGAAATCGAGACTCAAGTCCCGGAGGGACGACCCAGGGTTTTCACACTGACTCGTCAGTCCCGAGAAGTGCACGTGCGAAGGCACAAGCCGCGAGAATCGAACCAGGGGACGGCACCTGAACTTGCACCGAAGACTCTTGACCGCCCTGTTACAATTAAGCTATACAGGAATACAGTATATTATCTATTTGATAACTAATGGAGTCAGGGGTTAGTTTGTAAGCGCAGTGTTTTCTAGATCTTACGTATAAGTCCCTGGCCTTCAAGATTTTGCGGCGCGTAGGGGGCCTAAAATACTGATTCTTAAAGACCAGGGGGGAGGGGGTAGGTGCTGCTTAGTTAGTCACAATCCTATCTACATGCCCGAAACCATTAGAACCGCCTCACGACTTTGCAGCACCCTCCTGCTGTTCAGCTGTCTCGCGTCAGCACAGGCACGCCGCAAGGTCATCGTCAACGAAGATTTCTCCGGCCCCGGCGGCAGCAACATGCAAACGCTGCTGGTGATGGTGCAGTCTCCGCAGGTGGAAGTGCTGGGAGTTACGGTGGCGAGCGGAGACCAGTGGCGCGATGAAGAAGTCGAGCACACGCTGCGCCTGCTCGAAATCATCGGACGCACCGACATTCCAGTCGTGCCCGGCGCTGTCTTTCCTCTTGTGCGCACGCGAGAAGACGCGCAACTGTGGCAGCAGCGCTATGGAAAGGTCGCCTACGCGGGCGCCTGGGATGACCGCTGGTGGCACGAACCCTACGTCATCCCGCCCATGCCTGAGGGACAGCCCACCACCAAGCCTGCGGATGAAGACGCCGCACACTTCCTGATCCGGATGGTGCACAAGTATCCGCACGAAATCACGATCTACGAAGGCGCGCCCATGACCAATCTGGCGCTCGCGGTCTCACTTGACCCACAGTTTGCCGAACTGGCGCAGGAATTGGTCTTCATGGGAGGAAGCCTTGCTCCGCAAAGCGACAACCCCGAGTGGGCCAACACTCCGCGGCACGAATTCAATTTCTGGTTCGATCCGGAAGCTGCCAACATCGTCCTTCGAGCGCGATGGAAGAAGGTCGTCTGCACCCCCACCGATATTTCAGTGAAGACTCATCTGACGCCGGCGCTGGTCAAGCAAATCGAAGCCAGCGGCACTCCTCTGGCGCACTACATCGCGCGCTTTGCCATGTTTACTCCCGGCGCCGACATCATGTGGGACGAACTTGCGGCAGCCGCGTGGATTGACCCGTCCATCATCACAAAGAAAGAAACTCGCTACATGAGAGTCAACCTGGACCACGGAGCAGGATACGGCGACACGCTCACCTGGACTGACAAAGACAAACCCGCACTTCCCGTGCAGCCAGTAGAAATCCAGATGGATCTGGACACGGAAAAGTTCTATCGAATGTTCGTGAGCCTGATGGCCGCGCCGACTCCAAAGGCTCCCTGACTGGTTACAGCTTGTCTTCCGGCGCAGGTTTTGAATCGCGCAACGCAACCACGAACTGCTGGATTTCGTGCCGCTCGAGCTCGGCTTCCTGGGTCGCTTTCTTCGATAGCTCCTCGTAGCGCTGAAGTTCGTGCCCAGCCTTTGCTTTCTCACCGGTGCGTCTGTACGCTTGCGCCAGACGATAATGCGGCTCTTCGAGTTGAGGACTAGCTTCGATCGCTTGCTGATACGCAGAAACAGCCTTAGGCAAGTCTCCTTGGTCCGAATACACGATGCCAAGCTGCACATAGGCGACGCCGAGTTTCGGATCGAGATGAACCGCTTTCTGTAGCAGAAGCTCCACTTGTGCAGCCATGGCCGCGTCTGCCGTGCCCTGCGTCTGCTTCCACAGCGCCGCTGCGTAGTAGTAGTTCGCCAACGCATTCTCGGGGTGAATGCGGGAAAATCGCTCCAACCTTTCTACAATGCCCTCTGCCTGAATCGTTGCGGCATTCTGCATCTTCCCGAGGAACAGGTAAGCAGTAGGATCGCTCGGATCCAGGTCCGACGCCTTACACAGACAATCGGCAGCCTGATCGTAGGCGCCGCGCGCATGCCACGCGACCCCGAGGCCCACGAGCATTCGCACTGAACGCGGGAAGAGCCGATTGCCTTTGGCTAAAACCTCGATGGCTGCCTCCGGTGCGCGATGAGCCAGTAGCTCCGTTCCCCAATCAAACAGGTTGGGTTCACTCGGTTCCAGTTCCGTGGCGCGCTGATATTCGCGAACGGCTTGCAGAGGGTTCTTCAGTTTCTCCTCAACATCGCCGAGCAGGTGATGCAGCTCTGCTTGATCTGACAGAGCGAGATCCCTGCGCAGGAGCAGTGCACGAGTTTGCGTGCGCGCGTCCTCGTACTTACCGGCATTCACATACGCGAGCGACAGCGCGTGAGCGGCTCGGTAATCGCGAGGGTTTTGCCGCACCGCCCTCTCAAGATCGGGGATCGCTTCGGGTGATGTGCCTGCAACGGAGTTGGGCGCACCTTGCTTGCTCAAATGGACCGTGTCCTTGGCGAGCGCTTCCTTGGTTCGCACAACGGTGTCGGAGCCATGCCCGCCGAGATTCGTGGCATCGGCAACGCCAGCCACGGTGAATTGTGGTTCGTCGTAGAACTGAGGGGTTCCGGGCGGTGTTTTTTGAGTCACGGAAGGGTTTGCTTTGGCGGAATCTGCGGGCTGGCACTGCGCGGGAATCTGCAAAGGTGCCAGCAGCGCGATGAAAGCCAAGACGCCGGCCGCAATCCGAACTCCGACATATAGATTGGAACGGAGAACAACGCGGAAACGGCCCATCGGATGACTGCGAATCACAAGTTAACGATTCCAGCGTGCGTCGAGAATTCTAGCGGCTAAGGCCGCTCGCCGCAATGCCGCTGCCTACTCCTTTCGTCTCCGCGTCCCACGATCCGCACAGCTCTAGACGGTATAATCCCTCGGACGCCTGATACTAGTCTTCTCTGCAAGGTTGAGCAGCGCCAAAGCAAGGAGCAACACAATGTGTGGAATTGTCGCGCTCTTCTCACGGCGCGATCCCATCTCGGAAGCGGTCGTGAAGAAGGCCACAAAAAATCTTTACCACCGCGGTCCCGACGGGCAGCGCCACTGGATCTCGCCGGATCGGCGTGTTGCTTTGGGGCATGCGCGGCTCAGCATCATCGATCTTACGACTGGAGATCAGCCGATCGCAAGCGAGGACGAACGCACTCGCATCATCGTGAACGGCGAGTTCTACGGCTACGAAGCGATTCAGAAGGAGCTCGAACGGGCCGGTCACCGCTTGCGTACCCGGTCCGACAGCGAGATTGCTCTGCACCTTTATGAAGATCTTGGAGCTCAGTGCCTGCACCGCTTGTGCGGCGAGTTCGCGATTGTCCTCTGGGATGAGGTCAACCGCACGTTGTTCGCCGCTCGCGACCGGTTCGGAATCAAGCCCCTCTTTTACGCCTTCCACGGAGAAACTCTCTTTATCGCATCGGAAGTGAAAGCCCTGTTCGCCGCGGGAGTACCGGCCCGCTGGGATGCTGAGTCCGTCTATCACTCCGTCGAATTCGGCGGACACCAGGTGCGCACGCTCTTTGACGGAATTTTTCAAGTTCCACCC
>JACXTT010014909.1_pt1 | contig 10125 bp, 8 predicted proteins | sample 9270951 | NCBI WGS metagenome assembly JACXTT01 (sample SAMN15532306, study PRJNA645909) | rock metagenome | isolation source: weathered quartz diorite | place: Puerto Rico | collected 2017-06-21
GCATTCCCACTAGGAAAGACTGTCGTACTGTGGACTGCTACTGACGAGGCTGGCAATAAAGCAAACGCAACTCAGATAGTAGATGTGGTTGATACTACACCACCAAAGATTACAGCACCCAAGAATTTAGTCGTTAACGCAACTAGTCCAACTAGCACGCATGTTGATATTGGAAATGCTACAACATCGGATGATGTGAAAGTGGTTTTGGTATCTAATGACGCTCCACTCGTATTTCCATTTGGCAATACCACAGTGACGTGGACTGTAAAAGATGGATCTGGAAACACTGCCAGTGCAACTCAACTCATACAAGTAGTTGATAAAACGCCACCAAAGATAATTATGCCATCAGATATCGTTGTAAATGCCACTGCCTTTGAAACTCCGGTTACAATAGGTCAAGCTACTGCAAGTGGAATCATAGACCAATCTCCAAAATTAACAAACAATGCCACATCACTATTTCATTTCGGTAAAACAATAGTGGAATGGACAGCAGTAGACAAGTTTGGCAATACAAATACTCTGACTCAAACAATTACAGTACTTGCATGCGGAAAATCAGCCTCGGATTATAATCTCCTAATGGGCACATCAGGTAATGACATTCTAACAGGATCAATAGTGTCAAACTTGATAATTGGCCTTGGAGGTGACGATATAATACACTCAGGCCCTGCAGGTGATTGCATAATTGCTGGAGACGGTGACAACATAATATTTGGTGGTACTGGCAATGATATCATAATGGCCGGTAATGGTAATAACATAATTAGAGGTGGTGCAGGAAATTCACAAATTTATGTTGGTAGCGGCTCTAACATAATTCAGAGTGTAAGTGGGCATGATGTATGCTATCTTGGAGAACCAAGTAAAGATACGGTTATTAACTGTCAATCAAAGCGGCAGTAAAATCTGATTTTATCAATTATTAATTTCATATAGATTATAATGACAACCTGTATTTTTGTAAATGCATGTCAAAATCTGAAAGACTATTCTCGCGAGCTAGAAAGGTTATTCCATCTGGAATCAATAGCCCCGTGCGTTATTACTACCCTTATCCTTTCTTTGTAAGTAAGACCGACGGTAGTATGATATGGGATGTTGATGGAAATCGGTATATCGATTATTGTAATGGATATGGTGCGTTACTCCTGGGGCACAGAAGAAAAGAGATACTATCAAAGGTTCAATCACAATTAAAGAAAGGAACATTATACTGTGCACCAACTCAAACCGAAGTAGAGTTATCAGAATTAATTTCTCAGAATCTGCCTTCAATGGAAAAGACGCGTCTGGTAAACACAGGAAGTGAAGCTACCATGACAGCAATAAGATTAGCAAGAGGTTTTACAAAAAAGAAAAAAATCATCAAATTTGAGGGATGTTATCATGGTGCTCATGATTATGTATTAGTGAAGGCAGGATCGGGTGCTGCAAACATAGGATTATCGGTTTCAGATGGTAGTCTAGAAGAAGTCTCCAAAAATACTTTAGTCGTTCAGTATAATAATTCTCATGAACTTGATTCAGTTTTACAACGGGAAAAGGATATAGCATGTGTGATAATGGAACCTGTACTTGCTAACATGGGACTAGTTTTACCTGAAAAAAACTTTCTAAATGACGTGAGGAAAATTACCTCTGAGCACAACGTTCTTCTGATTTTTGATGAAGTGGTTACTGGATTTCGAATGTCCATTGGAGGCGCTCAAAAATATTTCATGATAGATCCTGATATTACAACGCTGGGTAAAGCACTGGGTAATGGTTTTCCAATTGCTGCCGTTGGTGGAAGAAGTGAAATAATGGATATGCTATCGCCTGGCGGGAAGGTGTATCAAGCAAGCACGTATGCTGGCAATCCAATATCGGTTTCAGCAGCAATAGCATCTGTTAACACTATGAGCAAACTTAAATCCAGACTATATCCACAACTTGAGAAATCCTGCAAAAAATTGGTCTCTGCAATAAAGGATTTTGCTTTAGACATGCAAATCCCGCATCAAGTTAATTCTATTAGTTCAATGTTCCAAATCTTCTTTACTAATACACCCGTAGTAGATTATTCCTCAGCAAAAACATCGGACATGAAGAAATTCACAAGACTGTTTCGCGAATTACTACGAAACGGAGTATTTGTAGCTCCTTCTCAATTTGAAACAGTTTTCCTTTCACACGCTCATTCCAATGACAACATAAGAAAAACAATCACTGCCTATGAAAAAGCTCTCAAGGCGGTGAAACAATGAAGTATCTGGTAGGAACCAGAGGAAGTCAGCTATCTATTGCGCAGACAAATTGGATAATTTCCGAATTGAAAAAGAATTCTCCCGAAACAGAATTTGAGATAATTACTATAAAAACAAAAGGAGATTCAGATGCACGGCCACTATTTACAATAAATCAAAAAGGCATATTTGAAAAAGAAATTGATAGAGCCGTTGCGGAAAAACGAGTTGATTTTGCGGTTCATAGCTTGAAAGATGTTCCAGCAGAACTACCTGATGAACTAGTATTAGCATGCGTACCAGAAAGAGAAGCACCAAACGACGTTTTCATATCAAAAGATGGTAACACCTTGGACACAATAAAGAAAGGAGCTATAATTGGAACAAGCAGTCTTAGAAGGGCAGTGCAAATAATAAGAATGAGACCAGATGTGATAGTTAAACCAATTCGTGGAAATATAGAAACGAGGATCAAAAAGATTGATGATGGGAGATTTGACGCAATAGTTTTAGCACAGGCAGGACTTCGAAGACTTGGACTTGACGTAAAATTTCAAACTCTTCCAGTAGATAGATTTCCCCCTTCTCCAGGTCAAGGAGCTATTGTAATTGTTGCAAGAAAGGATAATCATATCTTAATTGATCTATTAAAAAAAATCGAAGATCCTCAATCAAGGTATGCCGTAGAAGCCGAAAGGTCTCTTTCTATGTTTGTAGATTCAGGATGTAGGTTTCCTGTAGGCGCACTAGCACAAAAAAAAGGTAGTAAATTGGCTCTAAGCGTGACGGTTTATTCTGTGGACGGAAGCAAGGCAATAATTGTGGAAAAGGATTCTGAACCAATTCATGCTCATGAACTTGGCAAACAGGTAGCATCAGAACTTGCCTTAAAAGGGATTGCAGAACTTGCGAAAAATTGGAGAGAGAAAGTGGAAGAGTGGAACAGAAAATGAAAGGTAAAGTATTCATTGTAGGTGCAGGTCCAGGAGATCCGAAACTAATAACCCTTAGGGCAGTAGAAGTCATAAAATCCGCAGACATTGTACTTTACGACCGACTTGTGAGTAAAAAAATTATTGGCATGATACCAAAAAAAGCAGAAAAAGTTTACGTAGGCAGAGATGTTGGTGATGATTACAAACATCAAGAGACAACAAATGAACTGATGTTAAGACATGTGAAACAAAATGGCAATGTTGTGAGACTGAAAGGAGGCGATCCATTCATCTTTGGAAGAGGAGGAGAAGAAGCAGAATTTCTAAAACAACATCACATTAAATATGAAATAATTCCTGGAATAACTTCTGGTATAGGCTCCGCTGAATATTCTGGAATACCACTAACTCATAGAGACTATGCATCATCGGTAGTTTTTGTCACGGGTCATGAAGATGCTAAAAAGAGTAAAGAAGTGGTAAATTGGCAAAAACTTGCAAAAGCAGTAGATACCATAGTCATAATGATGGGGCTATCAAGGCTTGAAATAATTTGCAAGAAATTAATTAGTGGGGGGCTTGATAGACGAACTCCAGTAGCAGTAATACAAAACGGTACAACCAATGATCACAGAATGATTAAAGGTAACTTGTTAAACATATCAAAAAAAGTGGCACAAGCAAAAATTAGGCCGCCTTCCATAATCATAATTGGTAAAGTTGTGGATCTCTCAGATAAAATAGGATGGAGAAAATGATGGAAGGCAAAATAATAGCTATTACAAGATCAAAAGAAGATTCTGAAGAGTTTGTGCATTTAATTACTAACGCAAAGGCAAGAGCAATTTCTTTGCCAACTATAGAACTTGTAAGTAAAGGAGATGGAATGGTAGAAGAATTTCTAACTGCCATTAAAGAAGATGATCCTGACTTTTCTGTATTTATGAGCTCAAAGGCAGTCAAGATCTTGTTTGACACAGCAAAAAAAGTCTCAAAATATGAAAAACTCCAACTTGCAGTGGCAAATACTACGGTAATTGCGGTTGGTCCCAAAACTAAATCGGTATTAGAATTGGAAGGAATTAGGGTCGCTCATATGCCTGAACGCTTCTCTTCCGTTGGAGTAGGTGAGATCTTTACCATACTCAATGCAGAAGGCAAAAAAGTAATAGTGCCACGAAGCGGCGCCTCTACTCCTTTCTTAGCACAACTTCTTGAGAAAATTGGCTTGAAAGTAAAAGAAGTTTATCTATATGATGTCAGAACAAATCAAAATCAATCAGATTGGACAGAATTCAAGGAACTCTTTGAAAATAGCAAAATAGACGCCATAATTTTTACTAGTGCATCCTCTGTTAGATCTTTCTTTGGTATTATGCAAACAGACATGGACGAGCAAAATCTTAAGAAAAGCCTGCAGAAATGCGCACTAGTTGCAATAGGGCCATTTACAGCTGACGAATTAACGAAATTTGGCTTACAGTCGATTACTGCCAATGTACATACTGTTCCAGGTGCCGTTGAAACAATAAAGAACTATTTTTCTTAACCTAAACGATTTTAATAACTATCAAATATCTGAACATAAAGTAGGTTAATCATTATGAGCACCATCCAAAGGAAGATTCTGGCTAGCCGTACCAAAACTCTTTCAATCGTAATTCCTACCTATAACGAGTCCGAAAATATTGTCAAAATACTAGATTCCTTAGATAACCTACTTCCAGGTGAGATGGATACGGAAATTATTGTAGTAGATGATAATTCTCCTGATGGTACTGGAAAAGTAGCTGAAGAATATGCCAAGAAAGCCCAAGGAAGCAGCTATCCAGTTCAAGTAATACGCAGAGAAAACAAACAAGGTCTTGGCTCCGCTATACTGGAAGGAATTGAACATTCAAAAGGCGATGCAGTTGTTGTCATGGACAGCGATCTATCCCATCCCCCACAAACTATTCCTAAAATGATTGCAGAGCTTCATAATTCTGATTGCGACATTGTCGTTGCCTCACGGTACGTAAAGGGAGGTTCAACTTCTGGCTGGCCGCTCAAACGCAGACTAATTAGTAGGGGAGCAACCAAACTCGCTCAACACGGTCTTGGAATAAAGATCAAAGATCCAATGTCTGGCTTTTTTGCCTTCAGACGCCATATAATTAATAACATAAAATTTGACGCAGTGGGATACAAAATACTTCTGGAAATCTTAGTAAAGGCAAAGGGAGCAAAGGTAAAAGAAATACCATATGCCTTTACTGACAGGAAAACTGGTTCTAGCAAACTAGACCTTTCTGTATCACTTGATTACCTAAAATCCATATGGAAATTATATCGATATGGCAAGTCTATTAGAGAAGACGAAAAGCGAACCTCCGTACGCTTTCTTTCCAAAGCTGGAAGATTTTATACTGTTGGGGCATCTGGTCTACTCGTAAACTATCTTGTTTCATTTCTATTTGGAGCAGTTTTGTCTAACTTGTGGTATATTTACGCAACCATGATTGGAATTATATTTTCTATGACTAGTAACTTTATACTAAACAAGATTTGGACTTTTGAAGATCGAGACTTTAATGTAAAAAAAACTGTATTACAATATGGATTATTTCTCGGATTTAGTGGGATAGGTGCAGTATTTCAGCTCTTGGCCATCTACGCTCTTGTAGAATCACAGCACATGAATTATTCGCTTGCCTTGTTTGTAGCAGTAGCAATTGCATCAGTTGGAAACTTTATCTTAAACAAGAAATGGACCTTCCAAGAAAAAGTTTGGAGCTAAATCTATTATATCATCTTGTAACCTTATTCTAACTTCTTAGAATGACTTTATTTTCAATTAAACTGAGGATTTTATCATTTTAACATTATTTAGCTTGGCCTACTTCGCTGTACAAGTATGAAGCGTTGTATAACTTTTTTATAATATAACGGAGTTATGTAAGTAGTGACTACAGAGGATCTCAATATAGATTATAGTAAATATGATTTCAAAGACTCGACTGAGATGTATGTTTACACAAGCAAAAAGGGTCTATCAAAAGAAGTAGTAGAAGAAATTAGCAGAATGAAGGGCGAACCTCAATGGATGCTTGACTTTAGACTGCGTTCATATGAAATTTTTATGAAAAAGCCAATGCCAAATTGGGGCGGTGATTTGGAGCAAATTGATTTTAACAATATTTACTATTATGCAAAAGCTTCTGAGAAAACAGAAAAAGATTGGGAAAATGTTCCGGCTGAAGTAAAAGCTACATTTGATAAGCTGGGTATTCCAGAAGCAGAGAAGAAATTTCTCGCTGGCGTAGGCGCTCAGTACGAGTCGGAAGTCGTATATCATAGTCTACGAGAAGACCTTGCAAAGCAAGGAGTGGTATTTCTTGATACTGATACTGCTCTAAAGGAGCATCCAGATATTTTCAAAAAATATTTTGGCAAAATAATTCCGCCTGAAGATAACAAATTTGCTGCATTAAATAGTGCTGTTTGGAGTGGAGGTTCATTTATCTACGTTCCAAAAAGAGTAAAGGTAGATCTACCCTTACAAGCATACTTTAGGATAAACAAAGAAAACATTGGACAATTTGAAAGAACCCTAATAATAGCAGATGAAGGTGCTGAAGTGCATTACATAGAGGGATGCACTGCTCCTGTATATTCATCAGAATCTTTGCATTCTGCAGTAGTGGAACTCATAGCTATGAAAGATGCAAAATTGAGATACACAACTATTCAGAACTGGAGTAATGATGTGTACAATCTAGTTACAAAAAGAGCATATGCGTATGAAGGTGCAAGAGTAGAATGGATTGATGGAAACATTGGAAGCAAGTTGACAATGAAATATCCAGGCATCTATCTCTTAGGGCAACGAGCTCATGGAGAAACACTATCTATTGCCTTTGCTGGAAAGAACCAACATCAAGACACTGGTGCGAAAATGGTACACCTTGCTCCAAATACCACATCTAGGACCACATCCAAATCAGTCAGTAAGGGTAATGGTAGAACAACTTACAGAGGACTTTTGCATGTTGCCAAGGGAGCAACAAATGTAAAAGCTTCAGTAAGATGTGATGCACTGCTACTTGACGACATATCAAAGACAGATACGTACCCATACATGGAAATTAATCAAGAAGATGCTACAATAACACATGAGGCTACTGTTGGTAAGATAGGCGATGAGCAGATCTTTTACCTTATGACAAGAGGGTTTACAGAAGAAGAGGCTCTGACCTTAATTGTAAACGGGTTCATTGAACCATTCACCAAAGAGCTCCCAATGGAATATGCAGTAGAGCTCAACAGATTAATAAAATTGGAAATGGATGGCTCAGTCGGTTAAACCGACTACTGGGTCTACATCAGGATACAAAAATGGCATCTTTTGTTTTATCGAAACTTGATTCTACTCACATAGAAGAAATTTCTGAAGCAAATAATGATCCTTCTTGGCTAAAGGAGTATAGGAAAAATTCATTTTCAGTATATCAGCAACTTCCATCGGAAGTTTCTCCTCTTTACAACAAGTATAGCGACGCAAATCGTATGGATGCAGAACAAGTAACTTTCTCACTAAGTTCTGACAGTACTATTCCAGACTTTGTCAAAGACAGAATATCAGAAATTGAAAACAATCCAAGTATTGTTCAGACTGGAACAAACATTCACAAAATAAGTATTCCTTCAGATTTAAAATCAAAAGGCGTTGTAATCTGTTCGGTTCAGGATGCAATAAAAGATCATAATGACAAGATAAGAAAATCGCTTGAACAAACCGATGCAAAGAGAGACAAATATGTTGCATTAAATAATGCCTTCTTCAATTCCGGAGTCTTCGTTTACATTCCAAAAAATCTGATTTTGGACAAACCCATTCACATTATCTTCTCCTTACCACTTGACCAGACCTCTACCATATCTCGTAATATTGTGATACAAGAAGAAAATAGCAAGGCATCAATTGTACAGGAAATCTACGCACCAAAGACTTCAAAGCAACAAGCGTATCTCGAAGTTTTAGATGTTACAGTAAATCCAAACAGCGAACTTGACCTCGTAACACTTCAGGCCATGGATCAGAGCGCAGTCAACTTTTCTTCCAGAGCCGCAAGGATAGAGCACGATGGGCGAATGAATTGGTATCTAGGGTTGTTTGGTTCATATCTTTCAAGGTATAAAGTAGATAATTTTCTCAACGGTATTGGTGCCAGTGCACAAGACACCGAAGTAATTTTTGGAAACAAGAATCAATCATTTGATCTTGCATCAAATCTAATCCATAACGCGCCATCAACTATTGGAAGAGTATTGGAAAAATCTGTTCTAAAAGATACTTCAAAATCACTTTTCAAAGGGATGATACGAATAGAAAAGGAGGCACATCACGCAGAATCGTATCTTGCAGGCCACTCTATCTTGCTTGATAAAGGTGCAAAGTCAGATTCGATACCAGGCCTTGAAATATTTACAAACGATGTCAAAGCAACCCACTCTGCATCGGTTGCCCAGATGGATGAAGAACAACTATTCTATTTGGCATCAAGATGCCTGAGCAAATCAGAAGCCCAGAAAATTATTGTAGAAGGTTTTCTTGAACCTCTCTCAAGAAAAATGTCATATCAGATTCGTGCTTGGATAAGCTATCTGATTGAATCCAAATGGCTTGGCAGAGATCTTAAGATTAAGACAGATGAACAACTCAAAGCAATACTTGAAGTGGAAGAAACAAGATATCGTGAGACCGATATTTTCGAAAGTCATTACAAATATAGATGAAAGCAATGTCTGAATGGGTAAAGGTTTGCGATATTAGTAAGCTGAAAAAAGGCGAAATGCTAGATTTTGATTACAAAAATAAAAAAATTCTATTGGCAAATCTAAATGGAACAATCTACTCTACTGATAGAATTTGTACTCATGCAGAAGCTGATCTTTCGACCGGAATCTTAAGTGAAGAGGGGGTAACTTGTCCTTTGCACCTATCAACTTTTAATCTTCAGACAGGTGTGCCACAAAATCTTCCGGCGGAATTACCGCTGAAAACCTACAATGTTAAAATAGAACAAAATGAAATCTATGTTGAGGTAGACTAAATTGCAAACCAGTGTGATAAATATTGAAAGTATTAGAAACGATTTTCCAATCCTAAAACGTAAGGTACACAAAGATAAACAATTAATCTATTTTGATAATGCTGCTACTTCACAAAAACCAATTCAAGTAATCGAGGCCATAAGCGATTATTATCTAAATTATAATTCAAATATTCATAGGGCAGTTCACGAACTTGCTGAGGAAGCCACTGCTGCATACGAAAGCACACGAGACAAAGTAGCTAAATTTATCAATGTAAAAAACCGCGAAGAATTAGTTTTTGTTAGAGGTACTACTGAAGCCATCAACCTAGTTGCATACTCTTGGGGTAGACAAAATATCCACAAGGACGACATTATAGTGACAACTGAATATGAACACCACAGCAACATAGTTCCATGGCAATTATTGGCAAAAGAAAGGGGGGCCAAACTTGAATACATTGGTGTAGACGATAACGGAGAGCTTATTCTAGATCAACTCGATAAATATCTTGATACGGGAAGAGTCAAGCTGGTTACCTTTAGCCAGATGTCAAATGTTTTGGGGTCAATAACAAATTCAGATGCGATCATAAAAAAATGTCGCGAAAAAGGTGTCAAAATACTCGTTGACGCAGCACAATCTGTACCTCATCTAAAAGTAGATCTTCAAAAACTAGATTGTGACTTTTTTGCGTTTTCTGCCCATAAAATGCTAGGTCCAACCGGTGTCGGAGTTTTGTGGGCCAAAAAAGAACTGCTTGAAGGCATGTCTCCATTTAATGGAGGAGGAGATATGATACGTGAGGTTCACAAATACGAGACCACCTGGAATGACTTGCCATACAAGTTTGAAGCTGGAACTCCAAATATAGC
>JACXTT010014910.1_pt1 | contig 10124 bp, 8 predicted proteins | sample 9270951 | NCBI WGS metagenome assembly JACXTT01 (sample SAMN15532306, study PRJNA645909) | rock metagenome | isolation source: weathered quartz diorite | place: Puerto Rico | collected 2017-06-21
TCGGGGACCGCAGCCAGGTGGGTCTGCAGTAGTGCGGGTCCTGGTCACCGGCGGCTGCGGCTTCATCGGCTCGCACTTCGTCCGCCATCTCCTGACGACCTACCCCGAGTACGACATCGTCAACCTGGACAAGCTCACCTACGCCGGTAACCCGGCGAACCTGGCGGACGTCGCGGGGAGCCCGCGCTACCGGTTCGTGCACGGCGACGTCTGTGACGTCGGGCTGGTCCGGGAGGTCATGGCCGGCTGCGACGCGGTCGTGAACTTCGCGGCCGAGTCGCACGTCGATCGCTCGATCGACGACGCCGGCGATTTCATCCGGACCGACGTCTTCGGCACCTGGGTGCTGCTGGAAGCGGCGCGCCGTCACCGGGTGGGGCGCTACCTCCAGGTCTCCACCGACGAGGTTTACGGCTCGATCCCCGAGGGCGCCTTCCGCGAGGCGGAACCCCTGCGGCCATCGAGTCCCTACTCGGCCTCCAAGGCGGGTGGCGACCACATGGTGCTGGCGTACTGGACGACCCACCGGCTGCCGGTGCTCCTCACGCGGGCCTCGAACAACTTCGGCCCCAACCAGTACCCGGAGAAGGTCATCCCGCTGTTCATCACCAACGCCCTCGACGATCTGCCCCTACCGCTCTACGGCGACGGGCGCCAGGCGCGGGACTGGCTCTACGTCCTCGACCACTGCGTGGCTCTCGACCTGGTGCTCCACAAGGGCGCCGAGGGCGAGGTGTACAACATCGGCACCGGCCACGAGCTGGAGAACATCGCGCTCACCCGCCGTATCCTGGCGCTCCTCGACAAGCCGACGAGCCTGATCCGCCCCGTGACCGATCGCCCGGGGCACGACCGCCGCTACGCCGTCGAGACGAGCCGGGTCCGGGCGCTGGGCTGGCAGCCGACCCACGGCTTCGAGGAGGCGCTCACCGCCACGGTGGCCTGGTACCGCGCCAACGAATCCTGGTGGCGACCACTCAAATCGGGAGAGTTCCGGAAGTATTACGAGCGCCAGTACGGCGCGCGGTAGCGCCGGGCCGATAACCTTCGCATCTCACGCCACACGCCCCGGCGCGCGGCAGCGCCGAATTGGCCCGCTCTCCCATCTGATACACCCCGTCTGACAGATCCGGCGCTCGCGCCGCGGAAAACGTCAGGCGCGGGCGGCGGGCCGTCTCTCACGTGAGACCGCGGTGGGCGTCAAGTACGCGCCGTCAAACGCTCCGCCATTCCGCCCCGACGTGGCCCGGCCCTTGCTCGTATTCGGGGTGTCGGCAACGAAACCGAAACCGCTCGAAAGAGCGGAGGCAGGTTAGAGAACTCCCGGACCCGACCCCGGGAGAGGGCCAGGCCACCGGATAGCACGACGATCTCGGCGCCGGTGGCCTGGCCCATTTTTCGTCTGCGAGCCCCGCACCCGCCGCCCGCGGCGGGTCTGTCGCCCCTCCGGGGCGCGTGCTATGGTGGACCGTATGGCGGGGGCGGAAACCTACGGGGGCAAGGGCCTCATCTGCGACCCGATCCACCGCTACATCCCGTTCACGCGCCCTGAGGGCGGCATCCCGGGCGAGGCCACCGAGCAGGACGTCATCGACACCGCGTGGGTCCAGCGACTCCGTCGGATTCCCCAGCTCCAGTCGGCGCGATGGGTCTTCCCGACCGCCGAGCACAGCCGCTTCACCCACGCGCTGGGCGCGATGCACGTGGCGGGTCGTTTCGCCGAGCAGCTCACCCCGTCGCTGCGGGCCGTCTTCCCGGACGCGCCCTCGGCCCCGCTGGTCGAGGAGCTGCTCCGGATGGCCGGCCTCCTCCACGACATCGGCCACGGTCCCTTCGGCCACTTCTTCGACGACAACTTCCTCGCCGACTACGAGCTGACCCACGAGCTGGTCGGCCAGCGGATCATCCGCGAGGAGCTGAGCGACGTCATCCGGGGCCTTCGCCGGAGCCCGAGCGGGCCCTTCGTCGAGGGCGAGACGATCGATCCGGGCTGGATCTGCTACCTGATGGGAAAGGGCTACACCCATCCCGAGCACGGTGACCCACCGTGGCTCGCCTTCCTCAAGCCGATCCTCTCCGGGATCTACACCGCCGACAATCTCGACTACGTGCTGCGCGACTCGTACATGTGCGGGGTGCCAGTGGGCGCCGACCTCGACCGGCTCGTCTACTACAGCTTCTTCACTCCCGACGGGCTGACGCTGGACCGGAGCGGGACCCAGGCCCTCATCATGTTCCTGACCGCCCGGTACTACATGTACACGAACGTCTACTACCATCGGACGACGCGGGCGATCGACCTCCATTTGAAGGAGCTGTTTCGTCCCACCATGCGGATCGTCTTCCCGTGGGACCTCCGCCGCGACCTGCATCCCTACCTCCACCTGACGGAGTGGACGCTGCTCGAGGAGGTCGGACGCTGGCACGACGCCGAGGACCGGGAGCGCCGGGCGCTCGGCCACGAGTGGCGCCAAATCCTCGACCGGCGGCTCAAGTGGCGGATGGTGCACGAGGAGGTCCTCGACGACTCGATGATCAAGGTGTGGGCTGTCATGCGGCCGGAGTACGTGGCGGGCCAGGTCCGGGAGGCGCTGCCCCGGAACCTCAAGGACCTGGACTTCCAGATCGACATGGCCTTCCAGGACCCGCGACCGCTCAATCCGCTGGCCATGGGCGACCGGCAGATCTACATCTACGACGGCGCGACCGGACGGGTCTCCAAGGAGCCGCTGGCCGTGCTCTTCAAGTACCTTCCCGCCAAGGTCGCCCAGTGCCGGATCTTCGCGCCGGACCACCGGCACGACCGCGAGCTGACCGGGGCGTTCCGTCAGGTGCTGTACGAGGATCGGCCCTCTATTCCGACGAACGTGTAGCGCGAGCGGAATCCTTCCGCCATGGACCTGCTGGACATCAAGGCCCGCATCGCGCAGGCGCTCGTCGAGTCGGTCTTCCGCCGGGCCGGGTTCACCTTGACGCCGGTCGGTCCTCGCGAGTCCACGGCCCGGGTCGGCCGCGAAGAGCTGGTGCCGGACTTCTTCGCCGTCCGGGTGCCTCCCGAGGGAAAGCCCCCCGACCAGCCGGCCCGCCTGATCGAGGTGCGGTACCGCCCCCAGGTGGCCCAGTACGTGGCCATCGAGGGCCAGCGAGGCTCGCAGTCGATCTTCACGCACGCCAAGCGGCAATGGCCAGGCCTGATGTTCGTCTTCGTCACCGACCACCCCGAGCACGCCCGCTCGACGTTCCAGGTCCTGGACCTCGAGCCCTGGACTCCCGGGGAGCCGGTTACCGTCATCGACCTGTTCGCCCACACCGGGCTCGACATCTACCGCCAGAACGTCGCCGAGCACGAGGAGCTGGCCCGGCGCATCTTCGCCCTGCTGACGGGCCACTAGTCTAGGAGGCAGTCGGAGTAAGGAGTGTACCGGTGGATGTCCGGCGTGCCGGCGACAGAATCCGAGCGCCGGCCTTGCCGGCGCGACCGAAAGGGGGGGGGAATCGGGGGGGTCTTCCGAGACCCCGCCGAGAATCTAGTCGGAGGCCGGCCATGGAGAAGTTTCGCGGGATCGATTACTACGTGATCGAGCCGCTCCTCTCCGAAGAGGAGCGCATGGTGCGCGACGCCGTGCGCGACTGGGTCGAAGCGGAGTTCCTTCCCGTCGTCACCGAGCACCACCGGGCCGGCACGTTCCCGATGGAGCTGGTGCCCAAGCTCGGCGAGATGGGCGTCTTCGGCGCCACGCTGAAGGGCTACGGCTGCGCCGGTCTCAACAACGTGGCCTACGGCCTCATCATGCAGGAGCTGGAGCGGGGGGACTCGGGGCTCCGGTCCTTCGCCTCGGTTCAGAGCGGGCTCGTGATGTACCCGATCCACCGGTACGGCGCAGAATCCCACAAGGAGCGCTGGCTGCCGGGACTCCAGCAGGGGTCGCTGATCGGCTGCTTCGGGCTGACCGAGCCCGATCACGGCTCGGACCCGGGCTCGATGAAGACACGGGCCGTCCGGAAGGGCGACGGGTACGTGCTGAACGGCACCAAGCTCTGGATCACCAACGGCTCGCTCGCCGACGTCGCAGTCGTCTGGGCCAAGGGGGACGACGGGGAGATCGGCGGCTACCTGGTGGAGCGAGGCCGGCCGGGCTTCTCGACCCTCGACATCCACGGGAAGTTCTCGATGCGGGCCTCGATCACCTCGGAGCTCTCGTTCCAGGACTGCCGGATCCCGCTCGACAACAAGCTGCCCGGCGTCTCGGGCATCCGGGGACCGCTCTCCTGCCTCACCCAGGCGCGGTACGGAATCGCCTGGGGCGCCGTCGGGGCGGCCATGGCGTGCTACGACTGGGCGCTCCAGTACGCCCAGTCTCGCATCCAGTTCGGGAAGCCGATCGCGGCCTTCCAGCTCGTCCAGCGGAAGCTCGTCTGGATGGTGACCGAGCTCACCAAGGCCCAGCTCCTGTGCCTCCAGCTCGGACGACTCAAGGATCAGGGCAACATGCGTCCTCAGCAGGTCTCCATGGCGAAGATGAACAACGTGTGGATGGCCCTCGAGACGGCGCGGATGGCCCGCGACATCCTGGGGGCGGCCGGCATCGTCGACGAGCACCCGGTGATCCGGCACCTCATGAACCTGGAGACGGTCGTGACGTACGAGGGCACGCACGACATCCACACCCTGATCATCGGGCGGGACATCACCGGCCTCGACGCGTTCGCCTGACCGCCCGCGTTCCTGGGCAGCCGGGCCAGTCGGCGACAGGACCCGCCCCAGTGTGCTATAACCGGCGCCGATGCCGGACGACGCGCCGTTTCGGGCGGGCGAATCCCTCCTTCTGGTCGACGAGCGGCGAGGCAAGCGCCACCTCGTGGTCCTCCGGGCCGGCCACACCTTCCACACCGACCGCGGCTACATCGGTCACGACGCCCTGATCGGTGCGGCCGACGGCACGACCGTCAAGACCTCCATGGGGACGCGCTACCTGGCGCTCCGTCCCACGCTCGGCGACTACGTCCTCGAGATGCCCCGCGGCGCCCAGGTGATCTACCCGAAGGACCTCGCTACGATCTGCTTCTTCGCCGACGTCGGGCCGGGACAGACCGTGTGCGAGGCGGGGCTCGGCTCCGGGGCCTTGACCATGGCGCTCCTCCGCGCGGTCGGGCCGACGGGCCGGGTCGTCTCCTACGAGACCCGCGAGGAGTTCGCCCGCCGCGCGCGCCGCAACATCGAGGCCCGGCTCGGCGCCGATGTCCCGCTGACCGTCCGCCTCCAGGACGTCTACACCGGGCTGGAGGATCGGGACCTCGACCGCCTGCTCCTCGACCTGCCGGAGCCCTGGCGGCTGGTCGAGCCGGCGGCGACCGCGCTCGGGTCCGGCGGCATCTTCTGCGCGTACGTGCCGACGATCATCCAGGCCCAGCAGGTGCACGAGGCGCTGGTCGCGCACCCCGCGTTCGCGCTGACCGAGACGATCGAGACACTCCTCCGCCCCTGGCACATCGCGGGGCTGTCCGTTCGCCCCGCCCACCGGATGGTCGCCCATACCGGATTCATCACGCTCGCCCGCCACGTCCAGCCGCGGGCGGCCGACTCGTCGCGAGTCGTGCCGCTGGACGAGGCCGAGGAGCCGCCGGAGCCGGAGCCGGCCTGACCGGCGCGGGAGGGAGGCATGCTCGACGGGTACTTCAAGCTGCGGGAGCACGGGACGGCGGCCGGCACCGAGGTACTGGCCGGCCTCACGACGTTCATGGTCATGGCCTACATCATCTTCGTGAATCCGGCGATCCTCTCTTTCGCCAGCGTGCCGCCGCTCCAGGGGCAGGGCCCGCCGTTCTCCGCCACGCTGGCCGTGACCTGCCTGGTGGCAGCCGTCATGACGATCGCGATGGGCGTCTTCACCAACTATCCGCTGGCCATCGCGTCGGGGATGGGACTCAATGCCGTCGTCGCCTTCCAGCTCATCGCGGGTCTCAAGCTGCCGTGGCCGGCGGCGATGGGCGTGATCGTGCTCGAGGGGGTCGCCATCACGGTGCTCGTCCTGACCGGCTTCCGGGAGGCGGTGATGAACGCGATCCCCCTCTCCCAGAAGCGCGCGATCTCGGTCGGCATCGGCCTCTTCATCCTGTTCATCGGGCTGTTCAACGGGGGGCTCGTGAAGACGGGCACCGGGATCCCGGTGACCCTCGGCGACCTCCGGAGCCCGCGGGTGGCCGTCGCCGTCGCCGGCCTGTCCCTCACGATCCTACTGCTCGCCCTGCGCGTCCGGAGCGCCCTCCTGATCGGCATCGCGGTCACCACCGTCATCGCCATCCTCGTGAACGGCCTGGGCGGTGGAAAGGTCTGGACGCTGCCCGGCGTCGCCGTCCTGCCGAGCCGCCTCGTCGGCTGGCCCGACTTCTCGACGCTGGGCGCCGGGCTCAACTTCGAGGTGTTCGCCCGGGTGGGGCTGCTGACCGCGCTCCTGACCATCTTCTCGATCATGCTGTCCGACTTCTTCGACACCATGGGGACCGTGATCGGCATCGGCGCCGAGGCGGGCTGGCTCGACCGCCAAGGCCGACTGCCGCGGCTGAACCGCGTCCTCCTGATCGACTCGCTCGGCGCCGTGGCGGGCGGACTCGGCAGCGCCTCGTCGGCCACCACCTACATCGAGTCGGCGGCCGGCGTGGCGGCCGGCGGGCGCACGGGGCTCACGGCCGTGGTCGTGGGGCTCTGCTTCGCGCTGGCCCTGTTCTTCTCGCCGCTGGCGGGGGTGGTGCCCCCCGAGGCGACGGCGGCGGCCCTCGTCATCGTGGGCTACCTCATGTGCACCCTGGTGCGGGAGATCCCGTTCGGCGACCTGGAGGAAGGGCTGCCGGCCCTCCTGACCCTCACGGTCATGCCGTTCTCGTACTCGATCACCAACGGGATCGGCGCCGGCTTCGTGAGCTACACCTTCATCAAGGTCGTGCGGCGGAAGGGGGCGGAGGTACACCCGATGATGTACGCCGCCGCGGTCGCGTTCGTGCTCTACTTCATCCTCCACTGACCGTCTCGGAAGATCGACGTGATCGACAACGTGAACAACTTCTCCGCGGGCGATGCCACCGGCCCTGACTGCGCGGGCGCGCGCGGCTCGCCGCGTGGCCGGAGGAAAGACCGTGTGATACGCTAGGTGTGCCATGGCCATGATGGGCTGGATGCGGCGGAGCTCTCGATACTTCCTCGCAGTGGTCGTCCTGACGTTCATCGCGAGCCTCGCCTACTTCGGCGCGACCCAGGACAGGAGCAATCCGACCACCATCGCCACCGTGAACGGCGAGGAGATCTCGGCCGTCGAGTACGAGCGCGCGTACCGGCAGGTCGTCGAGCAGTACCGCCAGGTCTTCAAGGAGCGCTTCAGCGAGGAGCTGCTCCGGTCCTTCCGCATTCAGGACCAGGTCGTCGATCGCCTGGTCAACGACCGGCTGATGCAGCAGCGGGCCACGGCGGAGGGCATCGGGGTCTCCGACGAGGAGCTGAGCGACGAGATCGTCAAGATCCCCGCGTTCCACGGCGAGGACGGTCGGTTCTCCCGCCAGCAGTACCAGCGGGTGCTCTCCCGCGGAGGATACACCCCGCCGGCCTTCGAGCAGGAAATGCGCCGGCAGCTCCTGCAGCGGAAGCTTCAGGCTCTGGTCACCGACGGCGTGAAGGTGTCGGAAGCGGAGGCACGCCAGAGCTGGGAGGCGCGGCGGACCAAGGTGCGCGTCGCGTATCTGCTGGTGACACCGGACGCGTTCCTGCCGGGACCGGAGCCGAGCGAGGCAGACCTCGAGACGTACTACAAGGCGCACCCCGGCGAGTTCACGCGCCCGGAGCGTCGGCGCGTGCTGGTGGCGACCCTCGCGAGCGCCAGCGTGCCGCCTCCGGCGGTGACCGACGCGGAGGTCGAGACGACGTACCAGGAGCGGCTGCGGGAGTTCGAGCAGCCGGAGCGCCGGAAGGTCGCCCACATCCTCGTCCGCGTGCCGAGCGTCGGGGGCAGCGCCGCCGAGGAGGGCGCCCGGGCCAAGGCCGAGGCGGCGCTCCAGAGGGTGAAGGGCGGGGCCGACTTCGGCCAGGTCGCGCGTGAGGTCTCCGAGGACACCGCCACCGCACCGCAGCGGGGCGAGCTGGGGCTGGTCGCGCGTGGCGAGATGGTGCCGCCGTTCGAGCAGCTCGCGTTCGGCTTGAAGGCCGGCGAGACCGGCGGCCCCATCCGGACCGGCTTCGGCTACCACGTCGTCAAGGTCATCGAGGTCGTCCCCGGCTCGAAGAAGGAGCTGCGCGAGGTGGCGCCGACGCTCCGCGCCACACTGCTGACCGAGGGCCAGCTCCGCGCGATGCGGCAGAAGGCCGACGAGATCCAGCAGGCGCTGCTGGGGGCACCTGACTTCGGGGCGGAAGCGCGCCGCCGCGGGCTCACCGTCCGTGAGATCGGCCCCCTGGCTCGCGCCGACGCGATCGAAGGGATCGGGCGGGTCGCCGAGGCGAGCTCCGCCGTTTTCGCCCTCACCCCCGCCGGCGTCAGCGCTCCCGTGAAGGTGCCCGAGGGCTACGCGATCTTCCGGCTCCTCGAGAAGGAGGACCCCAAGCTCCTTCCGCTGGCCGAGGTCCGGACCCAGGTCGTTCAGGCCGCCCGCCGCCAGACCGCGCAGAAGGCGGCCCAGACGAAGGGTCAGCAGCTCGCGGACGCCCTGAAGGCAGGGGAGGACCCGCGCGCCCTGGCCAAGCGCGACGGCCTGACCGCCGTCGAGACGCCCGGCTTCTCCCGGACCGAGCCGCTCACCGACCAGGAGCTGGCCCAGGCGATCGGCGGGCTGGCGCTCGACCTGCCGGAGGGCGGGGTCGCCGGTCCGGCGAGCGGGATCAGGGGCCTCTACGTCGTCAAGGCGCTTGCCCGGGAGCGCCCCGACCCGGCGCAGTTCGAGACCACCCGCAAGGAGGCCGAGCACCAGCTCCTCGAGCAGAAGCGGGGCCAGACCTGGCAGGCCTGGCTCGCCTCCCTGCGGAACGGCGCCAGCATCGCGGTCAACCGGAAGGTGCTCCCGCAGCAGACGGCGCCGCAGCAAGGCTGAGGCTGGCGGCGTGCGGATCAGGAAGGCGTACGTCACGTTCCTCGAGCGGGCCCGCGTCGTGCGCGTCGCCACCGCCGATCCCCACGGGGTGCCGCACGTCGTGCCGGTCTGCCTCGTCTTCGATCACGACAAGGTCTACTTCGGGACCGGCAAGGAGGGACGCAAGGTCACGAACCTCCGGGCCAACCCGCGGATCGCGCTGGTCGCCGACGACTACGTCGAGGCCTGGGACGCGTTGCGGGGCGTGATGGTGGCCGGCACCGCGACCCTCCACGCCAGGGGCCCGCGCTTCAAGCGCGCGCGCAGCCTCCTCTACGCGAAGTTCCCGCAGTTCCCGACCGACGCCGCCCTCGACGTCGGCGATTCGCTCATCGTCGAGGTCACTCCCACCCACGTCTTCGCCTGGGGGTTCGACTAACACTTCGGGGGGGGGCCGGGACACCCCCGCGATGCGCCCCCGTCGTTGCGGCGGCACAGTCGCTGCTCGGAGTGGACCGGCGAGGGCCGCGGCGCGGTTCACCGTCACGCGGCGCGCGGTCAAACGTGGGGGTCGCACGTATGGCATGGCAGGGTACCGGAGGCAAGCGCTTGCCTCTCTGGATGCGACTCGCGGCGCTCATCGCGGGCGCGCCTCACACTCGTGCTTCTCGAGGACTGGATGCTAAGGAGTGTCCGCTCCTCCGTCGAGGGCGCCCCACGGCTCAGACTTCGTCCGGGAGGGCGCAAGACAGAGGCGAGTGACCGCCTGACGGGGGCTCACCCGGCGTCGGGTCCGGGTGCGGTCCGCGCCCTGCGGGAGAGCACGTCCTGGCGCCAGCGGTTTCACGCCATCCCGGCGGCGGCGCCGAAGTAGAGCGCGCCGGTCACCTCCGGGCCAAGGCCGGTGAGCCGGTGCAAGGCCAGCCCCAGCCCACGATCGGAGAGATCGCCGCCCCCAGGGCCGGTTCTACTGCTGGTAGCCGAAGAGGCGCCAGGCGCCGTTTTCGCGGCGGGCGATCTCCAGCTCGCGCTCCCACCAGAGCAGCGTGATCCACTGCCCCAGGTAGGGCAGGCGG
>JACXTT010014911.1_pt1 | contig 10123 bp, 8 predicted proteins | sample 9270951 | NCBI WGS metagenome assembly JACXTT01 (sample SAMN15532306, study PRJNA645909) | rock metagenome | isolation source: weathered quartz diorite | place: Puerto Rico | collected 2017-06-21
TGTGTCACCATAAACCCCGCTAAGTAAAGCCGCGTCCCGTGACTCACCCTCAGGCGGCACCCCGTAACCCTCTGGATCATTCCACCACCTCAGAAAGGTCACATGTTTCTCCCCTGGCGCACATCACCGGCTCAATGCTCGGACCTCGGCTGCGGCTCGTAATCCGCTTTCCACGGCTCCGTTCATGTAGCCTTGCCATCGCAGGCTGGTGTGTTCGCCGGCAAAAAGAATACGACCACAAGGACGGGCCAGCCATGAGCGTAGCGCCGGATCGAATGCCGGACCAAAGACCGCGTAGCCTCCTTGAACCCAAGGATCCTGTTCCCACGTGACCGAACGCATTGAGACCAAACTCTTTCTGGTCTTGCCGAGCCAGTCGAGTGCCTGAACCAGACCCACGGTCCCGACCGTCGATACAAGCCGACGGGTCGCCGCACTGGTTGTCCCTCCGGCCATCAGGCATAAGATTCCCGGCTTTCCCTTCTGCTGCTCGTTGGCATCCCACACCGCACCGATTGACAGGTTCGTGCCATACGCTAATCGCCGATGCGGCTGGCTCCAGAATCGGCGATCGAACTGCAGCAGCGTTTTGGTCACCGGCCCATAGGACAATTTCCAAATGGCGGCATGCTGCTCACGGGGCAAGGCCGGGTGAATCTCGAGCATCCGCACCCTCGTGGCCGGTAGGGCGAGAATGAGATAGTCGGATCGAAGCCACGATTCACTATTTCCGCTGCGAATACGTACACGAACGGCGGTCTTGGATTGGGATACCGCCAGCACTTCATGCCGGAGCAGCAAGTGGTCGTGGAGCATCGACGCCAGCGTCTTTGGCAGCTGGTCGTTTCCTCCTGCGATCCGGTACATGCCTCCCTTCCCTGGACTGCCGGATGCCACTTGATCGACCAGACTGAGCAACGACAGGTCGGCTGGGTCGGCCAGGAAAAATCCCCGCAAACCGACCAGCATGTGACGCAACTCGCGCGGCAACGAGGCCTCTTTCATCCAGTCCGCCACGGACATCGCGCCCAGCGTCCTGGCAATCGCTCCATCCCATCGCTGGTCGCTCAGCCGATAAGCATGGAGCAGAGGAGCCAGATGATGCGTCAACTGCTTCCAGATCCCCTCGCCGGAAACAGGCGCCCGCACCTTGCCATTGAACGACAGCGCGAAGGAAAATCCGGAATGTAAGACCGGAACCAGCGTCAAATTGAGGCTGCGAGCCAACCGGCACATCTCTTCGTGTTCTTCATCAATGAAATCGGCGCCTGCTTCGGCATACTGTCGCTCGACGAATCCGTCTCTCATCGTCAACACCCTTCCGCCGACCCGGTCTTGACCTTCGAGCACCGTCACGGCCGCGCCTTGTCTCTGCAACCCCACAGCGGCCGTCAAACCCGCCAGACCGGCTCCAACCACGATGACGGACCTCCCACGAAGAGATCGACTCATGGAATCAGCTTATCAGGAGCAGAAAGACTCAAACTAGATGGCGCGGGGAATATTGGTCTCGATGACATGTATGCGGAAGGGTGCTCGGAGCCACATGAACGAGACGATGAATTCACAGACAGAATCTGTTTTTTTCTTTGCTCGACTGTGGTAGCTATTCACCTCGTTACGCCTCAGCATACGTGTAGATGTTTCGCGTTTCATAACATGGCTTACCACGAAAGGGACATCTGAGTGCTTCGGCTACTTCTTCCCATAATTGGCGTTGTAACCATAGCGCTGATTCTTTCTGCATTGGGAGCGTTCTGGACCGAACAGAGACTCACCGCTGACAAGTTTGTTTCGAACGCCGGCCATTGCTTTGTCTACACGATCGATCTTCTGACTCCAAGCGACACCATGGAATCTTCTCTTTCAGAGTTATTGCTGTTCGAAGACGACAACATGCTTGATCCAGCGCATGTGCAGCACGAAGCCATCCGACAGGAGGGGCGAGGACGGTTTTCGCACTGGGGTAAGGACATTTATATGTCGTCCTCCGATAACTCCGATCCACGTACGAATGGCCGCAGATACAAGATAGCCTATCCTCTCAAGGCGCCTTTCTCGATCGTCTTGTTTTCACTTTTCGTAAGTGTGCTGTCGTTACCTTTCGCGGCATCAACAGCCGCAGGCCGAAAACGAATCTACAAACATTACTATGTGCCTGTCATGGTCATCGTCACAAGTATCGTCATTGCCATCATTCCTATAGAGCTGTTTTTAAGGACGGATTACTCCAAGCAGTATGGCTTTGGTGCGTTCCAACAACTCCCCGTGAAACTCCAGCCTACCGTGAACACCAAAGGGTATCGCGATCGCGAACACGCCATAGACACGCCTCCTCATCACGTCCGAATCCTTGTTCTTGGCGATTCCCTTACCTTTGGACAAGGCGTTGCAGACGACGAAGTGTATCCTCGGCTGTTGCAATGCCTGACGGGACCGGATGTCGAGATTATTAGCCTTGCCAAGAACGGATGGGGCACAGCGGATCAGCTCGCTGCACTCCGGCGTGACGGCCTCGCCTATAGTCCTGATATCGTGATGGTCGGAGTGGTGACGAATGATCCAAGTCCCCCTCTGACAGAAGACATAGGGCAGTCTCCGCCTTGGAATGTCTTTCAGAGACTCTCTCGAAATGTCATGCTGTTCAAACTACTGGATGCCCGCATTAATCTGTTTGCTGACAGCATGGGATGGAAGTACAGCTATCGTGATTGGGAACACGATATCTACGATACTGGCAAACGGTATCGTGTCCAATGGGAAAAAGCTGTGATAGACCTCTCGCAAGACCTTCACTCGCGCGGCATTCTGGCCTATGCGTTTATTCTCGTAGGCCCTACCCAAACGACTGAGTCGGATGCCTGGAAATTCAAGATCCTTGATCACGTATTTTCAACGGCTGGATTTAAAACCCTCAACCTCCTCGAACCGTATACCGTGAAATTCCGAGGAGTGGCGCCCACATCTCTGTATGCATTACCTGATGACAGTCATCCTGGACGTGAGGTACAGCAATTCTTTGCAGATGAAATCTGGAAGACTTTACGGCCTGCCATTGAAGGGCTCGGGACGACTAGTCGTGTACGGCCCTCAGATGGACATGATTCTAAAGACTGTCGGGATACTCTCTATCAATAAATTTGCAGCATCGCCACGAACACGTCATGTGAAGAATTCAGCTCATCGACTTTCTTCTGAAACACTACGCACGGGTTTCACAAAAAAAGAGCCTGCTCGAGCAATCGAGCAAGCTCTTTTATTGTAACCCGGCAGCAGGAGCATCCTTCGAGGGCTTAACTTCCGTGTTCTGTATGGGAACAGATGAGGCCTCCCGACCTCTGAACCTCATGCAAAGCGATCCGCAACCAGGTCTTACGCCGCGTCGGAGGGAAGCCGTCCTCCTTTGCTCCAGAAACTGACCACCTGCCGCACCGTTTCGGCGAACTCCTGGACGTCGAAGGGCTTAAGCACATAGCAGTTGGCATGGCGCTCATAGCACGCTTTGATATCGGAAGGCGATTGCGAGCTGGTCAACATGATGACAGGAATGGCTTTGAGTTCCGCTTCTGTTTTGGCGACTTCCAGAAACTGTTTCCCGTCCATTCTCGGCATATTGAGATCCAGCAGGATCAGCTGAGGCGTCGGCACAGCCGCGAATTTGCCTCGTTTATGGAGAAAGTCCAAGGCTTCCACGCCGTCATGGGCAACCCAGACCTGGCAGGTGGTCGTTCCGTCGCGGAAGGCGAGCTTGACCATTTCCACATCGCCTTCATTGTCCTCAACCAACAAGATATCGAGCGCGGTTTGCATGGTTATGTCCCCTTGTGCGGAACCGTGGGAAAAAACATGGTGCCCTGGCCGGGTGCTGATTTACATCCGATCGTGCCGCCGCATAATTCTACGACTTGCTAGGTGATAACAATAAGAGGAATGCCCCGCATGGACTCGTGATCCATAGCGTGTTCGTGGTCCTCCTGGCCGGCGATGAGCGGGAACGCGGGCCTCACGCGGCCATGTCCTGCCGAAACAACCAGACCCGCAGCAGCGTCAACAGCCGCTCGATATCCACCGGCTTGGTGAGATAATCATTCGCGCCCGCCGCCACGCATTTGTCCTGTTCCCCCGGCATGGCGCGCGCGGTCAGTGCGATGATGGGCACAGCCGCGAAGGCCGGTTGGGCCCGGATGGCCCGCATGGTCTGGTACCCATCCATGACCGGCATCATAATGTCCATAATGACCAGTTCGATGGTTCGATCTTCTTTCAGCTTGTCGAGTGCCATCTGGCCATTATCGGCGATGACGATACTCAGCCCGTGTTGCTTGAGGAGTTTGGACAGGGCGAAGGTGTTCCGCAGATCGTCGTCCACCAGCAGCAACGTTCTACCCTGTAGTGCTTGATCGGGATTATGCTGCATGCGGATCATGTCCTGCTGATCCTTCGAGAGTGTCGATTCTACGCTATGCAGGAACAAGGTCACCTCGTCGAGCAGTCGTTCCGAAGATTTCGCGCCTTTCATGATGATGCTGCTCGTATAGCGGCTGAGCTTGCGGTTGTCATCCTCCGAAAGCTCTCTGGCGGTATAAATAATGACCGGCGGCGCCGTTTCGCCCCATGCGTTCTCCATCTTTTCCAGCCATTCGCTCCCCATCATATCCGGTAATTGCAAGTCGAGAATCACGCAATCGAATGTCCGTTCGCTGGCATGCTTGAGGCCGGCGTTTCCCGTACCGGCCAGCGTGATATGAATATCCTTTTTCTTGAGCAGCCCTTGAATGGCGACTTGCGTCGTCTTGTCGTCTTCCACCACCAAGACGTGCTTGACTTCCGAATGCAGCAGAGCTTCGATTCTGGTGAATGCGGTATCGATCGCTTCTTTTTCCACCGGCTTGGTCAGGTAACCGATGGCCCCCTTGCGTAACGGGACGATCATTTCCGTTCCCTCTCGGCCACTGATGATATGCACCGGGATGTGGCGCGTGCGCAGGTCGTGCTTCAGCTGATCGAGTACGCGCAGACCGTCGATATCGGGCAGCTTCAGATCAAGGATGATGGCGGTGACAGATTGTTCCACCGCCAGCATCAAGCCGGTCTTGCCGTCTCCCGCCGCCAGACACTTATACCCGCGCTTGTGGGCGATTTTTATCAACGTCGCGGCGAAATCCGGATCGTCTTCGACAATCAGCAGTACCTTATCCTTCTCGCCCAGATGTCCGCGGTCATCGGCGATGAACTCGGCCACGACGGTTTTGGGGAAGGAATTCGGTTCCTTGCTAGTATGTTCAGCCAGGACTTCCATGGACGTCCCCGGTACTTCTTCTGTCTCCGCGCGGGACTGCTTCTCCGGCAACACCAGCGTGAAGATGCTGCCTTCGCCTTTGGTGCTCCTCACATGGATTTCACCGTCCAGCCTATGGGCAAATTTGCGCGCAATGGTCAGACCCAAGCCCGTGCCACCGTAATGACGGTCGATCGACCCGTGCTCCTGTTGAAATGCCTCGAAAATGTCCTTGAACTTGGAGGGTTCAATGCCGATGCCCGTATCGATAACGGAAAAGGCAATGGCCCGTTCGTACGAGCGCTGCATCTCTTGTGCATCGGGTCGGCGTACCTCCAGCGTCACAAAACCTTGCTCAGTAAATTTGAAGGCATTGGAGAGCAGGTTCTTGAGGATCTGCTCCACCCGCTGTGCATCAGTATAGAGGTCCTTGGGTAAACCCTCTCCCACCTTGATGGGGAATGCCAGACTTTTTTCCTTGGCCACCGGCGCGAATTGCTGCTGCAGACGAGTCACCATGTGCTCTACCGCCACATCCTCGAATATCATCGTCAACTTTCCGGCTTCAACCTTGGACAGGTCGAGCACATCATTGATCAGCCCCAGCAGCTCCAGTCCGCCATTGTGAATGACACGCGCTTCTTCCACCTGCTCATCCGTGAGATTGCCATCCTCATTGGCGGCCAGCATTCGAGACAGAATCAGCAAGCTATTGAGCGGCGTGCGCAACTCGTGCGACATGTTGGCGAGAAACTCCGACTTATATTGGCTGGCGCGCTCCAGCTCCTGAGCTTTGTCCTCGATCAGTCGCTTACTTTCCGCCAGCTCTTCCGATTGCTGCTGGATTTGCACGTTCTGCTCCTCCAGTGCCTTATTCTTTTCCTCCATCTCTTCGTTCGTGGCCTCGATTTCCTCATTGGACGCCTTGAGTTCCTCCTGCTGTTGTTTCAGCTCCTCTTGCTGTTGCTCCAATTCCTCTTGCTGTCGCTCCAGTTCCTGCGTATAGCGCAGCATGTCCGCTCGCATCCGTTCGTGGTTGCGTTGGTAGAGCCAGATCGAGAGCGGTATGGCGACATAGGCCACGATCATGGTGATCAGCGTCAGCCGATTGCGTTGCTGTGCGTTATCGTCAACCACTTCCATGCGTATGTTCAGCAGATGATGTTCCTCCGCTTCCATGATGCGCACCAGGCTGCCGGCATGATCCATCATCTCTTTCCCTCGCAGAACTTCCAGCTTTGCTCCCGCAAGCTTGGCACCTTGCTTCTTACGTTCCTGAATGGAGGTGGCGAGATATGCAAGGAGTTGTTTGACCACCTCGTCCATCTCGTCCAGATTGCCCTGCTGGGCCGGATTGTCCGCGGTCAAGGTGCGAATCAGGGCCAGTTCCTGATGAATGGAGCGATGCTGCTGCCATGAACGCTGATCCGTCTCGAGGTTAGCGCCATCTCTGAGTGCAGCGCTGTAAGATCTCAGATAATCTACATTGCCGGTCAGGATGAACCCACGATGCCCACTCACCGCATCTTTGAGTTTGCCGATCAACAACTCGATATGCTCGATCACTTTATAGGTACGCATGATCTCGCTCTTGACTTCCTCACTGGCTTCGTTCTGCCTCCAGGTGCTGACGGCCATCAGCAGCATCAAGAGGGTCACGGTTCCGATGGCGATGGTTACCGCGTGACGTATCAAGACACTATCCTCGGTTGATCGCTTTGTCTCCATGCACAATTCTCCAGTGTGGTTGTCGAGGGCCGCGAGTTGTAAGTCTATAGCATCTATACAATTATGCAACTAGTGTCTCTATCTATACATATATTCAACTAGTGCCTATATCCATATTGTTCTTAAACTAGTGCGTACCATGTACGCTGGTCACACAACTACAGATTGCTTTGCACTGGGCAAACAGATTACTTGCACGATGGGCAAGAATAGTATCGCCGATCAGAACGAGTCCGGCAGGTTTAGACCATCACCCGTTACCCTTGGATCACGCACCGCCAGTCATCGACATCGATAGCCAAGGGCACTCGGATGGAATCCGTTCTAAAGATGCTAGGGATACCCAATAGCAGTTCATCTGCCCCGGTCTCAGGAAGGTCTTTTGCTACTCACGTCACGTTTATCACAGTAGATGTTTCCGCTTTTCCTCCCCCAAGACTCAGCCGAGATGGCATAATCTTAGACATGCGGATAGCCACTTGGAATGTGAACTCGCTGAAGGCACGCCTCGACAAGGTCACGTGGTGGCTAGATCGGGCGAAGCCGGACGTCCTGCTGCTGCAGGAAACGAAGCTGACGGACCCGGATGCGCCTGTCACACCATTCAAGCAGGCCGGATACGAACTCGTGCACCATGGCGAGGGTCGATGGAACGGCGTGGCGATCGCAAGTCGATGCGGCATCGGCGGCGTGATCACAAATTTTGGAGAGCCGTTACGGTCGACACGGATCTCTGATCCGGTGATGGCGAACCATTGGCCGAGGCGCGTATGGTGAGTGCCGACTGCGGCAGCGTGCGCATCATCTGCGTGTATGTCCCAAACGGCCGGCTTGTGGATTCGCCGTTTTATGAAGCGAAGCTCGTCTGGTTCGACAAACTGGCTCGCTGGATCAATCAGGCCGTCCCTCCGAATACATCGGCCGTCATCGGCGGTGACTTCAATGTGGCGCCCAAGGATATCGATGTGTGGGATCCCCAGGCCTGTGACAGTGGCACACACGTTTCGGAGCGCGAGCGGCAGGCGTACGCGCGGCTGTTGAGCGCGGGATTCGTCGATGCGTACCGATTGCATCACCCGGAACCCGGGCGGTACACGTGGTGGGACTACCGCGCGGGGAACTTCTATAAAAACTTCGGCTTGCGGATCGATCACCTGCTCGTGACCGAGCCATTGAAACACCGCGTCGTTTGGGCTGAGATCGATCGCGAAGCACGGAAAGGAAAACCAGTACCCTCGGATCACGCACCGGTGGTCATCGACATCGATAGCCCCGGCCATCCATTCGACGCCGGTTGGGCCTCGGCGGAGTCGCGCATTGCAGCACGCCAGCCGAAGTAGTGATGAGCCACAGGGTGGGCCGCCCTGATGCTTCGGATGGCTCTAGCTCATTCGCACCCCCCTTAGTCCTTTCGAGCATTCTCCACGAGCGTGGCTATCTGCACGAACTCGACGCTGGGGCGTACTCCGTAGAGATCCGTGACACGATCAAGAAGGGCATCGGTAAAAAACGCCTTGGCTGCATCCTCTGAGTCCCAGACATAGAAATTTGTGGCCTCACGCTTTCCGGAATTGACCGTGAAGGCCTTGGAACGCAATCCGGGCATGCCCTCAAACCTGGCGCGTGCGGTCTCAGCAACTTTCCGCACAGCTTGCTCATTAAAATTGTCTGTGTAGCGAAACGTAACAAATACACCTATCATACTGGACTCCCTTCGATGTGCGTATCAATCTCGCTCGGAAGGCCTGCACCGCCCCACTCATATGTTATCTGCTGGCGACCCATGCAACCGAGCACGGAAATTATGCAGTTCAGTTGATGGCAAGTCTAAGAAGAACCCCGTCACTTATCAAGATGTCGCTCCGCTCGGGTCTCTCCGGCTATCCCTTCGACGCCGGCTGGACTTCGGCAGATTCGCGAATTGTTGAGCGGCTACCAAAGCAGGAATGAGCCTGACCTCTTTTTCTGGCTAACACCCGTGCCTAATCCTCTGAAATAGTGGCCTGGAGCTTTCGTTTTTGATTTATTTCCGTCGGGCATGTCGCCCTGTCACGATTGGGGATAACCCTAGTTTTGCTCGTGCTAGATCGGCTATACGTTGCTGAACTGATATTGCTTGCAACGCCTTTCACATGCAGACTTCAGGTCCTATAACGGGCTCAACAAGGAGGAGCAACCATGGGAAAAATCGTTGAGTGCGCCAAGGTTGATCCATCGTCCGGATGCACGCATGTTGTACGGGGCAACACCGAAGAGGAAGTGATGAAGAATGCCGCGGAACACGCGAAACAGCACGGGATTCGGGAGGTCACTCCGGAACTCAAGGCCAAAGTACAAGCAGCAATCCGAGACGAGAAGTAATATTCTTTGGGAAGTTGGAAGGGACGGCGATCGAAGCGGCTAGGTGTGCCCACGCCTGAAAAAGACTCCGACCCCTTTAGTCGGCCGTTGACAGGGGAGCTTACAGATTGCCTCTAGTAAGCTTAGCAAAATAGGTTTCGCTGCAAGGGGACAAAAAGAGAAGAGCCCGACGACCTTTCGATCATCGGGCTCTTTTTGTAACCCGGCAGCGTCCTACTTTCCCACTGCCTCGCGGCAGCAGTAGCATCGGCCTCGGAGGGCTTAACTTCCGTGTTCGGTATGGGAACGGGTGGGGCCCCTCCAGTATGGCCACCGGGAACAGTCACACTGAATATAGTCTTGCGCGCGTCAGAACTTTTGTCAGCACTCCGAAATACGTTCTGCGCATTTCGGTGAGACCATGTCTATCAGGAGCAAAGGATGTTAAACCGCACGACCGATTAGTACTGGTTAGCTACAGCTCTTACGAGCCTTCCACACCCAGCCTATCAAACTCGTCGTCTACGAGTGGTCTTTAGGGGGCATACGCCCCGGGAGAGCTTATCTTGAGGCACGCTTCTCGCTTAGATGCTTTCAGCGATTATCGCCACCGGACATAGCTACCCGGCGCTGCCGCTGGCGCGACAACCGGCACACTAGAGGTCCGTCCTTCACAGTCCTCTCGTACTAGTGAAAGCCCCTCTCAACTCTCCTCCGCCCACAACAGATAGGGACCGAACTGTCTCACGACGTTCTGAACCCAACTCTCGTACCGCT
>JACXTT010014912.1_pt1 | contig 10123 bp, 10 predicted proteins | sample 9270951 | NCBI WGS metagenome assembly JACXTT01 (sample SAMN15532306, study PRJNA645909) | rock metagenome | isolation source: weathered quartz diorite | place: Puerto Rico | collected 2017-06-21
GCGTTGCGGTAGTCCTGCTGGTAGCGCTCGGCGGTCTCGCTGGTGAGCGCGGATTCGCCCAGCATGTCGTAGGAATAGCGGTAGACCGCGTATTCCTTCTGCGCGCAACGGTCCAGCGCATCGCCGATGGTCTGCCCCATCACGAACTGGTGGCCCATGATGCGCATGGCCTGGCGCACGGCGAGGCGGATCGCCGGCTCGCCCGCGCGACCGACCAGGCGGCGCAGCGCGCCGGTGAAGTCGTGGCGGGTCTCTTCCGACAGCGTCACCAGCTTGCCGGTGAGCATCAGGCCCCAGGTCGACACGTTGACGAACAGCGATTCGCTCTGGCCGAGATGCTTCTTCCAGTTGGCGTCGCCGAGCTTGTCGCGGATCAGCTTGTCCGCGGTGCTCTTGTCGGGGATGCGCAGCAGCGCTTCGGCCACGCACATCAGCAGCACGCCTTCCTCGGAGGACAGGTCGTACTGGCGCATGAAGGATTCGACCGCGCTCTGGTCCTTGGCGCGGGCACGCACTCGGGTCACCAGGTCGGCGGCGAGGTCGATGACCTTCTCGCGTTCGACCGGGGGCAGGGTGGCCTGGGCAAGCAGGTCGTTGACGGCTTCGGTCTCGTCGCGCAGCCAGTTGGCGGTAATGCGCGCGCGCGCCGGCTCGACACCGGTCGGGAGTTCGGGGCTGAGGATGGGCTGGGTCACAGAGGTGTAGCCGAGAGGACGGGTGGGGAATCGCGGGATTGTACGCGCGGGGTCGGGCGCACGCACCCGTACGGGGTGTTGCAGTGCGGCAGGCTCCCGCCCGCCGCCCATGCTTTCGGTCCGCCGTCACATATATATGTATGGGACGGGGCCGGTTTGTGGTTGGCCCGGGCCAGGCCGGCCCCTCCCGGCCGCCTCGAGCGACCGCCATGCCGGGCGGAGCGCGGGGGCGGGTGCGAGATGACGACGGTTGCGGCGCGACCCGTGGCAAACGGTCGCACCCCCGTGGCGTGTGTCAAGTGCATCGCGCCGTGCGGCGCTCCGCGGCGATCCAAGCCCATGACGAACCAGAGAAAGCGCGGACGACGCACACGACGCGGGGTGTGCGACATGCGCCCATGCATGTTCACGCGCGCTTCAAATCAAGGGGGTGCGGCATTCTTGCCCATCGACACCATCGCGGCCTATCATGCCCGGGTTCCAGGCACGCCGAGTTCTCATGATCGTGCTTCGACCAGCTGCTGCCGGCTTGCCGTGCGCGACCATGTGGCTCAAGCCCAATCGTGCCCTCAGCCGTCGCGACCTGCGTCGATTGATCGGAGTTCTGGCGGCGCTGGCACTGACGACGGCCGTGCTGGGGGCGTGGCAGGGGAATGTCTTCGCTCCGCTGTTCGCACTGGTCGAGTCCTCCGCGGTGGCTATCGCCCTTGGCGTGGCCTGGCGGGCCGGCGACCGCAGCGAACGCATCACCCTCGACGGATCGTCGCTGGAGGTGCAATTCCTGCCAGGTCGGAGTAGTGCGCGCTTTCAGACGTATTGGGTGCGCGTGCAGCTCGAAGCCGGACAGGGGCGGGGTCGTCTGCTGCTGACGTCGCACGGAAGGGCGCTGGAAATCGGGGCTTTCCTCACCGACGAGGAGCGCGCCGAGCTGTCAAGGAAACTCAAGGTGTTGCTGGCGGATATCAACCAACAGCAGCGCAAGTAGGTTCAACAAAGGTGCAAGACATGACATCTGGCGGCATCAGGCCTGGCAGTATCAAGCGAGCAGTCGCGGCATGCGCACTCTTCGCTCTCGCAATGTTCGGCGGCGCGGCATTCGCCAATCCGCAGCCAGGACAGTTGAACATGACGCGCGGCGTGACCGAGTGGTCGCCCGAGGCGTACTTCCTCAACAACGTCGCCCTGGGCGTCTGCGTCGTCATCGGCATCCTGGTGTTCGGCGCGATGTTCATCGCCATGTTCCGCTTCCGCAAGTCGCGCGGCGCGGTGGCCGAGAAGTGGTCGCACAACACGATGCTCGAGATCGTGTGGACCACCATTCCGGTGATCATCCTCATCGTGCTGGCCTACCTGGCGACGGGCGGCCTGCGCACGTTCGCCGATACCACCGGCTCCGAGATGACCGTGAAGGTCACCGGCTACCAGTGGAAGTGGCGCTACGACTACGTCGACTACAAGGGCAAGGCGATCGAGAAGGTCGGCTTCATGTCCAAGCTCGATCACGAGAGCGACGAGACGCGCCAGCTGAACTCGGGCCTCGACCCGAATGCCGTGAAGGTCGACGGCTACAACACCTACCTGATCAACGTGGACAAGCCGCTGGTCGTGCCGGTGGGCGTCAAGATCCGCTTCGTGATCACCGCGGGCGACGTGATCCACTCCTGGTGGGTGCCGGCGCTGGGCTGGAAGATGGATGCCATCCCGGGCATCGTCAACGCCGCCTGGACCAACATCAAGGAGCCGGGTGAGTACCGCGGCCAGTGCGCCGAGCTTTGCGGCCAGGATCACGGCTTCATGCCGATCGTGGTGAAGGCGGTGCCGAAGGAAGAATTCGAGAAGTGGCTGGCGGATCAGCAGGCGCAGGCGAACACGCCGGCACCGGCTGCTCCGGCCGCCGCTTCCACCGCTGCCGCGCCGGCAACGGCGCAGGCAACCGACGCACCCGTTTCCCAGGGCCACCAGGGCTGAGCAATCAGTCCGTCCATTGTTTCCGCATTGAGGTAGAGGTGTAAGGCATGGCCCACGCAGCCACCCACGATCACCACGACGATCATCACGGCGCGCCCAGTAATTTCTTCGTGCGTTGGTGCATGTCGACCAACCACAAGGACATCGGCACGCTGTACCTGGTGTTCTCGCTGCTGATGTTCTTCATCGGCGGCAGCTTCGCGATGGTCATTCGCGCGGAGTTGTTCAAGCCCGGCCTGCAGCTGGTGCAGCCGTACTTCTTCAACGAAATGACCACGATGCATGCGCTGGTCATGATCTTCGGCGCGGTGATGCCGGCCTTCGTCGGCCTCGGCAACTGGATGATCCCGCTGATGATCGGTGCGCCGGACATGGCGTTGCCGCGCATGAACAACCTGTCGTTCTGGATCCTGCCGTTCGCCTTCGCGCTGCTGCTGTCCACGCTGTTCCTGCCCGGCGGTGGCCCGGCCGGCGGCTGGACCATGTACCCGCCGCTGTCGCTGCAGGGTGACTCGGTGGCCTACCTGGTGTTCGCGGTCCACTTGATGGGTATCAGCTCCATCATGGGCGCGATCAACATCATCGCGACCATCCTGAACATGCGCGCGCCGGGCATGGACCTGCTCAAGATGCCGGTGTTCGTGTGGAGCTGGCTGATCACGGCGTTCCTGCTGATCGCGGTGATGCCGGTGCTGGCGGGTGCGGTGACCATGCTGCTCACCGACAAGTACTTCGGCACCAGCTTCTTCAATGCGGCTGGCGGTGGCGACCCGGTGCTGTTCCAGCACATCTTCTGGTTCTTCGGCCACCCCGAGGTCTACATCATGATCCTGCCGGCCTTTGGCCTGGTGTCCGAGATCATCCCGACCTTCGCGCGCAAGCCGATCTTTGGTTACAAGGCGATGGTGTTCGCGATCGCCTCGATCGCCTTCCTGTCGTTCATCGTGTGGGCGCACCACATGTTCGCCGTGGGTCTGCCGCTGGGCGGCGAGATCTTCTTCATGTACGCGACCATGCTGATCGCAGTGCCGACGGGCGTGAAGGTGTTCAACTGGGTCAGCACCATGTGGGGCGGCTCGATGACCTTCGAGACCCCGATGCTCTTCGCGATCGCGTTCGTGATCCTGTTCACCATCGGCGGCTTCTCCGGCCTGATGCTGGCGCTGGCCCCGGCCGACTTCCAGTACCACGACTCGTACTTCGTGGTGGCGCACTTCCACTACGTGCTGGTGACCGGTGCGATCTTCGCGATCATCGCCGGTACGTACTACTGGCTGCCGAAGTGGACCGGCCACATGTACAGCGAGTTCTGGGGCAAGATGCACTTCTGGAACAGCGTGATCTGGGTGAACGTGCTGTTCTTCCCACAGCACTTCCTGGGCCTGGCCGGCATGCCGCGCCGCATCCCGGACTACAACGTCGCGTTCGCCAACTTCAACATGATCAGCTCGATCGGCGGCTTCCTGTTCGGCGCCTCCCAGCTGATCTTCGTGGGCGTGATCATCCACTGCTGCTTCTTCTCCAAGAAGAAGGCGCTGGATCGCGTGTGGGAAGGTGCGAAGGGCCTGGAGTGGACCGTGCCGTCGCCGGCCCCGTTCCATACCTTCGAACTGCCGCCGGTGATCCACGACGAAGAACTGGCCCACGGCCACGTCGAAGATTGATGCCATGCTCAACCGCTCCGGCCTTGTGCCGGAGCGGGTGGAAACGAGTCAGATGAACCAGTCGAAAGCAACGATCGAGGAAGTCCGCAAGAAGGGCGTGCGACGCACCGTGACGGTGTTTGGCGCGATCGCCATCGGCATCTTCCTGTTGTCGTTGCTGCAGGGACTGAAGTACTCCTGACGCGTAGTCGTCGCAGTATCCGTCCGTGGTGCCGATGAGGCATCCGGGTTGTAGCTCCCGCGAAGGCGGGAGTGGAAGCAAACAGAGATATCCACGGGGTCGCACCATGGGTCAGCAGCAAGGCGCTTATTTCGTACCGACCAAGAGCTATTGGCCCATCGTGGCCGCGGTCGTCATGTTCGTCACCGTGCTCGGTGCCGCGCACTGGCTCAACGCGCCTCCGGGTGAGGCCAGCTTCGGCAAGACCGTGATCACCGTCGGCTTCGTCGGCATCCTGCTGATGTTCTTCGGCTGGTTCCGCTCGGTGATCCGCGAGTCGCTCGCCGGCAGCTACAACAGCCAGGTGGACCGCTCGTTCCGCATGGGCATGATGTGGTTCATCTTCTCCGAAGTGATGTTCTTCGGCGCCTTCTTCGGTGCGCTGTTCTACGCCCGCATGTTCGCGGTGCCGTGGCTCGGCGGCGAAGGCCATGGCGTGCTCACCCACCAGTTCCTGTGGAACGACTACGCCGCTTCGTGGGGCGCCAGTGGCGGTGGCGGTCCGGCGCGCGTCGGCGGTGAATTCCAGACGGTGGCGCCGTGGGGCCTGCCGCTGCTCAACACGCTGATCCTGCTCACCTCGAGCGTGACCGTCACCATCGCGCACCATGCGCTGAAGGTGGGTCATCGCGGCAGGATCCTGGTGTTCCTGGCACTCACCGTGCTGCTCGGCGCAACGTTCCTGTACTTCCAGGCGCACGAGTACATGGAGGCCTACAAGGAACTCAACCTGACGCTGCAGAGCGGTGTCTACGGTTCCACCTTCTTCATGCTCACCGGCTTCCACGGCATGCACGTGACGCTGGGCACGATCATGCTGGCGATCATCTGGCTGCGCGTGGCCAAGGGCCACTTCAGCAAGGATCACCACTTCGCCTTCGAGGCGGTGGCCTGGTACTGGCACTTCGTCGACGTGGTGTGGCTCGGCCTCTTCATGTTCGTCTACATCCTCTGAGGCGCTTGCGCGTCGCAGCAAAAAGCCCGCCGGAAGGCGGGCTTTTTTGTTGGTGTTCCCTGCCTGCGGATGCAGGAGCGCACCCGGTGCGCGAAAAGCCAACGGAGCGGAGATGCGGGGAGGTTGCGATCGCGCACTGGGTGCGCTCCTACAGGAAGGCGTGCCGCCCAAAGCAAAGGCCCGCCAATGGCGGGCCTTTGCTCAAACCGTTTGCCGCAACGGGCGCCGGGCACGCCGTAACGCTACAATTACTGGCCCACGCCGTGCGGATGCAGCCAGCCCATCCAGATGCCGAGTACGACCATCAGGATGAGCAGGACCGACAAACCGATGCGGCGGGTCAACGCCCACACCGTGCGCTTGCTGCCGTCCTTGTCGGTCATCATGAAAAACAGGGCCTGACCAAGGTTGAACAGCACCACCAGCAGCAGGATCACCAGCGCATATTTGTAGATGGTTTCCACGTGATTGGTCCGAACGTTTTTGACATCCGCAGTATAGCGGCCGTGCGTGGTGCCACTGCGTGAAGTGGTTGCGCCGTCCTTCGTGGTTCGCCTTGCTCCTGACGGTGGCAGGTGCCTTGCTGTTCATACGCTTGGGCGTGTGGCAGCTGCATCGCGCGGACGAAAAGGAAGCAATTCTGCGACGGTATGCCGCAGCGGAAAACGCCGCGCCGCGCGACTTTGCCGCAGTGGCCGCAAAGCCCCCCATGGACGCATTCGTGCGCGTCGACGTGGAAGGCGAATACCTGCCCGACCACCTGTACCTGCTGGACAATCCCAGGCACGACCAGCGTGGCGGTGCAGAAGTCTATGCGCCTTTCCGTCCGCGGGAAGGCGACCGGCTGCTGCTGGTGGATCTGGGTTTTCTTCCCGGCAACGGCACCGACCAGGCACCGCAGCTGCCGCCGCTGCCCACGGGCAGGCAAAGGCTGCAGGGCTTGTACCTGCCCGCGCCCGGCGTCGGCTTCGAGATGGGTGGCAATGCGCTCGCGCGACAGACGCGCTGGCCCAAGACCACGGTCTATCTCGAGCTGCCGCAGGTGGCCGCCGATCTTGGCGCCGCGCTGTATCCGCAGGTCCTCGCGCTGGATGCCGATCCTTCGTCGATCTACGTGCGCGAACACACCGTCGATTTTTCCTCGATGCCGCCTGCGCGGCATCGAGCCTATGCCTTCCAGTGGTTCACCTTTGCCGTGGCGGCGGTCGTGATCCTGCTGGTGTTGCATCGCCGCCGCCCCTCCAAGCCGTTGGACAGGTCATGAACAAGCCCGATAACCAAGCGCAACGCGCGAGCCGTCTGAAACTGCTGCTGGTGATGGCGGTGTTCGCGGCGCCGATCATCGCCGCGGGTGTGCTTACCGCGGTGGGCTGGCAGCCCGGCGGCAAGGCCAATGGCCTGCCGGTCACGCCGCAGCGCAATTTCGCCAGCGAGCAGTTGCAGGTGACGCTGGCCGACGGCAAGCCGTGGGCCTGGCGCGCCAGCGAGCCGCAGCTGACCCTGGTTGCGCTGGCGGGCCCCGGCTGCGCCATGCGTTGCCTGGACACGCTGACCAAGATGGCTGCCGCACGCATCACGCTCAACCGCAACGCCACGCGCCTGCGCCTGCTGTACGTGGGCACGCCGCCCGCGGATGCCGCCGCCAACGGCATGGCCAACTATTGGCAGGTGGGGCAGGACAGCAAGGATGCACTGGCCGCGTTCCGTCCGTCGGAACCGGACAGCGTGAGTGCGCTGCTGGTCGAATCCGACGGCACGGCGCTGTCGCTGTATCCCGCCGGTTTCGATCCTTCCGGCTTGCGCAAGGATCTGCAGAAGGTGATCCGTTGATGACCGCCCGTTCCTCCAAGGTGCTGCGTGGACTCGCGCTGCTCGCTGCGGTGTTCGCCTTCGGCGTCGTGATGTTCGGTGCCTTCGTGCGCCTCTCCAACGCCGGCCTGTCGTGCCCCGACTGGCCGACCTGCTACGGCCGGGCCAGCTGGCCCGAACAGCAGCACGAGATCGCCCAGGCCAACCAGGCCTTCCCGGATCGCCCGTACGAAACGAACAAGGCGTGGCGCGAACAGGTGCATCGTTTCCTCGCCGGCACGCTGGGTACGCTGGTATTCGCCCTGGCGCTGATCGCGAGCTGGCGCAGCCGCTGGGAGCGCTACGCCGTCATCGTGGGAGCGATCTGCGCGGCGATCGGCGTGGGCATGTACATACGCGGCGAGCATCACTGGTCGCTGCTGCTGTCGGCCGCCGCGATCGGCCTGCCGTTGATCGCGGCCGCGAAGCTGGCTCGCCCGGGTGCCTGGCGCATCAGCGTGCTGGCGCTCGCGGTGGTGGTGTTCCAGGCCATGCTCGGCATGTGGACGGTCACCCTGCTGCTCAAGCCCATCGTGGTGATGGGCCACCTGATGGGCGGCATCACCACGTTCGGGTTGCTGGCGTATGCGGCGCTGCGTTTTGCGGGCGTCGGCGCGCAGGACGACGGCTATGCCGGCCTGCGCAAGGCGGTGGTGCTGGGCATCGTGCTTTTGCTGGCGCAGATCGCGCTGGGTGGCTGGACCTCGTCCAACTACGCGGCGCTCGCCTGTGGCACCGATTTTCCCAAGTGCCTGGGCCAGTGGATGCCGCCCACCGACTTCCGCGAGGCCTTCGTGCTGTGGCGCGGCATCGGCGTGAACTACGAAGGCGGCGTGCTCGACATGGCGGCGCGCAGCGCGATCCAGATCGCCCACCGCATCGGTGCCCTGGTGGTGTTCTGCTACCTGGCGTGGCTGGCGCACCGCGCGTCCCGGCGCGGGCTGCGTGCCCAGGGGCTGGCGATCGCCCTGGTGCTGGTGTGCCAGGTGCTGCTGGGCATAAGCAACGTGCATTTCGGCCTGCCGTTGCCGGTGGCCACGTTGCACAATGGCGTGGCGGCGCTGCTGCTGTTCACCCTGCTGGCGACCCTGGCGCGCACGCAGAAGCGTCATGACGACGCGATGTTCCTTTCCCTCGGGCACTGATGATGAGCAGTCGTTTCCACGAATACATGGAGTTGACCAAGCCGCGCGTCGTCGCGCTGCTGGTGTTCTGCGCGGTCATCGGCATGTTCCTCGCCGTACCCGGCATCCCGCCCTGGCGCGCGCTGGTGTTCGGCACGCTGGGCATCTGGATGGCCTCGGGTTCGGCCGCCGCGTTCAACCACCTGGTCGACCAGCGCATCGACAAGGTGATGGCGCGCACGGCGCATCGCCCGCTCGCCACCGGGCATCTCAAGCCGCGCCAGGTACTCACCTTCGCGCTCGCCCTGGGTGCGGTGTCGATGGTCGTCCTGGTGGTGCTGGTGAATCCGCTGACCGCGCTGCTGACCTTTGGCGGCCTGATCGGTTATGCGGTGATCTACACGGCCTACCTCAAGCGCGCCACGCCGCAGAACATCGTGATCGGCGGCCTTGCCGGCGCGATCCCGCCGGTGCTCGGATGGACGTCCGTCACCGGTTCGCTGCATCCGTTCGCGCTGCAGCTGTGCCTGATCATCTTCGTCTGGACTCCGCCGCATTTCTGGGCGCTGGCGATCTTCCGTCGTGACGATTACTCGCGCGCACAGGTGCCGATGCTACCGGTGACGCATGGCGTGGTGTTCACGCGCTGGCACGTGTTGTTCTACACGATCCTGCTGGTGCTGGTGACGCTGCTGCCGGCGCTGACGGGTTACAGCGGGCTGGTCTACCTTGGCGGTGCCGCGGTGCTCGGCGTGGGCTTCCTGTACTACGCGATCCGCCTGTTGAATCCGCCGGATGAGTTCTTCGCGATGAAGGTGTTCAACTATTCCATCGTGTACCTGATGGCGTTGTTCGCGTTCCTGCTGGTGGATCATTGGGTGATGGAGCCGTTGGTGCAGCACCAGGGGCTGGTGTTCGAGCGCTCCATCTGAGGCGGCGTCTTTTTCCCTCTCCCTTGTGGTCGGCCCGAAGGTGGTCCCTGTGGGAGAGGGTTGGGTCTCGCCTCATGTTGGCAACGTGAGCAGCGTGTGTAGAGCGTCGGCCTTCGGTTGCCGTGCTTCCGCCAGGTTGCCGCTTACGCAGCGGGCGTTTCGATCGTCTGCCGACGCTCGAGTCACTTTTCTTTTGCTGGTCCCAAAGAAAAGTAACCCAAAGAAAATGACCTGAAGAGCGAGAGCTGGTAGCGGAATGCCGGGAGAAGCCCGGGAGGTTCCGGAGCCCGGCTTGCGACCGCCTCCGCCTACAGCGCGCGGCTACCCCGCAACGCGCCGAGGCGCTGAGGACTTAAAGCCGTGCGCGCTCCGCTCCCTCTCCCCTGCGGGCGACGCGAAGCTAGTCCCTGTGGGAGAGAGGGCTGGGGGTGAGGGGCCAATCTTGCGAGGGCGACTCAAAAGGGCCAAGCACACGCTTTAAGCCCTCAGCGCCCCGACGCGTTGCGGTGTAGCCGTGCCGCTCGAGGTAGCACGTCCGCAATGTCGGCTTGCCCCAGTCGTCCGACGCTTCTATCCCCATACCGCTATAGAAGCCTCTGCTCTTAAGGCCATTTTCTTTGGGTTACTTTTCTTTTGGGCCAGCAAAAGAAAAGTGACTCGAGCGTCCCACGGGGACTAGCTTCGCGTCGCCGGCAGGGGATCGAAACGCCCGCCGCG
>JACXTT010014913.1_pt1 | contig 10122 bp, 12 predicted proteins | sample 9270951 | NCBI WGS metagenome assembly JACXTT01 (sample SAMN15532306, study PRJNA645909) | rock metagenome | isolation source: weathered quartz diorite | place: Puerto Rico | collected 2017-06-21
TCCGCGATCGCGCGGCCGACGCCCTCGGCGAGAACGGCCACGCGCCGCGAGCACTGGCCCTCGCCGATCACGCCCAGGTAGAGGCCGGTCCGTGCGCGCTTCGTCACCGCGACGGCGCCCCGATCAGGCTGTGGTCTCGACCCGCTGCCAGCCACCCTCGGTGAGCGACCGCAGCACCGCGTCCAGCACGAGCTGCGCGCGCACACCGTCCTCGAGCGAGGGCGACGGGCTCTCGCCCCGCTTGATGCCGTCGAGGAGGCGCTTCACCAGCGGGGCGATGGTGGCCTTACCGATGACCTCCATCTGGTCGCCCTCTCCGGCCGAGCGCGGCAGCCCCGCAGTCACCGGCACCGGCTGCAGCGTGCCGCTCGCGCCCGCCGCGCGCAGCTCGCCTACGTACCACTTGGCCTTCTCGCGATCGAGCCGGTACGCGAGCGCGCCCTGGCTGCCGTAGGCCTCGAGCGACGACTCGTTGGCACCGCGGGCGGCGCGGCTCACCGAGAAGCTCACCTGCCCGCCGGAGGCCAGCTCGCCGAGCACGGTGCAGTAGTCCTCGGCGTCCACCAGCCTGCCGCCTCCCAGCGTGCGCGTCGGGTGCGCGACCCCGGCCTGCGCGGTCACGCGCGCGAACTCGCCGAAGTGCCAGCGCAGCAGGTCGATCACGTGCACGCCCATGTCGCCCATGGCCCCGTGGCCGGCCTGGGCGCGATCCATGCGCCACGTCACCGGCGCGGACTCGTCGGCCCAGCGCGCGCCGAGCCAGCGGCCGGCCGCGTGGAAGAGCCGGCCCACCGCGCCCTCCTCCACCATCGCGTGGAAGCGCTGCATCGCCGGGATGAAGCGCCAGTTGAACGAGGTCATCGCCACGCGCTGCGCCCGCTTGGCCGCCTCCATCATGTCGCGCCCCTCCAGTGCGGTCATGGCGAGCGGCTTCTCGCAGAGCACGTGCGCGCCCTGCTCGAAGGCGCGCAGCGCGATCTCGCGGTGCAGATTCGGTGGCGAGGCGATGACCACGATGTCGGGCTTGGCCTGCCCCAGCATCTCCTCCCAGCGCTCGAAGACGCCGACCACCCCGTAGCGCTCGGCCACCGCGCGCGCGGCCTCCTGATTCCGCTGGCAGACCGCCACCACCTCGCAGCCGCTCGTCTGGAACGCGGGAATGTGAGCGCGGCCGAAGCCGAGCCCGACGATGCCCACGCGATGTTTCGTGCGCGCCACGTCTCGTCGATCCTTTCGCGGCGGATTCCCTTCCCCCGCGGATTGGGTTAGAGTCGCCTCATCCTACAGCACGCCCACAGGAGGTCGCTCCCATGAAGGCGGTCGCCGCCGTTGCCGAGATCCTGAAGCGCGAAGGTACCACCTTTCTGATCGGCTATCCGGTGAACCCGATCATCGAGGCGGCCGCGCAAGCCGACATCCGCACCATCATCGTGCGCCAGGAGCGCACGGGGCTGCACATGGCCGACGCGGTCAGCCGGATCACCTCCGGCCAGAAGATCGGCGTGTTCACGATGCAACACGGGCCCGGATCGGAGAACGCGTTCGGCGGCGTGGCCCAGGCCTACGGCGACTCGGTGCCGATCGTGGTGTTGCCCGGCGGCTATCCGCGGCGCATCACCAACATCCCGCCCAACTTCAACTCGTTCATCAACTACCGCAACGTCACCAAGTGGTGCGAGCAGGTAACGGTGGGCGACGCGGTGCCGGACGCGATGCGCCGCGCCTTCACCCAGGTGAAGAACGGCCGCCCGCGGCCGGTGCTGGTGGAGATTCCCGTCGACGTCTACCAGGAGGAGGTGCCGGAGCCGCTCGCCTACAAGGCGACGCCCCGCACCCGGGTGGCCCCCGATCCCGACGCGGTCACCGAGGCCGCGCGCATCCTGGTCGAGGCGGAGCGCCCGGTAATCTACGCGGGCCAGGGCGTGCACTACGCGCGGGCGTGGCAGCAGCTCCGCGAGCTGGCCGAATTGCTGGAGGCGCCGGTCACCACGAGCCTCGAGGGCAAGAGCGCGTTCCCTGAGAACCACCCGCTCTCGCTGGGCTCGGGCGGGCGCTCCATCCCCAAGACGGTCTTCGAGTTCTTGAAGGGCTCCGACGTCATCTTCGGCATCGGCTGCAGCTTCTCGACCACGAACTACGGGGTCACGATGCCGAAGGGCAAAACCATCGTGCACTCCACCGTCGACGCGGCGGACCTCAACAAGGACGTGGTGGCCGAGCACGCGGTCATCGGCGACGCGGGCCTTGTGCTGGACGCGGTGCTCGTCGAGGTGCGCGACCGACTGAAGGGCAAGCCGCGCGGCCGGCGGACCGAGGTTGCGCGGCAGATCGCGACCATGAAGGCAGAGTGGCTGGCCCAGTGGATGCCGAAGCTCACGGCCAACGACAAGCCGCTCTCGCCCTACCGGGTGATCTGGGACCTGCTGCACACGGTGGACGTGGCCAACACCATCATCACCCACGAAGCGGGCAGCCCGCGGGACCAGCTCTCCCCGTTCTGGGAGAGCACGCACCCGCTCACCTACATCGGCTGGGGCAAGACCACCCAGCTCGGCTACGGTCTGGGCCTCGCGATGGGGGCCAAGCTGGCGCGGCCCGACGCGCTCTGCATCAACGTGTGGGGCGACGCGGCGATCGGCTTCACCGGCATGGACTTCGAGACCGCGGTGCGCGAGCGCATCCCGATCCTCTCGATCCTGCTCAACAACTTCTCGATGGCGATCGAGCTGCCCATCATGAAGACCGCCACCGAGAAGTACCGCTCGACCGACATCAGCGGCCACTACGCGGACATGGCCAAGGCCTTCGGCGGCTACGGCGAGCGCGTCACCGAGCCCGGCGAGATCGTCAACGCGATCAAGCGCGGCATCGCCAAGACCCGCGAGGGCGTGCCGGTGCTCCTCGAGTTCATCACCGAGAAGGAGATCAACTTCTCGATCTTCAAGTAGCCGGGATGGCGTGGACGATCTGACCTATCGCTCGCCGAAGACCGAGGTGCGCGCGAGCCCGATCCACGGCAAGGGCCTGTTCGCGAAGCAGGCCATCGCCCGGGGCGAGACCGTGGCGGTCAAGGGCGGCCACGTCCTCGGCCGCGGGGAGTGGGCCGGGCTCGAGCCTACCCTCGGCCCGGCCGAGATCCAGATCTCGGACGACCTCGTGATCGCCCCGATCCACCAGGCCGAGCGCGACGGTGCCATGCTCTACACCAACCACTCGTGCGATCCGAACCTGGCGATCCAGGGCCAAATCGTGCTGGTGGCGATGCGGGACATCGCCCGGGACGAGGAGCTCACCATCGACTGGGCCACCACCGACGACGGCGACTACGAGATGCCGTGCCGCTGCGGGAGCCCGCGCTGCCGCTCGGTGGTCACCGGCAAGGACTGGATGAAGCCCGAGCTGCAGCGGCGGTACCGCGGATGGTTCTGCTGGTTCCTCCAGCGGAAGATCGACGCGCTGACCGCTCGATGAGTCGCCTGCTCGCGCGCTCGACGTTCGTCGCGCTCACGCTGCTCAGCCTGGGCTGTCTCGCCTCGCTGCGCGGCGAGCGGGCACCGGCCGGCGAGTGGCCGACCTACGGCAACGACGCGGGCGGTGGCCGCTACTCGACCTTGACCCAAATCGACCGTGGCAACGTCGGCCGCCTGCGCGTCGCGTGGACCTACCGGACCGGCGAGGCCGCCGACACGAGCCCGGCGCGGCAGAAGTCGGCCTTCGAGGCCACGCCGATCATGGTGGACGGCACGCTGTTCCTGAGCACGCCGTTCAACCGGGTGATCGCGCTCGATCCCGAAACCGGCGCGGAGCGCTGGGTCTACGATCCCCGCATCGACCGGGGGCAGACCTACTCGGTGGTGACGTCGCGCGGCGTCTCGACGTGGCTCGACCCGGGCCGCGCCGCCGGGGAGTCGTGCCGCCGGCGCATCTACGTGGCCACGATCGACGCGCGGCTCATCGCCCTCGACGCGGCCCGAGGCACTCCATGCACCGACTTCGGGCGGGACGGCCAGATCGATCTGACCGAAGGATTGCGGCCGAACCCCTACATGCGGTGCTGCTACCAGGTGACCTCGCCGCCCGCGGTCGTCGGCTCGATGATCGTGGTGGGCTCGTCGATCGGCGACAACATCATGACCGACCTGCCGCGGGGCGTGGTGCGCGCCTACGACGCGCGGAGCGGCGCGCTCCGCTGGGCGTGGGATCCGATCCCGACCGACGGCGCCGACGCCGCGGCCGCCACCTGGCGCAACGAGAGCTGGCGCCTCACCGGCGCGGCCAACGCCTGGCCGCCGATCTCGGTGGACGCCGAGCGCGGGCTCGTGTTCGTGCCGACCAGCAGCCCGAGCCCCGACCACTACGGTGGCGAGCGCCTCGGCGCCAATCGCTACGCGAACGCGGTGGTCGCGCTGCGCGCGGAGACCGGCAAGCTCGTGTGGCACTTCCAGGTCGTCCACCACGATCTGTGGGACTACGACGTCCCGGCGCAGCCCACGCTGCTGATGCTCACCCGGAACGGTGAGGCGATTCCTGCGGTGGCGGTGGCCACCAAGATGGGGCACCTGTTCGTGCTCGATCGCCGCACTGGGACACCCCTGTTTCCGGTCGAGGAGCGGCCGGTGCCGGGCAGCACGATTCCCGGCGAGGAGGCCTCGCCCACCCCGCCGTTCCCGGTACGGCCGGCCCCGCTCGCCCCGCAGCGCCTCACCGCCGACGACGTGTGGGGCGCGACCCCGGCCGACCGCGAATCGTGTCGCCGCCGCGTCGCCAGTTTCCGATCGGAGGGCATCTTCACGCCGCCGACCTTCGAGGGCACGGTCGCGTTTCCTGGCTTCGGCGGCGGCATGCACTGGGGAAGCCTCTCCCACGACCCGGTCCGCGGGCTCGTCATCGTGAACACCACGCGGCTGGCCTTCATGGTCCGTCTCATCCCGCGCGCCGAGTACCAGCAGATCCGGCAGAATGCGCGGGCCAACTCGATGCTCGGCGAGTTCGCCCCGCAGCTCGGCACGCCCTACGCCATGTATCGCGAGCCGCTGCTCTCGCCCTCGGGCCCGTGCAACCCGCCGCCGTGGGGCACGCTGGCCGCGGTGGATCTCGCCACCGGCGCCGTCCGCTGGGAGGTACCGCTCGGCATGATCCCGGCGTTTTCGGCGATCCCCGGTGCCGCCGGGTGGGGCTCGCCGAACTTCGGCGGCGCGCTGACGACCGCCGGCGGCGTCGTGTTCATCGCGGCCGCGATCGATCCGCACCTGCGCGCCTTCGACGTCGAGACCGGCCACGAGCTGTGGAGCACCGAGCTGCCCGCGAGCGCGCAGGCCACCCCGATGACCTACCAGCTCGGCCCCGACCGGAAGCAGTTCGTGGTCATCGCGGCGGGCGGCCACGCCATCCTGCGCTCGAAGATGGGCGATCACGTGGTCGCCTTCACGCTGCCGTAGGCGATCGGCCGCATGAGCGGCGGCGCCTCCCCGGAGCAGCCATACGGCGAGCTGCTCACCACAACCCGTCGGTCCGTCACTTGGTCGCGTTCGTGACCGAGATGAGCGGGGTCTCGTTTCCCACGATCGTCGGCGGCGACTTCAATGCCCCGCCCGACGCGGACGAGATCCGGATGCTCACCGGCCGCTCGGAGACAGCGGCGCCCGGCTTCGCGCTCCTGGACGCGTGGGAGATGGCGGGGAGCGGAAGTGGGCACACGTGGGCGCGCGCCAACCCGTGGGCGGAGCCGGTCCTATTGCCGGACCGGCGGATCGACTATCTCCTGGTCGGGCGGCCGCGCCGGGGCGGTGCCGGTCACGTGGTACGCTGCTCGCTCGCGGGAACGGAGCCGATCAAGGGCGTCGTCCCGTCGGACCACTACGCGGTCGTCGCGGACCTGCGCTACTAGGGAGAGCGCGCCCCATGGCCAGCGCGTTTTTGCTCTTCCTCGGCATCTCCGCGCTCGTCATCATGACGCCGGGACCCGACACCGCCCTCACGATCCGGAACACCCTCCTCGGCGGACGCCGGGCCGGCGTCTTCACCGCCCTCGGCGTCGCCGCCGGCCAGCTCCTGTGGGCGATCGCGACCAGCGCCGGGATCGTGGCGGTGCTGCTGGCCTCCGAGCCGGTGTTCCGCGCCGTGAAGCTCGCCGGCGCGCTGTACCTGATCGCGCTCGGCGCGTACGCGCTGTGGGGCGCGCTCCGCCCCGGTGATCGGGCCGACGCGCCGGATGCTCGAAGGGCGCCCGTGCGCCTGGGGCCGGCGGCCGCCTTCCGGCAGGGCGTGATCAACAACCTGGGCAATCCCAAGATGGCGGTCTTCTTCGTCAGCGTGCTGCCGCAGTTCGCGCCGGCCGGCCACGGCATGCTCTCCGCCCTCGTGCTCCTCGGCGCGGTGTTCTCGACGCTGACGCTCGCGTGGCTCGCCTCGTATGCCGCGTTGATCTCGGCCCTCCGGCACGTGCTGCGACGCCCGCGGGTGCGGCGCGCGGTCGAGGGCGCCTCCGGCGCGGTCCTGATCGGCCTGGGCCTGCGCGTCGCCGCGGAAGGTCGATAGCGCCCGGCTCGACATCATCTTCCCGCGCTGGGTCGAGCGGCTCGACGCCGGCGCCGCGTGAGGGCTCAATGTTCACGTCCGCGATGCTGTTCGCGATCCTGGCCGGCACCTCCGCGGCCGCCTGGACCATCTGCCTCAAGCTCGGCTCTGCCCGCATCAACCCGGCCCTCGGGGCGATGGTGATCTCCGGCGCTGCCTTCGTCGTGAACGCGGCCGCGACCCTCGCCCTGAAGACGCAGGGACACGAGCTCGTCGTGCGCCGCGACGCCTTCTGGCTGCTGGTGATCGCCGGAATCGCGGCCTCGGGCGTGGACATCTTCGGCCTGCTCGCCTACGAGCGCGGCCTACGCGTGACCGCCTCGCTCGTCATCAGCGCGACCTCCATCGCGCTCACCCTGCTCGTGGGGTTTCTCGCCTTGCAGGAGCCCCTGGGCGGCGTGAGGCTTCTGGCCCTCGGGCTGATCGCGGCCGGCGTACTGCTGCTGCAATCCAACGGTGGCTGATGAACCGCGCGCCCGCGATCGTCGCCGCCGTCATCGGCCTCGCGGTCGGAGCGTACGCGGGCTTTCACCTGCTGATTCCACTCGTGGCCAGCGCCGCGGCGTGGTGGCTGGGGCGAACGCTGCTCCCCCGGCTCGACGAGCGCTACCTGATCGCGGCCGCGGTCCAGGCCGGCCACCTCGTCTGGCTCGCGCTCGGCCTGGTGCTGCTCGGCATTCGGGGCCCCGCCCTGCTCGATCCCCTGATCCTCCTCGTCGGCGTCGCGTGGCTCCTGGCGCGACCGGGGCTGGCGCCGGTGGTGCTGCTGACGCTCTACCAGGTCGTGGCGCTCGCGCTGAACGCCGTCACGTTCGTCGAGCTGCCGGCGGGCCACGTCCTTCACAAGGCGTTGCTGGTCCATCTCCTCTGGCGGCTGATGGCCCTGGTCCTCATGTGGCGGGCCTACGTGCGGAGGGCGCGCGCCCGATGCTCGAGCTGATCGCGCTCCTGGCCACCGGCCTCTTCGCGGGCGCCGCGCTCTACGTCACGCTGGTGGAGCAGCCCGCCCGCGTCGAGGGCGGCATCGCACTGGCCTTGGCTGAGTTCGGGCCGAGCTATCGCCGCGGGGCGGTCATGCAGGCCACGCTGGCTACGGTGGGATGTCTCGCCGCGGTGGCGGCGTGGGCCCGCGACGGCGGCGGCGTGGTGCTCATCGCGGGCCTGCTCCTCGGGAGCGTGATCCCGTTCACGCTCGTGGTGATCCGGCCGACCAACGACCGGCTCCGGGATCCCGGGCTCGATGCGAGATCACCCGAAGCGGCCCGGCTGCTCGCGCGCTGGGGACGCCTCCACGCGGTCCGCAGCGCGGCGAGCGCGGTCGCCTTCTTCCTGCTGGGGGTACACTGGGCCCGGCTGATGTGAGCGGGCCACGGCCCCGCGAAGGAGCGACCCATGATCCACCAGCTACGCATCTACGAGATCTTCGAGCACAACAAGCGGGCCTTCCACGAGCGCTTCCGCGATCACGCGGCGCGCATCATGCAGAAGTACGGCTTCCGCATCGTCTCGATGTGGGAAGCGAAGACGGAGCGGCGCACCGAGTTCGTCTACCTGCTCGAGTGGCCGGACGAGGAGACCAAGGGCGCCGCCTGGACCCGCTTCATGGCCGACGAGGAGTGGAAGGAGATCAAGCGGGTGACGAGCGCCAAGCACGGTGACCTCGTCGGGGCCATCGAGGATCGCATCCTCGTGGCGACCGCGTACTCGCCCGCCACCGCCCGGGCGGCCTGAGACGCGTGGCGATCCGCGTCGTCCGGCTCGGCACGCCGCGCCATCCGGGCGAAGGTCTTCGCATCGGCACCGTGCGCCGGCCGCCGCGCGGCGTCCGCAAGCAGGACTACGCCCGCCGCGACTTCTACGACGTCTGGCTCCCCGAGCTGTCGCCGAGCGCTCCGCTCGTGTCGTGGGCGCTCTCGCGACCCTTCGATCAGGCGCGGTGGGCCGCGTACGAGCGGCGGTACCGGCGGGAGATGCGGGATCCGAAGGCCCAGCGGCTCCTCACGATGCTGGCCGCGCTCTCGGCCCACGCGAGCTTCTCGGTGGGCTGCTACTGCGAGCACGAGGATTCGTGCCACCGGGCCCTGCTGAAGAAGCTCCTGATCGAGAAAGGCGCGAAGGTCGTGTGAAGCGCACCGGCGTTTGATGATACCTTCACCTCCGCCGGCGGCTCGACTGCTAGAGACCGCCGTCGAGACAACCGCGACGCGTGGTCCACAAAGGAGGGGCTCATGAAGTACGGCGTGGTGCTTCCCATCTGGCAGCTCACGGTGGCCGAGGCGGAATCCCTGGCGACGCGCGCGGAAGAGCTGGGGCTGGACGGCGTCTTCGTGCCCGATCACATCCTGGCCAAGCCCGCCACCACGCAGCACTACGGTGGCCACTGGCCAGACCCGTTCTCGCTGCTCGCGTTCCTCGCCGGCCGCACCCGGCGGATCCACCTGGGCGCCAGCGTGATCGTGTTGCCGTACCGCAACGCGCTGGTGGCCGCGAAGGCGGCGGCCACGGTGGACCAGGCCTCGGGCGGGCGCTTCATCTTCGGGGTCGGCGTGGGCTGGGACGAAGCCGAGTTCGTGGACCTGCGGCTGCCGTTCCGGGAGCGCGGGCGCCTGAGCGACGACTACATCCGGGCGATCAAGGCGGCGTTCTCGGCCGACATCCCGAAGTACGACGGCAAGTACGTGAGCTTCTCGGGCGCCACCTTCTCGCCGCGCCCGGCGCAGCGACCGCATCCGCCGATCTGGGTCGGTGGCTCGCCCGGCGCGGTCTCGGGGCCCGCGGTGCGGCGCTGCGCCGAGCTGGGAGACGCGTGGCACCCGCTCGGACTCGGCCTCGACGAGATCGAGAAGGGCTACGCGAGGCTGAAAGACCTGGCCAGCCGCAAGGGTCGGCGTGAGGCGCTCGGGCTCGCGCCGCGCAACACGCTAGACCTGACCGACGCGGCCAAGGGTGCCGGCCGCGCCGCGTTCCAGGGCTCGGTGGCCGAGGTGGCGGCCGACATCAAGCGCGTGAAGGGCATGGGCGCGGAGTGGATGACCTTCGACCTGCCCCGCGCAGGCATCCCCGAGATGGCCCGCGCGATGGAGCGGCTCAGCAAGGAGGTCGTCCCCGCCGCGGCGTGATTCGGGATGCGGGCCCGGGTGATCGGCGCGCCATCGAGGCGGTGACCCTCGCCGCCTACGAGCAGTACGCGTCGGTCCTCGGGCCTGCGCTCTGGCAGGCGTATCGCGAGAACATTGTCACCACGCTGGCCGACCCGAGCCCGGCCGCGCAGCTCGTCGCCGAGTCCGGCGATGAAGTGATCGGCACCGTGCTGCTCTACCCGGCCGGCGCCACGTTCGACATCCCGGGACGCGAGCCGGTTCGGCTCGCCTCGCCCGAGGTCCGACTGCTCGCGGTGGCACCGGCGGGGCGCGGCGCCGGCACGGGGCGCGCGTTCATGGAGGCGTGCCTCCGCCGGGCGCGCGACGTCGGCGCCACCACCGTCACCCTCCACACCACCGAGATGATGCAGACCGCCATGCGTCTTTACGAGCGCATGGGCTTCGA
>JACXTT010014914.1_pt1 | contig 10121 bp, 6 predicted proteins | sample 9270951 | NCBI WGS metagenome assembly JACXTT01 (sample SAMN15532306, study PRJNA645909) | rock metagenome | isolation source: weathered quartz diorite | place: Puerto Rico | collected 2017-06-21
ATAAAGTGCTTTTTGTCAAGATTCCTCGGCGGGTCAGCGACAAGGACGGTCATCCGGGCGATATGGTCAATTTCCTGATTCTTGGCTCGCAGTCCGCCATGGAGAATGTTTTCAAGACGGCGGGATGGGTAAAGGTGGATGCCGACGTCAAGGACGCTGTTTTGCATGGACTGCTCGAAAGCATTTCGAAAGAGTCTTATCTCAACATGCCCATGAGCCAGCTCTACTTGTTTGACCGCCCGCAGGACTACGGCTGGGCCCACGCCGAACCTCTCTATGTCGCCAAGTCACGCAACCACTTGCGCATCTGGAAGGCTCCGTTCCAGATAAATGCAGAAACGCTTTGGGTCGGCGCGGCCACTCATGATATCGGGATCGAACGCGACCAGCGCAACAATGGCGTTACTCACAAGATTGATCCCGACATCGACCTCGAGCGCGACTACGTGGAAAAAACTCTGGCCTCCACCGGGCTCGTGACTGAAATCTCCCACTTCCTTCCGGAAAACCCTCTGAAGGAGGCAAAGACCGCTACGGGTGGGAGTTTTCATTCAAACGGACAGGTGCTTATCTTGAAAGTGGCCGAGCCGCCCAACCCATAAGCTCGCGGCTCATTGGTGAGTTTTTCCTTCGCCGTTTCCCTGCTGAATCGGTCGTGGCCTACTTAGCTGGCTCCAGCTCCAGCGCGATTACCCGATCCACTTCCTCTGGCTGCGCTTCGGGCAGCTTCAGCACCAATCCGCCTTTGACCGCGCTGAACTCTACACTGCTGCCGTCGCGCATCAGCTTCGCCAAACGAACCGCTCGAGGAATCCCCGCCAACGCCAAAACCGGCTGATTCCAATCCATCACGTGCACATAAACTGTGGAACCGCGCTGGGTCGTTACGCCCCAGGGTCCCGCGGCCACCGGTCCGCCGCGCGTTCCGTAAATGGACTCGCCATATTGCTTGGTCCACTTCCCCATTTCCGTTAAGCGCTGCACAAACTCCGGCTGAATTTCGCCGCTGGGAATCGGCCCGACGTTCAAAAGAAAATTCGCATTCATTCCCGCAGCCCGTACCAGGTAGTGAACCAATTGCGCTGTGCTCTTGTAATGATCGTCAGTGATATTAAATCCCCAGGCGTTGTTCATTGTTTCGCAGGTCTCAAGCGGCAGAGCGCTTACGCCTTGCTCCTGGTTGAAGCCGGTTGTGTGTCCGCCGGGCAAATCCTTCTCGAACATCTGAAAGTCTTCGCCAGGAAAGGGAGTTCTGTGATGATTGCTGCCGACCAGCGCTTGCGGCTGGAGTTGATGAATCATGCTGTACGTCCTCGACAGATGCCAATCGGCGTCGGGCTTGTCCCACATGCCGTCAAACCACACACCGCCGAGTTCTCCGTAATTCGTCAGCAATTCGCGCAACTGCCCATCCATGAAATTCAGGTACGCGTCCCAGTTTCCCGATTCCGGCCGCCCGGTGCGGTGCCCCGTCCTCCCGCGGGGGAAATAGTCCTCTGAATGCCAATCGAGTTGCGAGTGATACACAAACAGCTTGATCCCCTGCTTGTGGCATTCCGCCGCCAGCATGCCGATGATGTCTTTCCCGTAGGGCGTGCGCGCCACAACGTTCCAGTCCGTCAGTTTGGAATTGAACATTGCAAATCCATCGTGATGCTTTGACGTGATGGTGATGTATTTCATCCCCGCCGCTTTAGCCAACGCCACCCACGCTGCCGGATCAAATCTGGTAGGATCAAAAAACGCAGGCAGCTTTGCATAGTCTGTACGGTTGATCGGCCGCGTCTCCATGATCCATTCTCCGTCGCCCAACACGCTGTACACGCCCCAATGAATGAACAAGCCGAACTTTGCGTCTTGAAACCACGCGCGCGCCTTCAGATTCTCGGGCGTGGGCGTGTAAGTCTCCTGCGCGCCTGCAACACTGGCTCCTAAAAGCAATGCGCAAAGGAATGCGGTCGCGAAACAAGTCGAAAGAGATCGTGAGCGGGAATACAGATTCATCTGCGGCCTCCACCAAAAAGGGACGAGAATTCTCAACCGCGGGAAGTTTATCCAATGAATGATATGAAATGGGGAAAATTCCTCCTGCCCAGCTAGGTCCGTCGTTCTTCTAGGGCAGGAAGGAGTATGTAAACTTGATCGCGAAGCGCGTTTCGCGAATCTGCTGAGGATTTGCGGCGGCGAGGCTCACAAATTGCGTCCCCAGGTTATAAATGACAAAGAGGTCGCTGTCCGGTCTGTAGTTATAACGGAGCCGGATGTTCGCGCTTACGGCTTGAGTGTTCGCCGTGTCCATTTGCAGCGTGCTGCTCAGGCTCAGGAAGCGCGAAAACGCATAGTTGCCTTGCAGGCTCGCGAGATCCACTGAGAAGTTTCCTTGCGGCAAGCGGAAGCGATTCCAGGTTTGCACTAGAGAAGCGGAGAATTTTGCCGTTGGCCGGTACGTCGCCCTGACGCGGAACTCATTCAATCTCCCTCCATAGTAGTCGCCGAAGCGTTCAAAGACGTTGTAAGTAAATCGCCGGTCCAGTCTCGAACCGTAAGTGAGCTGGTGCCGCGCAAAATGATAGACGCCTACCGGAATGAAAATGTTCTTGTAAATATTGAGCGGCGTGGTGATGCTCTGCATAAACACATCCGCGATGTCATCGTCAGTGTATGAGCCGTTGTGGAACTCCGCGCGGAAAGTCCCTTGCCATTCTTGCGTTTGCACGGCGCCGCGAGTGTCCGGCGCGTGAAAAATGAACCCTTCGAATTGCAGTTCGCGCACGCCGGCGATTTTGGGCCGCGTCTTGAACGTCGCGTCCGCGTATTCACGGTCTGAATCGGCCGTCTCGATGAATCCTAGTTCCGGGTTGAAATTGGGCCCGATTTTTCTTCGTGCGACTGTCGCTTCCAGCCAGTTTGAGCTATACGTCAGGTCAGCGCCAACGTCGCTGTCCCCGCTGTACTTCCCCGGCGATTGTGTCTCAGCCAGATGTCCCCGGAAAACGATGTTCCTGTGAAAAACAAGGCGCGAGTCAACACCGCCGGTCTGGTTATACGCATCGAGCACATTCCCTGAGCGCTTGTCGATTCCCATGACACCAACGTAAGACCCGCCCCACAAAGATTCCTTTAGCCTCACGACTGCGTAATTCGCATAGGGATTTGGCCCGCTCGAGCGCGTATCCACGTCCATCACCCCTAAGGACAGCCGGCCTATTGTTCCAGTTAGCTTGGCGCCGCCGTTGATGGGCACTTGCTGGCCCCTCACGGGATCAATGCCAATCTGACGGCTAAAAAAAAGCTGGTCAACCTTTCCGAGGGTGAAGTCGAACACTCCCGCGTTCTCCAGGAAAAACTGTCGCTTTTCCGGAACGAAAATCCTGAACGGCGTCAGATTGAACTGCACCTGGTCCACGTCCGTGTCCGCGAAATCCGTATTCCCCGTGAGATTCAAAACGAGATTAGACCGCAGGCCATACTTCACATCGAGCCCTCCGGTCAGCGGAAACTTGGCGCTCTGGCTGTCCTGTTTGTCGTATTGCGTCAGCCCGTACGGCTTTACGACAAACAGCCGCCCGGTTCCGATGTCCGTGATGCCCGTAAGCTCTCCCGCTTCCGAGACTTTGGTGATCCCGTAGGTTCTTCGATAAGCGCTCCAAAGATCTTCCTCATTCTTCCGGCGAATAAAGCGCTTGAAGTTCAGCCCCCAGACCACGTTTTTGGATTGCGTGAAGTTCAGCGTCGTGAACGGGACCTCCACGGTCGCCGTCCAGCCATCCGAAGTAATCCGCGCCTCGGAAATCCAAACTCCGTCCCATCCCGAATCAAAATCAGTGCCTTCCCCGATTCCCTGTTCTTCCACAATCAGGCCGTCTATTTGCGTCCCTAGGGGGTTGATTTGGAAAACATATCCGCCGCGCTTGTCGTGGTTGGAATCAATCAGAATTTCAAAGTGGTCGTCCAGGTCCTGGCTCACATCGCGCCGCAGTTCAGTCGCCACAATTTTTGCAGGCTCAGAATCGTAGCAATGAATGCCAAAATAAACCGCGCGCCGCGTGTAAAGAATTCGTACTTCCGTCTTCTCCGTTACAGATTGACCTTCATTCGGCTCTTGCTGGCGGAATTCCGCCACGGGCTTGGCGGATTGCCAGGCCGGATCGTCAAGAGTGCCGTCAAGCTTTGGCGGACGCTCGACCCGCGTTGCCTCCGCTGTGGCAACCATTTGTGCAATGGCAGACTTGTTTCCGTTCCGTTGCGTTTGTGCAGAAGCACCAGCCGGCAAGAACAGACTCGCCAGAATAGCGAACGCTACGGACCGTCGCCTAGGATTTCGGAGGAACGTGCTATTCACAGAGTTTGGATCTATTTTGCCTTATACTGCGCCTTGTTCTTCCACGGTTAGGGCAAAGAGTACTGTCCCTAGGAGCCCGATGACTCCGGCAGCGACGAACGGCGTTTCCGGCCGCACCTTCCAAAGCAGGCCACCAATCACCGACGCTGGAGTAATGGACAAGCTCCGCACCAGGTAATAAAGCCCGACCGTCCGCGCGCGCAATTGCTGTTGGGCGAAACCAACAATCATCGCTTTCCGCGAAGGTTCGCCGATTTCCCGCAATCCTCCGACAATGAACGCAATAACGAGTCCCGCGAAGTTGTGCGCCAGAATAACTGCAACCGGATAAAACGCAAAGCAAAGGAAAGTAGCCACCACCAGCGGCTTCCGGCCCACTCGCTCTGCCAGTTTTCCCGAAGGCACGTAAACGAGGATAGATGCCGTCAATTGAGTGGCGATCAGCGCTCCGTACTCTGGCAGGGTAACCCTGCTGACGTTTGTCACGTACAACACCACGAAAATGTCCGCCATTCCTTCGCACAGCCGAATCACGATGTCCGAAGCCAGCAGCCGCTTCAGTGTGGGATGAAAAGAGTTCCAGACACCGCTCATTCTCACCGTGTCCCGCGCTCCGGGAGGCAATCGCAGAGAGAGCAAGAGCGCCGCGGCGCAAGCAGCGAGAACTAGCGTAACGAGGAGTCCGATTCGGACGCCTCGCGTGAGCCCGACGGCTCCCATAATTGCGCCGCCGATCAGCGGCGAAATAACTACCGGGAGGCGTTTCAGTATCGAGTAGACAGTAAAGCCGATTGCATGCCGCTCCTTGGGCAACGCGTCGCCAATGGTGGCGAATATCGTTGGCGAGCCCATCGTTTGCCACCCCATCACGAACGCCAATCCGATAAAAAGGTAAGGCCACGCTGGACTGAAAAGATAAATGAGGTAACCCGCGAAGGCCGCTGCGAGAAACATCAGGAAAGCCCTGCGCCGCCCCCAGCGGTCTGCAAGCCATCCGCCGGGATATTGGTACATAGCGTCGAAGAAGTCTTCCGCCGTGCCAAACAGGCCCACCACAGCAACGCTCGCGCCGAGCGACTCCAGGTACTTGGGCAGAAATTTCTTCCAAAGCTCCTCGCCTAGCCCCACAAAAAAGATGGAACCGGACGCCGCAGCAACATTCCGCTCGACTCCCAGGTACTCTTTGAACTTGCTTTGGATACTCCCCCCCGCACACCGCGGGTCGACTCCCCATCCGTGCCTTCCTCGCAACCCGCATCCAGCATCAGAAGTGACTTTAGCCTGTACTCTACACTCTTCGTATTAACTCCGGCCTGCATCAATTGCGCACCGTGCTTGTGGCCCTAAGACTCTCTCTAATTAGATTGTCATACAAACCTATTTCTGTAATACAATGAAGGCATGCGCCCCGTCATTCAAGCTAGGCTCGACACCCGCTCGCGCAAAAGACTCTCTGCTTTGGTTCGCGAGCTAGGCTGGACTCCTTCTCAAGTGGTTCGTGAAGGCCTTCGCGTCCTCGAAGCAACCCGTCTCCGGAAAAAGAAACAAAAAATCATTGGGTTGGGAAAGTTCCGCTCTGGCATCCCTGATCTAGGGTCCAACAAGAAACACCTGCAGGAATTTGGGCGGTGAGGCCTGTCCTTCTGGATACTGGCGTGATTGCGGCTTTGTTGGACCGCAGCGAAGAACGCCACGTCCCTTGCGCCGAAGCACTCCAGACTCTGCAAACGCCTTTGATCACTTGCGAGGCAGTGATTGCCGAAAGCTGCCACCTTCTTCGCAATCTTCCAGGGGCCTGCGAAGCCATCATCGATAACGTGGCAGCCGGGATTTTTCAAATCCCCTTTCACCTGTCTCGCGAAGCTCCCGGTGTGAAGCAGATTTCTGCGGAAATACGGCGACAGGAACATTGACTTGGCTGACGCTTGTCTCATCCTCTTGGCAAACGAATTTGATACCGGGGAAATCCTAAGCCTGGACAAGGATTTCACAGTTTACAGGTGGGCGAGAAACAAACCTTTCCACCTCTTGCCGGATTCCGAGTAAGCTAGCCGCTACGGCATCTGGATTGCCCTCTTCAGCACTTCCCGTGAAATATTCGCACCGCTCACAATCAGCGCCGGATGATCGCCGCAACCCTCGCTCGATTTCAGCAGCGCCGCCGTGCTCGCTGCTCCAGCAGGTTCCGCGACGACATGCTCCTCTATGAGCAGCACGCCAATCGACCGCAACATCTCTTCCTCGCTCACCAGCGCGACATCATCGACCAAGTTTCGCACGTCGCGCACATTCGCCTCCTCCGGCGTTCGCGTCGCCAGCCCATCCGCAATCGTGTCGCAAGTCTCCGTGCCTACAACTTTCCCTTCTTTCCAGGACAAGTAATACGATGGCGCCTGCTCCGCCTGCACTCCGATGATTCTCACGTGCGGCGCAAGCTGCTTTGTAGCCGCAGCGACTCCGCGAATCAACGCCGTATCACCCATCGGAACAACTATCGACGTCGCCATCGGCAGTTGTTCCAGAATTTCGCACGCAATGGTCGCCGGACCCGCGGGCAAGTCCAAATCTGTCGCATCATTTAGAAAATAAACGCCCGGCTGCTTCGCCTGCTCCGAAGCCAATTCGAACGCCGAAGCCAAATCGCTTCCTCCGCTTTCGACAATCGCCGCTCCCAGGGACTCAATTCGCGCGCGCTTCACCGGATTGCAATTCGCCGGCAAGAAAATCTTCGCCGCAATCCCAAACTCCCTGCCCGCGTACGCCACCGCCGCTCCGTGATTTCCCGTGCTCGAAGCCACGACACCCCACAGGTTTCCCTTCTTCATTCGCTCCGCCAGCGCATAAAACGCCCCGCGCACCTTGAACGATCCGGTCGGCAGCTCCGTTTCCAGCTTCAAATAAACATTTTTCCCCGAGCGCTGACTCAAAAACGGCGCGGCCACCAGCCGCGTGTGCGCGAAATACCTCGCCAGGAATTTCTGCGCCTCGCGAATCGTCGCAATGCTCGGTTGGATTTGCACTCTCGTACCCGTATCCACTTCACCCTCGCTCTCTAACAAGCTCCGCCGTTGGCGGTACAAGCTTCAAGGTCTGTGCCCTTCCAGCGGCCTGCATCATAACAGGTAACTCTTAAACACTCTCTCAAGCATCAGAACGTCCCGGCGTACTTACCCTAAGCTATTCTTTCTACAGGGCTTATCTCACACACTTGCGACTTTTGCCCCGGCGTCGGGTTAGATGAAATGGGGTGGCCCTCAACTGGCAAATGGCCACCCGAATCAAGAGAATCATGAGCCCAGCAAACGCCAGAAAGGTGAGGATCATGCGTATCGCGCGTTTTGTTCTTTTTCTTGTTCTTGCAGCCGGAATCCTTGCGATGCCGGCTACATCCAACGCTCAAGTTGCCGTGGGCGTTTCTATTCGCATCGGCCCTCCAGCACTGCCGGTTTACGAACAGCCCATTTGCCCCGGCCCGGACTATGTTTGGGCGCCTGGTTATTGGGCCTATGGCGACGACGACTATTTCTGGGTTCCTGGCACGTGGGTGCTCGCCCCGGAACCCGGCCTCCTTTGGACTCCCGGGTACTGGGGTTGGAATGAAGGTTTCTACATCTGGCACGCCGGCTACTGGGGACCGCGAGTCGGCTTCTATGGCGGCATTAACTACGGCTTCGGCTACCCCGGCACCGGATTCTATGGCGGCTACTGGCGCAGTGGCCACTATTTCTACAACCGCTCCGTCACCAACGTCAACGTCACCGTGATTCACAACGTCTACGAAAAGCGCGTTGTGGTAAATGAGCGCAATGTCACGCGCGTCAGCTTCAACGGTGGCCCGGGCGGAACCCGTTATCAGCCCAACCGTGACGAGCGCCGCGCCGAACACGAACGCCACTTTCAGATGACCTCAGAGCAAAACCGTCATTTTGAAGGCGCTCGCGGCGATCGCAACTTCCGGGCCTCCGTCAATCATGGCCGCCCTGAGGTGGCCGCAACTCCCCACGCCGGCCGATTCGAACGGGACCGCGGCGACGACCGCAGCAGATTCGAAGACCGTGGCCGCAACGAAGACCGGAATCGGCCGCCGGACTCGCGCGATTCGAATCGCCGCGACCGTAACTTTGACAACGGCGACCGCAACGCGGATCGTGGAGGCAGAGGCCGCGATAACAACGCTCGCGACTTCGATCGCCCGCCCTCCGCGCGCCATTCCGACAGCCCCTCCTCCAACCCCAGGTTGGAGCAAAAACACGAAAGAGAATTCGACAAAATGCAGCGTCAGCAGGACGCCGAGCGCCAAAAAATGCAGCGGCGCAATGATCAGGAACAACAAAGAATGAACCGCCAGACCGCAAACCAGCAGCGCCAGAATGAAATGCAGCGCCGTCAACAGCAACAAACGGAGCAAATGAACCGCAGGCAGGAGCAGCAAACCCAGAAGCTTCAGCAGCGCCAGGAACGCGACCACCAGAAGGAACAAAGGCAGGAAAACAAACCGCACGGCAACGGCCGCAGTCGGCCTTAAGACGCCACAATTAGGACAAACTAGCCCCGCTGGTTTGTCAGGCATATGGCAAGAGCCGGAAACAAGTCATCGTTTCCGGCTTTTGTTTTCTTGTAATTCTTCTGTAGAAGCTCGGTTCTCTATCCAATCCCCTAAAGGTCCCAGCCACACAAAAAGTTGAAGCCGGAAGCAATCCACTTGCTTCTGGCTTCAGATTTAGCAATGACGCTATCGAACTACTTTGTTCTTCAGCGTTCCCGACCCGTTCCGCCTACCAAGTCAGCAGAGCATAGCCTCCCTGCCCTGCCTGAGCCGGCGGGAAGAAGGCTCCCGACCCGCCGCCGCCGAACTGTCCACTCGGTTGGAAGGCAAAGCCGGGAATCTGATAGCCAACCGCTCCAAGGTCGTTTGGCTGGAAGCCGTTCGGAGCGGATGGCCCGCTGTGGACGATCGCCGCATTTGGATCCGCCGCGCCGCCAGCTGCGCCAGGTACAGGCGTGCCGCACGTGATTCCGGACGGTGGGTAGGGCTGACCGGCCACACCGCCGTAGGCAACCGCGAGCATGTTATTGTTGGCATCCAGAACTTGCGTATCTCCGCCGTTACCGCCTGGAGGAACCGCTGTGGTCCCGGCGCGACCCTTGGCGCCCACGCTGATTGTCAAAACTTGGCCTTCATGGACGGTCAGGATCGTGCTCGTGTAGGCTCCGCCACCTGCGCCGCCTCCTCCATTGCAAGTGACAACCGCTCCGCCTCCGCCGGCACCATACAGTTCCACGCTCAGCCTGTTGACGCCAGTCGGAACAACAAAGGTGCCGCTCCATTGGAATTCTTGCCTGCCGTTAAGACCTGGTCCTGGAGGTCCAGAAGGGCCTTGCGGTCCCGCTGGTCCAGTCGGACCAGTCGGACCAGTCGGACCAGCAGGTCCCGTCGCGCCGGTTTGACCTACGTTTCCGACGGGGCCTTGGGCACCCTGAGGTCCTATCGGCCCGATTGGACCAGCGGGTCCAGCAGGGCCAGTCGCCCCTGTGGCTCCTGCTGCGCCAGTTGCGCCGGTGTCACCCTTTGGTCCTTGCGGCCCGGCAGGTCCGACAGTGCCTGCGGCACCCGTATCTCCCTTCGGTCCTTGTGGCCCCGTAGCTCCTTGAGCGCCCGTTGCTCCAACCGGACCGGCCAGGCCAGTGGAACCAGTTGCCCCCCTGTCACCCCTTTGCCCCGTCCGCCCAGCCGGTCCGGCTGGCGCGGCCCGCCCCGTTGCCCCAAGCAGCGCCTACC
>JACXTT010014915.1_pt1 | contig 10121 bp, 11 predicted proteins | sample 9270951 | NCBI WGS metagenome assembly JACXTT01 (sample SAMN15532306, study PRJNA645909) | rock metagenome | isolation source: weathered quartz diorite | place: Puerto Rico | collected 2017-06-21
TGGATGTACGGCTTGAATACTACCTTATTTGACCTTGTCCCCATGCCTTTAATTTACAAAATCTATCCCGCCTACACAAAAAAAACCGCCTCATAATTTACTTATGAGACGGCCTCTTTATTGTAATATAACACTTCTTATTCTTCTTCCACAGTTGGTGCGGCTGGAGCATTCTTTTTTACAGATTCAATACCATTGTCGCGGCTGCTTTCACTTTCGTACATCTGGCTTTTTCCGATAACTTGTCCGTTTGAAGCTTTCAGATTAAAATAGAACTTTCCATTTTTTGAGGTTTCACGGTCAAAATGCTTGTCTTCAGGTGCATTCTTTTTTACAGATTCGATCCCGTTGTGCATTGCTGCTGTAGTGGTATACCCTTCGCTCGAAAGGATAACTTGTCCGTTAGTAGCCAAAAGGTTAAAATAATGCTGGCCGTCTTTCCCTTTTTTGGTTGAAAACTTTCCCATAGTGTTGGTGTTTTGGATTAGCAATTAAACATTAAATTGTTTTTAAAGAAAATGATTAAAATATGAAATTAAAACAAAATAGAATATAAAAATAAATATGTTTTCAAAATATGTTAATTAATTATTATGGTAAATTTTTCTTTTCTTTTTCAAATTAAATTTATTTAGTTTTATGAAGCAATATGCAAACATATTAAACAGAACCCTACTATTATGGAAGAACTAATTCAAACTGTAGCCGACAAAACAGGTCTTACCCCTGATCAGGCAAAAAGTGCAATTGAAGCCATTGTTGGCCTATTAAAAGACAAATTACCTATGGGACTTGGGGATAAAGTTGAATCCTTACTGCAAGGTGGATCTGAATCTTCATCGATGGGCGATGAGCTTATGGGGGGATTGAAGAACTTATTTTAAAAATCAAAAACAAACAATTTTTAGTTATTTAAACCCATTTCGAATGAAAAAGTTATTTGCATTATTATTTATGTTTTCGGTGCTTATGATGGGCACAAACGCAATTGCCGGTACCATTGATACGGCAAAAATGAGTAAGTCGGCAAAGAAAAAAGCTAAAATGGCCGCTGATAAGGCGACAGACAAGGCCAAAACGACAGCAGACCAGGCTAAAGATAAATCAAAGGCGACAGCAGATAAAGCTAAAGACAAAGCAACCGCGACAGCAAATCAGGCCAAAGATAAAGCAACTGCAACAGCAGATAAGGCCAAAGATAAAGCCAAAGAAACTACTGATGCAGCAAAGGATAAAGCTAAAATGACATCTGAAAAAGCCAAAAAGACAGTTGCTGATGTTCCGAACAAATCGGCTGATAAAGCTATCGGGAAAGATGCAAGCGGCAGAACTATTTATTTAGGACCAAAAGGTGGCCAGTACGTACTGTCAGCAAGCGGCAAAAAAGAATATCTTTCAAAAGATAAAAAAATAGCTGTACATTAATTAAGTTTAATAGAACAAAAACGGGTGGCTATTTATATAGTCCCCCGTTTTTGTTTAAAAACCTTCTAAACTGTATTTTGTATTTACAACAACAAAATTTAATTGACCAAACTTATTTGTTCAAACACGTCCTTCATTATCGGTTTGGTTATAAAGTGGGTAACAAAAGGATAAAGCTTTGACCTGTTAATATCTGCGGGATTAACGGACGAAGTTACTACGTAGATCTTAATATTCTTTTTCAAAGATTTGTACAACGTCTGAAACCTGTTGAGAAAATCCCAACCATCAAATGCAGGCATATACAGGTCAACGAAAATATAATCCGGAAGAGACTGGGATTCGAGTTTCTTTTCTTCAAGGTAATCCAATATAACTTCTCCGTCAAACGAATAAGTTGCATCTTTAGACAGCTCACTATTTTTGATGGTCATTTGAACTATTTTATGAAAAACAAGTTCATCATCAATAAGCACAAGCTTGCTCATAGGGTTTCGGTTTTAGTATAAATTAATAGGCAATAAGACTAATTAAAATAACTGCAATACTAATTTACCTAATTAATAATCAATAAGTTAGTTTAAATTATAACAATCTTGATACAATTACTGTGAATTGCGGACTTGTTAATTTTTGAAATTAAACCTAAACTTTTTTTAATTAAAACGATAAATTTATGGACAATCAAACCAATTTCATGTTGACCGGATCCCAGTGAATGATCTTATTTTGGAAATAACTTTCGTTACAAGCCAGGGCAGGGGCCGCTGCTCTGAAACCGAATTCGGCATCTTCTACTACGGGTTTTCCCGTGCGCATGGAGTCAAAGAAATTGTCAAAGTGGTCGTATGATGAGTTATAACCATCAGGCGATTGATAACTAATAGTTTCTCCTTTCGGCGCTTGTTTATCAGCATCAGCGTATTTTTTGTTATATTCATCAGCAATGGCTTTTTGCATAGCCAGCGGATAGGTTTCATACGAATCCCAGCCACCATAACCAGGTGCAACTGGCATTTTATTTTTATGAATGGTAAAACCGCTTTCATCAGAGATATCGATCACCCCTTCGGACCCGATCATGCGTGTATAGCCCACTTCACCTTCACCACTAATAAAGTTCACCTGTAAAGATACCTGGAAGGAAGGGTGCTCTTTGGTTTCGGGATAATGAATTACCGCTGTCATTACATCGGGCACATTCCGGCCGTCTTTCCAATAGGCCAGATCGGCTACAGAGAAAATTTTGTCAGGACCTTTAGAATTAGTAATAAAATGAATGCCCGATAGCAAATGCACAAATAAATCGCCGGCTACCCCTGTTCCGTATTCCCGGTAATTTCTCCAGCGGAAGAAGCGATTGCTGTCATAGGCGTATTTTTTTTGCTCCGTAGCTTGAAACCTGTCCCAATCCACAGTAGACGGCGACGCATCCAGGGGGATAGTATATTGCCAGGCCCCCAAAGCACTTTGTCTGTTGAACGATGCCTGGATCGAGTTTAATTTGCCGATGGCACCTGCTTGATATAACTCCTTTGCTTTTTTAAATGCCAGACTGCTTACCCGTTGACTACCCACCTGGAAAACCATTTTGGTTTCCTTTTGAACCTGTATTTCGCCCAGGCCCTCGCTTAAATAATGTACCATCGGTTTTTCACTGTAAACCGCTTTGCCATTGCGCATAGCGTCTATCGCGATCCGGCTATGCCAGTTGTCACTTGTAGCGATGATCACCGCATCGATGTCTTTTCTATCGAGAATGGCATGGTGGTCATTCGTTGTAAATATATTTTGTCCAAAAACCTCTTTCGCTCTATTCAATCGCCCTTTGTACAGATCACAGCAACCTACCAGTTCTACGCCCTGAGAGTGCAATGCAGCATTGGTATCATTAAAACCCATAATACCCATGCCAATAGTGGCAATGCGTATTTTGTCATTTGCCGAAATGCGTTTCTCAGCCTGGAGAATCCTTCTTTCGTGTTCTTCCTGCGCGGCTAATGAAGTGAGGCCTGCGGAAGTAAGAATGATAGTACTGCCTAACTGCTTGATGAACTTTCTGCGATCAGATGACATAACGTTTTTATTAAGGTAAACAATAATTGGTTATTGGGAAGCCGGGGGCTTATGAAATTGCAAGATAATAAAAGATGCAAAAGTGTGACAGGGCGCGTCAAAAAATTTAAATAAATGGGTTAAATCGCTATTTTCATCCACCAATTTGATCCTATGAACAGAAGACATTTCGTGAAATTATCAACCTTGACATCAGCCAGCTTATTATTCAGCAGGTTAACTTCTTTAGCTTCAAATAATTCATCCGTAATTAATCCTCCTGATGAGGTATGGGTAAAATCGGGTGAGCAATGGTTTAAGCTCGACCATCGCCTGGCTTTATCCTATACGCATGGACCTATCCTGGTAGTGATGAAACAGATTGGCAACGCACTGACGGTTGAAGCCCGATCGCCGGGCATGCCGCTGAATGCTATTAAATTAAAGTGGAAACATAGCACGGGAAATAATACAAAGGTATTAGGTGACCATTATGAACGCTCCTATGGCGACCTGGCCTGGAGGGATGTTGATGCCGTAAATAAAAATCCATGGTATGTTTTATTAAATGACGGAAAAGACACGGCTTGTTTTGGGGTAAAGACAGGTGCAAACGCTATTTGCTGGTGGAATATAAGCCCTGAAACACTTGAGTTAACTATGGACACGCAATCGGGCGGCGTGGGGGTGCAATTAAGCGACCGGCCATTACATGTTGCTGAGGTAGTTACAATGAAAAGTACCGAAGGAGAAACACCTTTTACAACTGCACAGCGTTTTTGCCAGATGATGTGCCCTAAACCACGCTTGCCAAAACAACCGGTTTATGGCATTAACGACTGGTATTTTGCTTATGGGAATAATTCGGCAGAGTTGATCAAACAAATAACGGCTTTGATGACCGATCTTGCGCCGGATACGAACAACAGACCATTTTCGGTGATTGATGCCGGCTGGGCGACGTATTCACCATTGTTGCCTGGTGATGGTGGTTTTATGGATGATTTTTCTAAACCGAACGATAAGTTTAAAGATATGCACCAAATGGCTTTAGATATTGAAAAATTGGGCATGCAGCCCGGTTTATGGACAAGGCCGCTTTGCGCCAGTTATAAGGATAAAGCCAATTTACTATTGCCAAAAATTCCGGGACGTGATGATCCGAAAGCGCCGATACTGGATCCGACAATTGACGAAAACCTGGCCCGCATAAAACATAATATCGCTGTTTATAAGGAATGGGGTTATAAACTCGTAAAACATGATTATACTACCTATGATATCATGGGCAAATGGGGTATACAAATGAAAGATACCCTTTCTGCTCCCGGTTGGCATTTCCATGATAATAGCCGTACTACCGCAGAGATCATCAATAACCTATATCACCTTATCCGCGAAACGGCAGGTGATATGTATATTATAGGATGCAATACAATGAGCCATTTATCAGCAGGAGTATTTGAACTGAATCGTATTGGCGATGATACCAGCGGTAAGGAATGGGATCGAACGCGTAAAATGGGTGTAAATACCTTAGGTTTCCGTATAGCACAACACAATGCCTTTTATGCGACAGATGGTGATTGCGTTGGTGTAACAAAAGATATTGACTGGAGCAGAAATAAGCAATGGATGCAACTATTAGCCGAAAGCGGCACGCCATTATTTATATCCCCACAGCCGGACGCATTAGGTGAGGAGCAAAAAGCTTATATTAAAGAATGTTTTACTAAAGCTGCCAAAGCACAGCCAACAGGAGAGCCATTGGACTGGATGATAAATCTGGAACCGGCAAAATGGAAATTGAACGGCAGAGAGGTGAATTTTGATTGGAGTTAATTGATGGAGAGACAAGCTCATCGCAAGATCATCCACATCGATATGGATGCCTTTTATGCCTCTGTGGAGCAACGGGATAATCCCAATCTCAGAGACAAGGCGATTGCTGTGGGTGGTTTGCCGGAAGGCAGGGGCGGAGTGGTGGCTACGGCAAGTTATGAGGCACGAAAATTTGGCGTCAGATCGGCGATGCCATCTAAAAAGGCACTGCAGCTTTGTCCGCACATTATATTTATAAGGCCGAGGTTTGCTGTTTATAAAGAAGTCTCACAAAAGATCAGGGAGATATTCAGGCGATATACTGATTTAATAGAGCCTTTATCATTAGATGAGGCTTACCTGGATGTAACTCAGGATAAGCAAAATGTTGGCTCAGCTATTGATGTCGCCAGGCTGATCAAGCAAGCCATTAAAGATGAGCTGCAACTGACCGCCTCAGCAGGAGTATCCATTAACAAGTTTGTAGCTAAAATTGCTTCAGATATGAATAAGCCGGATGGATTGACGTTTATCGGGCCTTCATCCATCGAATCCTTCATGGAAAAACTTCCCGTTGAGAAGTTCTTTGGAGTAGGTAAGGTCACCGCCGATAAAATGAAAGGAATGGGCTTGTTTACAGGGGCAGACCTGAAGAAGCTTACTGAAGAGGAAATGATAAAGCATTTTGGCAAAGCGGGCCGGTTTTACTACCAGATTGTTAGAGGAGTTGATAACCGAGAAGTACAGCCAAATAGGGAAACCAAATCAATAGGGGCAGAGGACACATTTGCCTACGATCTGACCGAGATCAGCGAAATGAATGCCGAACTGGACAAACTGGCTCAAACCGTGGCTAACCGTGTGCAGAGTTACCAATTAAAAGGCCGAACCATTACTCTAAAAATAAAATACAGCGACTTTAAGCAGATTACTCGTAATTACTCGGTTATTGAGCCTGTTAATGATTTTACCACGATCAGCGAAGCTGCCAAAAAACTGCTGCTTGTTACCGGACCTGAAGACAAAAGGATCAGATTGTTAGGTGTTACACTATCTAATTTTGGTGAGATAACTCCAAAACATAAAAGTCCGGATAATCCTGAGCAGTTAGCATTATTTTAGTGTAAAGTAAACACCTAAGTGTGTGGATTTTTAATAAAAAACATAGTCTAAGTGTGCCATTTGCGTTTTTTTTCTTTGATAAAACAAAATTTTTTTTTGATTGTAACGAATGTTTTATATTTTCACCAACATTATAACCTAATAGTAGACCAACTTTCTTGAAAAAAACAATCGCCATATTGCTCTTAAGCATGCACCTTTTTTACCTTGGTGGCTATATGCTGGCGTTTCAATATTTCATGAACAGGTCTGATGATAAGATAGTGAGTGAGCTATATAGCAACGGGGCTAATTCATCAAAATTGATCAAATTAAAAGTCCCGGTTCATATGCCAACATTGGATGACTGGACTGACTATGCCAACATTCAGGGACAGGTTCAGGTAAAAGATACGTACTATAACTATGTTCGTATTAAGATGACAAAAGATACTTTGTATTTGATATGTTTACCGAATACGGTTAAGGCAAACCTCGCAAAGGCAAACGTCATCATGACGAAGAATCTGAATGATATTCCTTTGAGTAAAAAATCTGCCAATAATTCTTCAACAAAAAAAGCTGAATCTACATATGACCATTTTTACCAGATTGTAAAATGTGACTATGTTCCGTTGGCTGAGTTGATTAAAGTCGCTCCAGGCTCAGAAACAACTTATTTGAGCAATCCTTATATTGAGTCTCCTGGCAAACCGCCAAATACTGCCTGCTAAGCGCTTGCTTATTTCCCTCGTATTGAGTTTATCACGCATTTTGACTGGATTTATCATGATTTCATACGAGTGATGTCATGTGAATATTCATAAATTTTCCTGAAAATTCCATTTGGACTTGATCTAAGCAGTCGCTTTCCTTTTTCGTCCATTGCGTTTACTACAGAAGGTATTTCGCATATGGCCCTGCATCTCCTATTAGCCTATTAATTTATTTTTTGCTATTGAACTAGTACATTCATGATGAAACAATTACTTACGCATTATTACAAATGCATTGCCATTGCTGCTTGCTTGTGTGCCTCCATTCAGCACGCATCAGCACAAATGGAGAACGATGGGATTATGATCCCTAAAAACTATATCTGTGCCGGACCTATGTTCAGTACATCCAGCTGGACCAACTATTGGGAAGGCAGCTATAAACGAAACAATGGAAATATTGGCAAAGTAACTACCAATATGTATTCCTTGATGGCTACTTATGGTATTACCAATGACCTGATTGTTACCGCAGGGGTGCCTTACGTTACTACAAATGCTTCAGCTGGGACACTGGACGGACAAAAAGGTTTCCAGGATATTTCCTTAAATCTTAAATGGAGAGCTTACAGACTTAAAACCGATAAAGGCACTCTATCATTATTTGCAAGTCTGACAGGCTCAATTCCCTTAAGCAACTACGAAGCTGATTTTCTTCCGCTCGCTTTGGGTTCGCACAGTAAAAATATTACAGCAAGAGCAGTAATTGATTACAACTATGGGAAAGTGTTTTTTACCGGGTCAGGTGCATATATGAACAGAAGCAATATTACCATTGACCGTAACTCGTATTACACAACTGAGCTGATCTACAGCAACCAGGTAGAGTTACCAAACATGTCTGATTATAACTTCAGAGCTGGCTATCGTAGTAAATACCTGATTGTTGAAGGTGTTGCCGATATCAGCACTTCATTGGGCGGTTTTGACATTCGTAAAAACGATATGCCTTTCCCGAGCAATCGCATGAATATGACAAGCGTTGGCGGGAATATAAGGTATCGTTTGAAATCATTTTATGGGCTTGAGTTTGAAGCCGGGGACGATTATGTCGTAAACGGGAGAAACGTAGGCCAAAGCAATATGATCCATGGTGGTCTTACTTACATATTCGGTCTTACAAAGAAGAAAACGGTTCAGGATAAAGACAGCTTTAAAAACTAATGACGATGAAAAAAATTATACAAAATATAGCAACAGTCCTTTCAATTGCAGTGATCGCATCTTTTGTTTCATCGTGCAGAAAGGAAGTTATCAGCCGTGTGGATCAGTATCCAACATTGGCTCCAACCAACCTTGACCTGAATGCAGATACGTGGAAGCCGGTATTAATTACTGACCCTACGTTGTTTACAGTAACCGCTCCCGATGCAACAACTTCACCGGCTTACATAGCCGATTTGAACGAAATAAAAGGATATCAGCGCAGTCTTACGGATGATCAGAGGGCTATTATAAAGTACTGGAGTGCAGGTGCCGTTTTAAGATGGAACGAAATTATGCGAGACCTGGTAGCAAAACATAATATTCCGCCATATCAAAATCCGGATGGAAGTTACCCGGCTCCAAGCTCGGCTAATCCATTTAATTATCCGGAGTTTCCATTTTCAAATCCACCATATGCTGCGCGTGCTTATGCTTACGTGAGTGCAGCAGAATATGATGCATTAATTGCGGCTTATCATTTTAAAAACCAATATAACAGGGCCGCACCATATAAAAATGATCCTGCAATACAGGCATTGATACCAAAGTCTGATCTGCCATCATACCCAAGTGAAGATGCAGTAGTTGCAGGCGCAGCTGTAGAAACGATGAAGCTTTTATTCCCAACAGAAATTGATTATATAGAACAAAAAGCTCAGGAACAAGAACAGTATCGAATTATGGCAGGTGCTAATACCCGCAGTGAATGGAATGCCGGGTTCTCGTTAGGAACACAGGTTGCGGATGTTTTTACTGCCCGCGCACGCACTGACAAAGCTGGAAAAGCTATAGGTACTCCAACTTACTGGGCACAATTGCAAACCCAAACCGCAGCTAAAGGGGAAACTTACTGGATAAGCCTCGAAAGCCCAAAAAGGCCGCCAATGTTGCCTTTATTTAATAAGGTAACTCCTTTCCTGTTTGATACGCTTACCGTAGTTGCATTACGGCCAGGGCCTCCGCATTCTACCGGTTCAGCAGAGTTTGCCGCTGACCAGAAAGAAGTATTGTACTATAGTCAACATGCTACCCGCGAAAACCAGGCATTGGTTTCTTTTTGGGCGGATGGTGTTGGCACCTACACGCCTCCGGGCCACTGGAATGCAATTGCTGCTGATGAATTCGTAAAACAACATTACAGCGAGGTCCGCTGGGCAAGAAACTTTGCCTTGTTGAACATGGCGGAAATGGATGCAGCTATTATATGTTGGGATACTAAATATGCTTATTTTAACCCTCGTCCTTCGCAGGTGAACGACCAAATAAAGACATTAACCGGTATACCAAACTTTCCGTCATATAGCTCGGGGCACTCAAACTTCAGTGCTGCTGCAGCTACAGTATTGACTTATCTACTGCCTGACAGGGGTACCAAATTTACAGATATGGCACAGCAGGCATCGCTTTCAAGGCTTGTAGGTGCAATTCACACTCGCCAGGATATAGAGATTGGGCAGACAACTGGTGCCAAAGTTGGGCAGTATGCTGTTCAAAGAGGACAATCGGATGGTGCGGGGTTAGGTAATTAATACGGTTTATAAAATGAAGTATCTGTTTAAAATATCACTGGTTTTATTTTTTGCTGTAGGCATGGTCTCCTGCCGTCACAAGCAAAGCGGTCCGATCGACGATGCAGTGGTGCTGCACGAGAACGAAGACCAGCTGACCAATGTGATCATCTATGATGTGTTCACGCCTCCGGTGGCGGCCCGCATTTATGGCTACACCTCGCTGGCA
>JACXTT010014916.1_pt1 | contig 10121 bp, 11 predicted proteins | sample 9270951 | NCBI WGS metagenome assembly JACXTT01 (sample SAMN15532306, study PRJNA645909) | rock metagenome | isolation source: weathered quartz diorite | place: Puerto Rico | collected 2017-06-21
GACCGGGGCTTCTATCAGCTCTTCGATCCGGCGGACATATTTGATTGCCTGCGCCGGAAGCGCCGCCCAGGAGCGTGCGCCTGCCGTCGTGCCTTTCCATCCTTCAAGCGTCTCATAGAGAGGCGTGACCCGGGCTTGCGCCGCCTGGCTTGCCGGCAATCTTCCGATCCGCTCGCCGTCGAGCTCATATCCGGTGCAAACTTTGATTTCTTCAAAGCCGTCGAGAATATCGAGCTTGGTGAGCGCGATGCCGTCTATGCCTGAGGTTTTGACCGCCTGGCGTACCAGCACCGCGTCGAACCAGCCGCAACGCCTGCGCCTGCCCGTGACGGTGCCAAACTCATGGCCCCGATCGCCAATCAGCGCGCCTGTGGCGTCCGATAGCTCCGTCGGAAACGGCCCGCCGCCGACCCTTGTCGTATAGGCCTTGGCGATCCCCAGCACATAGCCGATCGCCCTTGGCCCGAGCCCCGAACCTGTCGCGGCATTGGCGGCAACGGTATTGGACGAGGTCACAAAAGGATAAGTGCCGTGATCGACATCGAGCATGGCTCCCTGTGCGCCTTCGAACAAAATGCGCTTGCCCGCGCGCCGCGCGTCCTCGAGCAATTCCCACGCCGCATCCATGAAGGGAAGAATCTTTGGTGCGACGCAATCGAGTTCGGCGCGAATGGTTTTTGCCGTCACAGGTTCGAGCCCAAGCCCCCGGCGCAGTGGCTCGTGATGGGCAAGGAGCCTTGCGATCTTCTGATCCAAAGTCGCGGGCTCGGCGAGATCCATGAGCCGGATCGCGCGCCTTCCTGCCTTGTCTTCGTAAGCGGGCCCGATGCCGCGCTTTGTCGTGCCGATTTTTAGGGCCTCGGCCTTGGAAGATTCACGATGGGCGTCGAGCTCCCGGTGCAGCGACAAGATCAGCGTGACGTTCTCCGCGATTTTGAGGTTTTTTGGGGTGACCTCTATGCCCTGCGCCGCGAGTCTTGCGATTTCGTCAACGAAATGATGCGGGTCGAGTACGACGCCATTACCGATGATCGAGAGTTTTCTGGGCCGCACGATTCCCGAAGGCAAAAGCGTGAGCTTATAGACATTGTGATCGATAACGAGCGTATGCCCGGCATTGTGACCGCCCTGGAAGCGCACCACAATATCGGCCTTCAACGACAGCCAATCGACGATCTTGCCCTTCCCCTCGTCGCCCCATTGGGCGCCGACCACCACCACATTCGCCATCTATCGGATCGCCTCGCCGCGGCCTTAGCTCGAAGAGGGCCTGCCAAAAAAAGCCCGGCGCATCCGCAACGGCTGCCCGGGTCCATTGCGGAAGTTGCGTACACGTTGACGCAGCGAGAGTAAAGCACTGTGGCATCGACACTGCGAAGTGCTCACCGCCACATGCCTCAAAGCCCGAGATCGCTTAAAGACGGGTGGTTGTCGGGGCGGCGGCCGAGCGGCCAGCGGAACTTCCGCTCGCCCTCGCTGATTGGCAGATCGTTGATGCTGGCGATGCGTCGGCGCATCAAGCCGTTTTCGTCAAATTCCCAATTCTCATTGCCATAGCTGCGGAACCAATTGCCGCTGTCGTCGTGCCATTCATAGGCAAAGCGCACGGCAATACGGTTTTCACGAAAAGTCCAGACTTCTTTGATGAGGTGATAGTCGAGCTCGCGGTTCCATTTGCGCGTGAGGAACGCTTCAATGGCCTCACGGCCTTGCAAAAATTCCGCGCGATTGCGCCAGAGGCTGTCAATCGTGTAGGCAAGCACCACGCGCGCAGGATCGCGCGTATTCCAGGCATCTTCGGCCATGCGCGCTTTCTCGGCGGCGGTCTCGGCTGTAAAGGGAGGAAGCGGGGGACGGCTCATGGCGTGAAACTCATCTGAAAATTTCGAGGAGTCCTGAGGGAGCGAATTCGAACGCAACTGCCCGGGCCGATTCGAATCTTGTCACCGGTCACAGGCTAGCTTATAGGCAGCAGCTTAGGCAATATTTGACTTAGCGGAACCGCGTGTTGCAAGGGATGACGGAACCGGAGGGTTCCGGATATTCAGGATTGGCAAAAATGAAACCCGAGATTCACCCAAAATACCACTTTATCAAAGTGGTCATGACCGACGGGACCGAATTTTTGACCCGCTCGACCTATGGCGCCGAGGGCACCACTTTGCACCTCGACATCGACCCCACGACCCATCCGGCCTGGACCGGAGGCTCGCAGCATTTGGTCGATCGCGGCGGTCGCCTCTCGCGCTTCAACTCGCGTTTCGGCAATATGAGTTTTGGTACGGCAAAAAATAGTCCTTAGTTCGTGGCTTGCAAACTATTCTTGACGCGCGCGGCAAAACTCTTTAGCCAACTTATGCCTCGCCGCTTGCCTGCGGCGAAAGAGATTGGCGGCCTCGCCGCCTAAAGACGCACCCGCGGCGCTGCCTTCATCTTTATTCGTTTGAAGCGCTTCGCCTGTCGGCTTGGCCGCATTTGGGGCCGGGCAGAGGAGGGCGCGTTCCTCCATTTACTTTTATCGAGAGGACACGCGATGACCAAACGCGCCGAAGCAAAATATAAGATCGACCGCAGGATGGGCCAAAATATTTGGGGCCGCCCGAAGAGCCCGGTGAACCGGCGCGAATATGGTCCGGGCCAGCATGGCCAGCGCCGCAAAGGCAAGCTTTCCGATTTCGGAACGCAGCTCAAGGCAAAGCAAAAACTCAAAGGCTACTATGGCAATATTTCGGAAAGGCAGTTCCGCAAATATTATTTCGAGGCGATCCGCATGCGGGGCGACAGCGGCGACCATCTGATCGGCCTTTTGGAGCGGCGGCTCGATATGGCGGTGTATCGCGCGAAATTCGTCCCCACCATTTACGCCGCGCGCCAATTCGTCAATCACGGCCATGTCAGGGTCAACGGGCGCCGCGTCAATATCGCCTCTCACCAGGTGAAGGTTGGCGATACGATCGAGGTCAAGGAGAGTTCGCGCCAGCTCATTCTCGTTCTCGAGGCGCAGCAACTTCCTGAACGCGACGTGCCGGATTATTTTGAGGTCGACCACAGCAAAATGACGGCAAGGCTCAACCGGATACCGCTCCCCTCGGAGGTGCCTTATCCGGTGATCATGGAACCCAATCTCGTCATCGAATTCTATTCGCGGTAAGTCGCGCAGGGCATGATCTCTTTTAAAGCCCCATTGATCATGACTGATAGGCTCATGCACGGGCGCGCGTGGACATGAATTTGCCGGGCTGGCTAGCGAGCCTGTTTCAAGCGCACGAGTTTGCGGAAGATTCCCGCATCCTTCGGTTGATGAAGCCAATATTAAGCGAGCGGCCAGTGATCCTTGACATTGGGGCATCCGATGGCAGGTGGACGCGGGAGATGTTGACGATTTTCCCGGACGCCACAGTGTTTCTCTTCGAGCCTGGCACAGCCCGCACCGGCGAGATGCCGGCGACGCTCAAGAACAATAAGCGGCTCAAGTTTTTCCCGATCGCCATTGGCGATCGGGACGGGCCGGCAATCTTTCACGTGCATCCCGATCCGTCGGGTTCAACTACGGTCGATTGGCAGGACAACAACATCGCGACCCAAGTGACGGTGCCGATGCGGACGATCGACAGCCTGATCGGCGAGGGCGCGATCATACAGCCCGACTTGATAAAGATGGACATTCAAGCGGGTGAACTCGCCGCGCTCAGGGGCGCCATAGGGACACTGCCAGCTGTTCGCGTGCTCCATCTAGAGACGTGGATCATGCAAGGATATGGCGGAAAGATTCCGCTGCTCTCGGACCTTACGGCATTCTTGAAGCCGTTAAATTTCCGCCTCTTTGACGTGGGCACGCAATTCCGAACTGATGACGGCACATTGTATGCGATCGATGCATCCTTTGTGAACGAAGCATGGGTCTAAAGCAAGGTTGGGAAAGTTGCTTGGTCCGAACTTGGATCTGAATAGGCCCCAATTCGTTTCATCCGAGCGCTTCGTCTGCTCTTTGATCAGATGATTGCGTCTGAAGGGCAAGGGCGTCTTCCACCTGGTCTGCGGCCTGCCAGGAACCAAGCAATGCTACTGCAACGTTGTTTTCAGATCAGCGATGCCTTTTGTGATGAGCTCGGCGCCAAACGCGCCTTGCGCTTCGACGCGCAGCACGGCTTCCGCGGCCTTGATTGCGGCCTCGGCGGCAGCCCCGCGCACATCCGCTGCGGCCTGAGCCTCGGCCAAGCCAATTTTTTCTTCTGCCTGCTTGGTCCGGCGCTGCAGAAATTCGGCGATCCGCTGATGAGCCTCGTCGGCGATGCGCTGGGCTTCCGCATGGGCCTGGGCAACGACCGCTTCCGCCTCGGCCTGCGCCTCGGCCCGGCGGCTCTCGAAGGACGCGAGTAGGGCTTCCGCCTCCTTTCGCAGCCGCTCCGCCTCGTTAAGTTCGACCGCAATTCTTTCCGCGCGCTTATCGAGACTGGCCGCGATCTTCTTGTGCATGCCATAGTAAATCATGAGGCCGACAAAGATCGCAAAGCCCGCTGCGACAAAAAACTCCGCGTCAAACATAAGACACTCCGGTATCAGGCATTGAGCGCGGCAATCGCTCTTGCGATAGCCTCTTGGTCGGCGGGTCTGCCGGTAATGCGCTGAACGATTGCCGCCGCCGCCTCACCGGCGATCGCCTCGACATTGCTCATCGCCCGTGCCTTCATTTCAACGATCTGCGCCTCCGAGGCTGCGAGCCTGGCGTTGAGTTCGCCTTCGAGCCGAGCCCGCCGCGATTCGGTTTCCGCATGGAGTTTTGCGTGGGTTTCCTGAGCGAGCGCCAGCGCCTCGGATTTCGCATCATTGATGAGCTTGTCATGCGCCGCGGAGGCTGCTTCCGCCTGAGCACGCAATTTATTTGCATCGGCGATATCCGCGCTGATCTTATGCGCGCGCGCTTGCAAAATGCTGTGGACGCGCGGCAACGCGATCTTCGACATCAATAGATAAAGCGCCCCAAAGCTTAATGCGAGCCACAGGAGCTCCGCTGAAAAATTGACCGGATCGAAGGGCGGAAAGCTTGCCTCGCCTTGGCCGCCTGGCGCCTCAATACCTGCCTGGAGGTTTTTCTGTCCAATGCTCGCCATGGGCTGGTCCTATGCAAGAAATTTATAGGCAAACGAATGCGCCCGGCACATCGACCGGGCGCATATTGTTGCCAATTACTTGACCACGAAGAGCAGGAGAATTGCGATCAGAAGCGCGAAAATGCCAAGCCCCTCGGCCAGCGCCACGCCGATGAACACGCGTCCGAACTGGCCGTCGGAAGCCGTCGGATTGCGCAGCGCGCCCAAAAGAAACTGACCAAAGATTATTCCGACACCAATCGCGGCCGTTCCCGTGCCGATCGCGGCCAGTCCTGCACCAATTAACCTTGCTGCTGCGGGTTCCATTATAAACTCCTTTTGGCTTTGCGTGTGGGCCGCCGGTCTGTTGTTCGAATATTTATTCAGTGGCCCGGATGAATTGCGTCGTTGAGATAGACGCAAGTGAGAATGGCGAAAACATAGGCCTGCAGGACCGCGACGAGCAATTCGAAAGCGGTTAAGACGATGGCCATGACGAAGGGCAGGGGCGCGAGTATCGCGAAGAAGCCCGCGCCAAGCAGGCTCACGACAAAGCCCCCCATGACTTTTAGCGTAATGTGTCCGGCGAGCATATTGGCAAAGAGACGAACCGAAAGGCTGACCGGACGGGAGAGAAAGGAGATGATTTCGATGGGCACGATAAACGGCAATAAGGCCACCGGCACGCCGGAGGGCACGAAAAGCCTCAGGAAACCCGCGCCATTATGGATGAAGCCGTAAACGACAACGATGCCGATCACCAGCAGCGCGAATGCGCCGGTGACCGCGATCTGGCTCGTGACGGTAAACGTATAGGGGATAAGCCCGATCACATTGGAAAACAGCACAAACAGAAAGAGACTGAAAACGAAGGGGAAAAAGCGCATGCCGCCATGCAGGCCCGCCATGTGGAAGGTAGACTCGACGAATTCATAAGCCATTTCGGCGACGGATTGGAGGCGGCTTGGAACAAACGCGCGCGAACGCGTCCCAAACAGCATGAGACCGGCAATGCAAAGCACGACGATGACCATGAAGAGCGAGGCGTTGGTGAATGTCGCGTCGATGCCGAAAGGATGCAGGCTCGCGATCGGCTTGATCGCGAACTGATGGATGGGGTCCATTGCATTTTCTTCGGCCACGACTTAAATCCCTTGCTCGTCCTTCGCGCAATTCGCGCTGCGTATGCGGCGCCCTTTATCTTCTATTTTGTAGTCTGGCCCGGCTTTTCGGTGCCGATGCGATAGACATTCCAAAAACCCGCCGCCGACCCCATGAGGAGGAAGACGATAAGAAAAACCGGGCTTGTTCCGGCCACTTGGTCTATCCCCCAGCCAATGGCGGTGCCGACGAGCACCGCGGCCACAAACTCGCTCGTGACACGAAAGGCAAGGCTTAACGCATTGCCGTGCGCGCTGGGTGATGCTCCTCCCTCTTCGCTGCCTGACGGCGCTTGGCGCTCATCGCGATGTTGCGCGGCGAGCGCATCGGTCAGCTTTTCGAGCCGCGCTCGTAAAATGTTTTCGTCCTGCGCGCCGCTCTCATTCTCGTGGCGCTGGCGGGCTTCGCCATGAAGCTCTGGACCGTCGTGCCCGTTGCCGCCATCCCCCACTTGCCGCGCTCCCCCGCTCTGTTTGCCCAGCTCCTATAGGCTGTCTCAACGCAAAAAGCGAGGACGGCCGCGGCCCGGCGCAAAAGGTAGAAGCGCAGCGAAAATGGATGAATTCGTGGAACTTGCGCTGCAGCGCACAATATTTGCGCCCGAAACCTCTGTCAAGATCAGGTCTCTTCTCTTAGACCGTCGGCACATTGGTCGCGTCAACCCCCCCTTACGGGTTAAGGGGTAGTTTCAGGCGCGAGGAATGTCCCTGCTTGTTACCGCTTCATGAAACTTGGCGACCCAGTTTCGCTGTCCTTCGGTATCTGGCACCTTCACGCCGCGCGCCTTTTCGATGAGATCAAACGCCGTGCTCGAAGCCATCCCCAAAAGCACGAGGACACAGGCCGCTATCAGCGCGGAGCGCCCGATCCCGGCCCGGCAATGTAGACCGACGCCATTCCCCTCAATGAGCCGCGTAATGATAGCCTCGGCGAGGGTTTTGGCATCGTGCATCGACGCAGGTACGCCACCATCCGGTATGGGGAAAGAAACGAATTCTATACCGAGGTCATGGCAACGACCGGCCTCTCTTTGAAGGCCGAGTTCCGTGATCTCCTGAGCTTCCAGCAGACTCACGATTACATCGATGCCTCCTTCTCGCCAGCCCGCGATCTCGTCATCGAGCCAATCGCCTGCGCGGGGGCGCGGCATGATCGCCAACCGGCCACTCGCTGGCAGATCGAGCCAATAGACTTCGGTGCACATTCTTGCTGTAAGTCCTTAATGCCGTCGGCCGACTCATGACCCAACTAGGACATGTCATGTCGTGCCTTATCCCGTATCTGAAATTCCGTGCTGTGCGAGCTTTTCAATGAGCATTTGCAGCAGTGCATCGACTGCTTGATAGGTATGAGTCGGCGGGTTCATCCCAAAGAGCTCATTTAGCTTCGTATGCAGAAACGTGTCATGAGAGATGAACTCACCTGGTTGGTAATCCGGAGATAATCGCCGAAGCGCTGTTGCATAGATTGCAGCGTCGACCAGTTCGTTTTTATCGTAATGGTGCTTCGTAATATGCCCCAGTAGCTCTTTGAGCACCGCTTTCGCCTTCTGCAAGGACTGTTCAGAGAAGGGGCCTCCGAACTCACTTCTTCCGCGCATAACATCGGCGGAATTCGTTTCGTATTCGTACGGCACTTGAAAATGATGGATTCCGCATTTGATCCGAACGATATTCTCCATGTCATAGTCGATCCACAATTTGAGCACGGCCGCAATTCGCGCACGGAAGGTATCTTTAAGTGCTTCTTGGATTGTGAAGTTAAGGATTGGGGCTTTCAGCTCAAAGCTGCTTCCCACTTCCCATGTAGTCTCTATCGGCCGTGCCCTTGTCTCAGTTCCCGGAATCAGCTCCAAAAGATTTTTATGTAACGGCAGAATCCATGCTGCAAATCGGGGAGTTGTGGGGTAAATGAGAATTCGAGCCTCAGCTTTGAGCACGATACATAGAAAGATCGGCAGCGGATGTTCGACTATCCAACGGACCGACTCCCGGCTGGCAAAAGTCCATGGCTCCATCGTGCTTTTCACTTGTACTGAGTAGTACGCGCGCGGCCAGGCCCGCGGCCCATCACGCTCGAGCAACGTGCAATAGATATCGAGCCCTGTATCCTCTTGGTGCGGGACTGGAACGGCGGTGCCAAACGAGGAGAAGACGTACTGGGCGAGATACTCTGACCGGCTGCCCTCGTGTAAGTTGGTTGCGATCGACCCTACTGAGCCGCGTCGCTGTTTTTTAACAACGGGCTTATTAGTAACCTTCTTCTTGGTACGTGACGTTGCCGTTGTTTTCATAATCCCACCAGTTTCTGCCGATCCTTGCGAGCGACGCCAAAATACAGTGCCAGGGAACCGTCCGTCGAGGGAAAGGTTCATATCCAATGCGGCGATGCTCGAACAGGAATTCGAAACAGACGTCGGTTTGTGGCACCAAGCAGAAATTTAAACTGAGACTGCGGCTAAGAGATTTGCGCCCTGTCGGCGTTCGGCGCCGCCCTCAGCCCGCCTCGCGAAAACGCTCGGCCTCTTCGAGATTGACGCTGACCAGCTGGCTGACGCCGCGCTCCGCCATGGTCACACCAAACAAACGATTCATCCGCGCCATGGTGATCGGATTATGGGTCACGGTAATGAAGCGGGTCTCGGTCTTGGCCTGCATGCTGTCGAGCAAATCGCAAAAGCGCTCGACATTGGCGTCGTCGAGCGGCGCATCGACCTCGTCGAGCACGCAGAGCGGCGCCGGGTTGGTCAAAAATATCGCGAAGATCAAAGCGAGTGCGGTGAGCGCCTGCTCGCCGCCAGACAACAACGTCATGACTTGCGGCTTTTTGCCCGGCGGATGGACGAGAATTTCAAGCCCGGCTTCAAGCGGATCTTCTGATTCGATCAATTGAAGTTCTGCCGAGCCGCCGCCAAAAAGCGTCGCGAACAATTCCTTAAAATGCGTCTGAACAGTCTCGAAAGCAGAGAGAAGCCTGTCGCGGCCCTCCTTGTTCAAATTTTGGATGGCATGGCGAAGCCGCGCGATTGCCCCGGTCAGATCATCATGTTCGGCGGCAAGATTGGTTTTCGAGGCAAGAATCTCGTTGAGCTCGTCTTCGGCGCGCAGATTAACGCCGCCAAAACGCTCGCGGTCGTTCTTCAAACCCTCGAGCCGCTTTTCGACTTTTTCTGCCTCGGGCAGCTCTTTGTCCGGCGCAATACCGGCAAGCCCAAACAGGCCGGCGGCCTCGCATGAAAGCTCCGTTGCGATCATGTGCGCGACCTCTGCGCAGCGCTCGCGGGCGGCTTCAATCCTAGCTTCGGATCGCGCCTTTTCCTCCCGTGCCGCGCTCATCGCATCGAGCGCAACGCGGGCGGCGCGATCCGCCTCGGCGAGACGCGTCTCGGCTTCCACGCGGCTGTCGGTTGCGCGCCTGCGCGCTTCCTCCGCCGCCTCGATCTTGGTCATTAAGGTTAGGCGGGCAGTTGCAAAACCCGCCGGGGTTTCCATGAGCTTTTGCAGCTCTTCTTCGGCTTCCGCGCGGCGCTCTTCCAATGCGCTTATTTGGCTTTTCGCGCGTTCGCTTCGGGCGAACCAAGACTGGCGCTCCTCCTCGATGCCGCGCAGGCGTTTGGCAAGAGCTTCGGCCTCGCGCAAATAGGATTGTAGTTTGGCGCTCGTCTCTGCAACCGCGGCGCGGTCTTTGGCCGCCTCCGCGCGCGCGGCATCGAGCCGTGCGGCAAGTTCTGTGGCCGGGTCGAGACCGGCGAGCCACTCTTCGGCTTGCGCGCGCTTGTTGCTTGCTTCTTCGCGCGCGGGATCTAGACGAAGAAGCGCTTCTTCGAGCGCCGAGAGCCGCGCCGCGTTCTCGGCATTGCGCTGTTCGGCC